>ERZ857629.326-NODE-326-length-70583-cov-3.859857_pt1 | contig 70583 bp, 61 predicted proteins | sample MGYA00519700_ERZ857629 | MGnify/ENA primary metagenome ERZ857629 (study PRJEB31778, sample SAMEA3449351) | human gut metagenome | biome: human gut; feature: human-associated habitat; material: faeces | place: United Kingdom | collected 2010/2012 ... | reverse complement strand
GGAACTCCTGGTTGATCTTAACAACCTTGAACTCCATTGTCTTGCCTACGAATACATCGTAGTCGCGTATAGGATGAACGTCGATCTGGCTTCCGGGGAGGAATGCCTCAATGCCGAATACATCAACAATCATGCCGCCCTTAGTGCGACATTTGATGTAACCCTGAATAACTTCTTCGTTGTCGAGAGCGGCATTAACGCGCTCCCAGCTCTTGCTGAGACGTGCTCTTTTGTGAGAGAGAACAAGCTGACCCTTGCGGTCTTCCTGATTCTCAACATAAACCTCAACCTTGTCGCCAACCTTGAGGTCTGGGTTGTAGCGGAACTCAGAAGCAGGGATGATACCATCGCTCTTGTAGCCGATGTTCACGATAACTTCCTTCTTGTCGGCAGAGATAACTGTACCTTCAATTACCTGATGCTCTGACACCTTGTTGAGGGTCTCGTTGTAAGCCTGCTCAAGTTCCTGCTTGTTTGAAGCTGAGCTACCTCCATTTTCAAACTCGTCCCAATTGAAGTCTGCCAATGGCTGTACGTTCTTTAAATCTGACATAAATTTTTAAATGTTAATAATGTAATTAATAAAATTAGACTTTATGTGAATTGTAAAATCAAGGTGCAAAATTACTTATATTTTTCTTTAATGCTTTTATTGTAGGCGTTTAACATTGATGAAGGCAGTGATATTTATGAATGTTTAACAAAAATGAATGACTGATTAACAGTTTACTCCTTGCTTTTAGGGCGTTTTACTCCTCTGACTGGAATGCTTTCAGAAGGATTGTCAGGCCAGAAGTGTTTGGGATAACGCCGTCGTAGTTCTTTTCTTACTTCAAAATAGGTGTCCTGCCAGAAACTTTGTAAATCCTGTGTGATTTGGACTGGTTTGAACCCAGGTGAGAGTAGTTGCATCAGTACAGGACATTTGCCGTCGTTAATGTAGGGCGTCTGTTGCATGCCGAAACATTCCTGCAGACGGACGCTTAGCATAGGGGGCTCTTCCTCTTTGCGGTAGTCAATACGTATGTTGCTGCCCGTCGGCATTTTTATATGTGTGGGGGCTATTCTGTCAATCTTTTCCTGAAGGTTATAGGGAATCGTGTTCCACAGAATCTCTTTGAGATTTAGTTTTCTCAATTCCTCGACCGTACTCATTGTGTGTCCGTCCCTGTTGATATAATAAGGAAGCCATTCTGAGGCTGTATTGAGAATCGTTTCCGTTGATAGGTCCGGGACATTCAGTTCCGGGTGCCATGACGCCACTTTTGCAACTCTCTGTTGCAGCGAGTGCACATCGTCATCCCAAGAGAACATACTCCGGCCGTCTTTCTTTGCAGCTTCACATATTATATATATGATTTCATCGCTATCTACGTTGTGTATGGGCTTGCTCTCAATGATGAGTCTGCCGATTCTCTTTTCCCGGCATTTTATTACGCTTCCGCAGCGGCTGTCCCAGGAAATGTTGTCGTGTGTCGTTACGACGGACTTGTCGAGACTGTTGGGGGTGAGGGGTGCTGCGAGAAACACCCGTCCTTTGCTTCCTGCTTTTGCGTACATGGAAGCAATTGCTATCCATGTGTATGAAGACATGGTGTCAGCATGGTCTATCAGGGCAGTGCTGCCATTTGCCAGATTGTATTCGCCAATACCGTTTGCTGCCATTGCAATGCGTTCGGGGTAGGCGTAGGCGATGAGTTCGCCCACTTCTTCGGGTGCAATGTCCGTATTGTCTTCTTTTGTGTGTGACAGTTTCTGGTACTCGCTTGATATCTTTATTATGCGTTTCCACCTGTCGTGGTTATTGGAACCTCTGGTTTTTCGGAGGAGTGAAATGCGAAGAGAGAAATCGGTGCCGGCAGAGTCGGGTAGCGGGTCTTTCTCTTCCATGACAGCGGCGATGTCGCAGGCAAGGCTTTTCATTTGTGGGGTGGGTGCGCTTAATATCATTCTGGCTATTCGTGGATGGCATGGCAGGTATGACATTCTCCTGCCCAAAGCGGTTATGTTGCCGTGGGTGTCGAGTGCTCCGAGAATCGTGAGCAGGGATTTAGCTTTGACAATGCTTTCTTTTGGAGGAGGAGTAAGCCAAGGTAGCGAGTAGATCTCGTTTTCGCCGAAAGCCGCAACTTCCAGAAGTAATGAGGTAAGATCGGCTTCCGATATTTCGGGCGTGCGCTGCTCCTTCATGTTCAGTTCCGTACCTTTCGACCACAATCTGTAGCAAACGCCTGAAGAGAGTCTTCCTGCGCGTCCTTTGCGCTGTGTGGCCATGTCCATACTTATGCGCTGTGTCTCAAGATGGCTTAGTCCTGAATTTGCATCAAATTTGAGAGTGCGGTACAGTCCGGAGTCCACGACAATGCGAACGCCTTCTATTGTGAGAGAAGTTTCTGCGATAGGTGTGGCAAGTACGACCTTTCTCTCTCCTTTAGGTGATTGGGCGATGGCAAGGTCTTGCTCGTTCTGCGGCATGTTTCCGTAGAGCGTATGAACTTTTGTCGGTAACAATGCGGTCTTCAGCAGCTCCTTGCATTTGAGAATTTCGCCTTGTCCGGGAAGGAATGCCAAGATGTCTCCTTCGTGTTCTCTGTGAGCTACGCTGATGACAGATGCCGCTTTTCGATGGATTTCCCTAAAATCAGTGTCGGCTTTCTCGTAAAAAGTTTCTATGGGAAACAGTTTTCCGTCACTTTTGATAAGCGGTGCGTGTAGGGCTTGGCAGATATTTTCAGTGTCTATCGTTGCAGACATGATGACAATCTTCAGGTCGGGGCGTATGATGTTCCGTGCGTGAAAGGTAAGTGCAAAGGCTAGGTCGGAATTAAGGCTGCGCTCATGGAACTCGTCGAATATGACGATGTTCACCCCGTCTAATGTGGAATCGTCGATAAGCATTCGTGTCAGAATGCCTTCAGTAATCACTTCTATCTGTGTGGATTTTGATATTCTGTTTTCAAAACGCACACGGTAGCCCACGCTTTCGCCCACCTTCTCTCCCAACATCATTGCCATGCGTTCCGCAATTTGGCGTGCAGCCAACCTGCGTGGTTCGAGCATCAGTATCTTTCCACTGCCATTCACACCTTTCATCATGGTGAGAGGCAGAAGTGTTGATTTGCCAGCACCGGGAGGAGCGGTGACTATTAGCGAACCGTTTTCATTAAGTGCATTATTGACTGAAACTGCTATTTCAGAAGTAGGGAGGTGTCTGAACTTTTCTAAGAAGTTTTCTATTGTCATCTTGTTGCTCTGAAATGTTCAAGGTTGGTATATCTGCGCTTCATGAAACGGTTGTATATGTTGCGCAGCCATATCTTGGAAGTTGCGATGAAAACGATTCCTATTGTTGCCATGATGATGTATGTGGCATTTTCTCCAAAGATTGTTTGCAATGGATATGCTATTGCCGTAGGAACTGTAAGTACGGCTATTTGGACAATCATAGGTATGTAGTTGTTCTCAATGCCGCCCTTGCTTATGAATTTTTCGTTGAGTGGGATGGTTTGTTTGGCGTAGATTGTTAATTGGAACAGTATGAAATATTGAAATCCTATGGTGAAGATGGCGTATGAAATCAGCATTAACAAAGCCCATTTTCCTACAATTACCATTGGAAGCATCAACAAAAACGGAAAAAGAATGATGGCGGAATAGAGTATGTATTTTGCATGCAGGATGGTCAATACCTTTTCTTTTCTTACCATAAGTCCGTCAATGAAGTTTCCTTCATTTCCCAATCCTCTTACGAGAATCATCGAACCGAAAAGGACGAAGGTGTAGAATGGCCAATAAGAGGTCATTATTTCGCTGTCGTATATTTCCGTGAAGGAAATGACAAGGCTCAGTGCGATTGTGAACAGGCTGGAAGTGATGAAGAGTTTGCGTGGGTTCTTGTTGCGCAGAATGGTCTTTATCTCAAGTTTTATGAAAGTTCCCACTTCTCCGTAACGGTTCAAGAACGATAGTGCCAGCACATGTTTTATTTTCGTTTGCTCAGAATTTGTAAGTTCTTTCAGTACGAACATGCGTTGAATCCTGCTGTTTGCCCATGTTATTGTGTACAGAAAGACCGCTGCCCCGATTATTGGCAGTGCCGAATGTCGTTCTATTGCAGTGCCGACTTGTCCGTAAAAATCTGCGAAACTGTCGAAGCCGGCGTTGTTGCCCAAGTAGAGTGGGGTAAAGACCACAGCATAAATGGATAATGGGATTAGCCAGAATATGAACCGTACGTTTACCAGTGTTCTCATAATGGCGTAGTACTGGCTGTTGGCGAGAATCAGAATATAGGAAAACGCCCAAAACATTAATGTCGTAACGATGCCGTATCCGAACACGACTGACATGAGAGTGTATGGTATTATCAGGCAGAACCAGATAAGGTTGCCGCCACTTGACAATGAGGAGAACACAAAGCCGTTAATGCATTTCTGTATTGGGATAGGCAGAAGACAGTATGGCTTGATTATTTGGGATGGTGTCTGCTGAGCCATAAACCTTACAAAAAAGTCGATGGTAAGGATGAACGGCATGATTGAGAAGAAGAATTCCACAGCCGAAACGTGACGCGAATCGTTTACGGCCAAGGATAAAAGGATGGCGATTCCGATTAGATAAATCAGCAGAACCAATACGGAGAAAGCGACAAAAAACTTTGCTACACGGTTGTTCTCAAAGTTTGCATCCCTCTTCTCCGCAAGAGTCCGGTGGCGGCGTAGTGTTCGGTATAGTGAAAACATGTGGTTCTTATCTTAAATCTATTATTTCGGCTGAGGGATAGTCCTTTGCCTTGAATGTGAAAACATTGTCAGAAACGTTCTTGGCACTGAAATTCCGAATGGTTATGGTCGTCCATTTCTGATTGTGTTTCATCTTTACCACCGTTGGTATGCAGGTCTTTTTGTTTGCGGTTATGTATAGTTCCGGTATTCCGTACTTCTTGTCCCGTGCCACGAGATGTATTTCCTGATTGTTGCCTTTGGCCTTCATGCTAAGATTGTAGCCCGACTTGTAGATGTTGATGAAGGTGTATGGGTTCATCAATTGCTGTTGTGCCTGTGTCGGATTGCTTACATTCACCTCATCATTCTTTTTCATATATGTCCATTGGGTCTTTCCGTTGTACCAGACGATGGCCTCAGATGTGCGTGCATGAAACTTTTTCCCTTTGATATAGATGGTTCCCGATACGTTTCCGGAACCGTTTGACATAGTGAATGATGCACTTGCTCCGCCACTTCTGCCGATAGTCTTTGCTATCTTGTCAAGCATTGTTCGTGCCTGTTGGGCGTTCTGTGCGGAAACGGGGGCAATAGAAAATAATATTAAAAGTAAGTATGCTGCAAAATTCTTCATTTTCTCTTTGTTTTTTTTATCAATGATTGTGTTATTTCATCCTTAATGCATTCATGATGTTGGTAAGTTGGCTTTCGTCAGCAACGAGAACATCACGGGGTTTGCTTCCGTGTGCGGCTCCTACAATTCCTGCTTTTTCCAACTGGTCCATCAGTCGTCCCGCCCTGTTGTAGCCTATTGAGAAGCGGCGCTGAATCATACTTGTGCTTCCCTGCTGGCTTATTATTACGGAGCGTGCCGCCTCTTCAAAGAACGGGTCAAGGCTGCCGATATCGTTTCCACCGCCGCTTCCGCCGTTTCCATCGCCACCGTCATCTGACTTGGGTTCTGGCAGTTCCATCGGTTCCACCGGACCTGGTTGGTCTGCAATGTATTTGTTTATACTTAAAATTTCCGGTGTACTTATGAATGCGCACTGTACACGTGTAGGTTCGTTTCCGTTGGAGTAGAGCATGTCGCCAAGACCGATGAGCTGGTTGGCTCCGGGGCGGTCAAGGATGATGCGTGAGTCCATCATTGAACTAACCTTGAATGCAATTCTTCCTGGGAAGTTGGCTTTGATGTTTCCAGTAATAATGGATGTCGTCGGGCGCTGCGTCGCAATGATCATGTGTATTCCGACAGCGCGTGCCAACTGTGCTATTCTTGCGATAGGCATTTCCACTTCTTTGCCGGCGGTCATGATAAGGTCGCCGAACTCATCGATTATCACGACGATGTAAGGCATGAAGTCGTGTCCGTTGCGGGGATCGAGTCTGTGGTGTATGTATTTGTCGTTATACTCCTTTATGTTGCGTGCTCCGGCAAGTTTCAGCAAGTCGTAGCGGTGGTCCATCAGTGTGCACAGGCTCTTGAGCGTGCGTACCACTTTGGTCACATCGGTGATGATCGGCTCGTCGTCGTCATCAACCTGCGCCATGAAGTGGTCGGCGATAGGGGCATAAACGCTGAACTCTACCTTTTTGGGGTCGATGAGTACGAGCTTCAACTCATTCGGATGCTTCTTGTACAGAAGTGAGGTTATTATGACATTCAGTCCCACTGACTTTCCTTGTCCGGTTGCACCGGCAACGAGCAAGTGTGGAATCTTTGTGAGGTCGGCCATGAACACTTCGTTTGTAATGGTCTTTCCGAGAACAATAGGAAGGTCGAACTTCGTGTCCTGGAACTTCTTAGAGTTAAGAATGCTTTCCATGGAAACGTTGTGCCGTTTCTTGTTCGGAACCTCGATACCTATGGTGCCTTTGCCGGGAATCGGTGCGATGATACGCACACCCAAAGCTGAAAGACGCAGTGCGATGTCGTCTTCGAGATTTCTGATTTTGGTAATGCGTATTCCTTCGGCAGGAGTTATTTCATAGAGTGTAATTGTCGGACCTACAGTAGCCTTGATTTCACGAATCTCTATGCCGAAACTTTTTAGGACTTTGACGATTTCTTCATTATGCGATTTAATTTCTTCTATATCAACATAAGGTTTTCCGTCATTGTCGTCCTTGCCCAAAAGGTCAAGGGTCGGGCATTTGTATTTCGTGAAAGGTTCTCTCGGATTGATGGGTGCACCCATGTCAGATTCTTCTGCCACTGTGTTGCCGGTGGCTTTTTCATCGGTCTTGCCGGTTTCTATGGTGAGGTTACTGCTTTGTTGCGCTCCTTTTTGAGGTTCTGTGGGTTTGTTGTTTTTGGCGTTGCCTTTTTTCTCTTTTAAGTCGGAGAAGTTGGTGAGGTCAATAACCGTGCTTTCTGCTTCGTCAGGAGAACTTGTTGTGCTGGTTTCGTTGTTGTTCGTGTCATCTTCTGGTTTTATGTTTTGAATGCCGTCGTTTACTCTTTGTGGTGCGGTTTCGTTTGTCGTGTTTGAGCCGATGCCGTTCTTTATGGTCTTTGAGATGGCTTTGACGGGATTGAAAGTCTCAACAAACCATGTTATTGTTTCTGTGCTCACGAATGTCAGGAAAGCCAAAGCCGTGAAGAACAATATGGCAACAAGTCCGGGTGTACCCATCACGTTTTCTATAAATGTCACACACGCGATGCCATGCTGTCCTCCGGGGTTGAAGATGTTGTCATGCATAAAAGGTGTGAGTATTTCCGTTAATGCGACGGAAGTCCACACCATTGTGAAAAAAGTCACGAAGAACCATTTCCACAGATTGGCTGTGTAGAAGCGGAACATTTTGCCGCTTACGAACAGGAAGAACAGAGGAATGAGGAATGCAGGGTATCCGAAATTCTTTGTAATGAGGAAATACGACAGGATTGCACCGAAACTTCCACAGGTGTTTTCAAAAGCTCGCTTCTCGTTGAGCCATTCCCCAGGGCGCAAATGTTCGAGGATACTTTGGTCGGCACCACAGGTTTTGAGAAAAGAGAACATCGCAATGATTGAGAATATTGATGCTACTGCCAAGATTCCGCCCAATATGTAGTCTGCCTGTCTGCTGCTGATGATATTTGATATGCCAACCGCGTCTCCAAAGTTCTTGTTTTTGCGGTCAGATTTTTTCTTTGCCATGATAGTTATATCGCTTTTGTTATAAAGTTTATTTTTCAATTATCGTTTTAGTATGTTCCATTGTATGTGGGACACAAATTAACTGCAAAAATAATGGAAAAAAGTTGGAAAGACACATAATTTCGTAACTTTTTTCTAATTTTGCATAATCTTTCAATTTTTGCAAATGGAGCGAATAATATATAACAAATTTGACAAAAGGGCGATAAGTGCACTTCCGCTTGCCTCATTTGGTGGAAAAATAGTCGTGATAATCAGTGAAAGCGAGGCTTCCAAAGCTGTGGATTACCTTCTTTCATGCGATATTCTTGGCGTGGATACAGAGACTCGCCCGGCATTTAAAAGGGGACAGATGCACAAGGTGGCTCTTTTGCAGGTGGCGACAGAGGACCAGTGTTTTTTGTTCCGCTTGAACCATTTGGGCGTTTCGGAGTCGATTCTCCGGTTGCTTACAAACAAAACCGTGCCGATGGTTGGTCTGTCATGGCACGACGACCTTATGTCTTTGCACCGCAGAACACCGTTTGAGCCTGGTTACTTTATTGACATACAAAATATTATCGGGAAAATAGGTATCGAGGATTTGAGCCTTCAGAAGTTGTATGCCAATCTGTTTCATGAGAAAATCAGCAAACGCCAGCGTCTGACAAACTGGGAGGCGGATGTGCTTACGGACAAACAGAAGACGTATGCGGCTACCGATGCATGGGCCTGCATCAAGCTATATAAGGAAATTTGCAGTCTGCTTGCCACGAAAGACTACCGGATGGTGATAAGAGAAGAGCCTCAACCCACTGCCAATCAGTCCGTTCCGGCAGTGTCAAACGAATGATTATAACATTTTATGAAGTTCCGTATGTCGCAGGCATACGAATCATTAAAACTTGAAATATCAGCACTATGTATAAATCAGTTTATCTAAAAAAAGGTAAGGAAGACAGTCTTAAGCGTTTTCATCCATGGATTTTTTCCGGAGCTATTGCAAAGATGGATGAAGACATAGCAGAAGGCGACTTCGTGCGTGTGTTTACAAGCTATGACGAATTCATAGCTGTTGGTATGTACCAGATAGGTTCGATAGCCGTGCGTGTGCTGTCTTTCGACGACATCACCATCGACCGTGCTTTTTGGGAGACGCATCTGCGTTCGGCTTTGGACATGAGGAAGGCGATAGGACTGCTGGACAATCCGCAGAGCACTACCTATCGTTGGGTGCATGGTGAGGGCGACAATCTGCCGGGACTCGTTGTCGATTGCTATGGCGACACGGCTGTGATGCAGGCGCATAATGTCGGAATACACCTTAACCGCAAGGAAATAAGCGAAGCTATGGTGAATGTTGCCGACGGGCGTATAAAGAACATTTACTATAAGAGTGAAACAACGTTGCCGTTCAAGGCCGATGTGGAGCATGAGAACGAGTTCATCTATGGCAAGATGGTTGATGATGTGACCGTTGAGAACGGCTTGAAATTCCATGTCGATTGGCTCAGAGGACAGAAAACCGGTTTCTTTGTGGATCAGCGCGAGAACCGCCATCTGCTTGAAACCTATGCAAAGGGACGTTCCGTACTGAACATGTTCTGCTACACCGGCGGTTTCTCCGTTTATGCAATGCGTGGTGATGCCAAGCTGGTACACTCTGTTGATAGCAGTGCAAAAGCCATAGAGCTTACCAACAGAAACATTGAAATGAACTTCCCCGGCGATAAACGCCATGAGGCTTTCTGTGAAGATGCGTTCAAATTCCTTGATGCCAACGACAACAAGTACGATTTGATTGTTCTCGACCCACCCGCTTTCGCAAAGCACCGTGCGGCTCTCCGCAATGCATTGAAGGGTTATACCCGCTTGAATGTGAAGGGCTTGCAGCGCATTAAGCCCGGCGGTATCCTCTTTACATTCAGTTGTTCGCAGATAGTGACAAAGGAGAATTTCCGTAATGCTGTGTTCACTGCTGCCGTACAGGCAAACCGTAAGGTCAGAATCCTGCATCAGTTGCATCAGCCTGCCGATCATCCCATCAATATTTACCATCCGGAAGGTGAATACTTGAAAGGACTTGTGCTTTATGTTGAATAACGAAAGGATTATAAGAAGTTTTGAGGAGCGTGTGCGTGAATTCGCATACGCTCACAACCTCCTTGACGGTGGCAGGAAATATATAGTCGCTCTGTCGGGTGGGGCAGACAGCGTATCGTTGTTGCTCGTGTTGAAATCGTTTGGTCTTGACATTGAAGCTGCTCACTGTAATTTCAAGTTGAGAGGCGAAGAGTCGCAGAGGGATGAAGAGTTCTGTATCTCTTTGTGCAACAGACTGAATGTGACGCTGCACCGTGTGCATTTTGATACACGGGAATACGCCGCACTTCATAAGAAAAGCATAGAAATGGCTGCACGGGACTTGCGCTATGCCTATTTCTCAAACCTTATGAAAGACATCGGAGCGGAAGCCGTCTGTGTGGCACATCATCGTGACGACAGTGTTGAAACGGTTCTGATAAACCTTGTCCGTGGAACGGGAATAAACGGTCTTAAAGGCATTATTCCTAAAAACAACAATATTGTGCGGCCACTGCTCTGTGTCGGAAGAGACGACATTACGGAATATCTCTCTGCGCAGGACCAGCCTTATGTAACGGACAGTACGAATCTTGTTGATGATGTTGTGAGAAACAAGATTCGCCTTGATGTGATTCCTCTCTTGGAGAAAATCAATCCGAGTGTGAAGAAATCTATTTTTGAAACATCATTAAGGGTAGGCGACGCCTTGAAGATTTATGATGCCTCAATTATTGAATCTGTGCGAGAAGTGATGCCGGAGGAAGGCGTTATCAATATCGAATGCCTTCAAAATCAGGTCGCACCTCAGGCTGTATTGTTCTCTATCCTTAAAGAAAAAGGGTTTACTTCGGCACAGGCAACACAGATTTTCTCCATGCTTGGAGAGGAGAAAACGGGCAAGATATGGAAATCGGACACTTACGAACTGCTTTTTGACAGAGGGCGCATACTGATGGAACGGAATTCCGTTGAGCGAAAAAAGCAGATGCGTATCCCCGAAACAGGTGTGTATGTCTATGACGACAATGCCACTTTTGAAATCAAAGAGTCGGAAATAACCGAAGGGTTCAAGGTGAGCAAGGCGGATGACAGTGTGTGCATAGACAGGCGGAAAGTCTCTTTCCCTCTGGTGGTTCGTCCTGCGTTGAATGCCGACAGGTTCGTGCCTTTCGGCATGAAGCAGTCGAAACTTGTCAGCGACTACCTCACCGACCGCAAGCGTTCGCTCTTCGACAAGCGTCGGCAACTGGTCGTTGCTGATGCTGACGGCCGTATTGTCTGGCTTGTCGGAGAACGGGTTGATGACAGATTCCGGATTACTCCTTCTTCTTCAGTTGCTCTAATACTTTCTCTGCGCGGATAAGGTCGTCGGGAGTGTCTATTCCTATTGTTTCCAAATCCGTTGTTCCCACTTTTATCACATAGCCGTTCTGAAGCCATCTCAGCTGCTCCAGACTTTCCGCTTTTTCCAGTGATGACTGTGGCAGACGGGTGATTTCTGCCAGGACTTCTTTCTTGTAAGCGTAAATTCCAAGGTGTTTCAGGAACGGGAACCGGTCAATCCACTGGCTGCGTTCCACACCCCGGATGAATGGAATTACAGAGCGTGAGAAGTACATTGCATTGTTGCTGTTGTTTACAACAATCTTCGGCGAGTTCGGATTTTCCACCGACTCCATGTCTGTAAATGGCTTGCCCAGAGTGGCAATCTGTGTCGAGGGGTCGTTAAAGCAGTCGCATACAGCCTTTATCTGACTGGGATGTATGAAAGGTTCGTCGCCTTGTATGTTCACTACGACATCGCAGTCGGTTCCTATTTTACTTACGGCTTCTTCAATTCTGTCCGTACCGCTCTTGTGGTCGGCTCTTGTCATGACGGCTTTTCCGCCAAAACCGACAACCACATCGTAAATACGCTGGTCGTCAGTGGCAACGTAAGCCTCGCCCAATGTTGATGCTACAACATCGTAAACGTGCTTGATGACATATTCTCCGCCCAGTAGTGCGAGCGGTTTTCCGGGGAAACGCGTTGATGCGTAGCGCGCTGGTATTATTCCTATGAATTTCATGTTGTATGTTGTTTGTATGTTCGTTTTTTTTGCTTGTCGGTTCCTTTCCGCCCCTTGTTGTCTTATGCGGATTTCAAACAAGGCTTCTTTGCAATCAAAAGAAGCCTTCCTTGCAGTGTAAACAAGGCTTCTTTTCCATGTAAACAAGACTTCTTTGTAACCGCGTCTGAACGGATTGTGGAACTGTCTGGATTACAACTTGTTACAATTTGAATTTTCTCTTCTTCTGAGCCTTTTGTGGCATGTACATGTCAGGCGTGATGGCATTGCCGGTATTTGGTATGTGTCCGTGGGCAACCCCTCTGTATTTCATCCATCGGTCGTAAATTCGTGCCACATAATTCACGGTTTCGCTTCCCCGCATATAGCCGTATTTCACGATGGGGTCGCGGTAGAATTGTGGCGTTTCGAGCTTCAGGACATATTCGGCTACATCGTTCCATTGGTGTGGGTTTCTTCCGTTCTTCTTTGCCAAAGCCATTGCGTCGCGTATGTGGAAATGCCCGCCGTTGTAGCTTGCAAGAACGAACAGTTGGCGCTGTTGAGGGTTCCTTATGTCTTTGAACAGACCGTTAAGCTTGGCTATGTATCTTGCTGCGGCGTGTATGTTCGGCTCAGGTTCGTATATGTCGGCTTGCGCCAACCCTAATTCTGCGGCTGTTGATGGCATTATCTGCATCAGACCTTTGGCTCCGGCCCATGAATAAGCATGGGGGTCGAATGTGGATTCCTGATAGCATTGGGCTGCCATAAGTCGCCAGTCGCACCTCGCTAACGGTGCATAGCGCATGAACAAATGGTCGTACGAGGATATTATGCCACGGTCGGCATGCAGCATTGGGGCGTATGTGCGCCGGTGTACGCCGCCTGTTGAAAACAGGACACGCTCCTCCTGCTTTATGGATGCCAGTAGAGCAGGGGTGAACCAGTGGTTGAGTGAGTCGGCCAATTCTGCGCAGTCGGAGTTTACTGCCCAAGCATCGCTCTGCGGGTTGCTTTCGAAGTCGCAATATCTGATGCCTTTAATCGCCTTTTTCGGCAATGGCACGGCAATGACGTCGCCTTCTCCGGCTCTCAGTTTCGCAATCATTTCAAGCGTGTCTTTACAGACATCAACCCTCAGGGCTACACCGAGTTTCTGTGCAAATTTCTCGCACAAAAGGAATTGTGTTCCCATGTTTTTGCCGTGATAGACGAAATATGTGTTTGGTCCGTTGAGTGTGAGCATAATCATCTCGCCTGAAGCCAGAATGTCGTTGATTGAAAAAGCGGCGGCACAGGTTGTGCTGTCACCATACAGACTTTCGCCCCACGGTGTCAGTTCCTGATGCTTGTTTGGCGTGCAACCGAGCATGGCAAGCAGGATGACAAACAGCGATGTATATTTTTTGTATCTGAACATTTGGTTACAAAAGTACAATAATTCTTGCATAAACCGCTAAAATAAGTTACTTTTGCTTAGTCATCCAGCGTTAAAACAGACTTTTTGCCATAAATCCTCTTTGCTGTTATGGACAAGGAGGGTTGGCGGACCGTTTGGGATTGACCGCATGAGAAATGTCATGCTGATTGTATAATGAATTTAATGTATTGAAAATGAGAACTATACAACAACTCGTTCGTCCTAATATACTTTCAGTCGAGGATGTTGATTCTGTGAGAAAGTCGGGTGCCGACAATGGCATTCGGGTGCGCCTTGATGCCAATGAATGCCCGTATAACTCGCCGTACAACCGTTACCCGGATGCGTGTCAGGAGACTTTACGCTCGGTTTTGGCACCAGTAAAGGGTGTGGATGCATGTCAGATTTGTGTTGCAAATGGCAGGGATGAAGTCATAGATTTGCTGTATCGTTGCTTTTGTCGGCCTGGGTTGGACAATGTCGTGGCTGTACATCCTACATACGGAATGTATAAGGTGTGTGCTGAAATAAATGATGTCGATTACCGCCCAGTGCTCCTTGATGGTGATTTTCAGATAAACGCAGACCGGATTCTCTGTTGTTGTGATGGAAATACCAAAATGGTATGGTTATGCTCACCAAATGAGTGGGTGGGCAACTTGCTGAAGCAGGATGAAATAGAAATGCTGCTTGGCAGCTTTGACGGCATAGTGGTTGTTGATGAAACTTACATTGACTATGCAAAATCACGGTCTTTCCGTAGTGATATTGGTCGTTATGAAAGACTTGTCGTGATTGATACGATGAGTGCAGCGTGGGGAGCTGCGGCAATAAATGTCGCGATGGCTTATTCAAATAGGGAGATAGTTTCTGTATTAAACAAAGTGAAACTACGGCATAATGTAAGTACCATTGCGCAGAATTATGCTATAGAATTGGCGCGCGACCCGTTTGAAATCGTCAAACGTGCATCTCTTGTGTGTCTTGAACGGCAGCGTTTGATGAATGCGGTGGCTATGTTGCCTTTTTGTGATAAGGTGTTTGCAAGTGATGCCAATTTCTTTCTTGCCAGAATGACGGATGCAGAACTGGTCTATAAATATCTTGTCGGGAGTGGAATCGCTGTCTGCAATTGCAGCGGTGTTGCTTTGTGCGACAACTGTCTTCGCATAACGGTGGGGACGAAAAATGAAAACAACGAGTTGCTGGCGGCTTTGCGGCAGTATTGACAATGTGACTTTCATAAAGGGAAATACGGAAAAGGCTTGCAATGATAGTTCGCATTGCAAGCCTTTTCCGTAAATTATGTCGTGTGGGTTTATTCTGGCTGGGTGTGGAGGATGATGCTTGTCGCACCTATTGTGAAGAGGGTTCCGTCCTCTATCACGCGCTGTTCGCGGTCGCCAAGAATGACATTGTCCACGAAAGTGCCGGTGTAGCTCGGTCCGTCCTTTAATATGTATTTCAGTTTTCCTTGCTTGTCCTTGCTCACAGTGATTGTGCAATGATTGATGTCAATGCTTGGGTCGTTTGTCTCGATGGGGCAGTTTACGCCGCTTCCTTTCATGTATCTTCCAATGACATTGATGCCCATCTGCAAAGGTATCACCTGCTTGTAGTGGAAGACATTTTCAATGACGACGATATATCCGTATTTGCTGCCGTCGGCATTCTCTTCCGGCTTGTCTTCTTTCTGCGTGTTTCTGAGTTTGGATGTGCCGATTCTTATTCCAAACTGTTTCCCGCATTGTGGGCATTCAAACACCAATGCCTGTCCTTCTTTGTATTTCTTTTCGTCGAATGTTATGTAATTGTCGCATTTGGGACATCTTACTCTTTTCATATTGATTCTGTTTTTTGCTCCTTTTTGCATTTTCAACAATGGTAAAAGGACTGTAATTGTTAATGGTTTGCCGCTTTGATGTTTATGGCACTTGGTTTTCTTTGACTTCAATCTCTGACACCCAACAGCCAGAGAACTCTATGTCGTCAGTGAGTTTGTTGAGTGCTTTGGTAGCTTCTTCTTTGGTGAGAAAATGCTTGTAAATCACTTTTGTGTTTTTGCCGTGTGAATACACTTCGGCTTCTGTCATGCCTTTCTGGTGCAGCTGGCTGACAAATGTTTCAGCGTTGGCCTTTGTTACTCTGCTTGCCAGTACTATTGAATAGTATTTTCTTGTGACGGGAGCAACCGGCTTTGGACTTGCTTGCGATGGAGCGGTCTTGCTTTCTTCGGTCACAACCTTTCCTGATAATTTCTCAGGCTTGCCTTTTGTCATCTCCTTTGGCATTATGCGGTAAAGCAAATTCGTGTCAATGGCACTCTTTACTTGTGCTGATTTGCTGGAGTCGCCGATGGGTGAAGGGAACATGGCAAACATTATCAATGCGATACTGACGGCAACGAGCTTGTGTATTATGCTGACAGGGATGTGGATGGACACGCTGTCGTTGCTTGGAACTTCATTTGCTGGTTCTTCCGTTGTCGGTTCATTCTCTTGCTCTTTGTAGGGAACTGTTGGGGCAACGGCTGTCGCTTTCTGTTCCAAAGCGTCAATGCGGATTGGAGACAGACCGTAATATGAAGGTGTGAGAACGGGGATTCTGCATGGAAGGAAGTCGATTTTTGAGTCTTGGGATTTTGTGATTGAACCAATTCCGTTGATGTAATATTCTCCTTCGGTCTCAACAATCTGCTTTATCGCTTCCACGTTTTCTCCGATACGCTTTAATGCCTCAGGATAACTTATGTCGTAAGCATCGACATACGACTGTGCCAAGAGGGAGTCGTTCATTGTCAGCTGAGGATTAAAACCGATGCTGCGTGTTGGAGGGAAATATGCTTTTTCTTCCTTGTCATAATAGGCATTCACATGATGGGCTACAAACCCACCAAAATTCGGGATAATGACACAGTCGTTATCCAGCAATAGCCTAAGAATATGCATTTCTAATTCCAACATATTGCAAATTTAAACAAATAATGCCGAATTGCCAACTAATGGCAAAGAAAATGTTCAAATATTATAAAATATTATTGTGGTTTTTGGGTGGATAAGCATAAAAAACAAGCCTTCGATTGCGTTTTCTTGATGGAAAATAGAGGGCAAGCGGAGACTTGTTTTTGTTGGAATGAAACCGCCGCGACTACTCGTTGCGAGCGGGGGTTGGGGTATCGTACTCCTTGGGAGTAAACTGTTGGTCGAAATATATGACTTTGCTGTTTTTCGCCGATGTTATCACCCATCTGAAACCAAAGCCTTCTTTCTTGTAAGCTCTGAGTTGGGTGTTCTCTTTCAGATTGTCAAGCAGTGCGTTGGATATTTGGATTCTGTTCTTGTTGAAAATCTCTTGGTTGTCCAGTTCGTCGAAGATGGAGCAGTAATATATGAATGTCTTTGACTCGTTGTCGAACACTACACTGTCGGTGCGGGTGTGGTTTTGCACCGGTGTGGGGCAGTACTTCTTGGTGTACTCCATTGCTTCCCTCTCTGCTCTCTTGTTCATGGATTCATGACAGCCGCAGAGTGTGAGGCAAAATACGGTAAGGAAAACTGTGAAATTCTTCATTGTGTTTTGTTTTTCTTGTGCAAATGTAATGCTTTTTTTGAATACAATGCAACAAAGCGCAGTAAAAATGAGGATAAGATGTGTCGTGCGACTTGTATGGATGTGAATGAGAATGCTGAAATTTAAGAAATCGTTGTGTCATAGATTGTTTTGTCAAGAAAATCTCGTGATTGTCGTTATTTTACATTAACTTTGCACATAAAAACGTAAACGAATATATGAATAATATAAGAAACTTCTGCATTATTGCCCACATTGACCATGGAAAGTCCACTCTTGCGGACAGATTGTTGGAGCGGACGCAGACAATTACGATAACGGAAGGGCAGATGCTTGACAACATGGACTTGGAGCGTGAACGTGGTATCACGATAAAAAGTCATGCAATCCAGATGGAGTACAAGCATAAGGGACAGAACTTTATATTGAATCTGATTGATACTCCGGGGCATGTGGATTTTTCTTATGAGGTTTCGCGTAGTATTGCGGCGTGCGAAGGTGCGCTCCTTGTCGTTGATGCAACGCAGGGTGTGCAGGCGCAGACAATCTCAAATCTCTATATGGCAATTGAACACGACTTGGAAATAATTCCTGTTATAAACAAGATTGATATGCCAAGTGCCATGCCTGATGAGGTGGAAGATGAAATTGTGGAACTTATCGGTTGCAAGCATGAAGATATTTTGCGCGCTTCAGGAAAGACAGGCGAAGGCATAGATGAAGTGCTTCAGGCTATTGTCGAGCGTGTTCCGCATCCCGTTGGCGACCCGAAAGCTCCTTTACAGGCTCTTATTTTCGACTCCGTCTTCAACTCTTTCCGCGGCATTATAGCTTATTTCAAGATTGAAAATGGTACTATTCGGAAGGGAGATAAGGTGAAGTTCTTTAATACGGGAATGGAATATGTGGCTGATGAAGTGGGCGTTCTCAAGATGGATATGGTTCCACGCGATGTGCTTGGCACTGGTGAGGTCGGCTATATCATCTCCGGCATAAAGGATGCAAAGGAAGTCAAGGTCGGTGACACAATCACACATATAACAAATCCGTGCGACAAGGCCATTGCAGGATTCCAGGAAGTGAAGCCGATGGTGTTTGCGGGCGTGTATCCAATTGACCCCAGTGAGTACGAGAATTTGCGTGCTTCGCTTGAAAAGTTGCAGTTGAATGACGCTTCGCTTACTTTCTCCCCGGAGTCTTCGGTTGCTCTTGGCTTTGGATTCCGTTGTGGCTTCCTCGGACTTCTTCACATGGAAATAGTCCAGGAGAGACTCGATCGCGAGTTTAATATGGATGTTATCACTACTGTTCCCAATGTGTCGTATCTGGTTTATGACAAGCATGGTAATGTGAAGGAGGTGCATAATCCTTCAGGATTGCCGGAACAGACTCTCATTGACCATATTGAGGAACCCTACATAAGGGCAAGTATCATCACAACCGCAAACTTTATTGGTCCGATAATGACCCTTTGCCTTGACAAACGAGGTGAACTTATCAATCAGGAGTATGTCAGCGGCAATCGTGTAGAGCTGCATTTCATGCTTCCTCTTGGCGAAATAGTGATAGATTTCTACGACAAGTTGAAGTCAATCAGCAAGGGCTATGCCTCGTTTGACTATCACATTGATGGATTCCGGCCATCGCGTCTTGCCAAACTTGACATATTGCTCAATGGCGAACCGGTTGATGCCCTGTCCGCATTGACGCATCAGGACAATGCCGTGACCATAGGACGTAAGATGTGTGAAAAGCTGAAAGACCTGATACCACGCCAACAGTTTGACATAGCCATACAGGCTGCAATCGGCGCAAAGATCGTGGCACGAGAGACAATCAAGTGTGTCAGAAAGGATGTTACGGCAAAATGTTATGGAGGAGATGTGAGCCGTAAACGCAAACTCCTTGAGAAACAGAAGAAAGGAAAGAAGCGTATGAAGCAGATTGGTAATGTTGAAGTGCCGCAAAAAGCTTTCCTTGCTGTGCTGAAACTTGATTGATATATGCAGAAATAAGTTGAACATCGTTTTTTGAGAAAGGATGATAAGATGAAAGAGACAATCGGTAAAAACAGTCGCGATATAGCACGCGAACTTTCAAGGCGTTACAGTACAATGACGCATGATGAACTTGATATTCTGGAAAGCATCCTTGTGCCGATGAAGTTTGCGAAGGGCGACATGATTCTCAAGGAAGGTGAGGTGTGCCGTTGCATTTACTTTATAGACAAAGGCCTTGTAAGACAGTTCTATATAAAGCATGGAAAGGAAGTTACGGAGCATTTGGGCGACGACCATTCCGTGTTCATGTGCATTGAAAGTCTTTTTAAGGAGGTGCCTACCCAGCTTCAGGTTGAGGCTCTTGAGCCTTGCATGATTTACGCATTACCCAAAGACCGGCTCGAAAGGGTGGCATTGCACAATGTGAATATTCAGATTCTTTACAGAAAAATATTGGAAGAAAGCCTGATATTGTCGCAGGTTCATGCCGATTTGGTGCGCTTTGAGACGGCACAGGACCGCTATCGCAGAATGTGCAAACTGTATCCGCAGGTAGTGCTTCGTGCTCCTCTTCTGTTCATTGCAAGTTATCTTCAGATGACGCCGGAGACATTGTCAAGAGTCCGTGCATCAACTTTGCTTGACTGATAAAGACGATTGTGCCTTCGCAAGCAAGTGTGGAGGTGATGCGGATTATTCTAAAAATACAATATTGTGCCTCATGAAACTCGTGTGTTATTGCACTGTTTCATGAGGTTTTTTCTTTTGTTTTATAATCAATATCTTTGGTTAAAAGATTGGGTTTAAGGGAAGTTGCAACTCAAATATATCAGTTGTAAAACACTAATCCGAATTATTTTTTGTAAGTTTGCACCGTTTATATAATAAAAAAACGGAGAAACAATTATGAAAATAGCAATGGTGACAGGTGCGACAAGTGGAATCGGAGAAGCTTGTGCGCGTAAGTTTGCTCATGAAGGTTATAGTGTCATTATAACCGGACGTAGGGAAGAGCGACTTGATTCGCTCAAAACGGAGTTGGAGAAAGACGGCGTTTCTGTCCTTCCATTATGTTTTGATGTGTGCGACAGGGCGCAGGCGAAGAAGATTCTTGACAGCCTGCCTGACGAGTGGCAGAATATTGATGTGCTAATCAACAATGCCGGACTTGCCCGTGGATTGGAACCGGAATATGAGGGCGACTTCACCGACTGGGATGAGATGATAGACACGAATATCAAAGGGTTGCTTAACATCACGCGTTATATTGTTCCCAAAATGGTAAAGGTCAATCATGGGCATGTGATAAACATAGGAAGTGTGGCTGGCGATGCCGCATATGCCGGTGGAGGAGTGTATTGTGCGACGAAAGCTGCCGTGAAATCCATCAGCGACGGCTTACGTATAGATGTGGCACACACGAAGATTAGAGTTACAAATATAAAGCCGGGACTTGTTGAAACGAATTTCTCCAATGTTCGTTTCCATGGCGACAAGCAGCGTGCGGACAATGTTTACAAAGGAATCAAACCTTTGTCAGCAGAAGATATTGCTGACACTGCTTTCTATGCAGCCAGTGCTCCGGAGCATGTTCAAATAGCCGAAGTGTTGGTTCTGGCAACCCATCAGGCCAGTGGTTCTGTCGTTTATCGCGAATAAAAATTTTACATAAAATATTTTTTTAGTAGTTCTCTTTGTTTGCGTCCGCTTTTTTGAACAACAATCAGCAAAGCGGATGCAATGGGGAACTCTCTCTTTGATGTAAAAGAGTAGGATTTTATACAAAAACCAATAAAGTTTGTCAATATGAGAACAAACGGTTTGGTTTCGTTGTTTTTTTGTTTTCTTTGCACTGGCTAATGCGTATGGGCAATGCTCTATGGCATTTTTCAATGCAGAAAAGTTGCGTATGATGCCATTTTCAAATATGAGAAATGCAGTTTCTGACAGACCTATACTGACTGTCACGGGTTCGGATGGAACCGGTGGAGCAGGAGTCCAAGCCGACATCAAGATGATTTCAGCTCTGGGCGGCTATGCTGTTTCCGCAATAACATCTGTGACTATGCAGAACACATTGGGCATTCAGAAGTTTCACGACCTGCCTGCCGAGACTGTTCGTGGGCAGATAGAGGCCATTGTGAACGATGTCCAACCTGAAATAGTAAAGATAGGGATGTTGAGGCGAGTGGATGTCGTGAGAGCACTGGTGGATGCTTTGTTGAAATACAAGCCTCGCGAGATAATCTACGACCCCGTTATCGTTTCAACCCGTGGCGATGTTTTGATGCAATCGGACGTGGTGGCGGAAATCAAGCAACGGCTTATACCTATCTGCACTCTTTTGTCTGTGAGGAAAAAGGATGCGGAGTATCTGCTTGGAAAGGCGGATGATGCGGAGACAGACACCATGTCGCTTGCCCAGAACCTGTTGTCAATGGGATGTCGCAATGTGCTGGTTCAAGACACCAATGCCAAGATGAAGGCGCATACGGATGTCTTCATGAAGAAAGAGGACAACGATGTCAGATATTTCTCGTCCTTGGAAACGCAGCAGAGTTGTTGTGATTCGCACGGAATGGGAGGCATGCTGACCTCGGCAATAGCTACATTCCTTGGCAGATCGTTCGGTATGGTGGACGCCATCGCTATGGCTTACAACCACATCAACCAGTTGTCCGTGGCGCATATAGGCTTGATTGGCAGAAGCAGCGAACTCTTCAACAGCTTTGTTGATGAAGTGTCGAAGGAGAACTCCATAAACGTGGAGGTGCGCCATTACGCCGACAAGCTCAATGTAAGTTCGCGTTATCTGGCACAGGTGACGAAACGGATTGCCGGGAAAACGCCGAAGGCCATTATCGACGAGCATATATGCCGTGAGGCGGGACGCCAACTCTCCATGTCGGACAAGACAGTGCAGGAGGTTGCCTACCTGTATGGATTCGGTTCTCAGGCGCATTTCTCTAAGTTTTTCAGAAAAACTACAGGTGTAACACCGACAGAATATAGAAAACAACAATAACAAAATCTTACTATTATGAACGAAAACAGACAAACATTAAACAGGAATTTGGCTCAAATGCTTAAAGGCGGAGTCATTATGGACGTAACAACTCCCGAACAGGCTCTTATTGCCCAGGAGGCAGGAGCATGTGCGGTGATGGCTCTTGAGCGTATTCCTGCTGACATCAGAGCTGCCGGCGGTGTGTCAAGAATGAGCGACCCGAAGATGATAAAGGGCATACAGGAGGCAGTGTCCATTCCTGTTATGGCAAAATGCCGTATCGGCCATTTCGCTGAGGCACAGATTCTTCAGGCGATAAAAATCGACTATATCGACGAGAGCGAAGTCCTTTCTCCTGCCGATGATGTATATCACATTGACAAGACAAAGTTTGATGTTGCTTTTGTATGTGGCGCAAGAAATCTGGGCGAGGCTCTCCGCCGTATCGCCGAAGGTGCCACAATGATTAGGACAAAGGGTGAACCCGGAACGGGTGACGTGGTTCAGGCTGTGCGCCACATGCGTATGATGCAAAGCGAAATGCGCCGCATCGCGTCAATGGCTGACGATGAACTCTATGAGGCAGCAAAACAGCTTCAGGTGCCCTACGAACTGGTGCAGTATGTACATGAAAACGGAAAGCTGCCGGTAGTGAATTTCGCAGCCGGTGGTATTGCTACTCCTGCCGATGCAGCACTTATGATGCAGTTGGGTGCAGAGGGCGTGTTCGTTGGTTCCGGTATCTTCAAGAGCGGCAATCCGCAGAAGCGTGCCGCTGCAATCGTGCAGGCTGTCACGAATTTCAATGATGCGAAGAAACTCGCCGAACTCTCTGAGGACCTTGGCGAAGCTATGGTCGGTATCAATGAGAGCGAGATTGAGATATTAATGGCCGAAAGAGGAAAATAAGTCATTATGAGAATTGCAGTGTTGGCACTACAAGGTGCGTTCCTTGAGCACCGGCAGATGCTTGCAAAACTTGGTATTGAAAGTTTTGAAGTAAGGCAACAGAAAGATTGGTTGCAGCATAAAGACGGACTGATTATCCCCGGAGGCGAGAGCACTACACAGTCGAAACTCCTTAAAGACTTGGGTTTGCTGGATCTTGTGAGAAGCGACATTGAGGCGGGACTCCCGGTCTATGGAACGTGTGCCGGCCTCATTCTGCTTGCGAAACAAGTGGAAGGACAGCAGCCGAGCGGTCTTTCGACTATGGATATAAGCGTGTGCCGGAATGCTTATGGCAGACAATTGGGAAGCTTCTTTACTGAAGCGAAAGTTGAATGTGTCGGCGATGATGTCCCAATGACATTCATCCGTGCTCCATACATAAAGGAGGTTTACGGCAACACAAGGATTCTTGCAGAAGTGGGAGGACATATCGTTGCTGCCCAAGAGGGCAACCAGCTTGTAACCTCTTTCCATCCGGAGCTTGACAGCGACACACGCATCCATGAATATTTCCTTAATATTGTGAGGAAGCATGCCGTAGCAAACTGTAATAAATGATTGAACCGATACTGATAAATATCAGATAATCAATAAGTCAAGGGTTTTGTTGGTACTAGACAAGACCCTTGACTTTTCTTTTGCTCCTTAATCCGGTTTTCATGTATGATGAAACGTTATTTCAAACAAGGCTTGTTTGCGCTTCAAAGAAGTCTTGTTTGCATCGTAAAGAAGCCTTCTTTACAGTCCAAACAAGGCTTCTTTTGAAATGGGCTATGAATTGTTGGTTTTTGCATGATGAAAATCCGGAATAATTTTCTTTTATTCTTATTTTCTTGGTAACTTTGCAGTGTGACATAAGGAGTTCTTGCGAGCTGATGCCGGACATACTTTCCGGTTTCCTTCGTTGTCATAATCAATTGTTTTTTTGAATGTATTTTACAAATCAATAACCACTGATAAAATGAATCTGAAAATCCGTTTGGCATTAATGAACTTCCTGGAGTTCGCAGTATGGGGAGCCTATCTTACTTCGATGGGACGTTATTTGGGCAATATAGGTATGGGGACAGAAATAGGATACTTCTATTCCATGCAGGGAGTGGTCTCCATATTCATGCCGGCAATAATGGGCATCGTTGCCGACCGATGGGTGCAGGCTCAGAAACTGCTGGGTATTTGCCATCTGCTTGCAGGATTGTTCATGATAGCTGTGTCATGGTATGGCTCTGTTGCAGGCCAGAGTGCGTCTTTTGCAACGGTGTTTATGCTTTACACCATGTCCGTGGCATTCTATATGCCGACTCTTTCCCTTTCAAATTCGGTGGCTTACAACGGGCTTTCGCAAGCGGGTCTGGATGTGGTGAAGGATTTCCCGCCGATAAGAGTCTTTGGCACTATCGGCTTCATCCTCACGATGTGGTTTGTGGATATTATGGGATTCCAGACCAACCAGATGCAGTTCGTCACCTCCGGCGTGCTGGGCTTTGTGCTGTTTGCCTATTCGTTCACACTGCCATCGTGTCCCGTATCAGGCAATGGCGATGCAAAGTCGCTTTCAGAGGCATTCGGTCTGAAGGCATTCGCACTGTTCAAGCAGAAGAAAATGGCGATATTCTTTGTCTTTTCCATGCTTCTTGGTGTGAGCCTGCAAATCACGAACAGTTTTGCAAACCCTTATATCAGCAGTTTCGCAGTGCTGAAAGAGTATGCCGACACGTTTGGCGTACAGCATGCAAACATTCTTATTTCGTTATCGCAGATAAGCGAAACGTTCTGTATCCTTCTGATACCGTTCTTCATGAAACGCTATGGCATCAAGAATGTCATGCTTATAGCAATGTTGGCATGGGTATTGCGCTTCGGACTCTTTGGTACTGGCAATCCGGGAAGCGGCGTATGGATGTTCATTCTGTCGATGATTGTCTATGGCGTGGCGTTCGATTTCTTCAATATAAGCGGTTCGCTTTTCGTGGAGCAGAACACCGACCATAACATTCGTTCGAGTGCGCAAGGCGTGTTCTTCTTGATGACCAACGGTATCGGCGCGACGATAGGAACGGTGGCTGCACAGAAGATAATAAATTATTTCACTTATAGCGAAACCGTAGGAAACCAGTCTTACACTGTCGGCAACTGGCAGATGTGCTGGTTCATATTTGCAGGTTATGCCTTGGTGGTGGCTTTGTTGTTTGCCTGTATCTTCAAGACAGACAGGAAGTAGGGATAAAAAGATGTTCCAGTTCTTATCAAAATATTCGCCGGACTACTCCAAAAACACCTTTGAGGGGTGGTCGGTTGTTTTAGTCGTTGCCGTGGGTTTCGTGGCATCAACCTTCGCCGGTGGCTGGTTTGAAGCGTTCGGACTGTTCGTTGCAGGTGCTTTATGTGCCCACATTGTTGCCTGTGTAATAAAATTCTTGGTGACAAAGCAAAAAGAAAAACGATAGTGAGGAGAGTGAAAGCATCTGAAACTAATGAAATTTGAAAGATGAAAGAAGCAAGATATTTTTATGTGCCAGATGCGGCTCATGCAGGAGAACTGCCTGAGGAAGAGGCAAAGCATGCCGTTCGGGTTCTGCGTTTGCTGTGTGGCGACCGTTTGTTCTTGGTTGATGGAGAAGGCGGACTTTTTGAAGCAGAGGTGACCATGTCGTCGGGCAAGCATTGTATGTATAACATCATCAGCAATCTGGATTATCAGAAGGAATGGCAGGGGCGTATATGTCTTGCCATAGCCCCGACAAAAATGATGGAGCGCATTGAGTGGATGGCAGAGAAAGCTACGGAGATAGGATTCGACGAGATTTGTTTCCTTAACTGTAAGTTCTCCGAACGTAAGACCATCCGCACGGACAGGGTTGAAAAGATTGTGGTTTCGGCAATGAAACAAAGTCATAAGGCGGGCAAACCGGCAGTCTGTGAAATGACTGATTTCAGAAAATACATAGACACTCACACTTCCGGGCATCGGTTTATAGCTCATTGTTATGATGAAGTGGAGAGGGCAGACTTCTATGGCGAACTGCAGAAAATGAATCCGGAGGATTCTGTGACGATACTTGTAGGGCCGGAAGGCGATTTCTCCATTGATGAGGTTAAGTATGCCGTGGCGCAAGGCTATAAGTCAGTTTCGCTCGGTCGGAGCAGGCTTCGTACAGAAACGGCAGGTTTGTGTGCCGTCCAGATGTCAAATCTTTCAAAGAGGGTATTGTAAAAGGACGGGTCTTTCGATACAATAAGGATGCGGGTTGGTTTTTAGTTTCACAGTCGCATCCTTTTTCTTTTTTATCTGATTCCATATCAGAAGTCTTTCAAGCAGGTTTTTATCCTGTTTTCACGGCCGTTTTTTCGCGTACGGACCATTTGTTGCATAATATTTTGGAAAAGTGAAAAAATAATTGACAAAAGATGCTTTATGAGTGGTAAAAGATTTGCAAACACCACAAAAAAGCATTACCTTTGTAACAGTTATCCTGAATACAATCTTTTTACCTTTAAAAGGCTAATACCTATTGAGATGGAATGCCGAACTCTGTGAAGAGTCCGGCATTTAACTTTATATATACTTCTGAAAGGTGAGGCATATAAAGATGCAACAGAGAATACAAAATAAAAATAGGAGGAAAACCCGTTTGGGGGCTTCCTCCTATTCCGTTATTAACCTTTATGTAGTTTTGTCTTATGCTTCGATTGCTGCTACTCCAGGAAGAACTTTGCCTTCAATTGCTTCGAGCAAAGCACCGCCACCGGTTGAGATATAAGAAACCTGGTCTGCAAGACCGAACTTGTTGATGCAAGCTACAGAGTCGCCACCACCGATAAGTGAGAATGCTCCTTCCTTTGTTGCCTCAGCGATTGCCTCAGCGATTGCCTTTGAGCCGCCAGCGAAGTTGTCGAACTCGAATACACCGGCAGGACCGTTCCAGAGGATAGTCTTTGCGCCCTTGATTGCATTAGCGAAGAGTTCGCGTGTCTTAGGACCTGCATCCATACCTTCCCAACCGTCGGGAATGTCGTTTGACGGGCAAATCTGAGTGTTGCAGTCGTTCTTGAAAGCATCGCCGCAAACTGAGTCGGTACCGAGAACGAGGTTTACGCCGTTCTCCTTTGCTTTCTTGATAACATCGAGAGCAATATCCAATTTGTCGTCCTCACAGATTGAGAGGCCGATTTTTCCGCCCTGAGCCTTAGCGAATGTATATGTCATACCACCGCAGAGGATGAGGTTATCAACCTTTGTGAGGAGGTTTTCGATGATTCCAATCTTTGTGGAAACCTTAGAACCACCCATGATAGCAGTGAAAGGACGCTTGATGTTGCCAAGCACAGCATCAACAGCATTGACCTCTTTCTCCATGAGGTAGCCGAGCATCTTGTGGTCTTTGTCGAAATATTCGTCGATAACGGCTGTTGAAGCATGCTTGCGGTGAGCTGTTCCGAAGGCATCCATTACATAGCAGTCAGCGTAAGAAGCGAGCTTCTTTGCAAATTCCTGCTGACGGCCTTTCATTTCTTTCTTTGCAGCATCAAACTCAGGTGTGCCCTTTTCTACGCCTACAGGCTTTCCTTCCTCCTCTGGATAGAAGCGGAGGTTTTCAAGAAGAAGAGCCTCGCCCGGCTTCAACGCGGCAGCCTCTTCAGATGCATTGCCACAGTCTTTTGCGAATTTTACATCAACGCCAAGTGCTTTTGATACGTTAGGTACAATTTGACTCAAAGACAACTTCATGTTTACTTTGCCTTTGGGCTTGCCCATGTGGCTCATCATGATGAGAGCACCACCATCGGCGAGTACCTTCTTCAAGGTGGGGAGAGCGCCGCGGATGCGAGTGTCGTCAGTTACATTTCCATTCTCATCCAATGGTACATTAAAATCAACACGTACGATGGCCTTTTTACTGGCAAAGTTGAAATCTTCGATTTTCATTTTACTAATATTTAATTTGTTAGAATTATTTCTTTTGAACGCAAAATTACTAATAAAAAATGATATTTGGGTGTTACTGCGTTATTATTTTAAAGTATTTAACCGCAGCAGGTGTTTCCTTTTCTTTTATGTCAGACTTTGTATTGGGTTTTGTCTTCTATCCCTGCTTCGGCAAGGGCTTCTCTGCGCTCAACGCAAGTGCCGCATTTGCCACAGTGTACTTCTTCGCCTTTGTAGCAGCTCCAAGTTTCCGAATAGTCTATTCCGAGTGCTTTGCCGATTCTGGCAATGTCCGTCTTTGATATGTTCGTGTAGGGTGCCACAACTTTGCAGTTGTTGTATGTACCTTCGGTCGCTGCCTTGTCGATTGCATCGATGAATGCAGGGCGGCAGTCGGGATAAATGGCGTGGTCGCCGCCATGATTGGCTATCAGAACCTTCTGTAATCCGTTGCTTTCTGCTATGCCGATGGCTATCGAAAGCATAATTCCGTTTCTGAAGGGGACGACTGTCGATTTCATGTTGTCGTCGGCATAATGTCCTTCCGGTATCGCTTCCGCTCCTTCAAGCAGGCTGCTTTTGAAGTATTCATGAATGAAGTCGAGGTTGATTGTGATGTGCTTTATCCCTAAACGCCTGCAATGTTCCGCAGCGTATGGTATTTCGCGGGCATTATGGTTGCTGCCGTAATCAAACGAAACACCTAAGGCTATTTCGTCTTTCTTGTCGTAGAGCAGTGTTATGCTATCCATTCCACCGCTCACAATGATTAGTGAATCTTTCATTTGAAGATGTGTTTTTATTATGTTATCCAAACAATAGTCGTAAGGCTTCTTCCACTTTGCGTACAGGATGAAGCTTTATGTTGAATTTTTCCTGTGCGATTCCCTGAATGTTGTATTGTGGGATGATTATGTCTGTGAATCCCAGTTTCTCGGCTTCTGCCAGTCTTTGTTCTATACGATTGACGGATCTGACCTCCCCACTGAGTCCTACTTCTCCCGCCATACACCATCCTGCCTCAATGGGTATGTCCACATTGCTTGAGAATACGGCTGCAATGACACTCAAATCCATTGCCAAATCGGTGACACGGATTCCTCCTGCGATGTTGATGAACACATCTTTTTGTATCAGTTTGAACCCGACGCGTTTCTCAAGTACGGCCAACAGCATGTTAAGGCGGCGCTGGTCGAATCCGGTTGCCGAACGTTGTGGCGTGCCGTATGCCGCAGATGACACCAGAGCCTGTGTCTCAACAAGGAAAGGACGCACTCCTTCTATTGTGGAACTGATGGCTATTCCTGAAAGTCCTCCATGGTCTTGCGACATGAGCAACTCTGAGGGATTGTTCACTTGGCGCAGTCCGTTTTGCCGCATTTCGTATATTCCGAGTTCGGAAGTGCTTCCGAACCGGTTCTTGATAGAGCGTAAGATTCGGTACATGTAGTGCTGGTCGCCTTCAAACTGGATTACCGTATCAACGATATGCTCCAATATCTTTGGCCCGGCCAATGTCCCTTCTTTGTTGATGTGCCCGATGAGTATGACGGGTATGCCGCTTGTCTTTGCAAAATGGAGTAGGGAAGCGGCGCACTCACGCACCTGCGTTATACTTCCGGGACTGCTTTCCACTTCCTCCATTGCTATTGTCTGAATGGAGTCAATGACCACGATTTCCGGGTTTATTTCATTTGCATACTCGAAAATCCTGTTCAGTGAAGTTTCGCACAGAATGGTGATATTGTCCTGAAGCGTTTTCCCCGTGTTCTCACAAAGCCGTTCGGCACGCATTTTCAATTGGTGGGCACTCTCCTCACCGCTTACATATAGGATGCTTTTGTCGTTGAGATTGAGTACGGTCTGCAATGTGAGTGTACTCTTGCCTATGCCAGGTTCACCGCCAAGCAGAACCATGCTGCCTACGACCAGTCCTCCACCAAGGACTCTGTTCAGTTCGCTGTCGTGCATGTTGATGCGTGGGTCGTCAATGGCAGGGATGTCTTTAAGCTTGATAGGGCGGCTGATCTTGTTGTTCAATGGAGTTCCTGCGGAGTGGCTTCTGCTTGAAAAACCCGAAGTACTGCCTGAAATCCGTATTTCCTTGAACGTGTTCCACTGACCACAACTCGGGCATTTCCCAATCCATTTGGTTGAGTCGTATCCGCAATTACTGCAAACGTATGCTGTCTTGTCTTTTGCCATGATTCCAATTTCCTACAAAAATACTAATAATTTTCGTTGTTACAAAATTTATTACTACTTTTGCTGAATGAAAAAAAGCATATTCTACATATTTTTACTTGTCCTTTTTCTTTCTTGTGGGCAATCTGTTGAGGAAAGGAAGCGATTGTCGTTGGCAGAGAAAAAGGAAAGACAGAAAGAAGATTCTTTAGCATTTAAAGTAGCGGTGCTTCCTACTCTTGACTGTATGCCTTTGTACTTGGCCAAAGAAAAAGGTTGGTTTGACTCGTTGAATGTTGATGTCAGACTGCGGTCGTTTACTGCTCAAATGGACTGTGACACTGCGTTCGTGGGGAAAAGCGTTGAGGCTATGGTTTCGGATGTGGTAAGAACGGAGCGTCTTAAAGGCAAAGGGACCGCACTGTCGTATCTGACTTTCACCAATGCTTACTGGCAACTGCTTACAAACAGGAAGACCCGAATAAAGAAAACGAACCAACTCGGTGACAAAATGGTAGCCATGTCGCGTTTCTCTGCGACTGATTATCTGACGGACCGGGTGCTTGATGGCGTAAAAACTTCTTCCGTTGTCTTCCGCATACAGGTGAACGATGTGAACATACGGTGCTCGATGCTGCAGAACAATGAGATGGATGCGGCATGGCTCACGGAACCTTATGCTACGGCAGCACGCTTGTTCGGGTCGCCGGTCATTGCAGACAGCCGTAAGATGAAGGGCCGGTTTGGCGTGATTGCAATTCGCGAGGATGCCGCCAAAGACAAATACCGCAAGCGGCAGATTGAAGCATTGGTGAAAGCTTACAACAAAGCTTGCGACTCATTGAATGTTTATGGCGTTCCGCATTATGAGGAAATCATGCAAAAGTACTATCGTCTTGACTCTAAAATTGTCAAGGCAATTCCGCAGCAGCGTTACGAATATGTGGCAAAACCACAGCCTTCAGAAATAATCAATGCTAATCAGAAGTAATAGTTACAGGCTCTTGATATGGAAATGAGTATAAGGGAATTGATTCTTGTAAAGCGTGATATCGGCAATTCATTGTCGGCTTTGAAGAAATATATTACTCAACACGAATTGAATACATTGTCGAACGAAGTGGAAATCATAGAGTCTGATTTCCGCCTTATGTGTGGTTACATGCAGCGGGGCTATAAGGATCCGCAACTGGAGACGGTTTATGACGGCTTGCTCCGTCGTGTCTTCCGTCTGTACGGCAATGTGAGGATGGAGTCTTTGATAAAGAAACGCCCTTCGTTTATGGCTGCGAAACGATTTTCCTTTGATGTGGAAATGTGTCATGTGGAAATCCGCAAGACTCTGGAGACCTTTGTTCAGGATGTGGCATTGAATTCATTGTTGGACAGTTCGCAACCTGACTCTCTGCAAAACATTTATTCAGACCATCAACGATACGTTGAAACGCTGTTCAACTCCATACTTGTTTCAGGGCAATGGAGTGAAGGGACATCAGCGTTTATGCGGAAACTTCTGTTGTCTCCCACGATTGACCAGAATGACATCCTGACAATCATCTCATCGATAATGCTCTCGCTGATGAATGTTTTCGATGTGGAGAAGTGGGTCACGTTGCTGTCTATATATGAAAACGCAGTTTATGAACGGGTGCGGCAGAGAGCCTTTGTAGGTTGGGTGTTGTGTGCTCCGAAGAGCGGAATCCCGTTGTTCCCGGAAGTGGAGGAGGGCATAAACCGTGTGCTCGACGACAAAATGAAGCGTGAAGAACTGCTGCAACTTCAGATGCAATTGTTCTATTGCGCCAATGCCGAATCTGACAAGGAACGTATCCAGAAAGAGATTATTCCGACATTGGTTAAGAACAGCAATCTGCGTGCTTCCGGTTCCGGATTCATTGAACGGGATGATGATATGATGCGCGACATACTTGGTACGGAAGACTCTGATGCCGAGATTGAGAAACTTGAAAAGACGATGTCGCAAATGATGGATATGCAGAAGACCGGCATTGATATATATTATGGCGGATTCTCGCAAATGAAGCGTTTCAGATTCTTCTATCAGTTGAGCAATTGGTTCTGTCCGTTCAATTCTGAGCATCCCGAACTGCGCGCTCTTGCTGATAAGCTCAGCGGTTCCAACTTCTTGGACACTCTATTGCAAAACGGACCTTTCTGCGATTCCGACAAGTATTCGTTTGCGTTTGCCATGGCAACGGTGTTAGACAGGCTGCCTGCCAATGTGAGGAACATGGTGGGCAACGGCGAAGCATTGGGTGCTACCGTCCCGACGGGACAGCGTGAGAGTGCCGCCTATGTGCGGAGAACATATCTGCAGGATCTTTACCGCTTCTTCAACATCTATCAGAATCGTAGCGATTTCGACAATCCTTTCAGTTTTACGGATGGTGCTCTTGCTTCATTCTTCTTTGCAGATGAACTCTTTCAGGATGCAAGACTGTCGGAAGAACGGCTCGGTCTGATGAAATTCCTGTACAGGCAGAAACTGTATTCACACATCAAAAGGTTGTGGCAGACGGGTTCTGAATCGCATTCCGCGTCCGAAGAAAAACGCATAGCGGCATTGGCTTATTTGCAGATGGGTGATTACGGAAAGGCAATGGAGTTGTTGGAAAGTGTGCTTGCTGACTCCCCAACCGACACTGTCACGCTGAAAGGTTTGGCAAAAGCCAGTTTTGCGCTGCACGATTATGCAAAATCGGAAGAGTATTACCGTCTGTTGGTTGATGCTTCTCCCGACAGTTTGCGCGACAATCTTGGACTTGCCGTTTCACAGTTGAACAATGGAAAGCAGAAAATGGGTATGCAGGTGTTGTTCAGGCTTAATTACGAACACCCTGACAATATCGATGTGATGCGTTCACTTGCATGGGGCTATCTTATGAGCGGGCGGGCTGATGATGCCGTAATACTGTATGACAGGTTGCTGAACGCGGCAGAACCATCCGGCTCCGATGTCCTTTGTGCCGGTTATGCCAACTGGTTCCTTATGCGGGTAGATGCTGCATTAAAGCATTTCAGAAAATATCTGGACACTATGAGACAAAAGACTCCGACATATAGCATAGCCACTGATTTTGAGGAGGATAAGGCATTGTTTGACAATAATGACATTACAGAATCGGAACGGAATGTTATGGAATATCTCGTTGAAAACGATATTTCATAGCCGCTCCGTATGGCGTGTTTCTGCTTGGTTATTCCTGCAGTTTCAAACAAGCCTTGTTTGTCATCCAAGGAAGCCTTCTTTACAATGCAAAGAAGCCTTCTTTGACTTGCAAACAAGGCTTCTTTTGAAAATGGGTGATACGGCTTTATCTTGTTGGGGGTATTAAGCTGATGTTGAAGCAGATTGGCAGACAGGCAAAAAGCCCTGAAATTCCAAATCGGGATTTCAGGGCTTTTTGCTTATTGTCAGAAGTCGTCAAGAGTCATAGCCTTCTCTTTCTGCTTGTGTGAAGGCTGGCTTTCCGGCTCGTTAGCGTTGCTCTTGCTTGAAGAGCTTGCATCCTGTACTGGAATGCTTATGGGTGCTCCGTTCTCGTCAAGTATTATTTCTTCATCAACATTTACGCTGTCAAGAGCTGTAGTGTCGCGTTTTGATTTTGAAAAATAGCTTTGACAGCTATACATTGCCGATGTTATGTCGGCATCTTTCGGTTTTCCGAACTTTGCATGATACTTGCTGAACGCAGGATCTTTAAGCACGGCATTGAGGAAGTATCCGCAGATGGGGAGTGCCGTACGGCTGCCTTGACCAAGCGCGCCGGTTCTGAAGTGTATGCATCGGTATTCGCCTCCGACCCATGCTCCAACCACCAGATTGGGACTTACTCCCATAAACCATGCATCGGAATGGTTGTTCGATGTACCGGTCTTGCCGCCCCAGTCGCAGTCGCGGAACTCTCCTACATAGCCGTTGAGGCTTTGCGATGTTCCTCCGGGTTCTCTCAGACCTCCAAGCAGAAGCTGTTGTGTGAGGAATGCGCTCTTGTATGGGATGACCTGTTCCTCGTTTGAGCGGTTGTTGTACACTTCTTTGCCGTTCCTGTCCACAATCCTTGTCACGAGCACATACTTGTTGTACTTGCCGTCGTTGGCAACTGTGCAATAAGCATTTGCCAGTTCACGCAGATTGACATCGCTTGAACCTAACGCCAATGAAGGTGTGTCGTTAAGCGGACTTTCTATTCCCATCTTGTGAGCTGTCTCAATAATTCTCTGGATTCCCATTTCCTGTCCGAGACGGACAGCAATGGAATTTATGCTCCTTGCGAATGCACCTTTGAGCGGAATGGAGTCGCCGGAGAACGAACCGTTTGCATTCGATGGTGTCCATGTCACTTCCTTTTGCTGCGCCTTGTCATAGACCTGCATGCTGAAATACTCGTCGCGACGCTTGTCGCAAGGAGTAAGTCCCTGATTCATGGCCTCAGTATATACGAAAAGCTTGAAGGTGGAACCAGGCTGACGCATTGCCGTCACCTTGTCATATTTCCATGACTTGAAGTCTATGTCGCCGACCCATGCTTTTACGGCACCGGTCTGTGGCTCCATGGCAATGAACGCGCAGTGCATGAAGCGCACCATATAGCGTATGGAGTCCATGGTCGATATCTCCTTTTCTATTACTCCATTCTCATAGTCAAAGAGTTTTACCTTGTGGGGCTTGTTCAGATAGTACTCTATTGAATCGGGATTGTTCGGGAAACGTGACAACAGATCCTTGTAAACAGGCTGCTTCTGTACGATTCCTTCTATGAAGTTTGGAATTTCCTTGTGGTTCTCGTCCTGCCACGGGTTCTGGTTTCCCCAGTGGTTGTTGAAGTTTCGCTGAATCTGGCGCATCTGTTTGATGGCAGCATCCTCTGCGTATTTCTGAAGACGCGAATCGAGTGTTGTGTAGATTTTCAATCCGGATGTGTAGAGGTCGTAATTGTTATCATCACACCATTTCTTCAGTTCGTCTGCCACAGCATTGCGGAAGTACAGGGCTTTACCGTCGTAGTTGCTTTCAACGCTGTAGTTGAGCTTGATTGGAATCTTACAGATAGAGTCGTACTCGTTGGTTGTCAGGTGTCCGTGGGAAAGCATCTTTTTGAGCACTACATTCCTTCTTTTCAAACTGTTTTGGGGATTTGAAATTGGATTGTAGTATGTTGTTGCCTTGAGCATGCCAACAAGGACTGCCGCCTGTTCTGTCGTTATGTCCTTGGGCGTGGAGTTGAAGTAGGTTTTGCATGCGGTCTTTATGCCGAAAGCGTTTGAACCAAAATCCACCGTGTTGGCATACATTGTGAGAATGTCCTTCTTGTCATGCGTGATTTCAAGCTTTGTCGCAATCACCCACTCCTTGCTCTTCATTATGAGCATGCGCACTCCTGGGATGTAACCCAACAGTCCGGTACTGTAATTGGTACGGACGCGGAACATGTTCTTGGCAAGCTGCTGGGTGATAGTGGATGCACCGCGGGCGTCATGTCGCAGCAATGCGTCCTTGGCGGCTCCGACAAGTCCGGGGAAATCAATTCCGTGGTGCTCGTAGAAGCGTTCGTCTTCCGTAGCAATCAGGGCTTCCCAGAATACGGGATTTACATCCTCGTATTTTACAGGTGTACGGTTTTCGTTGAAGAATTTGCCTATAAGAACTCCGTCTGCACTGTATATTTCCGATGCTTCGTTAGTCTCAGGATTCATGATGGTGTAGAATCCGGGCGATTTTCCAAACAGCCACAGGAAGTTCATATCCACCATTCCGAGATAGGCGAGAAACGCTACGATGCACGATAAAAATCCTATTGCTGTTTTGGTGTACCATTTTCTTCCTTGGTACAGTTTCTTGTACCATCTCAAAAAAGCACAAAGCTTTTTATAGCACCAAATGAGATAGTTTTTAACCTTGTTCATCATACTGTTATTTAATTTTGGTATTTACATGAATAAACTTTTGTCATTTGTGATTTTTATGGGTGTAATGAAATGCTTTTCTTTCACTTAAAGTGAAAAACCGTATTCTTATACAAATGTACAAAATGATTTTAATTTTTCAGGCAAGAATCGATATGTTTTATGATTTCTTTAATTTCGCACGGATTGAACCATTTTATCGATGGGTCGCGCTTGAACCATGTCTGTTGTTTCCTGCAATAGCGGCGGGTATTGCTTTGTATTTTGAATATCGCTTCTTCGAGTGTTGTCGTTCCGTCAAAATATTCAAACATCTCTTTGTACCCCACAGTGTTCAGCGCGTTGAGCTCGCGTTTGTCATAAACACTTCGTGCTTCGGCTTCCAAACCATGCTCTATCATTTCCTCAACACGCCTGTTTATGCGGTCGTAGAGGGTGGCACGGTCGAGAGTCAAACCTATTTTCATAATGTTGAAGGGTCTTTTCTTGGTGATGTTTTGTCTGAACGATGTGTATGTTTTGCCCGTCATCTTGCATATTTCCAATGCATGGACAACCCGTCGGGGGTTGTTGTGGTCTACAATCTTCCAATGCTCATAGTCAAGGACCTTGAGTTCTTCAAGGAGAGCGGAGAGCCCCTCCGTTTCCAAGCGGCGTTTCATTGTGGCTCTTGTTTGCTCGTCAATGGTGGGTATGTCGTCGATGCCGTTGCAAACCGCATCGATATACATCATGCTGCCGCCACTCATCAGAGCAGTATCAGATTCTTTGAATATGTGTTCAAGTGTTTTCATCACATCCTCTTCAAACATAGAGGCACTATAGTAGTCGTCGATGTGATGGTTGCCGACGAAATAATGCTTCACCCTTGATTGTTGTTCTCTTGTAGGGGCGGCGGTACCAATTGGTATTTCTGAAAAAATCTGACGGGAATCGGCATTTATTATTGGGGTTGCAAGATGTTCGGCAACTTGCAAACTCAATTCTGTTTTACCGATTCCCGTCGGGCCTAATATGACAATGAGGGTCTTCATGAAAGACAGTCAGGTTCGTTCTATAATTGGTATGATTACGAATTTATCGAATTATACCGCGCTTTGATGACTCAACAAAATCGATTATGTATTGAATCTCTTTTGTTATCTGCAGGTTTTTCTTTATTTCCTGAATGCCTTCTGCGATAAGTCCCTTTGAGTAAAGCAGACGGTATGCATCGTGAATGAGGTGAATCAGATCGTTGGAGAAACCGCGTCTGCGGAGTCCGACAAGGTTAAGTCCGCAATACTTGGTGGGCTCTTTGCCTGCAATGACGAATGGTGGAATGTCCTGTGAAAATCTCGAACCTCCCTGTATCATGACATAACCTCCGATGTGGCAGAACTGATGGCAAAGCACGGAAGCACTGATTATGGCATTGTCGTCAATTACCACTTCACCGGCAAACTTGGTTGAATTTCCTATAATAAGTCCGTTTCCCAACACGCAGTCATGTCCTACATGCATGCTTTCCATCAGAAGGTTGTGGCTTCCTACCAGTGTCTTGCCCTTGGAGGCAGTACCGCGGGAAATCGTAACGTTTTCTCTGATGCTGTTGTCGTCGCCAATTACGCAAAGGGTATCCTCTCCACGGAACTTCAAATCCTGTGGTTTCGTGGATATACTTGCTCCTGGGAAAAACTCGTTTCTGCTTCCGATGCGTGCACCGTAATGGATGGTCACGCTGTTAAGCAGAACATTGTTGTCTCCAAGTTCAACATTCTTGTCAATGCAACAGAAGGGACCGATTATGTTGTTGTCTCCAAGTTTTGCTTCAGGATGTATGTATGCTGATGGACTTATTTGATTCATTGTATCGTTCTTATTATTTGTTCTTTACAATTTGTGCGGTGAAAGTCGCTTCCGACACGATGTGGTCACCAACGAAAACATAGCCTTTCATTGATGATATGCCGTGTCGTACAGGTGCCAACAAATCTACTTTGAATATAAGAGTGTCGCCCGGAACTACTTTTTGACGGAATTTCACATCGTCAATTTTCATAAAGTATGTGGACCAACGCTCAGGGTCTTCAAGGGTGTTGAGTACCAACAGACCTCCACACTGAGCCATTGCCTCAATCTGTAATACTCCCGGCATAACCGGTTCTTGCGGGAAATGTCCTACGAAGAAGGGTTCGTTGCTTGTCACATTCTTTACACCTACGATGCTTGTGGCTCCAAGTGCAATCACTTTATCGACGAGCTGCATCGGATAACGGTGAGGAAGAAGTTCGCGTATGCGGATGTTGTCCATGAGTGGAGTTTCATTCGGGTCGTAGATAGGTGCCTGGATTTCGTGCTTGCGAATCTCCTTGCGCATCAGTCTCGCGAACTTGTTGTTGATTGTATGTCCCGGACGGGTGGCTATGATGCGACCTTTGATTGGTTTTCCGATAAGAGCCATGTCGCCGATGATGTCAAGCAGTTTGTGGCGTGTGCATTCGTTTTCCCAGACAAGAGGCTTGTGCTGGATATACCCAAGCTCTGTAGCATTGCGATGTTCTACGTTAAGCATGTCGGCGAGTTGGTCGAGACGCTCTTGGGAAGTCTCTTTCTCGTAGATGACAATGGCATTGTCAAGGTCGCCGCCTTTGATTAGATTTGCATTCAGCAGCGGCTCTATGTCTCTGACAAATACGAATGTGCGTGCTTCGGCAATCTCTTCGGCAAAATCATCCATTTTGTCAAGGGTTGCAAACTGGCTGTTGATGAACTTGGAATTGAAGGAGCACATTGCTGTTAGGCTGAATTCTTCATCCGGAAGAATCGTGATACACGAACCGGTGGTGTCGTCTTTCACTTCTATTTTGTGACGGATAATGTACCAGTCCTTGGGCGCATTCTGCTCTTCGATGCCTACTTCGTTGATTTTTTTGACATACATTGCTGCGCTGCCGTCAAGAATCGGGAATTCAGGTCCGTTTACTTGTATGAGACAGTTGTCTATTCCCATGGCATGCAGAGCCGCCAAACCATGTTCGACGGTTGATACTCTGACTTCACCTTTTGCTAAAACGGTTCCGCGTTGAGTGTCTGTCACGTTTTCGGCAATGGCCTGAATGGTTGGCATACCATCAAGGTCAATGCGTTGTATCTTGTAACCAGTGTTCTCCGGAGCCGGATTGAATGTGACAGTAAGGCTTAAACCCGTGTGCAATCCTTTTCCGCATAAAGAGAAACTGCCTTTTAATGACTTTTGTTTGGACATGTTTTATTTGTTTTTCAAACGTTCGATTTCTTTTTTCAAGTCTTCAATTTCTTTGTACATTTCAGGTAACCGTCTGAATATTGCTTGTGACTTGAAGTATTTTCTTGGGTTCATTGGTGGTGTACCGATAAGCGATTCACCACCTTTCAGGCTTCCCGGTACGCCAGACTGGGCTCCAAGGAAAGTCTTGTCGCCGATAGTGATGTGGCCGGCAAGTCCCACCTGTCCACCAAACATACACCATTTTCCGACTTTTGTACTGCCGGCGATGCCCACTTGGGCTGACATTACCGTGTTTTCACCAATCTCCACATTGTGGGCTACCTGCACTAAATTGTCGAGTTTCACGCCCTTTCGTATTATGGTACTTCCCATTGTGGAACGGTCCACGCAAGTGTTGGCTCCTATTTCTACGTTGTCCTCAATGGTGACGATACCGATTTGCGGTATTTTGTCGTAGCCTTCAGTATTCGGAGCAAATCCGAAACCGTCGGCTCCAATGACGGAACCGGCATGTATTGTGACATTGTTTCCTATTTTGCAACCCTCATAGACTGTTGTGTTGGGATAAATCTTGCAATTGTCGCCAATTTTGCAATTGTCGCCAATCACTGCATGTGGATAAATCTCACAGTTGTTTCCTACAACAGTGTTTTCTCCGATGCACGCAAAAGCCCCAATATAGCAGTCGTTGCCTATGTTTGATGACTTTGCAATGCTTGCTTTGTCATCAATGCCTTTCTTCTTGGGTTTGCTTGCTTCATAGAGTTGCAGTAGTTTGGCAATGCTTTCGTAGGCATTCTTAACCCTTATGAGTGTTGTTGATACGGGTTGTTCAAACTCCACATCTTCATTGACAATGACTATTGACGAGTCGGTGTTGTAAATGAAATGAGTGTATTTCGGGTTGGACAGGAAAGAGATAGCTCCCTTCGTGCCTTCTTCTATTTTAGCGAAAGTATGAACTGTGGCATCAGGATTTCCTTCTACCTTTCCACCGATAAAGGCGGCAATCTGTTCGGCTTTAAATTCCATTTCTTGCAATTGGTTTTGTTTTAATTATGCAAATATAAGAAATATAATTCAGAAACAAGGATAAAAGTCATTCCAAATGCCCTTTTTCTTTGCTTGAGGTCAAATACCGTGCTTTGTCAGCTCGGCATCCATCTGTATTTGCAGCTCTTTCGCTTTTTCTGCCGCCACCTCTGCAAAGTCGGCGTTCTGACTTGCATAGATGATGCCACGAGAGCTGTTTACCAACAATCCGCACTCGTTGTTCATGCCATATTTGCATACTTCTTCAAGCGAACCTCCCTGTGCTCCGACACCTGGGACAAGCAGAAAATGCTCCGGAACAATCTTGCGGATGTCTTCAAACATTTTTCCTTGTGTGGCCCCAACGACATACATCATGTTGTCCTTGTTGCCCCATTGCTGTGAAACTGTCAGTACTTTCTCAAAAAGGCGGGTTCCGTTCTCGTCATGGCAGAGTTGGAAATCATGGCTGCCCTTATTGCTTGTCAATGCAAGGAGTATTACCCATTTGTCTTTGTAGTTCATGAACGGTGTGACACTGTCCTCGCCCATATAGGGGGCTACGGTGAGGGCGTCAAGTTTGTATTCCTCAAAGAATGTGCGGGCATACATTGCACTTGTGTTGCCTATGTCTCCACGCTTTGCGTCTGCAATTATGAAATGGTTTGGGTAGTTGTCGTTCAAATACTTGATTGTCTTATCAAAAGCAATCATTCCTTTTATTCCAAATGCCTCATAAAAGGCGAGATTCGGCTTGTATGCAATGCAGTAGGGTGCTGTCGCATCGATTATTGCCTTGTTGAAAGCATATATCGGATCCTCCTTTTCAAGCAGGAATTGCGGTATCTTCTTGGTGTCTGTATCGAGACCAACACAAAGAAAACTTCTTTTTGTCTTTATTTGGTTGAATAATTCTTGTCTGTTCATATCTTTTATAATTCGGTTTCTTTCATTCTTTCTGCATTCTCTGCCACTGTAAGTGCGTCGATCATATCTTGTATGTTGCCAGCCATGAAACCTTGAAGGTCGTGTGTCGTGAATCCTATGCGGTGGTCAGTGACGCGTCCCTGTGGGTAGTTGTATGTGCGAATCTTGGCACTTCTGTCTCCTGTGGATACCAAAGTCTTGCGGCGGCTTGCAATGTCGTCGATGTATTTCTGGTGTTCACGGTCGTATATAAATGTGCGCAATCGTGACAGGGCACGCTCCTTGTTCTTAGGCTGGTCGCGGGTTTCTGTACATTCGATGAGTATCTCTTCCGTTTCTCCGGTCACCGGATTTTTCCAAGGATAGCGCAGACGGACACCGGATTCCACTTTGTTCACGTTCTGACCACCGGCTCCTGAAGAGCGGAAAGTGTCCCATTTTATGAGACCTTCGTTGATGTTCACTTCAAACTTGTCGGCTTCGGGCAGTACGGCAACTGTTGCAGCACTTGTATGCATACGTCCTTGCGTCTCTGTTGCCGGTACTCTTTGTACACGGTGTACGCCGGATTCGTATTTTAATGTGCCGTAAACATTGTCGCCGCTAACGGCAAAGTCTATTTCCTTAAAGCCTCCGACAGCACCTTCGCTGACACTCGTCACAGATAAAGTCCAACCCTTTGTGTCGCAATATTTCTTGTACATGTTGAACAAGTCTCCTGCAAACAGAGCCGCTTCGTCGCCTCCTGCGCCAGCTCTGATTTCCATTTGGACATTCTTTGCGTCCTCAGGGTCTTTGGGGATGAGTGCTATTTTTATCTCCTCCTCAATTTGGGGCTGAAGCTCTTCGTTTATTGTAAGCTCCTCACGGGCCATGTTCTTCAGGTCGATGTCGCTTTCGTTTGCCAATATGTCCTTGGCCTCTTTTATTGAGTTTATGCATGCGATGTATCTGTCGCGTGCTTTCATTATGTCGCTTAAATCCTTATATTCTTTTGTGAGTTTTACGAAGCGTTGCTGGTCGGCTATCACATTGGGGTCTGTTATGAGCGTGGAGACCTCTTCGTAACGGCTTTCAAGTCCTTCAAGCTTTTCTAATATATTGCTTTGATCTGCCATTGGGCTTAACGAAATAATAGATGTAAAAAATTAATATTCAAACACTCCATACTCGGAATTGATGGTGAGGGATTTCTTTCCTTCCTCAATGTGTCCGACAATCTGTGCGTCAATGTTGAAGCTCTTGCTTATGGCAATAACCTTTTCTGCCAGTTCCGGGCGGATGTATATCTCCATACGGTGTCCCATGTTGAACACCTTGTACATTTCTTTCCAGTCTGTGTGGCTTTGTTCCTGTATCGTCTTGAAGAGTGGCGGTATCGGGAACATGTTGTCTTTCACGACACGACAGTTGTCGCCGACAAAGTGAAGCACTTTCGTCTGTGCTCCACCCGTGCAGTGCACTATTCCGTGAATTTCCGGACGCAGTTCGTCAAGCAGTTTCTTGATGACCGGAGCGTAGGTGCGGGTAGGGGAGAGAACGAGTTGTCCGGCATTCACATCGACGCCTTCCACCTTGTCGTCCAGACGGCATGTGCCGCTGTAAACCAGTTCTTCCGGGACTGCGTGGTCGTAGCTTTCCGGGTACTTTTCTGCCAGATACTTTGCGAACACATCGTGGCGGGCACTTGTAAGACCGTTGCTTCCCATGCCTCCGTTGTATGACTTCTCATAAGTGGCTTGTCCGAAGGAGGCCAGTCCGACAATAACGTCGCCCGGACGGATGTTGGCATTGTTTATGACATCCTTGCGGCGCATACGACATGTGACAGTGGAATCGACGATTATTGTTCGCACAAGGTCGCCGACATCAGCTGTTTCGCCTCCGGTAGCATAAATGCCGATACCCATGTCGCGCAGAGTTGCGAGCAATTCGTCTGTGCCATTGATGATGGCCGAAATCACTTCTCCGGGAATGAGCATCTTGTTGCGTCCGATAGTGCTTGACACAAGGATGTTGTCCACGGCGCCGACACACAGCAAATCATCGGTGTTCATGACGAGAGCATCCTGTGCGATGCCCTTCCATACGCTGAGGTCTCCCGTTTCCTTCCAATACAGGTATGCCAACGACGACTTTGTGCCGGCTCCGTCGGCGTGCATTATGTTGCAATATTCCGGGTCGCCACCAAGAATGTCGGGTATGATTTTGCAGAAAGCCTGCGGGAAAATACCTTTGTCAATGTTTTTGATGGCGTTATGTACGTCTTCCTTTGCAGCGCTTACACCGCGCAACATGTATCTGTTAGAGTTGTCCATATCTTGATTGTTTTGAATTTTCTTGAAGTAAAATGATTTATTCGCGCTCCTTTCCGTTCCAGAATTCCCAACTTGCAAAGGCTTGTAGAAGTAGCATTTCCAGACCGTTCTTGGTGTTGGCTCCGAACTCGGCTCCACGTTTCATGAACAGAGTCTCGTCGGGGTTGTACAGGAGGTCGTATAGAATCGTGTGGCTGTCCATTGCCTCGTATGGCAGGTTGGGGCATGAATCTACATTGGGGTACATGCCAAGAGGGGTGCAATTGACTATTACATTATATTCTTTCACCATTTCCGGAGTGACATCCTCGTAGGTTATGCAGCCCGGTTTCCTTGTCCTGCTCACGAAAATGGTGTCAAGTCCGAGCGACTTCAACCCGAAATTGACGGCTTTCGATGCGCCTCCTGTTCCAAGGATAAGTGCTTTCTTGTGGCATTTCTCCAGCATTGGCTCTATGCTTCTGGTGAAGCCTATGACATCGCTGTTGAATCCTTTCAGGAAGAATTTGTTGCCTTTGTGAGTCACTCTGATGACATTGACCGCACCAATGGCTCTTGCTTCCGGACTGAGGTCGTCCAAATAGTTTATCACCTTCTGCTTGTAAGGGATGGTGACATTCAGTCCTCTCAGCTCAGGATTTGATGCCAAGATTTCAGGCAACTCTTCTATCGTGGGAATCTCGTAATTGATGTAGCATGCATCAATGTTCTCATTCTCGAACTTCTCGTTGAAGTATGTCACAGAGAATGAATGTCCCAAGGGATAGCCTATTAATCCATACTTGTCCATTTTCTTTCTTATTATGTTATTTTGTAGCGAAATACATGGTGCATATTCCTAATGTCATTCTCTTGAATTCTGCTTTTGCGAACCCTGCTTTCTTCAGTATCTCCACCATTTGCTCTCCTTGTGGGAATGCTTCGATTGTAGCGGTGAGGTACGAGTAGGCAGCGTCGTCTCCCGAAATGAGCCGTCCGTATATAGGCAGGACCGTGTGCGAATATATCTTGAACAACTGCTTCATCGGGAAATGTACCGGTGATGTCAGCTCTATTATGCATAGGTGTCCGCCGGGTGTCAGGACTCTGTGCATTTCTTTCAGTCCCTTGTCCAAATCGGCAAAGTTCCTTATGCCGAACGCAGCGGTTACGGCGTCGAACGTATTGTCGTCGAACGACAGGTGAAGACAATCGTCTTTTTTGAATGAGATGGTCTTGTCAAGATGCAAAGCCTCTGCCTTCTTTTGTCCGACGGACATCATCCCTTCGCTTATATCGACCCCGACTATTTTTTGGGGGTGAAGCATCCGGGCTTCCAATATGGCAAAGTCGCCGGTGCCGGTTGCTATGTCAAGAACCGTTTCGGGCTTGAAGACAGACAGCTTTTTCAGTGCATTCCTTCTCCATATCTTGTCTATGTTCCATGACAGCCGGTGGTTTAGTTTGTCGTATGAGTGCGCAATGTTGTCGAACATAAGCTCGACCTGCGCTCCCTTGCCCTCATTGTCGCTGTAGGGCTTTATTTTTTCTTGTCCGTAAACCATTGTATCTGTATAATGAAAATAGTTGGTTGTTATTGTATGGAAATAGACATTTTTATGAAATGAAGTTTGCGCATTTGACATGGTTGCCTATGTCAAACGCGCAAATACTTGTGTGCCGGCTATTTGCGTGATGCAAGATAGTCGCTTACATTTTTCTCTATGCGTGCGTTTATGTCGCCTGCTTCAACATTGCGGTCAAACGTTTCGCCGGTAATGTGTTCGTAAAGCTCGATGTAACGCTCGCTTACGCTTTCCGCATACTCGTCTGTGATTTCGGGCATCTGCTGTCCGGGTTCGTTCATGAAGTTGTGCTCAATGAGCCACTGGCGTACAAATTCCTTTGAAAGCTGCTTCTGTGGAAGTCCTTTTTCAAACTTCTCTTCGTAACCGTCGGCATAGAAGTAACGGCTCGAATCAGGAGTGTGAATCTCGTCGATGAGATATACCTTGCCGTCGCGCTTGCCGAACTCATATTTGGTGTCCACCAGAATCAGTCCGCGCTGTGCTGCCATTTCCTGTCCGCGCTTGAATATCTTGCGTGTGTAGTCTTCCATGACGGCATAGTCTTCGGCACTTACGATGCCTTGTGCTATGATTTCTTCTTTCGAGATGTTGAGGTCGTGTCCCTCGTCGGCTTTTGTCGTCGGAGTGATGATGGGCTCAGGGAAACGCTGGTTTTCCTTCATTCCGTCCGGCAGCTTGACTCCGCACAGTTCGCGGCATCCCTCTTTATAGGCACGCCATGCAGAACCTGTAAGGATGGAGCGGATAATCATTTCCACGCGGAATCCCTCGCATTTCAGTCCTACGGTGACCATCGGGTCGGGTGTTGCCAGTTTCCAGTTGGGGCAGATGTCGGTTGTTGCGTCAAGGAACTTTGCTGCGATCTGATTCAGTACCTGTCCTTTGAACGGGATGCCCTTAGGAAGGATGACATCAAATGCAGAGATTCTGTCCGTTGCAACCATTACAATGAGGTCGTCGTTGATGTCGTAAACATCACGCACCTTGCCGTGGTACACGCTTTTCTGTCCTTCAAAATGAAAATCAGTCTGTGTAAGTGCTTTCATAATTTCTCTATATTTTATATATTTATGAATCTCAATTTGTCTGTTTGTCAGCCGCTTTCCGCTCGTTGTCACGCTGCTTGTCGTGGCTCTCGTAAGCATTCACGATTCTTGTGACAAGCTTGTGTCTGACGATGTCTTTTTGTTCTAACGGCACGAAGCTGATGCCTTCAACGTGTTTGAGGATTTCCATTGACTCTATCAGTCCGCTTTTTTGTCCACGGGGAAGGTCTATCTGTGTCATGTCGCCGGTGATAATCATCTTTGTGTTCCATCCCATTCTCGTGAGAAACATTCTTATTTGGGCCGGCGTGGTGTTCTGGGCTTCATCCAGAATCACTACTGCGTCGTTGAGCGTACGGCCGCGCATGAAGGCGAGAGGGGCTATCTGTATGACATTCTTTTCTATCATGTCCTGCAGTTTTGCCGCAGGAATCATGTCTTCGAGTGCATCGTAAAGCGGTTGCAGATAGGGGTCGATTTTGTCTTTCATGTCGCCTGGCAGAAATCCTAGTTTCTCACCGGCTTCGACTGCGGGGCGACTGAGGATGATTTTCCTTATTATCTTGTCTTTCAAAGCCCTTACTGCAAGTGCAATGCTAAGATATGTCTTGCCCGTACCGGCGGGACCTATGGCGAATATCATGTCGTCTTTTTCAAAGGCATCAACGAGCTTCTGCTGGTTCTTGCTTCTGCACTTTATGGGTTTGCCTGAGATGTTATATACGATTACGCCTTTGACGGAGTCGGCTTTGGGTTGCTTGCCTTTGACGATGTCGAGAATGTCTTCGTCGCTGATGGAATTGTATCTTATCACATGGCAGCGCATTTTTTCAATGTGTTCCTCAAATGCAGCCATTTCCTCTTCATCGCCCAAGACCCTGATGATGTTGTCGCGTGCGACGATGCGTAATTTGGGGTATAGCGACTTTATGATTTGCAGATGGGAATTCGCAACCCCGTAGAAAGTTACAGGGTCGATGTCTTCCAATATGATATGCTTTTCTATCAAAATAATGTTGTCGTTGTTTTGATTGCAAAGTTAGTAATTTTCCTTAAACATGCAAAATGTATATTTTATTATTTTTGTGTGCAGACTTATTTTAACCCAAATAGCTCATTGGAACGAATGAAAACATCCTGGCATTCCGTTATTCCTGCTTTGTCTGTCTGTTGGAATTTACTTGTTTTTGGTGCATCGGTGTCCTTTCTAATGTTGCGTTTTTATGTTGAATTTTGCCTTTTAAAAGTGAAAAAATATTGATTTCTGGCAATAAAAGTCCAATAAGTTTGAAAAAAATACAAATTTGTTTTGTATTGAATATTTTTATTGTTATATTTGCAATCGAAATTCGGAATTAAAAAAAATAAAAGCGTATGAACAACAACAAAGAAGCTTATGAGAGGCTTGTAGAGAATGGTATCAAACCTTCTATGCAACGACTGGCAATTATGCAATATTTGCTGACGCATTACACTCATCCTACGGTAGAAGATGTGTATAAGGGCCTTGTGCCGAGAGTGCCCACCTTGAGCCGTACCACAGTATATAATACGCTTAGGATGTTTTCTGAGAAGAATGCTGCCCAGATGATAACAATCGATGAGCATCGCGTTTGTTATGACGGAAACGTGGCCAGACATGCCCACTTCTATTGCAAGTCATGCAATCGTATAATTGATGTTTTCGATGAAGTCGAGTTCCCGATCGTCCAGCGTAATATCGCGGGAAACATTGTGGATGACGTGCAGTTCTATTTCAAAGGAATATGTGCGGAATGCCAAAAAAAGACAACCGGCGGGCAGATGAGCTAAGTTGTTGATATACAACAATATTGGTGAGCTACGTTAATGATTTAATTTATATAATAACTGATTTAAAACAATACTATTATGAAAAAGAAATTTATTTGCACTGTTTGTGGTTATATTCATGAAGGTGTAGAGGCACCTGAAGTTTGTCCGGTATGTAAGGCTCCGAAGAGCAAGTTCAAGGAAATGGACGACCCGATGGACGGTCCTGCATTTGCAACTGTACATACACTTGGCGCTGCACGCAAGGAAGACGCCAATGCTGAAATGATAAAGGACCTTGAAACTCATTTTAATGGTGAGTGTGGTGAAGTGGGAATGTATCTTGCCATGAGCCGTCAGGCTGACAGGGAAGGTTATCCCGAAATCGCGGAAGCATTCAAGCGTTATGCCTTTGAAGAGGCTGAACACGCAAGCAAGTTCGCTGAACTGCTCGGTGATGTTCTTAAGGACACAAAGAGCAATCTTGAGGCTCGCATTGCAGCAGAACGTGGTGCATGTGAGGACAAGTTCCGCATAGCAAAGAATGCCAAGGCTGCCGGAATGGATGCAACTCACGATACAGTGCACGAAATGGCAAAGGACGAAGCTCGTCACTGCGCTGGTTTCATGGGTCTTTACAAGAGATATTTTGACGAGCAGTCAAAATAACGGGTACAATAAAACCACCCTCACATGAAACGATTGATTGTCCTATTGGCTGTTGTGATGGTTGCAATGACCATTTATGCTGGCGTTTTTGGGAATACGCGGAATGTGTCCGGAATAGTGTTTTTCCTTGACGGACATAAGGAAACTTTCCAAAGTATCACCATTCCGTATGCAGGTGACAAGGATTTCAAGGGCATTGACGAGTCGGGCAATAAGAGAACCGTCAAGGCCTTGGATGTGGAACATTTGGAACTTTGGCATCCCAAATATCCGGAAGAGTCGCGCGATGTATTGTGGAGCTGTTTCGACACTAAAGCAAACGGTACCAAGAAATTCGTATCCTGGAGTTTCGTAACAGGAAAAGGCAAGTACATAAGTTTTTTTACCCATTGTGGCAGATATGTCATGACAAAGGACGGACTGGCAATGGTGGGAAAGAACATCTGGCCAGGAATGACATGTATCAAGCCTGCTGTGTCGGGTATATACCAATCCTTCGGTTGGTGGCACAATGTGATGGGTAGCAGCAAAACGGTAGTAAAGAAACTGGTGGAGAAATACATCTTTGACGACCCCGCTTTGTGTAAAGCCATACAGGAGGAAAACTGGAAGGGTAGAGTCCCTGAATTGCTCGAGTTTGTGGCAAGAACATACAATCCACAGAAATAGCGAGGCGGCACGGTGTTAAAACTTCTGTTACACCATTCCTATGCTGACCCAAATATCAAGATAATTTACTTGGTTTTCAAACAAGGCTTCTTTGTATTTAAAAGAAGCCTTGTTTGCATTATAAAAAAGCCTTGTTTGTGAGGCAAAGAAGCCTTCTTTGAAAGGCAATATTTATCCCGCTGAAAATGAGGCGTTTGCCAAGCTAAAAAACAAACATGCCGCATTTGCTGCCAGACATGAAAAAGGCAACCGCATTGTCCGTCAAATCGTGATGATTTTTCAGGTCAATGCGGTTGCCGTTTATGTTGTGGTGGGGTGTTGGTCGTCTTTATTTGATGACTCCAAGTTCCTTGCCTACCTTGATGAAAGAAGCGATTGCCTTGTCAAGCTGCTCATGTGTGTGAGCGGCAGAGAGCTGTACGCGGATGCGAGCCTCGCCCTTCGGCACAACGGGATAGTAGAAGCCGGTGACATAAATGCCCTCTTCAAGCAGACGGTTGGCATAACGCTGTGAGAGAGGTGCATCGTAAAGCATTACTGCGCAGATGGCGCTTTGTGTTGGCTTGATGTCGAAGCCGGCGGCCATCATCTTGTCGCGGAAGTAGTTTACGTTCTCAACCAGTTTGTCGTGCAGACTATTGTCCTCTTTCAGCATCTTGAATACTTCAAGGCTTGCGCCGATGATTGACGGAGCAAGAGAGTTGGAGAAGAGGTATGGACGGCTGCTCTGGCGGAGCATGTCGATTATCTCCTTACGGCCGGTAGTGAAGCCTCCCAATGCGCCTCCGAATGCTTTTCCGAGTGTTCCTGTGTAGATGTCCACTCTTCCGTAGGTTCCGCAAAGTTCGCTTACGCCGTGTCCGGTCTCGCCAACAACGCCGGCAGAGTGCGACTCATCTACCATTACCAGTGCGTCATACTTTTCTGCGAGGTCGCAAATCTTGTCAATGGGAGCTACGTTTCCGTCCATTGAGAACACGCCGTCGGTGCAGATGATTCTGAAACGTTGTGCCTGTGCTTCCTGCAGACACTTCTCCAGCTCTTCCATGTTGGCATTTGCATAGCGGTAGCGCTTTGCTTTGCAAAGGCGTACACCGTCGATGATGGAAGCGTGGTTGAGTGCATCAGAGATGATGGCGTCTTCGTCTGTGAGGAAAGAACCGAAAAGTCCACCGTTAGCATCGAAGCATGCGGCATAAAGGATGGTGTCTTCTGTGTGGAAGTATTCAGTGATAGCCTCTTCAAGTTCTTTGTGGATGTCCTGCGTTCCGCAGATAAAGCGAACCGAAGACATACCAAAACCACGGCGGTCCATCATCTTCTTCGCTCCCTCGATGAGGCGCGGATGATTGGAAAGACCCAGATAGTTGTTGGCGCAGAAGTTGAGAACTTCCTTGCCTTTTACCTGGATTGCCGATCCCTGCGGGCTTTCTATGATTCGTTCTTCTTTGTAAAGACCTGCACTTTTCAAGTTTTCAAGTGCTGTACATAAATGTTCTTTTACTTTTCCGTACATGTTAATCAGATTTTTTAAGTTCAGTGGCTGCAAAATAACTTATTATTTTTCATATAAAAGATAGTTTTGTGTTATTTTTTTTAAAATCGGAAATAAAAGTAAAATTTCACAAAAAATGTAATGCTGTGTCAGAAAAAAATTGTTACTTTGCACCCGTAAAACGCTTAAATGAAAAATCATGAACAATATCTTAGTTATTGGTTCCACGGGCCAGATCGGTTCTGAACTTACAAGAGAATTACGAAGAATTTATGGTAACGACCATGTTGTGGCTGGCTACATAAAGGGTGCCGAGCCTAAAGGCGAATTGTTGGAGAGTGGGCCTTCGGCTGAAGCTGATGTCACAAATCCGCAGATGATTGCCGATGTTGTCAAGCAATACAACATTGACACCATATACAACCTTGCCGCTTTGCTGTCGGTTGTTGCCGAGTCAAAGCCCCGTCTCGCATGGAAAATAGGTATTGACGGTTTGTGGAACATACTTGAAGTGGCAAAAGAGCACAACTGTGCTGTGTTTACTCCAAGTTCAATCGGTTCTTTCGGAGAGTCCACCCCGCATTGGATGACTCCGCAGGACACTGTACAGCGCCCACGCACAATTTATGGCGTTTCCAAGGTTACTACAGAATTGCTGAGCGATTATTTCCACAATAAGTATGGCGTGGATACTCGTGCGGTGCGTTTCCCTGGCGTAATCTCCTATGTGACACCTCCGGGTGGCGGTACGACAGACTATGCTGTGGATATCTATTATTCGGCAGTACGTGGTGAGAAGTTCGTTTGCCCGATTAAGGAGGGAACACTTATGGACATGATTTATATGCCGGATGCGCTTAAGGCTGCCATACAGTTGATGGAAGCAGACCCGACAAAGCTTGTTCACAGAAACGCTTTCAACATTGCTTCGCTCAGCTTTGCGCCTGAGACAGTGTTTGGAGCGATCAAGAAATACAAGCCGGAATTTGAAATGTGCTATGATGTTGATCCGTTGAAGCAGCGCATAGCAGAAAGCTGGCCTGACATAATGGACGACACTTGCGCTCGCACGGAGTGGGGATGGAAGCCAGACTATGACCTTGACGCAATGACAAAGGATATGCTTGAGAAGCTGACTTTGAAGTTGAACAAGTAAAATTCAGCATCTGATTTTTGAAAACTATTTTTGTTCTGGGTAAACGAATTTGCAATATGCGATTTCGTTTACCCAATATTATTTTTGTATTGTTGGGTATAAAACAAAAAAAAGAAGGAAGAATTTATCTTCCTTCTTTTGTGAGGTACCTAGCAGAGTCGAACTGCTCTACACGGTTTTGCAGACCGTTACCTAACCGATCGGCCAAGGTACCATTCCTTATTTGCGAGTGCAAAGGTACGAAAATGTTTTTAACTGACAAAACTTTTGTCGCACTTTTTATCGCGACAGTGCGGTTTTTCTGCTTTTGAGCATTTCCGTTTGCCTGCTTTTTCTGCGAACACACATCCTTCACATCCGTTGCATCGGTTTGAACTTCCATTGAGACTCTTTGCAATTCTTTTGATTGCCCAAAGAATTGCAAGCATTAGAATGAGAAAAGTAAATATGTATTGCAGCATGAATTCAGTGTTTGTTTTGTTTTGTTTGTTTTGTCTTGAAATTTAAACCCAAATCGGTCATTAGACCGAAACAGGTGTGTTATAAGAGAATTTATCTTTCTTTTTCACTCTTCTCCGCCTTTGTTTCGTCATCTTGCCGCCGTCCGCGTTTCGCCATAGCCCGCTATGGCTTCAACACGAATGTTGCAATCTGCTCGACACAAAGACGAAGCTGAGTGGAAATCTAATGACCGATTTGGGTTAAAAAGTACTGGATGTACCCAGTATGAAGAACGTGTCAGCGACGAAGCCATTTGTTGAATAATGGATTGTTTCGTTCTGACACGTTCTGCTTTTTATGGAATGACAACAATTATTTTGTTATGATTGGTTGTTGTCTTCGTTTCGTCAATAAGCGAAGAGTGGGTAGTCCTTCATTATTTCGTTTACGCGTTTGCGTACATTCGCAATGACTTCTTCGTTCTCCGGCGCATTGAGCACTTCTTCGATGAATCCTGCAATGAGAACCATCAGGTCTTCCTTGGCACCGCGTGTCGTGATGGCGGGGGTGCCGAGGCGTATTCCTGAAGTCTGGAATGCGCTGCGTGTGTCGAATGGAACCATGTTCTTGTTCACGGTGATATCGGCAGCAACGAGTGCGTTTTCGGCAACTTTACCGGTCAGGTCAGGATACTTTGTGCGCAAATCAACAAGCATCGAGTGGTTGTCAGTGCCGCCGCTTACGATGGAGAAGCCGCGCTTTGAGAGTTCTTCTGCCAATACTTTGGCGTTCTTTTGCACCTGCTTTGCCCACTCCTTGAACTCTGGTTGCAGAGCTTCTTCAAATGCAACAGCCTTGGCTGCGATGACATGCTCAAGCGGACCGCCCTGTATTCCGGGGAAAACAGCTGAGTTAAGCAGTTGGCTCATCATCTTTGTAACGCCCTTCGGAGTCTTGAGTCCCCATGGATTTTCAAAGTCTTTGCCCATAAGGATGATACCTCCGCGAGGACCGCGAAGTGTCTTATGGGTTGTAGATGTTACGATGTGGGCGTATTTCACTGGGTTGTCAAGAAGTCCTGCTGCTATGAGTCCTGCCGGATGTGCCATGTCCACCATTAACAAGGCTCCTACTTTGTCTGCGATTTCACGCATGCGCTTGTAGTCCCATTCACGACTGTATGCCGAACCTCCGCCAATGATGAGTTTCGGTTTGTGCTCGATAGCGAGCTGTTCCATTTCGTCATAATCCACTCGGCATGTGTCCTTGTTCAGATTGTAACCGATGGCGTTATAGAGAATACCTGATGTGTTCACTGCGGAACCATGAGAGAGGTGACCTCCCTGTGCGAGGTTGAGTCCCATAAATGTATCACCCGGTTTTAATACGGTGAGGAGAACGGCTGCGTTTGCCTGCGCACCTGAGTGGGGCTGAACATTTGCGTACTCAGCACCGAACAGCTTCTTTATACGCTCAATGGCAAGAGTTTCCACTTCATCAACTACGCCGCATCCGCCATAATAGCGTTTGCCGGGATAGCCCTCTGCATATTTGTTTGTTAAATACGACCCCATTGCCTCCATGACTTCGTTGCTTACGAAATTTTCAGAGGCGATGAGTTCAATGCCTTTCAACTGACGCTGGTGTTCTTTTTCAATTAAATCGAAAATTACTTGATCTTTTTTCATTGTTAATAGTATTGATGATTACACTAATTCCACTTTGTCTATGTGTTGCTCCTTGTCGCAATAATGGCATTTCAGGATGCCCAGATTTTTATCAACGACATTGAAGACTGTTTGCATAGGTTCGTTGTTTGTTATGCATTTCGGGTTGTTGCATCTAACGATACCCCTCAGTTCATCAGGTGTTTCGACAGTCTTTTTCTCGACAACCTCATAGTCTTTGATTATGTTGAGCACAACATTGGGCGCAACAACCGACAGCCTTGAAATCTCTTCGTTAGTGAAGTACTTGTCGGAAACCTTGATAATGCCTTTTTTACCAATCTTCTTTGACGGGTAATTGTATCCGATGGTTACCGGATTTGTCAGGGCCTTCAATTCAAGAAGATTGGCTACTTGATATGTTTTTTCTGCCGGAATATGGTCGATAACGGTTCCGTTTTTTATGGCGGCAACCTGTCTTTCTGTCTTATTCATGTTATTTGTCTTAAAGTTTTATGACTGACGATTTATCCAATGATTGTCTTGTCGTTCATTACATCTTCCAATGTTATTCCTAAAACATCGCAGAATATGGCTTCTCTTGCGAAGAGTCCGTTGCCGGCCTGCTGTATGTAGTAAGCATGCGGGTCGTCATCGACATCGTATGCGATCTCGTTTACCCTTGGAAGCGGATGCAGAATCTTCATGTTTGGCTTTGCCGCCTTGAGCATTGACTTCTTTAATATGTAAACATTCTTCACGCGCTCGTATTCCATAAGGTCGGAAAAACGTTCCTTTTGGACTCTTGTCATATACAGAATGTCTGCATTTGAAATCACATCTTCATTGAATTCCGTATGCTCTTGATACTTTATGCCGTTGTTGGCACAATACAGTTTGTATTCGTTTGGCATTGCGAGCTCTTTTGGTGCTATGAAGTGGAATGTGGGATTAAAGTGGCGCATGGCTGTAATCAGCGAATGCACAGTGCGTCCGTACTTCAGGTCGCCGACAAGATATATATTCAGGTTCTCAAGAGTTCCTTGTGTCTTGTAGATGGAATACAGGTCAAGCAGACACTGTGAAGGGTGCATGTGCGCTCCGTCGCCGGCATTTACTATTGGGACGGGGGCTACTTCGCTGGCATATTGTGCGGCGCCTTCTACGTAATGTCTCATTACTATGACATCAGCATAGTTTGATACCATGAGGATGGTATCTTTCAACGTCTCACCTTTTGTAACGCTTGATGCTTTTGCATCAGAGAATCCGATTACACGTGCGCCCAGTCTGTTTGCGGCAGTTTCAAAACTTAAACGTGTTCTTGTGGAAGGTTCAAAGAAAAGGGTAGCCACTACCTTTCCTTTCAGCAACTCTCTATTGGGATGTTTCTCAAACTCTTGCGCCATCTGTAAAAGATACATGATTTTTTCTTTCGACAGATTGGCGATTGTTACAAAGTCGTGTTTCATTGTCTTTTAGAATTGATTGTTTCCAATTTCGTGTGCTAAGGTACGCATTATTTTTCAAACGCCAAATGTAATCATGTAATAAATATTAATTGAAAAGATAATTCTCTTCGGTAATATGGGCGTTTTGCAAATTCAGCTTCTTTTTTTTTGTGTTTCGTTCTATTTGCGCTACCTTTGCATTAGCACAGTTGTTAATCAACAGATCCGTTGCCTGTCGTCTTTGTTTGACAAAGCAAATTACGATGGGGATATAACATTGTGAAATACATTAATATTAAGTACTTTAAATGAGAAAACTATTAGTTCGGTTCTTATGGGGAGTGTTGTTTTCCTCAATGCTTGCGGGAACATTTGCATTTGTGGCCATTTGGAATGGCTGGATAGGTTATATGCCCCCGGTGGAGGATTTGCAGAATCCTATCAACCGCTTTGCAACACAGATATATTCGGCTGACGGCAAGGTGTTAGGAACATGGAACTTCAATCGTGAAAACAGAGTCTGCATTCCGTTTTCAAGTCTTTCACCTCACTTGGTGGAAGCTCTTGTCGCTACAGAAGACGTGCGTTTTTACAGTCATTCAGGTATTGACTTCATAGCTCTTGGTCGTGCGCTTGTGAAGCGTGGGCTGCTGGGACAGACAAGTGCCGGCGGCGGCTCCACAATTACTCAGCAGCTTGCGAAACAGTTGTACTCATCGACGGCGAAAAGTACGCTTGAACGTATGTTGCAGAAACCTATAGAATGGGTTATAGCTATCAAGCTTGAACGTAATTATACGAAGGAAGAGATAATCGCCCTTTACTTGAATTATTTCGACTTCCTGCATAATGCCGTTGGAATAAAGACTGCTGCGAACACTTATTTCAACAAAGAACCGAAGGACTTGACAACAGATGAAGCAGCAATGCTTATAGGCCTGTGTAAAAACCCGTCGCTTTTCAATCCCGTACGCTATTCCGACAGGTGCCGTGAACGCAGGAATGTGGTTCTTGGCCAGATGCTTAAGGCCGGCTACCTATCCGAATCTGAGTACGAGGAAAATATAGCAAAACCTCTGGCACTCAACTTCCATCGGACTGACCATAAGGATGGTTCGGCTCCTTATCTGCGTGAGTTCCTGCGTGTTTATATGTCTGCCGAAAAGCCACGTCTTTCCGATTATCCGTCGTGGAACAAGCGGCAGTATGTGCTTGACTCAATTGCTTGGGTGTCAGATCCTTTGTATGGATGGTGCAACAAGAACTTCAAGAAGGACGGCAAGCCATATAACTTGAACAGCGATGGTCTGAGAGTCTATACAACCATTGATTCCCGTATGCAGCGTTACGCTGAAGAGTCGGTCTATGCGCATGTCGCCCGGTTCCTGCAACCGGAGTTTTTCAAGGAGAAGCGTAATCAGCCCAATGCTCCTTTCACCTCCGAACTGACGAAAAAACAGGTGAATCAGATTATGGAACGTGCCGTCTTGCAGAGCGAACGCTATCGTAGTTTGAAGGCTTCGGGCGCAAGTGATGCAGAAATAAAGCGTTCGTTCCATACTCCTACCGATATGTCCGTATTTACATATCATGGCGATTTGGACACGATAATGACTCCTTTGGACAGCATCCGTTATGTGAAATCGTTCTTGAGGGCTGGTTTTATGAGCATGGATCCTAAGACCGGTGCAGTGAAAGCATACGTTGGCGGACTCGATTATTCGCATTTCATGTATGATATGGTGATGAACGGCAGACGTCAGGTCGGTTCAACCATCAAACCTTTCCTCTATTCGCTCGCTATGGAGAACGGCTTTTCGCCGTGTGATGAGGTTCTGAATGTTCAGCAGACCTACATGGTTGCCGGTCGCCCTTGGACTCCACGCAATGCGAGCAGGAAGCGTTACGGCGAGATGGTGACGCTGAAATGGGGACTCGCTCAGTCCAACAACTGGATTTCAGCTTATCTGATGAGCAAGCTTAATCCGCAGCAGTTCGTGAGCCTGCTCCATGATTTCGGCATTAACAATCCCGATATTCATCCTTCAATGTCGTTATGCTTGGGTCCGTGTGAAGTCTCGGTTGCAGAGATGGTGAGCGCATATTCCACTTTTGCCAATCATGGCATTCGTACGGCCCCCATGTTTGTCACGAGGATAGAGGACAACGACGGAAATGTGATTACGAGTTTCCAACCGCGGATGAATGAAGTGATCAATGCCGAAAGTGCCGACAAAATGCTTATCCTTCTGAAAGGGGTTGTCGATAACGGTACTGCGGGACGCTTGCGCTTCAAATATAATTTCAATGGTGAAATTGGCGGAAAGACGGGTACTACGAACCGTAATTCCGATGCATGGTTCATCGGATTCACTCCGCAGCTTGTCAGCGGTTGCTGGGTAGGCGGCGAAGACCGTGATGTGCATTTTGATTCGATGCGTATGGGACAGGGCGCAACAATGGCTCTGCCTATATGGGCTTACTATATGAAGAAGGTGTTTGCCGACCCGAATCTGCCTTACGACCAGAGTGCGACATTTGAACTTCCTGCCGATTTCGACCCTTGCTATTCTGTCGGAGAAGACTTGGACAGTGCCATAGAGGAGGTTTACGAATAAGTGGAATAAATAAAGAAACGGGGGTGAGCTTCATGCAATCGGCATGAGACTCACCCCCATTTCCTGTCGTTTCCCTTGGTGCATCAACCCGCAAGCTGCGAGAGTCGTGCAATGTATTTGCCTAATATGTCGAACTCTATGTTTACGACTGTTCCTATTTTTATGTCGCAGAAGTTCGTGTTGTCGTGGGTATATGGTATGATTGCTACCGAGAATGAGTTCTCGGTGGGGGAGCATACCGTCAATGAAACGCCGTTTACCGTCACCGAACCTTTATCGACGGTGAAGTAGCCACGTTTTGCCATGTCGCGGTTGAATTCATATTCAAAGGTGTAATATGTTGAGCCGTCGGCATCACGCATATCCGTACATTTTGCGGTTCCATCGACATGGCCTTGGACGATATGCCCATCGAGTCTTCCGTTCATTATCATGGAGCGTTCAACGTTCACTTTGTCACCGACTTTGAGGAGTTCTAAGTTTGAGCGCAAGAGTGTTTCCTGCATCGCAGTAACCGTGTATGTATCGCCCGAAATGTCCACAACGGTGAGGCATACGCCATTGTGTGAAACACTTTGGTCGATTTTAAGCTCTGTGGTGAAGGAGCATTTCAGAGTGAAATCTATGTTTTCCTTATCGCTTTTTATTGCAACGACAGTTGCCATTTCTTCTATAATTCCAGAGAACATATTCGAGATGAATTTATAATAAATGAAATAATGTGTGTAGCCGTTTGAACAATCGGAAATAGAAAAGAAAGGGCTGCCCAGTGATGTGATGAAACTCCGAGTAAATAAGATTTGAGAGCTCTCCGCCTTTGTAATCCACCGGTTTTACAACTTAGTTCCAGAAGGAGTTTATATGGCCCGCCATTGACAAGAGAAGTCTTCTCGGTTTTCGATTTTAAATTGATGAGTATCCCGATCGAACTGGCACAGCCCCTGTTCTTTTAAAGCCAAGCACAAATGCAGCTATAATTGCCTGGTCTTTGACAATTCATATTGCCGTCATGCTTTTTGACGTTGCAAAGTTACTCTTTTCTTGATTAATCCACAAGCGTTTGACTTGATTTTTATCTTGCCACAGAGCCTTTAATGATTCACATTAATTTGGTGGTTTTCAAAACAAGGCTTGTTTACCCTCCAAACAAGCCTTGTTTTCAATGTAAAGAAGCCTCATTTGAAGAGCAAACAAGGCTTCTTTTGAATCGGGTGGAATATCTTTGTTTTTTCCGATATTATTTTGTAATTTTGAAGTTGCTAATGTCTGGGATGGGAGGTATGGCAGGCTTTCGGTTCGCTTTGTTGTCGTGCCTCGTCTCTTTCGCTGAAAGCGTGTCGCAGACATACGAAGTAATTATTAGGAAAAGAAGAAATTTTATATACCAATGAATGTTTTTACAAAGATAATTGCCGCAGAACTCGGTCTGCAAGAGCGCAGTGTGGACAACACGCTTGAACTGCTGGAGCAGAATTGTACCGTGCCTTTTATAAGTCGCTATCGTAAGGAACGTACGGGAAACCTTGATGAAGTGTCTGTCGGCGATATAAGTATGTGGCGCGACAGATTGACGGAAATGACAAAACGTAAGACCACGGTCATAAGCACTATAGATGCGCTTGGCAAACTTACCGATGAACTTCGTTCGCGTATAGAGTCTTGTTGGAACCTGCAGGAACTCGAAGATATCTACATGCCTTATAAGCCACGCAGACGGACAAAGGCCGATGTGGCGCGTGAGCAGGGGCTTGAACCGTTGGCACAGTTGATATTGTTGCAGCGTGATAGCAATCCGCTGGCTTCTGCATGCCGTTTCGTCAGAGGCGAGGTGTCCAGTACTGAGCAGGCAGTTGAGGGAGCGAAGTGTATCATTGCCGAAGTGGTGAGCGAAGACGAACGCGTGAGGAAAAGCGTGAGAGGCGTGTTCCGGCGCGAGTCGCTGATTGTTTCGAAGGTAGTCAAGTCTAAAGCCGGCACTGACGAAGCCTTGAAATACTCTGACTATTTCGATTTCTCGGAGCCGTTGCGTCGTTGTTCCTCTCACCGTATGCTCGCCATGTGCCGCGGAGCGAAGGAGGGATTCCTGCGCTTGTCGGTAGCTGTTGATGACGAGGTGTGTGTCGGAAAAATCCGTCAGTTTTATGTAAAGAGCAGGGGTGAGTGCGGTAAGTATGTGGCTGAGGCTGTCGCTGACTCTTACAAGCGGCTCGTGAGACCGTCGATAGAGACTGAGTTTATGCAGGCAGCCAAGCTTTCGGCTGACAATGAAGCTATAAATGTGTTCTCGGAGAACCTCCGTCAGTTGCTTTTGGCTTCGCCCTTGGGACAGAAAAAAGTGATGGGTATCGATCCTGGATTTCGTACAGGCTGCAAACTCGTGTGTCTGAGCGAGCAGGGCGACTTGTTGTATAAAGCAGTGATATTCCCTAATGCGCCGAAGAACGATTGGAAACACGCCGGTGCAGAGGTGTGCAATGCCGTGGAAAGATTGCACGTTGAGGCAATAGCCGTAGGCAATGGTACTGCAAGCAGAGAGACTGGGGCTTTTCTGAAGAGTCTTGATTTCGGACGGGAGGTGCCGGTCTATGTCGTGAGTGAAGACGGCGCTTCTGTCTATTCGGCCTCCGATGTGGCTCGTGAAGAGTTTCCCTTGGAGGATGTTACGGTCAGAGGGGCGGTCTCGATAGGGCGCCGGCTTATGGATCCGCTTGCCGAACTTGTGAAAATCAATCCGCAAAGTATTGGCGTAGGGCAATATCAGCATGATGTGGACCAGCAGCAGCTGAAGCAGAGTCTTGATATTGTGGTGTCTTCATGCGTGAACACGGTAGGTGTGAATCTGAATACGGCGAGCAAGCAACTGCTCATGTATGTGAGCGGACTCAACGTGACTTCGGCTCAGAATATTGTTGATTACCGTAAGAAAAACGGAGCGTTCAAGTCGAGGGCGGAGTTGAAGAAAGTGGCGCGTATAGGTCCCGTTGCCTATCAGCAATGTGCCGGTTTCCTGCGTATTCCGAATGCGGAAAACCCGTTGGACAATAGTGCGGTGCATCCGGAAAGTTATGGAATTGTGAAGCAGATGGCTGCCGACAGGCATTGTAAGGTGAGTGATTTGATTTCCAATACAGAGGTGTTGGATTCCATAAATCTTAATGATTACATGTCGGAAGCGGTGGGTCTGCCAACGTTGCAGGACATCGTTTCTGAATTGAAGCAGCCGGGACGCGACCCGCGTGAACAGCTTGATACATTTGAATTCGATTCTCGTGTCAGTACCGTTGACGACTTGGTTGTTGGGATGGTATTGCCAGGAATTGTGACAAACATAACAGGTTTCGGGGCTTTTGTTGATGTCGGTGTGCATCAGGACGGCTTGGTGCATATCTCACAATTGGCAAACCGGTTTGTTGCAGATGCCACAAAGGTGGTGCGACTGCATCAGCATGTTATGGTGAAGGTGGTGGATGTGGATCGCAAACGCAACAGAATTTCACTCTCAATGAAAGATGTGGAATAGCAGTTCCGTTTGCTTAATGTAAAAAGATAGGTTTCGCAAGTTTCACGGCTTGCGAAACCTTTCTTTGTGCCTTTTGTTGATTTCTGTTTTGTATTCCTTTGCCGGTGTCTGCGGCAATGGTGCGTTTACGGTTGCTTGATTTTACTTTCTATATAGCGTTCAAGTTCTTTGCCGCGCAAACCTTTGGCAAGAATGTTGCGGTCCTTATCTACAATTATTGTGTAAGGAATTGAGTTTATGCCTAACTTTTGCACGATATAGCTGTCCCAGCCTTTCAGTTCGCTGAATTGAGGCCAGTTCATTTGCATTTCGTCAAAAGCCGCTGTCCATTTGTTGTAATCGGTATCAAGCGAAACGCCAATGATTCCAAGTTGCTTTTCATTGTAGCTTTGGCGCAGTTTCACCATTGTTGGCATTTCATTCCGGCATGGTCCGCACCAGCTTGCCCAGAAGTCTATGACAGTCATGTCATGTTTCGCTATTTCTTCTGACAAGGTTTTGAAATCGCGTTGTACATCAGGCAGAGAGAAATCGTCAAGAATTTCGGTATGTTGTGCTGTGTCTTGTTGTTCAACGCTTGTTTGCTGCATTGCGTTCTTGCTCTTGTCGGTGCATGAAAACAGCATGAGCATTGCACCGAAGGCGAGGGAAATGATTTTGATTTTCATATAGGTCGAAAACTAAAAAGGACTTCCTTTCAGCATATATGAAATGTGAAAGAAAGTCCTTTTGTGATTAGATATTAATGATTTCTTACACCAAATATTGTGAACTGATGCTCTCGTTGTTCACGACACGGCGGATTGTCTCGGCAAACATGTCGGCAACAGAAAGCTGTTTAACCTTTGCACAACGGTTTGAGTAAGGAATTGAGTCGGTGAATACAATTTCTTCGAGTGCGGAGTTTTGTACTCTTTCGGAAGCAGGACCGCTCATTACGCAGTGTGAAGCACACGCTCTTACGCTCAATGCTCCAGCTTCCTTCATGATGTCGGCAGCCTTGGTGATTGTTCCTGCAGTATCGACCATGTCATCAACGATGATAACGTTCTTGTCTTTTACATCGCCGATGATCTGCATTGTGGCTACGACATTGGCGCGTGCGCGTGTCTTGTTGCACAAAACAAGTGGACAACCCAGATATTTTGCGAATGTATTGGCACGCTTTGAACCGCCGACATCAGGCGAAGCGATAACAAGGTCTTTAATGTGAAGGCTCTGCAGGTAGGGCAGAATCACGCCCGAAGCATACAGGTGATCAACGGGAACATCAAAGAAACCTTGAATCTGGTCGGCATGCAGGTCCATTGTAATAAGGCGGTCAATGCCTGCTGCACTCAGCAAGTCGGCAACAAGCTTGGCGCCGATGCTTACTCTTGGCTTGTCCTTACGGTCCTGACGTGCCCAACCGAAGTAGGGGATAACGGCAATGATGTTGCGGGCAGATGCGCGTTTGGCTGCATCAATCATTAGCAACAGTTCCATAAGATTGTCAGAATTGGGGAATGTGCTCTGTACGAGGAACACGTCTTTACCTCTGATAGACTCCTCGTATGACACAGCAAACTCGCCATCGGAGAACTTGGTTACCACCAAGTTTCCTAACGGACAACCTAAACTGGTGCAGATTTTTTCTGCAAGGTATCTCGTAGCAGTTCCCGAGAATACCAAAAAAGAGTTTTGTGCACTCATTTTCTTAGTGTTATTTATTTTGGTTCTGGTTCAAATTCCTTTTTTCATGATGTCGATTTAAAGTCGCGGTATTGCTGACTTGTCAATCTACAATCTTTCTGATACGTTCGAAATGACTTATAAGTTCTTTATAGTCAATCTGGTTGTGTATGTCGAACTTATTCCACAAGTCGCCACAAACCACTACGCCTCCAAAGCCAAGGTCGTGTAATATTTTTATTCTGTCAATGCTTATCCCACCTATTGCATACACCTTCTTGTCGATAAGCCCTTCTTTTGCTGCCGCTTCCAAGTCGTTCATTGTGAAGCATGAGGTTGCGGTTGGCAGTGAAATGCTGTTGAAGATGTTTCCCAAGAAAACGTATGAATATTTCTTTTTCATCATTCTCAGGTCGTCAATGTTGCGACAGGTGCCGCTTATGCGGCCTTTGTAGCCGTTTGGAACGGTTTCTGAATTATCATCAAGGTGTATTCCTGCAAGCCGGTATTCCTCTTTAAGATAAAAGTGACCGTGCACGATTATCTTGTCGTAGAACTTTTCTGGAAGCAGGGAAAGCAGTCGTTCTGAATATATTGGAGATGAGTTTGGCTTATAAAGATGCAAATTATCCAAGCCGGCTTCGAACAAAGTGGCTAGAATCTTGTCCTCTTCCACAAAGAATGTGGGTTTTGTCATTATTGCTAACTTCATAGTCCCGTTTTTCTTTTTAATTGCAAATGTATGAATTTTCTGCCAATCTTACAAAAGTATAAGCAACAAAAATAAGACGATAGGAATTTTTAATTATTAAATATCAATATCTGTTTGCAGTGTATGTCACAGCTTTTCGTCGCTGTTCCGGATGAGTTTTCCCTCTTTTTCAAGCGCATGCCAAATGGAATAGCGTGCTTCCGGGTTGATTTCCTCTATTTGCTCGAATATCCGGCGCATTGAATTACGGTTGGAATCAGTTTCGTACGGGCATGATTTGAGCTGCTTCTCGTATCTGCGGCAAGCGGCATATCGTTTTATGTCCACTTCGTGTTCCAGGCAGAGGGGGCGTATGATTGTGATTGGCATTTTGGACATTTGCATGACAGCGGGCATTGTGGCGAAGCTTCCTTGAAAGAATTGGTTGAGCATAGCCGTATGGATTATGTCGTCCATGTGGTGCCCTAATGCTATCTTATTGAACCCGTTGTCCTGCGCAAAGCGGAACAACTGCTTACGGCGGTGCCATGAACACAGGAAGCATACGGGTTTATCGCTTGATTTCTGTGCTTCAAATTGGGTGGAAACGATGTGGAGTGGGACATTGCATTTCTCACAGAATTGTTCCAGATATGTTGTGTCTGTTTCGTAGTGAATGTTGCCCATTCTGATGTGTATGGCTTCAACAGAGAAGTGGGGGTGGGTGATACGCATTCGCTCTGCAAGGAACTCCAGAAGACACAACGAGTCCTTTCCTCCTGACAGTCCTACGAGGATTTTGTCGCCATCGGCTATCATGGAGTACGAAACAAGTGCTTTTTGAAATCTCTTGTATAGTTTGTGGCGCAATGATTGTTCTTCTTTCGTCATTCTTTAAAAACCAGATAGACCGACATGATTAGGAAAACGAATGCAAGCAAGTGATTCCATTTCAGACTTTCGCCTTGGAACATGAAGTGTGCTATGACGGTAAATACTATCAGACTGATGCACTCTTGAATGACTTTGAGTTGCATGAGGCTGTATGGACCACCGTTGCCATTGAAGCCTATACGGTTGGCTGGCACTTGGCAACAGTATTCAAAGAAGGCTATTGTCCATGAGAAGGCTATGACACCAATAAGCGGCCAATGGCTGGAAACTCCGCTGTTTTGCAGCTTCAGGTGTCCATACCATGCCAAGGTCATGAAAATGTTGCTTAAAATCAAGAGTAAAATTGTATAAAATCCTGACATCGTTGTTTTTGGAAAATTTCTGTTTATGATTTGTTTTATTGTTAAAATTTTGCAAGTCTGAGGTCTGCTTTTTATGAACGGACTGACATGTGTAGAGGAAATGTCCTTGTCTGTTGCTTATCCGTTCAGTCGTATCAAGCCGAAAACCTGCAGAGCTTCAGTTTCCTTATTGTTTTTAGGGTCTGCATTGTGATTAATGCAGACCCTAAGTTGGTCGTTTTTTAGTGAAAAGCAATTTGTTTTTTCCTGCTAATCTTTGTTTTGCAGTTTTTTGCTCATGGCTGCGGCAGCACGTCGGCCGTCACCCATAGCTAAAATAACTGTTGCTCCTCCGCGCACAATGTCGCCTCCTGCATATATGTTTGGACAGGAACTCTGCATGTCGTCATTTACAGCTATTGTGTTCTTCCTGCCCAGTTCAAGGCCTTCGATAGACTTTGGTACAAGCGGATTGGGCGATACTCCTACTGCGACAATCACCTGGTCAATGTCAAGGGTGACGGTCTTTCCGTTTACAGGAACGGGGCTGCGTCTGCCACTTGCATCGGGTTCGCCAAGCTCCATTACCTGAAGTACTGCTTGCTTGACAGCTCCCTTTTCGTCGGCGATGTATTCAATCGGGTTGTGAAGTGTGAGGAACTTTATTCCTTCTTCTTTTGCATGCTTCACTTCTTCAAGTCGTGCGGGCATCTCTTTCTCTGAACGTCGGTACACCAAAGTGACATCACCACCAAGACGTTTTGCTGTACGGCATGAGTCCATGGCTGTGTTTCCGCCGCCTACCACCAATACCTGTTTTCCTATATTGAGTGGAGTGTCGGAAAGGGGGTTGGCTGCGTCCATGAGGTTTACGCGTGTCAGATATTCATTCGACGACATAATGTTGAGGGCGTTCTCACCCTTGATGCCCATGAAGTTTGGCAATCCTGCTCCGGAACCTACGAAAACGCCTTTGAAACCTTCGTTTTCCAACTGCTCAACCGATATTGTCTTTCCTACGATGCAGTCGGTCTGGAATTTCACTCCCATTGCTTTCAGGTTCTCAATTTCAACATCTACGATGTGGTTGGGAAGGCGGAATTCTGGAATGCCGTATTTTAATACGCCGCCGATTTCATGTAAGGCTTCGAAAACATGCACATCAAAGCCTTCTTTTGCCATGTCGCCTGCAAAGCTGAGTCCTGACGGGCCGGAACCTACGACTGCGACTTTGATACCGTTTGACGGTTTCATTTCAGGGACAGCGATATTGCCGCTCTCACGTTCGTAGTCGGCAGCGAAACGCTCCAGATAGCCGATGGCTACTGCCGGCTCATTCATCTTGAGGTGGATACATTTGCTTTCGCATTGTTTTTCCTGCGGGCAGACGCGTCCGCATACGGCAGGAAGTGCCGAAGTGCTTTTCAGGACCTTGGCAGCAGCGAGGAATTGTCCACGCTCGATATTCTTGATGAACGACGGGATGTTGATGTTTACTGGACATCCTTCCACGCATGAGGGGTTGGCACAGTCGAGACAGCGGTGCGATTCTCTTACTGCCATCTCCTTTGTAAGTCCGATGTTTACCTCTTCCGTGCGTGTCGTGGCACGGTAAACCGGGTCGAGTTCCGGCATCTTCACTCTTTCAATGGCTTTACGCTCCTTTGGCTTCATCGCCGCGCGAAGTTCTTTGCGCCATTCTGCGTCACGGTCGATGAGCTGTGAAAGAGTCTCATTCGTCGGAGTTACATCCATTGGTTCGCATGCGGCATGGCTATGTTCCTGTTGCTGTATTCCGGCAAGATGTTCCTCGTAATGTTCCATTTCTTCGCGTTCCGCATCCTTGAATGTTCCCATTCGCTTGAACATTTCGTCCCAATCAACGAGGGCTCCGTCGAACTCCGGACCGTCGATGCACACGAATTTTGTCTTTCCGCCGATAGACAGGCGACATGCACCGCACATACCTGTTCCATCAACCATGATGGTATTTAATGAGACATCGGTGGGTATGTTGTACTTTTGTGTCAGCAGACAGCAGAATTTCATCATGATGGGAGGACCGATGGCAAACACACGGTCGATGTGTTCCTGGTTGATGAGCTTTTCTATGCCCACGGTTACGACGCCTTTTTCGCCTTTGCTGCCATCGTCGGTCATGATAATGAGTTGGTCGCTGCTTCCTCTTACTTCATCTTCCAGAATTACGAGGTCCTTGCTTCTGCCGGCAATTACGGACAACACGCGGTTTCCAGCGGCCTTCAAGGCTCTGATGATCGGCAACATAGGTGCCACGCCTACACCTCCTCCTGCACAGATTACGGTTCCGAAGTTTTCAATATGGGTAGGGTTGCCTAACGGTCCTACAACATCGGTGATATATTCTCCCTCCTGTAGCGCACAAAGCTTGCTTGACGACAGACCCACCTTCTGCACAACAATGGTGATAGTTCCTCTTTCTTTGTCTGCATCGGCAATTGTGAGAGGAATGCGTTCTCCGTTGTTGCCAACTCTGACGATTACAAAGTTGCCGGCTTTACGGCTCTTTGCAATGAGCGGTGCTTCTATTTCGAAAAGAAACACCTTGTCGGAAAATTGTTTTTTTAGAACGATTTTATTCATAAAAATGTTTTGTACGTTAGTGTTTGATTTGATTTCTTTTACGTTTAAAAAAATAATGGATGCCAAGAGTCTGTGCAAATCTTGACATCCATTTTATTATTGTTGTTGTTAGAAGTTCTTGTCGTCAAGCATTTCAAATCCGCAGTAAGGCACGAGCACCTTTGGTACACGAATTCCTTCTGGAGTCTGGTTGTTCTCCAATATGGCGGCAACAATGCGAGGCAATGCGAGTGCAGAACCATTCAGTGTGTGGCACAATTCAATCTTCTTGGTTTCTGCATTACGGTAACGGCAATGCAGACGGTTGGCCTGATAGCTTTCGAAGTTGCTTACGGATGAGACTTCAAGCCAACGCTTTTGAGCTGCGCTCCATACTTCAAAGTCGTAGCAGATGGCAGAGGTGAAACTCATGTCGCCACCGCACAGACGGAGGATGTGATAAGGCAATTCCAACTTCTGGCAAAGTCCTTCAACGTGTGCGAGCATTTCTTCAAGCGATTTGTAAGAGTGCTCAGGGGTGTCAATTCTCACCAGTTCCACCTTGTCGAACTGGTGCAGACGGTTGAGTCCGCGCACATCCTTTCCGTAAGAACCGGCTTCGCGACGGAAGCAGGCTGAATAAGCGCAACGCTTGATAGGAAGATCTTTTTCGTTAAGAATTTCGTCACGGAAGATATTGGTTACCGGCACCTCTGCGGTAGGAATGAGGTAGAGGTTGTCGAGCTGGCACTGATACATCTGTGCCTCTTTGTCAGGAAGCTGTCCTGTTCCATAGCCTGATGCTTCATTGACAACGTACGGTGGCTGTATTTCAAGGTAGCCGCTCTTGCGTGCTTCTTCCAGGAAGAATGCTTCAAGGGCGCGCTGTAAGCGAGCCATCTTGCCGATATAGATGGGGAATCCGGCACCGGTGATTTTCACGCCAAGGTCGAAGTCTATCAAGTTGTACTTCTTGCATAAATCCCAATGGCACATAGCGTCTTCTGGAAGGTCAGGCATTACGCCGCCTTCTTTTACGACAACATTGTCGCTGGCGTCCTTTCCTTCCGGTACATCGTCATTTGGTATGTTTGGAATGGTGCAGAGCTTGGTGACGATATCCTTTTCTGCTTGTGCCTTAACTTCTTCGAGCGTTTTGTTGCTTTCTTTTATTGCAGCAACCTTTTTCTTTATTTCTTCAGCTTCTTCTTTGTTCCCCTGCTTCATCAGAGAACCAATCTGAGCTGACATCTTCTTTACTTCTGCGAGATTTGCATCCAATTCTTGTTGTGTTTCACGACGGCGCTTGTCTATGGCAAGCACTTCATTCACGGCTTCCTCAGCACCTTCGAAGTGCTTTTTCTGTAAGCCTTTGATTACACGTTCAGTTTCCTCACTGATGAGTTTTAATGTAAGCATATTTTATGTCGTTAATATTTAATTTGCTATTGTTTTATGCAAAATTACATAAAATATTTTTTCTACGATAAGAATTGCGGGCATATTTTCCTCGTATGTGCGCCAACATTGTTTCTAATTATTGGTCTGAGCACCAATCTTTCGTTAATATTTTGGGGTGTCGCATCCTTTCTTGTCGTTTCTTTCAGTTCCTTTGCCACGATAGTCACATCACTCCATACATGGTGTCGCTTTCCAATATTGAACCTGAAAATCTAAGTTTCGGGATCCCGAGCTCAGGTTGATAAGTTTCACAAGAGACATCATACATATCAATATTTTTTACATTCTTGTAAAGAAACACGACGATAATACAAATATACTGAACTCTATTATGCGAAAAAGGTGTAATTTTGCACTATCAAATAAGGATAATACTAATAGTATGAACGAAAAATATCAGTTTCTTACACATGCGCCTGTCCATCGAGTGATAGCCACTATGGCATTTCCAACGATTATATCAATGTTGTTGACCAGCGTGTATAACCTGGTCGACACTTTTTTTGTTGGACAGATTGACACGCAGTCGACGGCAGCCGTAGGCATTGTGTTCAGCGTGATGTTCTTCATACAGGCGTTCTCTTTTTTCTTCGGCAATGGTTCGGGCAACTATATCTCACGGCAGCTTGGTGCTCAGAAGGTGGAGGACGCAGAGACGATGGCAAGTACGGGGCTATTTTACACATTGGTGTTTTCCGTCGGGATAATGCTGGCTGGCTTGCTTTTCCTTGAGCCTATCAGCATCCTCTTGGGCAGTACGCCCACCATTCTGCCTTATACATGTCAGTATCTGGGCATCAGTCTGCTGGGCACGCCTTTTATCATGGGTACTTTCTGTATCAACAACCAGATGCGATTTCAGGGCTTTGCCAAGTATTCGGTATATGGAGTGGTCAGCGGCTCTATCATCAATTGTCTGCTTGATCCGCTCTTCATCTTCGGCTTCTCCATGGGCGTTCGCGGAGCGGCATTGGCATCTGTCATAGGTCAGTTTTGTGGATTCTTCATTCTGCTCGTGATGAGTAGAAAGGAGGGCGTGATTCATTACAGTCATCGCAAGATTTCTTTTGAGGTAAGATTTGTGAAGGAAATCATCGCCGGAGGAACACCCTCCATCTCTCGCCAGGGACTTGCAAGTATTAGCAGCATCGCTCTGAACAGCGTTGCCGGTAACTATGGCGATGCTGCCATTGCTGCGATGAGTGTCGTTACGCGTATAGGCATGTTTATTTTTAGCGTCATTATTGGCTTAGGTCAGGGATTTCAACCTATGTGCGGCTTCTGCTACGGTGCCAAACTCTATGATAGGGTAAAGGAAGGATTCTGGTTTA
>ERZ857629.324-NODE-324-length-70872-cov-26.243826_pt1 | contig 70872 bp, 65 predicted proteins | sample MGYA00519700_ERZ857629 | MGnify/ENA primary metagenome ERZ857629 (study PRJEB31778, sample SAMEA3449351) | human gut metagenome | biome: human gut; feature: human-associated habitat; material: faeces | place: United Kingdom | collected 2010/2012 ... | reverse complement strand
CCACCTCTATCAGGTGGTGATACTTTTGGGAGTAGGCGAGTTATTTACCTGATACACAAGATGATAGTAATTCTTTTGAAATCAAATTTCGTTCCCCAAATAATGTACTTAAGGTTTATTCCCACAATACTTTATTCCTTACTACCATATACAATTTCATGTGAGAGCTTCACCAGTAAAGGATTGTTCAAATAAAAACGCATGGAAAAAGATCTGAAATATCCATTATCTTTTCCATGCGCTTGATATAAACACATTACTATTTCTATTGATGCTACATTTGGTTGAATAAAGATTTATATTATTTTCAACTTAATAAAAAACCTAAGTTCGCAAATTAGCAAGCAGTGCATTTGTGATCACAAATACATTCTTGCTTGTTGGGAGTATCTCCCAAACCCTTAGAGTCAATCAGGAAACCGATTGAGCCACGCCCTACATTACATGTCAATGCTACACTCTTAGTTCAATTCTCCTGTCAACGACAAATTCACATAATTATCCCTAATATAATTTTATAAAATTCTCCTCTTGCATATTTCTCCATAAACGGACTATGTCCGCATTTCTTCAATATATGAATTTCGCACCGAACACCATTTTCTTGTAAAGGTATCGTCACACCTTTTGCCGGATGAGGGTCATATTCCCCTTGTATTAAATACAATCTGCTCTTAACATTCTTAAAACACTTCAACAACTCTCCATCAGTTCTCAGTTTAGCTGCTTCACGCCAAACTTTATTATGCATTTCACTATCTGTTTTATCTGCGGTATGTTTCTCTTTATTTTCAAGGCAATAATTATCGGATTTCTCAAGAATATAGGGTATTCTTTTCATATCCTCATCTGTTGTCTCATTATTATTTAATCTTTTAAATACCATACTATCTTCTTCAGATAAATTTTTGAATCTACGTGTTCCTATCTCAGAAACATATTTATCCTCAAGAGGACCACTACCAACCATAATTACGTTATTGATCATTTCAGGGTATTTTTCAGCAAATAAAACAACCAACCATGCTCCCCAAGAATGACCAATAAGCGATACTTTATTAGCACAATTATCCTTTATTTGACAATACAACTCTTCTATCAGTTCATCTATTGAATATTTTGATTGGATTGCTTCGACAACACCGACCTTTGACAATTCACTTAATTCTTCCGCAAATCCTTTTAATGAACCTATTGCCCCAGGACCACCATGAACTAAAACTACCTTATAAGGTTTACCACCATATAAACGCACCATTCGATTTTTCCTCCATGCTTATGAACAGTCTCAAATCGTTACTTTCTATTATAGCAAACACACCCCCAGATTTCCACCTGGGAGTACCCTACATTTCCTCTATCCAACCACCCAAACTACCTTATTTACTAACCGTTCTAAAATTTTATATTTGCTATCGGCGATGCGTGATCACAATTTTTTTCCATATAGATTTCCTTATATTTCTGTCATTACTCTATACCCACTCCATAGTATACTCCAGCCTCAGCTATTTCTCACACACAAACATTCCAGCTGATTTATGAATAAAAAAGCTTCCATCACAGTCAATCCTCTCTTGTATCAGCTGCCGGAACTCGTCCCCTCTTCGGTCAAGTATGCAGGGAGCATTTCCCGGATAAGAATACACATAATCATAGATTGCCTCCGCATTGTCCACAAGCAAATCGTTATCCTGCACCATACACTTGACCCGGGAGAAAAACTTTCTCAGCTGTTCTTCACCATTTTCCAGATGAAAGCCTGCTGTAATGGATGTAAATGGCATTTCAAGCTTATCATCAAAATCCTTAAGCAGCTCATGCAACTCTCGCATGTGTGAATCACCCACTGTAGAACAGCAAAAGCTACCCTCTGGCTTTATGGCATTAGCTATGGTATTAAGGCATGCTTCCCGTTTCACTACATGATACAGCATATGATTCGCAATAATACAGTCATATTCTTTCTCGGGAAGCGCAAGTGCATCTCCATCCATAATCCGGTATTCAATATGAATCCCTTTTTCTATCAAAAGTCCCTCACATTCTTTTAGAGCACTTCTTGTCTGCTCCAGCATGCCCTCCGAACGATCTGTCAAAGTCAACTCCATCTTTTCAGGCAAACGATAAATGTTTTCTTTCCATAAAAGTCCCGTTCCACAGCCGATTTCCAGTACCTTTGCTCCTTCTTTTAACGGGAGTCTGTCATATACCCATTCCATCCAATTCTGTTCAGCTGTACTATATGCATGCAGGTTTATTCTCCGCTCAAGATTAACAGAAGTTTCATACTGTTGTTTCACCTTCTCCTCATCCGTTAATAGATTTAATAATCGGATTAGGTAATCCCATCGCTGAGATTCATCGCTTTTTTCCATAATTTCAATGGTTTCGAGAAGCTCTTCAAGTTGTTTTTTTCGTTGCCTCAGTAATTCCTTTTGTCGAGACAACTGTACCTCAAAACTCAAATCACTGTCGCTTTTTGTCATACCTTCAATCTGCTGTAAAGAAAAACCTAAATATTTTAGCATCAATATTTTTTGCAGGATTGCAACCGATGATTTGTCATAATAACGATAACCCGCCTCAGAATAAGTCACAGGCTTTAGTAAGCCTTTTGCATCATAGAAACGAATCGTTTTTATTGACACTCCCGCCAACTTAGCAATTTCCCCGGCAGTATACATTCTCTTTTCCATTGTATTCCTCCATTCATCACGCTGACATTTTAGACATAACAATCATCTGTATATCTGATACCGATATCTGTAATCTTGAAGAATAACAATTTTTCGCGCGTCGTTAATCTTTACCTTTATCTTAAAGGGTTACCTAAGGGGAGTGTCAAGCATAAAATGATATTTCTACATAAACCTTTATTCATTCTTTCCATTACAATAAAGCACCCTCAAGTTTCCACCTGAGAGTGCCCCTACTTTCCCCTATTCAACTACCCAAACAACCTTCCTTCTCAACAGTTCCATATTGTTACATCCTTATGTACCGTACTCTTACTAATTCCATAATGTTTGGCTGCCTGGCGCACGGTGGCGTTGTTGTCGATGATATATTGGGCGATTTCCAGCACCCGGTCTTCAATGTATCCTTTCAAGAGAAATACCCCTGACGATTCTTTTTTACAATGTATGAAAGGTACAGTGGGGATATGCAGGAAACATCCCCCAACATTGCGTAAAGAACATAATGCTTTTTCCGCCTGGAAATGCTATAATGATTCCCATAAACACAATGCAATCATGCGAGGATTATCATGAATACATTAAAAATCATTATCGTGGGCTGCGGAAAGGTCGGTTCTACCCTGGTGGAGCGTCTGACCCAGGAGGGTCACGATATTTCCATTATCGACAAAGACCAGGACGCAGTGCAGACCCTTACCGGGCTGTATGACATTATCGGCATCGTGGGCAATGGTGCCAGTTACAGCATCCAGATGGAGGCTGACATTCACTCCGCAGATTTGCTGATTGCGGTTACCGACTCCGATGAACTGAACCTCCTGTGCTGTACCATTGCAAAGCAGGTGGGTAACTGTGGGACAATCGCCAGGGTGCGTACCCCGGATTACAGCCGGGAAGTTGGCTATCTCCGGGAGAAACTGGGTCTGACCATGATCATCAACCCGGAACTGGAAACTGCCAATGAAGCTGCCCGGATTCTGTATCTTCCCACCGCCCTGGAGGTGAACTCCTTCGCCCACGGGCAGGCAGAGATGACGAAGCTGAAAATTCCTGCAGGCAACGTGCTGGATGGCATGAAAATTGCAGATTTGGGAAAATCCTTGGACAAAACCATCGTGGATGACATCATCATCTGTGCGGTGGAGCGGGACGGGCATGTGCATATCCCTTCCGGTTCCTCCCAGTTGCAGGCAGGGGATGTGATTTCCTTTGTGGCTGCCCGCTCTGTGGCGAAGAAATTTCTGGAAAAAATCGGATTTAAAACAAAACGGGTAAACAACACCATGATCATTGGCGGTGGTAAGGCAGCCTATTATCTGGCGGCCCAGCTTTTAGGCCGTGGCATTGATGTCAAAATTATCGAAAACGACCGGACTCGCTGTGAGGAATTGAATGTGCTGCTCCCCAAGGCAGTGATTATCAACGGTGACGGTACCGATGAAGAGCTGCTCCGGGAAGAGGGACTTCCCTATGCGGAATCTTTTGTTCCCCTCACCGGTATTGATGAAGAAAATATTCTGCTGACTCTCCATGCCCGTGCAGTATCCAATGCCAAGGTTATCACAAAGATTAACCGGATTGCTTTCAAGGAAGCCATCAATCGTCTGGATCTGGGCAGTGTGGTTTATCCCCGCTACATCACAGCGGAAGCGATTATTGCTTATGTCCGGGCAAAGAGCAACTCCCGCGGCGACAATATTGAGACATTGTACCACATTTTTGACTCCCGGGCAGAGGCCATTGAATTCCGTGTAACAGACGCCAGTGGTGTGACCGGTGTTCCTCTGATGCAGCTTTCCATGAAAAAGGATTTGATTATTTCCTTTATCTCCCGGGGGGGTAAGATCCTGATCCCCAGTGGTCAGGACACCATCGAGGTGGGAGATACGGTCATGGTGGTCACTACCCACACCGGATTTAACGATATTTCCGATATTCTGGCATAGGAGGTTGCATTGTGAATACATCCATTGTTCGCTATGTTCTGGGTACCGTTTTGAAGATGGAGGCAGCACTTTTTCTGCTTCCCATGCTGACCGCAGCGATCTATCAGGAAAAACAGGGGTTTGCCTATGTGATTACTGCATTGCTTTCCCTGATTCCAGGTATGATTATGACCCGCCGCAAGCCTAAGAATAATGTGTTTTATTTAAAAGAAGGTTGTGTGACCACATCCTTAAGCTGGATTCTCATGAGTCTGATTGGTTGCCTTCCCTTTGTAATGACGGGAGAAATTCCCAGTTTTGTGGATGCCCTGTTTGAAACCATCTCCGGTTTTACCACCACCGGTGCCAGCATTTTATCAAATGTGGAAGCCTTGTCCCACGCCTCTCTCATGTGGCGCAGCTTTACCCATTGGGTGGGCGGTATGGGAGTGCTGGTTTTCGTGCTGGCAATCGTACCCTTAAGCGGTGGCTCCAGCATCAATCTGATGCGGGCGGAAAGCCCCGGTCCCTCCGTGGGCAAACTGGTTCCCAAAGTGAAGTACACCGCCCGGATTCTTTACGGAATTTATGTAGGTTTGTCCGTTGTTGAATTTTTATTTCTTATTTTGGGTAGAATGCCGTTGTTTGATGCCATTACAACAACTTTCGGCACGGCCGGAACCGGTGGATTCGGAATCAAAAGTGACAGTATGATGAGCTATTCCCCCTACATTCAATGGGTGGTAGCCATATTCATGATCATATTCGGCATTAATTTTAATGTGTACTATCTGATACTGTTCCACAATTTTAAGAAAGCATTCCGTGTGGAGGAGCTTCGGTATTTCCTGTTAATTATTGCCGGTTCCATCGCCATTATCTGCTGCAACACCCACCAGATGTTTACCAGCCTGGCAGAAACCTTCCGGCATGTGACCTTTCAAGTGGCTTCTATCATTTCCTCCACAGGCTTTGCCACGGTGGACTTCGATTTGTGGCCCCAGACCAGCCGGACGCTGCTTGTAGTCTTGATGTTAATCGGAGCCTGCGCCGGCAGTACCGGTGGTGGTATCAAGGTGTCCCGTATTGTAATTGCAGTAAAGACAGTAGTGAAAGAGTTACATTCCTATATTCACCCCCGGAGCGTACGAAAGGTGATGTTTGAAGGCAAACCGGTGGATCACGATGTGGTTCGTTCCATCAATGTCTTTCTGGTGACCTATATGTTGATTTTCATTGTCTCCACATTACTGATTTCCTTTGAGGGATATGATTTTGTCACGAATCTCACCGCAGTAGTTACCACATTAAGCAATATCGGACCTGGCCTTGCAAAGGTCGGTCCGACATGTAACTTTAGTTTCTTTCATCCGTTTACGAAATTTGTATTGATGTTTGATATGCTGGCAGGCCGTCTGGAACTGTTTCCCGTTCTCCTGCTGTTCCATCCCGCTCTGTGGAAGGATACCTTTTCCCAGAGAATCCTGCATCATGACTGTGCTGCGAAATCATTTCGCTAAGCAAAGCTAAATAATACGCCGCACAGTAAGAATAGGCCGGTAGGTCGCTTTACTGATCTTAATACCGGTTTTCTTGGTGCTGGCATGAACGATATAGCCGCCACCCACATACATGGCCACATGGCCTTCATAACAAATCACATCGCCGGGCTGCGCGTTGGCATAATCCACCGCAGTTCCGGCGCTTCTTAATGAATAGGAGTTTCTGGGCACTTTATAGCCGAAGTCACTGTAAATTCGATAGATAAAGCCGGAACAGTCCGCGCCGTTGGTAAGGCTGGTTCCTCCTGCCACATAAGGATTTCCAATAAACTGGCAGCCATACATGGCAATTTTTTTGCCCAAGTCACTTCCCGCTGAGCTGGAAATAATGGAAGTATCAAAGGCTTTTACGGTATAAGTGCCGTTTACCACCTGGGCGGTGGCCTTCTTTCTTGCCTCCTCATCCTGGAGTTTCTTAATCTGTCTGGCCTCCTCTGCAATGGCTTTTTTCAGTTTGGATGCCTGGGCTTTCGCGGACGCAATCTGAGCATCATAGTCTGCAGAAACTGCCTTTTTCTCCGCTAAAAGCTGATCCAGATAAGTCTGCTGTTCCACCAGATCGGCTTTATCTGATTCAAGATCTGCTTTCTGCTGTTCCAGATTCGCCTGGATATCCGCAATTTCTTCTTTGGTTTCCACGTATTCCTGTAACAAAGTACGATCATATTCGTAAAGTTTTTCCACATACTCTGCCTTATTCAGCATATCGGAGACGCTGGTAGCTTCCATAAGCAGTTCCAGGTAGGAGTCATCCCCTTTTTCATACATATATTTCATACGTACTTTCATAGCATCGTACTGGGCTTCCTCAGTGGCTTTCGCTTCCTCATACTGTGCCCGCGCCACATCAATGTCCGCTTCTTTCTGGTGGATATCGTCCTCCAGAACGCCGATGGTGGTCATCATATTAATCAGATCAGCATCAAGGTCAGCAATCTCCTCGTCTATCAGTTCCTGCTGTGCAGAGATATCATCAATACTGTCATTGACATCATTTAATTTATTCTGATTTTCCTGCTGTTGCTGCTGCAAATCGGAAATCTTGTCTGCCCGGACATAAAAAGTTGTCCCCATGAAAAGGAAAAAGGTGATGCCCAGTGCCAGAAACTGTTGTATTTTCTTCTTCATAAGATACCTCTGGTACATGCTTTGCTTTTTGCGCTTTCAGTATAACATATCAAAGAGTCGCTTGTCGACTCTTTGCGCGCGCGAGCGGTATGCGGAGCATATACTACTTCTCCGCGAGCTGCGCATCCCCGCGGAGTGTTTTCATTCATAGGAAAGCATTTCCTATGAATGAAAAAAGCTCCCCGGAGAACATGACTCCGGAAAGCTTTTTCTTAAACTTTTATGATGCAGAATTTATCTTACAGTTCGCAGTTATTTACGGTACGAGGGAAAGGAATGACATCACGGATGTTGCCCATACCGGTAAGGTACATAACACAGCGCTCAAAGCCCAGTCCGAAGCCTGCATGTCTGACAGAACCGTATTTACGCAGATCCAGGTAGAACTGATAATCCTCTTTCTTCAGTCCCAGTTCTTCCATTCGTTTCCCCAGAATTTCCAGATTGTCCTCACGCTGGCTGCCACCGATGATCTCACCGATGCCGGGTACCAGGCAGTCCATAGCTGCTACAGTCTTGCCATCCTCGTTCAGTTTCATATAGAAAGCTTTGATCTCCTTCGGATAGTCCGTAACGAATACCGGCCGTTTGAAGATTTCCTCAGTGAGATAACGCTCATGCTCGGTCTGTAAATCACAGCCCCAGAATACTTTATAATCAAATTTGTCGTTGTGCTTCTCCAGCAGTTCAATTGCCTCTGTATAGGTAACATGTCCAAAGTCGGAATTTACCACATGATTGAGACGATCCAACAGTCCCTTGTCGATAAACTGGTTGAAGAAGTTCATCTCCTCCGGGGCATTCTCCAGTACATAACGGATGACAAACTTTAACATGCTCTCTGCCAGAAGCATATCATCGGTCAGGTCTGCAAAACAGATTTCCGGCTCAATCATCCAGAACTCAGCCGCATGGCGGGTGGTATTGGAATTCTCTGCACGGAAGGTGGGACCGAAGGTGTATACATTCTTAAAGGCAAAGGCATAGGTTTCTACGTTCAGCTGTCCGGATACAGTCAGATTGGTCTGCTTCCCGAAAAAGTCCTGACTGTAATCCACACTGCCGTCCTCATTCCTGGGGAGTTCATTCATATCCAGAGTAGTTACCTGGAACATTTCACCAGCCCCCTCACAGTCACTGGAGGTGATCAGAGGTGTGTGTACATAGACAAATCCTCTCTCCATAAAGAAAGTATGGATCGCATATGCAATCAGGGAACGTACCCGGAATACTGCCTGGAAGGTATTGGTACGTGCTCTTAAATGAGGAATGGTACGGAGATACTCAAAAGTGTGACGTTTCTTCTGCAATGGATAATCCGGATCGGATGCACCCTCCAGAATAATTTCCTCCGCCTGCATCTCAAAAGGCTGTTTGGCATTGGGTGTGGCTACGATTTTGCCTTTTGCAACAATAGCTGCGCTGACACCCAGCTTTGCAATCTGGTCAAAATTAGCCAGCTTATCGCTGTATACGATCTGTAAGGTTTCAAAAAAAGTTCCATCGTTAATTACGATAAATCCGAAGGTTTTGGAATCGCGATTGCTGCGAACCCAGCCACCCACAGTTACTTCTTTGTCAGTAAATGCTTCTCTGTTACGATATAACTCTCTGATCTCAGTCAGTTCCATTTCGTTCATCCCCCCGTTTTTTACTCGGTTACTTCTTTGTCAATGACAGTGGTATTGGATTTCAGCAAATCCATCACCTGATTATAAACCATGATAAAGCGCTGAGCCTCCAGATCAACACCTGCTTCCACCAGATCGTCTGCGGATTCATAACCATACTGCTGTGCGTTTTCTTCCATCTGTGCCAGAACCTCATCCTCGGTTACGCTGATGCCTTCTTTATTGGCTACAGCCTGGATTGCTACAAATTGTTTCGCATATTCCTGCTTGTTGGAGCCTAACATAACACGCAGCTCAGCAAGACTGTCATATCCATAGTAATATTTTACAAAAGTTTCTCTGTCCATCTGGTACAACATGGAATAGTAATCAGCCTGGGAAAGCATATTCTGATATACCTGGTTAAACCAGATGTTTCCAACTTCTTCCGGAATCTCTGTATCGGTAAAAGTACTTCCGTCTACCAGTTCGTCCAGGATGGCATCCTGCACTGCATTGTCATGTTCTTCCTCAGCACTGGCCATCAGCTGATCCTTTGCATAGGCTCTGTAATCTTCAACCGTATTGCAGTCCTCATTCAGCGCATGTGCCATGGTGTCATTGAAGTCATCCAGTGCTGCAATAATGAAGTTTACGGTGACGGTAAAGACTGCGGGCTTTCCTGAAAAATCAGGATTATTCTGGTAAGGATCCGGGAATGTCACATCAATGTCTGCCGTCTCACCGGGCATAATCTTTTTCTCTACGATACCGCTTTCAAAGCCATCAATAAAGCTGCCGGAACCCAGTTTCAGGTTATAGCCGGTGTCACTGCCATTATCAAAGGCCTCCCCGTCCATCTTTCCTACATAGTCGATATTTACGGTGTCCCCTTCAACGGGTACACGATCGGTAATTCCTGCCTCCGGTGTGGTGGCATTGCTTAATGCTCCGGTAATAAAATCATCAATGTCACTCTCGGATACCGTAGCAGGTTCCACAGTTACAGTGATATTACGGTAATCTCCAAGTTCTACATAATCCTCAACCGGAAGCTGATCCGGTGCAATGGTATCTAACAGTTCGGCATCTGCATCTTCAGTGGCTGCAGTAGTGGTTTCCTCTGCTGCAATACTCTCAGTGCTTTCTGAGGTACTTGCAGTCTCAGTGGTTTCGGTAGTGTCATTCTGGCTGCCACCACAGGCAGTCAGGCTGCTGATGGTCATTGCTGCCACAAGCAGTAATGCTAATTTCTTCTTCATATCTGTTTACTCCATTCTTTCTATTATATGGTTCCCCCACTAATAGTATCGGATGATATTGTACCACAAAGCCCTTGCCATTAAAAGCCTTTTTTGCTATAATACATTTCGTCCAATTCAATATAGGAGGTAGACAAATGCCGACGTGGGGTATTGTATTATTAGTGATTGTCGCGGTTCTGGCAATCATCTTAGGAGTGCTGATCTTCCTTGGAAAGAAAGCCCAGAAGAAGCAGGCCGAACAGCGGGCGCAGATTGAAGCAGCTAAGCAGTCGGTTTCCATGTTAATCATTGATAAAAAGCGAATGAAACTAAAGGATGCCGGTCTACCACAAATGGTACTGGATCAGGCCCCGAAGCTGATGCGTAGTTCCAAACTTCCCATCGTAAAGGCCAAGATTGGTCCCCAGATCATGTCTCTGGTAGCCGATGAGCGAATCTTTGATTCCATCCCGGTTAAGAAGGAAGTAAAGGCAACCATCAGTGGTATCTACATCACCGATGTAAAAGGACTTCACGGTAAGATCACTTATGATCAGCCTCAGAAGAAAAAGAGTAAATTCCGTCAGGCTTTGGAGAAAGCCCAGGAAAAGGCCGGAGCAAAACCGGTTAAATAAGGAAAAAAGAGGGACTGCCAATCAGCAGTCCCTTTTTGATGCAATACACATTTCCAGTTTACAGGCGGATAGCCGGATTCCGTCAGACTCCAAATAGTACTGTGCAGATGCTGACAGCCTGTCTTCCTCTTCTATGACCTCCACACGTTTCGTCTCAATTTCCATAGGAATATTGCCAAAGGGTGTCCGATACATGCAAGTGGTTCTTTTTCCCGGAATAAACTCCATCTTCACCTGAACCGGTCCACGCTTCGTCATGGAAAGGACTCCGCCGCTAATATGAAGAAGCGTTTTCACCTTCTGGGGAATTTCCTCCAATTCTTCTTCATAGCTGATATAATGACCGTTTTCCCTAAGACAGTAGATTCCCCTGGTCCGGATGTCTACCCTTTCCTCTTCGCCCTCCCGGTCCTGTATTCCCAGAAGTTCAACTGTTACTTCCTTTTTCATCTCGTTCTGTTCCAATCTCTGGGTCGGACCACTATTGCTCCAGCCATTCTCTCCAGGCTTCCAGCAATCCGAAGCGGATTTCCACCCTGCCCTCCCGAATTGCCAGTTCCAGTTCCTTCGGAAGCTTTTGGGGATCAATCTCCTCTCCCTCTGCTGTCACACAGATATCCTCCGTCAGGCACAGTTCCGGGTATACAATTCCCCAGAAAAATCCACTATATGCCCCCAGCAGTAATAATCGGCCTAACAGTAGTCTGACCTCTTTGTTCATGTTATTCGTCCTCCTGACAGAATCCTTTCCAGTATCTGGAAATTTCATTTTCTGTTAGGAAGTATTCCCCCTTTACAGGGAATTAATCCGTTCTTAAAAACCGGACTTCTTTTTATTCTCCTGCGCAGCATTTTCCTCATGGATTTGTCGAAGAATGGAAGTCTCCTGGTTATCAATATGAAGCTTCGCCGCTTTCGCCGCCGTCTCCTTATCATTATTAATGATGCTCTCATAGATGACACGGTGTTCCTTCACCAGCATGTCATGTTGGCTTTCATCTTTAATATATTCAAAGCGGTACCGGTACATCTGTTGGGACAAATTATGAGTCAGCTGAACCAGACGTTCATTCCCTGTTGCCTCCACAATGATGTCATGGAGCGCCACATCCGCCTGTGCAATCACTCTGGCATTCTTGGTTCTGGTCGCTTTTTCAAAGGCATTGCATGCCTCCTTCAGCCTGGATTTTTCCTCATTGGAAATCCGTTCACAGGCAAGCTCCGCACAAAGAGCATCCAGTGCCCGGCGTACCTCCAGTACATCCTTTAAATTTTTCTCCGTGATTCGAGCCACTTCCGCTCCCCTTCGGGGAATCATGGTCACCAGCCCCTCCAGTTCCAATTTGCGGATGGCCTCCCGAATAGGAGTACGGCTCACCCCCAGTTTCTCTGCCAAATGGATCTCCATCAGGCGTTCTCCCGGTTGCAGCTGCCCTGTAAGAATTGCCTGACGCAGGGTATCAAACACTACATCCCTCAGCGGCAGAAATTCTTCGTTGCTGTTTAATGTCAGAGAGTCGTTCATTTCTGCTGCTCCTTTCCAGAATGATCCGGATCATAAAAATTGGTGGCAATGATCTGTGTAATCTGTCCGGTGGCTTTCAAAATACTCTGTTCCATGGTTTTGGCCGCTGCTTTTGCCTGTGCTTCATCGGCAAAAACTCCAAACACAGTGGGACCGCTTCCGCTCATAAGTGCTTTCTTTGCTCCCAGTTCTTCTAATTTCTCCTTCACCTGGGCGATCAGAGGATATTCCCTGACCGTAACACGCTCCAGTACATTCTCCATACGTTCCGTGATGCCTTCCATGTTTCCTGTCTGCAGAGCCTCCACCATACCGTCAATGTCGGGATGGTGCTTTAATGTCTCCACATGGAGATTTTCATACACATATTTGGTGGATACACTGACTGCAGGCTTAACGATCACCAGTCCGCATTGCGGTGGTGTCGCAAGTCTGGTCAGCTTCTCCCCAATACCTTCGGATAATGCCGTCCCCCCTACAACACAGTATGGCACATCCGCCCCAATGGTCACAGCGATCTTCTGGAGTTCCTCCACTGAGAGATGCATTTCGAAGAGCTCATTCATACCGGTGAGCGCTGCGGCTGCATCAGTACTTCCCCCCGCCATTCCGGCTGCCACCGGTATGTTTTTCTGCAGGATAAAATGTACACCCTCCTGTATGGGATGCTTCTCTATCAGTTTTCTGGCCGCCTTACAGACCAAATTGGTGTCATCCACAGGGACTAAGGAAGTTACCGCCTGTCCTTCTGTTTCCATGGCAAAGGTGATTCCCGGCTGTGGGCTTCTACATATCGTGAGCCGGTCATACAAATTCACAGTCTGCATGATCATCTTCACCTCATGATAACCGTCCGGCCTGCGTCGCAGCACATCCAGTCCCAAGTTAATTTTGGCATACGCCTTTTTTTGTATTTGCTGAATCATATCAACAACCATGCCTTTCCACTATCTGCAAGCTTTCAAGTGCTTTCGCACTTTGCGTAGCCACAACATTTGCAAAACGAACATTGTATACACGAATTGTACTTAATTTTATACAATCTCTTTCTGTTTGTCAATGCTGCTGCAGAATTCAATAAGAAAAGGTCTAAACATGCCAAAAATATACAGTTTTTCATGTGAAGTATCCTATTTTTTCTTCCTTTCCCTAATATTTTCTGTTTTACAGCCGATATAGAAAATAGTAAGGTAGCTTGAAATATGGTAGGGGCATGGAATGCCCGTGTTGGCTTTGCCAGCGAACCGGAATGGAGGATATGATGAGCGTAAACGGAATTACCGAATCAACCAGTACTGCTTATACTTCTTATACCAGCAGTGCAAGGGAAACAAAAAATGCAGAAAAGACCGCAGAAAAGACCGCGGCAGGTACCACCGGTGCCGAAAATGGTGTTGTCTATGAAAAAGGCAACGCAGACAAGACAGCAAATGCTGCTTCTTTAAAAAAGACCCAGTATGCAAATCCTGACCTGGTTGCAAAATTAAAGGCAGATGCGGAGTCCCGCACCAACCAGTTACAGAGTATTGTAACCCAGATGCTTTCCAAGCAGGGTGTTACTTTTGCAAAGGCAAATGATATGTGGTCGATCCTTGCAAGCGGAAATTTCACCGTAGATGCCACCACCAAGGCGCAGGCACAGGCAGATATCGCCGATGACGGTTACTGGGGTGTGGAGCAGACCTCCGATCGTATCATTGACTTTGCCAAGGCTCTGGCAGGGGATGATGCAGACCAGTTAGAGAAAATGCGTTCCGCATTTGAAAAGGGCTACAGGCAGGCTGAGAAAACCTGGGGCGGCAAGCTGCCTGATATCAGCCAGAAAACCTATGATGCAGTCATGAAGAAATTTGATGACCTGACCCAGAAGAAGAATGATACCACTGCTACTTCCTCTGCAGCAGGTACCACAGCCACTACCGTGTAGGGCATATGCCTGATGCTTTTTGTCAGGTTTTACATAGAAGAGGACGACGCGATCATGCGCCGTCCTCTTTTCAGTTTCCATAGCTTTTCATAATGAGAAGCTTCTCACCGGGATGAATTTCATTCCCGGAAAGATTATTCATTTCCTTAATAGATGCCACCGGAACGAAGTACCGCTTTCCGATCTTCCATAGGGTATCGCCGGTTTGCACCACATAAATGACAATACCGGGCAGAGCATTCATTGTATCCTGATCCAGTTCCTCCGTGGCGATCTCTTCAATTACCTGTTCCTCCAGTTCATCAAAAGCCAGCAATTCCAGGAACAGCACCGCGCGTACCTCAGCCTCCTCACTGTCCAGCATGGAAGCGTCCACCTCCTCCAAATGGCAGCGCAGACGATAAACGCTGCCCGGTTTAAGTCCGGCTGCTTCGCAGGTATAGGTAAAGGGAATACTCTCCCTGACACTGTGATAGGGCATCTCCCGATCCACACTTTGGTAAAAAATTTCCACCTCCACACTGCCACTGACCATAACTCCCTGATCCCTGATTTCCTGATGATCCGTGAGTACATTGCCGTCCACAGTGAGGATTTTCCTCACACCTCCCCCTGCATTACATTTCACATGAGTATTCAGTTTCTGTCTGCCCTGGGTCTGAGCCGCAAGCCTCCGGAAAGCCGCACTTCGTTCCCTGGTTTTCACCTGTCTGGTAACTCCATACACATCGCTGAGCAATTCCAATGATTCCCGCTCATACATTTGAATGGTAAGATCCAACACCACTTCCAGCCCAAAGCATCGCTCCTCCCCGTCATTATCTGCATGAATCTCCAGCTCCCTGTGACTGCTGTCACAAAGCATATCCAGGATTCCATCTTCTCTGCAGCCCTGACATTCGATGGTTCCCGCAAAGGGTTCCGCTGTCTGATAGGACTGCACTGGATTTTCTTCTTCCGAAGTTTCATAGAGCACAAAGACATGGATCTCTCCCTGAATCCCGATCTTTCCATCCATGGGTTTCCACTCCAGTTTACCGATACGGATCTTTTTCCAGAGGATTGCCACTACATTGGGAAGTTCATGGGGGAGCATCAGCTCCTCGCGAATACGGAAAATATCTTTTTTCTGAATAGCGGTCTGTAATACCTCCAGTCCGGTATGGTTATACTCAATGGGTTCCTCGCACTGAACCCCCACGGTGGTATCTTCATCGTACAATTCTCCCACCTGCATCTTCAGCTGGATAATGCTCTGAATGCTGATCTTTCGGGAATTGATCAGACTGGTGGCAAGATCCTGCAGCTGGGCGTGTACCGTTACGGCATCTCCGGCTTTGATGCCCTCCCCGTGGATCTGTTCCTCAAAGGGAATCTCCCCGGTAATCACCTGAGGGACATTTTCCTCCGGGGAAGCGTACAGAATCTGATACTGTAGTTTTCCTCTTACGTTTACCTGATCCGTGACAGGCCGGATCTCCTCCAGTATCACTTCTCCCATATCACTGATCACCATGGATGCGTCCGGTTTCGCCTCTGGAATATTTCGGTCTTCTTCCAGAGTGAACTGGATTTCATTCTGATTGCGCACCCTGTCCATGTGGATGTTCCGCTTTAATAATTCCACAAAAATACCTCCGTTGCGAATGCTATTCTACCTATACATATTCGCAGCGAAGGCATGTTATTCCTTTTACATAAAGTTACTACTCTACGGCACCGATGAGTTCGTTAATATCCTTCACGTTATAGCGGTGCATGTAATCCCCGATACCCTCCACAATCTCTGTGGTGGCATAAGGGTTGACAAAATTCATGGCTCCTACGGAAACCGCGGTGGCTCCGGCAAGCATAAATTCAATGGCATCCTCTGCATTGGCGATGCCTCCCATACCGATGATGGGGATTTTGACTGTCTGGGCGGTCTGGTAGACCATGCGGACTGCTACCGGCTTAATCGCGGGACCGGACATTCCTCCGGTTTTATTTGCCAGCACAAATTTTCTCCGGTGAATATCAATCTTCATCCCGGTGAGGGTGTTAATCAGGGAAAGGGCGTCAGAGCCTGCTGCCTCTGCTGCCCTCGCCATCTCCGTGATGTCGGTGACATTGGGAGAAAGTTTCATAATGATGGGCTGTTTTGCCTTTTTCTTAATCTCACTGGTGATATTGTAAAGGGCATCTGCTTTCTGTCCAAAAGCGATGGCTCCCTCTTTGACATTGGGGCAGGAAACGTTGATTTCCAGCATGTCCACCGGCTCGTCTCCCAGACGCTCCACCACTTCCAGATAGTCCTCCACCGTCTTTCCACAGACATTGACGATGATTTTGGTGTCGTATTTTTTCAGGAAAGGGATGTCCCGCTCACAGAATACATCAATGCCGGGGTTTTGCAAACCGATGGCGTTGAGCATTCCACCGTACACCTCTGCCACTCTGGGGGTGGGGTTGCCGGGCCAGGGCACATTTGCCACCCCTTTGGTCACTACCGCACCCAGTTGATTCAAATCCACAAATTCGCTGTATTCCATGCCGGAACCGAAAGTGCCGGAGGCGGTCATCACGGGATTTTTAAATTCCACTCCTGCAATCGTTACGCTGGTTTTCATCAGATTTCTACCTCCTTTGCCTCAAATACCGGTCCATCGGTACAAATCCTGGCGTTGTGTACATGGGAATGGGCATCCACATCCTTTGTTTTGCAGACGCAGCCCAGGCAGGCGCCGACACCGCAGGCCATCCGTTCCTCCAGGGAAATGTAAGCGGGGATGTCCTCTTTTTCGGCGTACTGCTTGATCGCCCGGAGCATGGGCATAGGACCGCAGGCGTAAATCATGTCTGCCTTTAAACCTTTTTCCCGGATGGCATCCATGACATTTCCCTTCGTGCCCACAGAGCCGTCCTCGGTGGCGATGATGACCTCTCCGTATTTTTCCAAATCTTCCTTTAAGAAAAGGGAGGCATCCCGATAGCCCACGATGATTTTCTTGTCACAGTTTAAAGATTTTGCAAGCTGCAAAATAGGAGGGATGCCGATGCCGCCGCCCATGAGGAACACGGTGGTTTTCTCACCGGTAACCTTCTCCACCGGGAATCCGTTTCCCAGAGTTCCCATCACCGCAATGGATTCTCCTTCCTGATAGGTGGAAAATTCCGCGGTGCCCTGTCCTGCCACGCGGTAAACAATCCGCAGTGCCTGTCTGTCCTCCCGCACCTCGCAGATGCTGATGGGACGGGGCAGCAGGGTGCTGGCGTTCTTCGGATACACGCAGATAAACTGTCCGGCTTTCGCCTCGTCTGCCAGGCTGGTTCCGATCCACATATCGTAGATGCCGGTCTGAAGGCATTGCTGGGACAATACCTTTGCCATTTCTTTTTTCTTTGCCATTTGGTTATTCTCCTGATTCGTATATTATTTTGCCATTGCAAATTGTCATCATTACCTGTCCGGTCATGGTTCTCCCCAGAAAGGGGGAATTGCTGGATTTGGAGGCAAAGCCCTCCACTTTCCATTTCCTCTGTGGCGCAAAAAGCACCAGATCGCCGGGACCTCCCTGAGCGATGTAGCCGGCATCCAGATGGTAGAGTTTCGCCGGATTGTATGCCATCACCTGAGTCAGTTTCCCGTAGGAAATACGCCCGGACTGCACCAGCACCTCGTTTGCCAGTGCCAGGGAGGTTTCCAGCCCCAGAATTCCGCTGGGTGCCTGGGTCAGGGGCTTTTCTTTTTCTTCTATGCTATGGGGAGCGTGGTCGGTTGCAATCAAATCAATGGTGCCATCGGCGATACCCTCAATGATTGCCTGGCGGTCTGCCTCCTCCCGAAGGGGCGGATTCATCTTCGCCATGGTTCCGTGGGCAATTACTGCCTCCTCCGTGAGGGTAAAATGATGGGGTGTCGCCTCCGCATGGATATTTTCCCCGCCGGGGCGTTTCTTCGCCTGGCGCACCAGTTCCACTGCCTCCTTGCTGCTGATATGCTGGACATCCATGATGGCTCCGGTTTCCAGGGCAATCTCCAAATCCCGTTTCACCATGGAAATCTCTGCCTGCCGGTCAGAACCACCGATGCCGAAATGCTCCGATGCCTTTCCATGATTGATGCCATTATTCTCAATATAAGCAGGGTCTTCCTCATGGAAACTGACGGGAACCTGGTATTTTGCTGACAGCTCCATGGCTTTCCGGGTCAGCTCTGCGTCCAGAATGGGCACGCCATCATCGGTGATACCCACTGCGCCTTTGGCAAGCAAGTTCTCAATGTCCACCAGTTCCTGTCCTTTCATGCCTTTGGTGACATTGACACAGGTTTCCACATGGATATTGGTGGTGCGCCCCTTTTCCAGAACATAGTCCAGGGTTTCCTCATTGTCCACGGTTGGTCTGGTGTTTGCCATGAGTACCACGGTGGTGATGCCGCCTCTGGCTGCAGCCTTTGCCCCGGTTTCAATATCCTCTTTGTAGGTAAAGCCGGGGTCGCGGAAGTGGACATGGACATCCACCAGCCCGGGGAAAATCAGAAGCCCTGTGGCGTCAATTTCCCTGGTGATGGGATAGGGGGGAATGTCGGTGGGATTCACTGCCACAATGCGTCCTGCCTGGGGTTCACCGGGCTGGGCGATATAAAGTTCCATTTCTCCCTCCCGGATGCTCCCTGTTTCTTTATCGGGGGTAATAACCCTGCCGTTTTTTATTTGAATCATGCGTAATGTTCTCCATTTCCGGGGTAATTTCGTGACATGTATGTCAGTTTTCTTTACAGAAAATTGATTTGCTCGTCACGGTTTTCAATTTTCAGCACAATCATGGGATAAGAAGGAGCGCTGCCTTCCTCCGGTATGGTTTCGGGACCTACCAGAAGAGTGTCCACATAAACGGTGCCGTCTGCACGGCTTAGTTCCTTGACACTGACGCTGTAGCCGCCGGTTTCCTGTTTTCCATAGCCGACACAAAGATAGAGAAAGCTGCCATCGGTGTAGGTGAGTTTGAAGGGTTCGGTCTTTTTCCCTTCCAGAAGCTGTGCCAGCTCTTCGGGGAGGCGTTCTTCGTTGACCACGGTAAAGTCCACCTGTTCCCGCCTGGTTTCCTCGCTCCCCGGCATGGTGCATCCCGTGAGAGTGAGAATCAATCCCGCCAGCAAGGCGATGCAGAACAGTTGTTTCCTATTCCAGCGCTGTTTCCATTTTTTTGCCATAGATACTCCTAAGTATTGAGGGAGGCTTTACATAAGGCATTGTGTTGGATCTGGAGCAAATACATTTGTGCTTTTCCTGTTGCACGAAACATTCCGATGAGCCTCCAAAGCGTAAATCGTGTGCAGCAGAGGCTTTCACGATTTATGAGTCTCATCTCCATCGTGCAGAAGTCATGCGCACAAACATATTTACTCCATCTCCCTCCCATGTACTTATTAGTAAGCCTTAACTCAATATAGCTTTTTTATAGTAATCTATGGTAAGGATAAGAACAGTATGCGTGTTACTGCTCCTAAATTTCTATTGAGTATTATATCAAATTCGAGTACAATTTGTATAGAATAATTAAAGAGGAGAACTTATATGATTCGTCTGATTATCACCGCCGCCTTCGTGGTGTTGTACTTAATTCTATCCATTCCGGTGGCTTTCGTGGAATGGCTGATTGGCCAAAAATGGCCGGATGTGAAAGACCGTTCCTGCCGGGCTTATGTAAGCCGGGCGTTCCGGGTAGTTGCTTTTTGTTCCGGTGTGAAGGTAACTGTCATCGGTCATGAACGCATCCCCAGGGACACCGCCGTTCTCTATGTGGGCAACCACCGCAGCATCTTTGACACCGTGGTGACTTATCCGCAGGTGGTAGGACTGACCGGCTTTGTCTCCAAGATTGAGCTGCTGAAGGTACCTCTGCTACGCACCTGGATGAAAAATCTCCACTGTATTTTCCTTGACCGCAAGGATATCAAAGCCGGATTACAGACGATTCTGCAGGGAATCGAACTGATGAAAAGCGGCATTTCCCTCATCATTTTTCCAGAAGGCACCCGCAGTAAGAAGGAGGGTGAATTTCTTCCCTTCCATGCCGGAAGTTTCAAGCTGGCAGAGAAATCCGGCTGTCCCATCGTTCCCATATCGATCAACAATACCGGTGCCGTCCTGGAGGATCACTTCCCCTGGATAAAAAAGACCCACGTTATCGTGGAGTACGGCGAGCCTATCTATGTGAAGGACTTAGACCGGGAAGCAAAGAAAAATCTGCCGGATACCGTCCGCCAGATCATCATTGACACCTATACAAAAAATGCCCCGCTTGTGTAAGCGGGGTTTTTTAATGCAGAGGAAATTCCTCTACATTTAAAAACTTATAATACCAGTCTCATATACACCAGTTCCTGGGCACCGGAATACTTGGAAATAAATCCCAAGGGGTTACGTCCAAATTCCACAAATCCAATGCTTTGATACATCTGGATGGCTCTCTGGTTGTCCGCAACAACCTCCAGTTCTAATTGATGATACCCGGCAGCTTTCGCACATTGCACGCAGGCTTTCATCATCCTTTTGCCGATGCCAAGTCCCCAGTACGCTTTGACCACATCGATTCCAAACTCCGCGCGGTGTCTGATTTTATACTTATTCCCCAGGGCAGAAACTCCTGCTGTTGCGACGATTTTTCCATCTACCACCGCCAACAGCATGACTTCCCTATCACTCTCGGCTCTTTTCTGAAGAAATTCACTCTCCGCATTCACATCAAAATGATGTTCCTCCGGGTAGGAACGCAGGTAATCAGACTCACTATGTGTCAGCACAAACAACTCCGACATTTCCGGACCATCTTCGTATGTCGCATTTCGTATGATACAGTCCTGCCCGTTTTTCAATACGATTTTGTCGTTATATTCCATCGCGGTGCCTTTCGATGCTGGTAAACTGTCAATAAAAAACTCTTTCACATTAAGATAAATGCTCTCTTTTGTGTCTGTCAATAAGCAATAAAACAAACATAACAAACCATAGCGTCCATGCTATCAGGCATCCTATTCCTTCATGCTGGATATCTACAATAGTTCCCAGAATAAACGGTACTGACATAAACATCATTCTTTTGCCGTACGCCTTACACATGGCATTTTCATCATATTTTTTCCGTTCTTCTTCGGATTTCATATTGTAGCCAGACAGAAATTTCGCAGCTTCCCCTTTTGATTTATAAAACCATACTCCAAACAAAAACATAATAACTGCCATCATTAAATCAAAAATAACGCAGAACATTGACCCTACCTCCATTTCGATTCGTCAGATTATGAATTCTAAATTCCGTTGAATTTATCTGTACTTATTTAGTATTGCATCCGGGATATGGCAGTAACTGCAATCCTCCGGGTATCTTTCCAGATGATGCTGGTGTTCCTCGGCACTTCTGACATAATTTGTCAGTGGCAGCACTTCCACTACAATTTTATCCCTGTCGGCCCGCCGGTCAATAAAGGCTTTTGCCTCTTCCAGATGCTTTTCAGAAGTGCTGTATATGCCGGTTCTGTACTTCTCGCCCACATCAACGCCCTGTTTGTTCAGGCTATAAGGGTCGATGATTTCAAACAACTGCTCCATCAAATTCGAGATAGTGGTAGCCTTTTCATCAAAAACCACCTTCACGCATTCTGCATATCCATCATAAGGGCTGTCCAGGGAATCGGTTTTTCCATTGGCTCTGCCAGCCTCTGTTGTGAGTACCCCAGGTACACTGTCAAAGAAATGCTGCACACCCCAAAGGCATCCGCCAGCTATGTATACGGTCTCCATGATTTTCCTGCCTCCTCTGTAAACTTACTTTAATAAATATTTTCCAAATGCTTTGTGGGTGTCAAAATGGACATTTCTGAAAAATAAAATCAGCCAAATAATATAAGTTGGAATAGCCAGATACGGCGTTATAAAATAGGACAAGACTGCACCGGCTATCATGATGGCAGCCCATGTAAAACACTGATTTCTCATATCCCTGGAAATACATGTTTTATCGTATAGTGCCTGTTCTTCCTTTGACAGCGAGTTAAAACCAGAAATAAATTTAGCAGCTTTTTCTTTAAATACTGTAAACAGCACACCCAGCACCGCAAATGGAATAGCTAAAACGATACATGACCAAAATCCTATATTCATAATGTATATCTCCTTTTATGCTCCGATTTTTTTAACTATCCCACTTCCTAAAATTGATGATAACCCATAAATCACCACTTTCTATGACTCTTATAGGTGCTTTAAAGCCTTGTGCATTGAGGCACTACCTATAAGGAAATTCATTTGGCAGCTCTTATATGTCTATGAAAAGGCTTTTGAGCCTCCACTGTCAATTTTTCCAGTGAATTTTACCCATAAGGGCAAGTTCCTGGCGAGTCCTATAGGTTGAAGTTGCAATATGCTCTCGAAATTATACCTATAAGACATGGCTTTTATCACAGCTTATAGGCAAAAATCAGAATTATGTAAACTTACAGTTCATGCTTTCGTCGGTTCTACAAGCCGAAAGCCGTATTACAATAACTTTTCTCACCCATCCCAAGAAGTTCATAGTTCATTTTTTCTGGTCCACGTCTCCAATTCCTTTACAAAATATGGATTTGTCCCATTTTTTATCATTTCAATTCTGTCGCATATCAAACACATAATTCATGCTCCTTATTCCACCGAGTCCAAAGCCATCTATTTCATTCAAATATTATCCATTACTATATTCCGGTTTTTTCTTATGAGAAATAACGCTAAACTGATCACACCTTCCAGAACAATAAATAGAATCATTAAGTTCAAATTGATCCTGCTCAGCCACCCGCCTGCCAATCTTTGGTCAATCACATTGGAAAGTAATTTTATGATGATAAATGCTAAGAGTGTAACTGTCATTGTAACGATACTGCTTGTTTGAAAGATTCCCAGTGCATTAGCTTTTTCTGTTCTTACTGACACGATAATCGTTACAATGCAAATTAGTATCATCGCCACTCGAAGACAAATACTCGTTAATACATCGTATAGTTTCAAAATGGTAAGATATTGCTTGCCAAATGCACGAACAAGATTTTCTTCTAAATTTTTTTCAATGGTTCCAATATTCTCATTCAAATACTCCTTCGTGGCCTTTCCTTTTTCGTTATAAAATTCTTGGGGCATATTTTCCAGAACCAGAGCATCTATTTCTTCTGATACATCAAATTCTACATCTTTGTCATATCCCACATTTTCCACTATGGTTTGTATAAATTTTGCTGTTATTTTATCCGTATATCGGCTATTTCTGATGTTGTCTTCTATTTTTTGTAAATGGTCGATATCCACATCGTAAATAACTTCATCCAGAAAATAACCCGATACTTTTTTTGACAATATTTCTTGTGAAAAAGTTTTTACGACTGTATTCTCAAGGATAAAACTCATCGTTATCAATAGGAAACTTACAGTCAGCAATATGCTTACTATCCCTTTCATCCATTTTTTCATACAAAATCTCCTCCACAACTGTCGGTTTTTACTTTCTTATCATAGCATAAAACAGGGTTAATACACAAATTTCCACCTTTATGTACTAGCAAGAATTGTTTCAAAAATGTTAAGTTTAGAATTGTTAATGTAAGTCTGCTGCTATTCTTTTCTTAAGAATTTCCTGCAAAAAACCGATATAGTTAGTAAGTGCAAACGGATTTGCACGGTTTTGGTCACAATACAAAATCAGGGAGGATTTCAAATGAGATTAGGTGAGGCAATTCCCAAATATCAGGCATATCGCAACCAGCTCCAGGAACAAAAGAAAAACATTTATCAGAATATGAAGGATGCGCAGGAGAAAGCGGAGCGTTCCGGTGAGGAAGAATGGTCAAAAAAGGCGGCGGAACTGGAACTTTCCTACAAAGCTGCGGAAGAAGAATTCGACAAATACGAAAGTGTTCTGGACCGGTTAAAGGAGCAGTGGGTCAACATTGCAAATGCAGAAAATGACCGTGCCCTGACAGACCCGGAAACCGGGATGGCTGCTACCGTTGGCAAAATTATGACCACTGTGGCAAGAATGTGTGCCGGGGACAAGGTTCCGATTCTCGATGAAAAGAAACTGATGGAATATGACAGCAACATGTATGCCAAAGCAAAAGAGGCGCAGGCAGCCATGGCTGCCATCAAGGAAAAACAGAAGGAGTACGATTCTCTCTGGGGTAGTGACGAAGGTGGAGACTATGACCCGGAAGGCGTTGCCAACAATGCCCAGGCAGAGGGTGATTTGCCTGAAATCCCCGAACCGGAGGAAATTCAGGCAGAGGAAACGCCTGTGGAGGATCCCACCGCAACAGAGGAATGATACTACCTTAATGTTCCCCCATGGAAATAACATTCATAGACCTTTTCCTTGTTACAATAGATTTCTTCATATCCTTGAAACTAGGTAAAATCACTCGCCACTTTGCACTTATAAGTATATTCTCCCGATTGGTAGTATTCCGGTCCCCTGTATGGCATTTCTTTGTCTGCCCTACGGAGTGCCTCTTTTAAAAACTCTATGCGAAACTGTTGTCCTAAGACCCGTCCCATATAGTTCATTGCATATTGAGATTTCTCATCGTACCAGATAGCCTCTTCACCGGCGAACCGTTCTCCGCCCACGTAAGTATCATGGTATGTATACAAGCCATCCCTGTAGGAATAATCATGAGAATCCTGTCTGGTGGAATCCGTCTCATTACTGCATCCAGCATAGGTATTTCTACTTGCCTCAAGCCAGAATTCTATTAACTTCTGCAAGTCGGCATTTTCCTCCTGGATGCAGGCAACCGTACACTCCTGGTCTCGTACCAGATAATCTACGGTTACATGAAAAAGATTGCTGATTTGTATGAGGTTGTTGATATCGGGATATACCTGACCAGATTCCCACTTAGCCACAGCCTGTCTGGATACATCCATTTTTTCTGCAAGCTGCTCCTGTGTGATTCCCTGATTCTTACGAATCAACTGTAATTTCTCTGAAAATATCATGTCGTATCGCCTCCACAGTCAGCATACCCTATTTACATTCTTAATGACATACACTGCTCTTTGCTGTTTTGCTACCTTTATTATACAAGGCACGCATATCTTATCTTTTCTATAAGCAGACTATTGAATCATATACTTCGTTCCCCGTCCCTTGCCTTCAATGACAATAACTCCCTTTTTGCTCATCTCCTTCAAAAGCTGGGTTGTTTTTGATTTCCCGAAAGGCACCTGCGGAGCAATTTCACTGATGGATTTCAGAATGGTTTTGCTCAAAGTCTGATATACTTCTCTTTCATCTTCCGTTAAATTCAAATTTTCTTCAAGCACTGGAAGTCTGATTGTGATAGTATTTTCCGTTACTTCAAAATCCGGTTTTCTCAGTCCATCTTCGTAAAGCTGTTTGATTCTGGCAATTCCCATGCCGAAAATTTCCACAAATCCCAGGCGGTAAAATACATTCGCAAGGTTTCTGTTTCTCAAAACAGAAATCCTGCCGGATAAATATTCTTCCTCTGTTATTCCAGAGGGTAAACCTCCAGGAGAAACAATTTCTATCCCGTCATCAAACATGGAAACTCTGATTTGGGATTCCACATCCCACGCTCTATGAATCAGAGCATTAGCAATCGCCTCCCGACATGCTGCCTCCGGGATTTTTTCTACCTTTTTTCGTTCTGCGCCTTGAATAATCTCGTATTGGTAATAATCTCTGAATATCTCTATCGTCTTGTCATACACTTCCAATACCGACATTTTTTCAAAGGTTACTCTCTTTTGAATCACGCTGATGTTTTCCCCGAACCTGGCAATATCAATTCCGGGGAACGGGTTTTTATCCGCCAGAAGTCCCGCCGCATTTGTATAGCCATCCACATTGTTATACAGGCTCAACGTCTTTAAAGTGTCCTGATTAAAGGATTCAATTTGAATATTTTCCTGTAATTTCTGACGCAAAATCTCAAAGGTCAGCGCCTGCTCTTTACAGGGAAGTTCTTCAAACCTTACGTTCTTTCCTTCCAGAATAAGCCTGGAAAGTTCCAACGTATCTGCTTCGATTGTAGCGGTGTCATTTCGTTTGTACGCCTTTGACTTATACAAATAAGGTTTCTGGGTGCCACTTTTTATCGTAAGTTTTATTGTGTTATCCTTTTGTGTCTCAAGGGTATAATCGGGTTGAGGGGAAATGCTGTCGTTGATTTTATTTTCAATATCCAGGCAGGATTGCTTTACATCCGATAATCCTTTCACATTCCCGCTATCATCAATCCCAAAAAGAATTTCTCCACCATCGTAATTTGAAAAGGCACTGACTGTTTTTAAAAAGGGATTGGTAACGTTTTCTTTGAATTCCAATGTTCGGGTTTCACGCATATTATGATGTCCTTTCCAATTTTATTGCTTTTATTATACGCAATAACAATCAAAAAAACAATCGTAAAAAAATACGATTGTTTTTTTGATTGTTTTCGATTATTTGTATTTTCTTTATTCCTTATGAATATACATTCGGCTGCTTTCGTACACAAATCATAGTTATTCGGTGTATGAACACCATTGAGTTTATTGTAACTGCTCATAATTGCAAGAGGTCTCGCCTTTTCAATTACATATTCAAAACCGGACAGGTAAATTTTACCGCTCTAAGGACAATGCCATTCTGCGGTAGGTGTGGCGTTTGCCACGGATTGCCACGCTGTAGGCGGTGATATTTTCCGGCAAAGCCATACCCATGTAACCGCTGTCCCCGATGTGGTGGATGTCCGCTCCTGCCATTTTGCACATAAGGGCAATCTGGCGGATGGTAGACTCATCGGCACCCTCCTGGGAGGTTCCGATGGTGGTCATGGCAAGGACACCTTTTTCGTGTGCCTTTTTAATCAAAGCGGTGGCATGTTCTAAGGTAAAGCCAGGTACGGTTCCCGGTGCGGGCAACAGCAGCACATCGGCTCCTGCCTGGATGAACGCCTCCGCATCCGCCTCCGTCATAATGTTTTCTCCCGCCTCTGACAGGATTCCGGAGGCGTGCATCTTTCCGGCGGTGAGAATCACCCGGTCTCCCACTGCCTCTTTCAAGCTTTTCAGTGCCTGGGTGATTGCCTGGTTGTCCACACCCACGCCGGGATTTCCGGTGAGCACAATCATGTCCACACCCATATCTGCTGCCTTTTTCGCATTTTCCACAGTGGCACGCCTTCCCTCGGTGAGACTCCAGATGGAAACCTCTCCGTCCGCCTGTACCACAGCAGGCTCCAGGTTGATTGCCACCATTCTTCCGGTGAGACGCTTTACCTCACGGATGGTATCCTCCGGGACAGTCTCCGGCAGTCCGTTAATCACGGGATGCTGCACATCAAAGACATTCAGCATAATCAAATCGGATCCTAAGGAAGTGACAAACTCCGCATTGGTGATATTCACCAGCATAGGTGTCACCGTTCCAATGGTTTCTGTTGCCAGCACCCGTCCCTCACTCTCCGTGATGGACTGTAACAACTCGGCTTTATTATAAGATGCCAGTTCCCTGGCAGTACAATCAATCAAACGTTTCGGCATGGTTTCCTCCTCCGTCTTTACGGGTTTTGGGTTAAATCTTCCACTAACTTTTCAAAGTGCATGGCATGGGATGCTTTGATGAGGATATTGTCTCCCGGCTGCAACAGTTCAGGGAGTCTGCCCCGCAGTGGCTCCAGTTCCTCAAAGTGATAGACTTTCATCCCCGGCGCACCGCTTTCCCCGGCTGCCTGTGCCATGTGGGAGGACAAAGCACCGACACAGATAAGCACATCAATTCCGCGCTCTCCACAGAAGGTACCGACACCTGCGTGAAGTTCTGTTTCCTTCTCTCCCAGTTCAAACATGTCTCCCAGAATTGCCACTTTCCGTCCGGTGGCATTGGTGAGAAGTTCCACTGCCGCTTTCATGGACACGGGATTTGCATTGTAGCAGTCGTCTAACACTACATACTTGTCTGTCTGGATGAGGTGGCTGCGCCCCCCTATCGCCTGGACTTTCACCGCTCCGGCTGCGATTTCTTCCGGGGTCATACCCAACTTTAATGCCACCGCAGCTGCTGCAAGCGCATTATAAATCTGGTGCTCGCCGGGCAGCTTTACCTCTATGGGAAAGGTTCCATCGGGGGTATGTACCATCATGGAACTGCCAAAAAGTCCATCCATTTTGACCGCATCGGCGTAAAGCTCGTTCTGTTTTCCTCTGCCAAAACGGGTAAGGGTCATTCCCGCTTTCAGATAGGGAACCGCCTCCGTTCCCAGCAACTGCAATTTATCGTCATCGCCATTGACAATGACCTGGGCTTTCGGGTCTGCAAAGTCAAAAATCTCCGATTTTGCTTTCAAAATACCGTCTCTGGTTCCCAGAAATTCCAGGTGGCACTGCCCGATATTGGTCATGACACAGATGTCAGGTTTTGCCATCCGGGACAGATTGTGCATCTCCCCGAAATGGTTAATGCCCATCTCCAGTACTGCAATCTGGTGCTCCGGGCGGATTTTTAAAAGCATCAGGGGCACACCAATCTCGTTGTTAAAATTGCCCTGGGTTTTTAACACATTATATTTTTCCGAAAGCACCCCGGCAATCATTTCCTTGGTGCTGGTCTTGCCCACACTGCCGGTGATTCCCACCACGGGAATGGATAGCTGCTCTCTGTAATACGCGGCAATGTCCTGTAACGCCAGGAAGGAATCGGCCACCTGGATACACACACCGGGAAGTTCCTCTGGCAGCTCTTCACAGACCACACCCAGCGCACCCTTTTCAAACACCTGAGGGATAAAGCTGTGTCCATCCACCCGCTCACCTTTCGTGGCGATAAACACGCCATCCCTTTCTATCTGTCTGGAGTCAATAACCACACAGGCTGCCTCGGTGTCCGGCACCGTCTGTCCCTGGGGACACACCAGTCTTCCTCCGCACGCCTGTGCGATCTGTTGTAATGTCATCTGTTTCATTGATTCCTCCATGCACTCTGGACAATATTCTCACATAACTGCGGGAAATCAATTCCTATTGCCTGTGCCTCCTGCGGCATCAGAGATGTAGGGGTCATACCCGGCAAGGTATTAGCCTCCAGGCAGTAAAACTGATAATTTTCGTCCATCATGAAATCCATACGGGCATAGTTTTTCAGGCGAAGTGCCTCAAAAGCTGCTTCTGCAGCACGCTGCATGGCGGCTGCCACATCCTCCGGTAAATCTGCGGGACAGGTCTCCACCGTCGATCCTGCCTGGTATTTGTTCTTATAGTCGTAGAACCCCTGTAAAGGTGCAATCTCAATCACCGGCATGGCCTTGCCGTCCATCACTGCCACAGAGAATTCCCGTCCTTTGATGTACTGCTCAATCACCAGTTCCTCGCCGTAGCCAAAAGCCTCCTCTTTTGCCCGGCTGTACTCCTCCTCATTGTGAACCATGTATACGCCCACACTGGAGCCGCCGGTGCAGACCTTGACCACACAGGGAAAAGGTACGGTATGCGGGTCCTGCTGTCCTTTTTTCAGACGGATGCCCTTAGGGGTGGGAATCTGATAGACATTGAACAGATCCTTGGTAATTGCTTTATCCATGGCAATGGCAGAGCTGACACAGCCGGTTCCGGTATAGCAGATGCCCATGAGGTCAAAGCACGCCTGGATTTTGCCGTCCTCGCCGTACTGCCCGTGGAGCGCCATAAACACCACATCCGCTGCCTGGCACACCCCAATGACATTGGGACCGAAAAAATTTTTCGCACCGTCGGGACGCATGGCTTTCACTGCCTCGATATCCGGGTTTGTCTCCCGGATTGCCTGCACATCTGCCGCCCAATCCTTATCCATCTCAAAAATATGGGCAGGATTTTTTGCAATTTCTCCATCCTCAATTCCCAGGTAGACATCCACCATGGCCACATTATGACCTTTTTTCTTTAAGGCCTTGTATACATTGGAACCGGAGCTTAAGGACACTTCCCGTTCCGTACTGATTCCTCCTGCCAAAACAATAATATTCATTTTCTGATCCTCCACTTCCTTATTTGATCAATCTATTTGCTCCTACTGTGTGGCAGGAATCGCCGCCAGTAGTTGTATATATCCTGCAAATTTCCCGGGCGAGCAGTAAATCTCCTGTCGAAAATCCTGATTTTCTGCATTTCGCCCCAGCAAATAATGCAGATGATTCTCCAATACCGTAGCATATTCGTGATTGGTGATAATGTGGTTCATTACCGCAATTACTTCCATATCATTGAGAATGTTCTCCGGCTCCTCATTGGCCGTGAGATAAGCTCCATCCCTTGCATTTAAAGAAATCTGCTCTCCCATGGGACTGATGGTTTTCATCAGCTTCTTGCAGATCGTCTTATCCGCTCCCTTTTTGGTACACAGATAAGTCACCGTCCCGTAAAAGGCAATTTCGTTCATGTTCTCCGCATCCGATAATCCCGCATTTGCAAACTCTGTTATGTATTTCTGGTAGGAAGCCACTCCGGTGGCTCGATACAGTTCCGCTGCGGCAAAAAAAAGTTCTTCCGCTCCACTATCCAGTTTATTCCCTATTACATACTTCCATGCACGATCTGAAGCCTTCAGGCAGATGGTTGCAAACGCATTATCTTCATTCCGGTAAGCGTAACCGAATTTTGCCATCACAGCACTGTAAAAGGCCGTTCGTCGCAGAGTCTCCTCTGCATCCTCTGCTTCCGCTATGTGATTACCGCCTGCATAAACCGCTCCGGAGCTGTCCTGCATGGTAAGAAGCCATTGTGCCTCCGACCCCAGCAATGTAAGAAACTGTCCTCCATCCTCACAGTCCAGAATATTTTCACTGTAGAGTTCATAAGTCTGTAACAGTTTCGCCAGAAAATCACAACTCTCCGTCACAGATTTCTGTCCGTTGGGCAAAAGAATCCCTCGTTCCTGTGTGCGGCTGTCTGAAAGTCCGGCAAGAGCCTCCTGCAAAAGTTCACGATACAGATCATCCCGAATGACAAAATCATAGGACTGTCCCAGATACATACACTGCAGCCGATAGGTACCGGGAGTGATGAAGTCGGTGAATACTGCATAACCATTTTGATTTTCCTTTTTTTGAATCGTGCCGGTGTACACCACCTCCGCGCTGTCCCGGTCAATAACAGAAAAAGTATCCGGTATCCGCTTTCCCCTCAACACGGCGGTTTTCACCCCATCTGTCTCATATCCCTGGGGATCCACAATAATGCCGGGCTTCACTGTTCTCACCTCATAAGAAAAATCCGGCGTCAGTCCCCAGTTCTCCCACTCATCCGCAGCACTTTTATCCAGTTTTATCACCGGGTTCATCCCCTGGGAGGCAGAACAGCCACTCAGAAGGAGAATCACGGTTAAAGCCATGCAGAGGACGGCTTTCCATCTGTGGGTCAAATCACGGTTGCTCCTTTGCTCATAATCCTATTTATTATACCGCGGAACACAGGACAGGAAAAGAAAATTTAACACTTTTTCCGTACTTTTTGTTTTTCATTCCGGGCATAGATGACCTCTCCCTCCAGAATGGTATACAGGGTTTCCGTAAAGCTTTCCATGGGATTTCCGGAAAAGATGGCAATATCCGCATCCTTCCCATTTTCCAGACTTCCCACCCGGTCCGCTACCTCCAGAATCTGGGCAGGATAATAGGTGATGGAAAGATAGGCCTGCTCTAAGGACAGTCCGCTCTTACATGCCAGCCCTGCACAAAGGGGCAGAGACTGAATGAGAGACACCGGATGGTCTGTGGTAATGGCTGTTTTTACTCCGGCATGATTTAATACCCCGGCGGTCTTAAACGCCATGTTCTGCACCTCAATCTTGCTTCGGCTGGATAAGTCGGGACCTAAAATTGCCGGGAATCCGCTCTCTGCCACCTTTTCTGCTATAAGATGCCCTTCACTGCAATGGTCAAGGGTCAGTCTTACATCAAATTCCTTCGCAATGCGGATGGCAGTGAGGATGTCGTCTGCCCGATGGACATGGGCTTTTAGAGGAATCTCCTTCTTCAAAACGGGAATCCAGCACTCCTTTTCAAAATCCAGTGTAAAATCCTCACTGCCCTCTTCTTTTTTCCGAAGATACTCCCTGGCCTCAAAGAGTTCCTCCCGGAGCAGGGCAGCAATCGCCATCCGGGTGCAGGGGGATTTCCCCATCCCGGAAAAATTTACCTTGGGATTTTCCCCGAACGCCACCTTCATTGCCGCCGGAGCCTTTACAATCAAGTCGTCAATACACCGCCCTTTGGTCTTTACCACAGCGAACTGACCGCCCACCACGTTGGAGCTGCCGGGACCGATCATGGCGCAGGTAATCCCCGCCCGCACCGCATCGTCAAAGGCGGCATCCATGGGATTGATGGCATCAATTGCCCGTAGAAAGGGCGTGATGGGATTCACATTTTCGTTGCAGTCATCCCCCTCGGCTGCTTTCTTTTCCTCGGTGATACCCATATGGCAGTGTGCCTCAATGATACCAGGCATGACAATTCCACCATGAGCATCCAGCCAGAGCATCTCCTCTCCGGCCAGTTCCGGCGGCAGAAAGTTTCCCTCTCCCACTGCCAGGATTTTTCCATTCTTAATAAAAACCCTGCCATTGGGAATACGTGTAAAGGTGCCACCCGCCATGGGCAGCACCATACCATTACAAATACCGATTGTTTTCTTTTTCATAGTAACAGCCATACCTTTTCTGTTCCTTATTCACCCATATAAGACATGGGATCAACCGGGACTTCATCCTTTAACAGTTCCAGATAAAGGTTGGCACCCTCTACACTGTAATATTTGGTGGGGGCTGCCACCTTGCCAATGATGTCACCTTTTTGCACATAGCTTCCCACGGACACCTGTAAATCTTCCAACTGTCCATAGATACACTCATAGCCGTCTCCGAAGGACATGGTCACCAGATTGCCCAGCTCGTTACTGTGGGTGATATCGGTAATCTGTGCTTCCCACATGGCTGCCACATCCGTACCTTCGGTGACGCCAATCACCATGGCCGGACTTAGCCGGTACTGCTCCAGAGTCGCAAAATACACCGGCTCCTCCATGCTGAAGTTCACCAGCACTTTTCCCACCACCGGGAGTGCCAGAGTATTTTCCCCGGAAAAGTGTAAATCCATCTTTTCCACGCTGGCTACAGACTGGGAGTTACTTTCCTGTGCCTCCCCGGTTTCTGTACTCTCCTGCTGTTCTTCGCTCCCGGAGGTATTTTCTGTGTCAGTCTCCGGATTCCTCATCCGGGTATCGTCTGCCTCGGCGACCTCTGCCACCTCCATCTCCGGATTTTGTACGTTAACAGACCCTACCTCTTCTAAATCCGGCTCATAGTCCAGATCGTTGTTGGGGGCTTCCTCCACCATAGGATTTTGATTTTTTACCATCAGTCCATCCGCATCCTGCCCTTGCTCCAGCTGGCTGAAATCCAGACGGTATTCCTCTTTCTGCTCCTTTGCATTATTTCCTTTCACATATACACCCGTCATCGTCAGGGCAGTCAACACAAAGAGTGAAGATGTAAGCATAATGACCTGTTCTTTTTTTCTCATAAAAAACCCTCCATTTCCTGGTCGTATGCTTAGTTTTGCCGGAAATAGAGGGTTTATGCATATTTTAATTTGTTTTATGTTGCAACATCCAGATGTTGTACCGTGCCTGCTTCTCCGTTTTCGTAGAGAAAAACGCCGGTCTGCCGGATATAGCCGTTTGTTGTGTTGTTTGCACCGTTTAAGGTGAAGTTGGTAGAAACGCTTTCCAGACAGATGGCGCCCACACCTAAATCCTTCAGGTGATAGAGCACATCGTTACCGTCTTCGTCCTGAGTCCAGATCAGAAGTTTATCAAAAATTTCATCATCTTCGTCAATCCATCCGTTGCCATCCTGGTCATACTGTGCCAAATCCTTAAAGCCATCGCCGGATCTGGTTCCAAACAGTTCACTGCCATCGTTGATCACACCGTCACCATTCCGATCCAACGCCAGATAGCCACTTCCCTGATTCAGCCGGGAAATGTTGTCCAGAATCCCATCGTTGTCCAGATCAAAGGTAAATTTCTGATCGGAAAGTCCAGCAATATTGCCGTCAAGGTTAATCACTAACGGGTCGCACACCTGCACCTCAGCAATGGTATAATTCTGCTCATAATATTGAGCAAAACTGCGGCTCATATTCACTTCCACACCGAAATTGATCTCCCGTCCGTCTGCCGTGCGCACCGTTCCTGTAGTGGAAAACGATGTGCTTTCCTTCTCCATGTGAAGGTATTGGCTTTTGCCGGTAAGATACTGGGTGGTGGTAAGATTTCCACCGGTGTTTCCGGTGAGAATATCTGCCATGGAACTGAATGTGGGTTTCTGTGGGCTTCCAAACAAAAGCTGGTAAATGTAATTGATACACTCCTGCTTAATCGTCTGGATCATGGCTGAAGTACTGCGGTCTTCATCACTGCGCATCACCCGGATGCTGGTCAGGCCGTTTTGAAAGCTGTCATACAGATCGTTTAAAGAACCTCCTGTTCCCGAGAATATGTCATCCATATTCTCTTGTGTATCTCCCATACTCCATTGCTCATCCAGAAAATTGTTATTTTGAGTCGTACTGAGAGAAGAACTCTTCTTCCATGCGGAGTAAGAGGAATACTGTCTTACGGAATCCATTCCTATTTGACTGGAATTAATTCGCAAACATGAACCTCCTTATCGGTTTTGCTTTTCAGAGATGTCACCAGGCCCGGTTCTTTTGCTCTGTATGAACTATATCGACTTTTTTTCGTAAAAACTTTACTTATTTGCTTACAATATTGTGAAGCCATACACCCTTTTTCACCAGGATATAGCCAATGATGCACTTCAGCGCTTCCGTCATACAGCAGACGAAATACAAGGGCACGATGGGCAATGTTGTGTGTACACAAAGCAGATAGGCTAACGGAATGTTCACCACCCATACGAATACAGAGTCAAAGAGGAAGGTAATCATGGTCTTACCACCGGAACGCAGGGTAAAATAGCTGGCATGGGTAAAGGCATTCAAAGGCATGCAGATGGCTGCAGTCCGCAGAAAGGCAACCGCATAATCTTTGACGATCTGTTCGGTATTATAAATATCCGGGAACAGGGGTGCCATCAAAAACATAATCGCTCCAATGAAAAAGCAGCTCATCACGGAGAAGAAAAGCAGCTTGCGGTCGGTATCCTTCGCCTGCTCCATTTTCCCGGCACCCAAAAGCTGTCCTACCACGATAGCTACCGCATTTCCTATGGCAAAAAACACTACGTTAAACACGTTGGATATGGTGGATGAAATGTTCATGGCTGCAATAACGGAGATTCCCCGCAGAGAATAAGTCTGGGTGAGAAGAGCCATTCCCGCTGCCCAAAGGGACTCGTTCATCAAAAGAGGCGTTCCGGTAACAAAAATTGCCTTTGCCAGTTCTCCCCGCACCAAGAGGGTGCGGTACACCTGATGCTGCCATTTGTTCTGCTCTTTGTGGCGGTGTGTCCATACCATGACGATAATCAGCTCCACATAGCGGGAAATCACAGTGGCAATAGCCGCGCCGCTGGCTCCCAGTGCAGGAGCACCGAATTTACCGAAAATCAGAATATAGTTAAAAATCAGGTTCACTGCCACTGCGGTTACCCCCGCTTTCATGGGCAGTACTGTCTCCCCGGTTTCCTTCAAAGTGGATGCATAACACTGGGTCCAGGCAAAGGGGATAATGCCGGGAATCATAATCCACAAATATTCCTTTCCACTGCGAAGCACCTCTGACACATCGGTGACATCCGCCTCCCCTTTTAAATATAAATTGATCAGTAAATCACTCTGTGTCCAGAATAAAACCATGGCTATGAGGCTTAATACCAGGCATACCAGCACTTTAAACCGGAAGGTGTCCCGCAGTCCCTCATGGTCTCCTTTTCCATAGAACTGGGCACCGAAAATTCCGGCACCGGACACGGCGCCGAACACACAGATATTGAATACGAAAATTAACTGATTGGCAATGGCTACACCGGACATCTGGGCGGTTCCAATCTGTCCCACCATGATGTTGTCCAAAAGGCTGACAAAGTTGGTGATTGCCTGCTGAATCATAATCGGTATGGTCACCCGAAGCACCATCAGATAAAAGTCTCTGCCTCCAATGTATCTACGCATAAAATTCCTCATAAGTACCTCCTCCACCAAGCGCGGTAACTGCAATTCTAATACAAATATCCGGGAAATGCAATAAATTCCGGGAAAATCTTGTTCTTCCCCATACCTTCGGGTTATAATCAATGGAAAATGATGCACGAAACCGTTACGATAACGAAAACAGGCGCTCGTAACAGAGGGAAGGAACCGCAATGACAGCAGATGAAGCATATATGAAGGAAGCCATGAAGCAGGCAATGAAAGCCTACAAACTGGGGGAAGTTCCCATCGGCTGCGTCATTGTCCGGGAGGGCAAAATCATTGCCCGTGGCTATAACCGGAGAAATACGGATAAAAACACCCTGGCACATGCAGAAATTACGGCTATCCGCCGTGCCAGCAAGCTCGCCGGGGACTGGCGTCTGGAGGACTGCACCCTCTATGTGACCTTAGAGCCCTGCCAGATGTGCGCCGGTGCCATTATCCAGGCGCGGATTCCTGAGGTGTTTATCGGCTGTATGAATCCCAAGGCGGGCTGTGCAGGTTCGATATTAAATGTGTTGGAAATGACGGAGTTTAACCACCAGGCAATCGTCCACCGGGGTATCCTGGAAGAAGAATGTTCCTCCATGCTGAAACGATTCTTCAAGGAACTGCGCATCCGCAACAAGTTAGAGAAGGAAGCGGCAAGAACATTAACATCCCATCAGCAGTAAAACACTTGCTGTTTGACTGCGTAAGAAAATGATTCAGGTTTGTCAATGACAGAGTATCTGTCATTGACAAACCTGAATAAAAAGGCTATACTAAAAAGACCGTATCCACATCGCTGACCTTTATAAGTGACGTTGAAGTTTGGGTCTCACGCAATGGAAGTCTACGAACCGTGTCAGGGCAGGAATGCAGCAGCACTAAGCAGAATTTTCCATGTGCCGTGAGGGTGCCTGGCGGAGTTAACTGTAGAGGTAACGGGTGTGGGTACGGCTTTGTTTTATCCAAAGGAGAACATAATGTCCGATTTTCAGACCTTTCATTCCCATGCCGCGGATTTACTCAGCACTTGTACCCTGTGTCCCAGAGAATGCAGAGTCAACCGTATGGCAGGGCAGACAGGCATCTGCGGGGAAACCGCTATTTTACGGGGAGCAAGAGCTGCTCTTCATTTCTGGGAAGAGCCCTGCATCTCCGGAAAATCCGGATCCGGGGCTGTATTTTTCAGTGGCTGCAGCGTGGGCTGTGTCTTCTGTCAAAACCAGTCTATCGCTCATGGCGAGACTGGTTTCTTCATTACCAGCAAACGCCTGTCCGAAATTTTCCTGGAATTACAGGAGCAGAATGCCAATAATATCAATCTGGTGACTCCCACCCATTTTATTCCACAGATTCGGGAAGCCCTGCTTCTGGCCAGAGATGCCGGACTGTCCATCCCCATTGTATACAATACCAGTGGCTATGAAAAGGTGGAATCCCTGCATCTTCTCCATGGCTTAGTCGACATCTACATGCCGGACTGTAAATACGTTTCCAGTGAGTTATCCACAAGATACTCCCACTGCAGTGACTATTTTGCACAGGCATCCCGGGCTATTGTGGAAATGGTACATCAAGTGGGAACTCCCCTTTTTTCCGGCGATCCGGAAGAGGACAGCTATTCCGACGAAGTGCTGATGAAACGAGGCGTTTTAGTGCGCCATCTTCTTCTTCCCGGTTGTGTGGAGGATTCCAAGCAGGTGCTTTCCTGGCTCCATGAAACCTTCGGGGAGCAAATCTACATCAGCATCATGCGTCAGTACACACCCCTTCCCCAGGTAGCTGCTTTCCCGGAACTGAACCGTACCGTCACCGATGATGAATATGAGGAACTGGTGGATTACGCCATTTCCATCGGCATTGAACAGGCCTTTATTCAGGAGGACGGCGTGAATAGGGATAGCTTTATCCCTGCCTTTGACGGTAAAGGAATCCTGCCCCAATAACCCTTTACAGCATAACACGTTTCATATAATATCCGAATGTGCCATCCATTGGTCTTAACGTGCGGGATTCAAACCCTTCAAAGCCAAAGAGGATGGCCATTTTTTTCTCCTGTTCATAAAAGAGTCCCGGCACACCGATGTAATATTCTTCTTTTCCGGTGGAGTCCGGCATCTTTCCCAGCAAAAGATGCTTATAATTATAATAACCGTGAAGAAGAAAACGATTGCTCCGCAAATGATAATCCGTTTCCGACAGGAGGACAAAATCCTCCGGTGTGATGGTGAGGTAAACCCGCTCATCCTGAAAGGGATGAACGCAAGTATATTGCTCCAACAGGGTTTCCCATTTCGATTTGCCAGGCTGCGAGGCACTCTCAGTAACCGGCTGCGTTTCCTGAGGTGCTATCGCTGCTTTCACCGGTGCATCGTTCTCCACGGCTGCCTTTGATTCCTTCTCCGGTTCTGCCTCCGGCATCTTCTCCGCCTCCGGCACACTCTCCGGTACTCTCTCCGCTTCCCGCATTCTCTCCGCTGCCTGGATTTCCTGTCTGACAGGCTCCTCAGCGATCACCTTCCGGGCACTGGATAGTTTTCCCAATACCTCATAGTCCTCTGTCAGTTCAACATAAATTCCTTGGATTTCCTCCGGTTTCCAGTTTCTTTTCCCTTCGACTCCATTTCCTCCACCTGAAAATTGCAGGATTCCATTCCGATAGTTTGCCTCTCCTACAAGGTACCTGCTTCCATTGGTCAGTTCCACAGAAATATGCTTTTTTCCCTCCGGTAACACAGTTTGTACCACTCGCAGATTCACACTCAAATCCAGTTTTCCGTCACAGACCATTATCCTGGCAAACCCTGCATTTCCGATTTTCTCCGGTTCCTGCACTTCCCATTCATCAGAGCTTTTGTGAATCAGGTCTAAATAAACATTCTTTTTAAAATACATAAAATCACCCCGTTGCAAGCCTATGCCGGCAACGGGGTGTCTATGTCTTATTCCTTTAATAATCGTAATTATCCAGGTACTTCATGTAGTTGACAACCATTAAAGCAATTTTAAAGGTCAATGCATCATCAAAAACACGAATATCCAGACCGCTGCTCTTTTGCAGCTTTTCAATGCGGTATACCAATGTGTTACGGTGTACAAACAGCTGTCTGGAAGTCTCGGAAACATTCAGGTTGTTTTCAAAGAACTTATTAATCGTGGTCAGTGTCTCCTCGTCCAGATCCAGGGGCAGATTGTCTCCAAAAATCTCCTCAATAAAAATTTTACACAGGTTCACAGGAAGCTGATAAATCAGACGCCCGATTCCCAGCTTGTTATAAGCACTCACGCTCTGTTCCGCATAAAAGATTTTTCCCACATCCAAAGCCATCTTTGCTTCCTTATAGGATTTGGATACATCCTTCAGTTCTTCCACTACAGTTCCGTATGCCACATTGACATTCAGCATTGCTTCGGAATTCATCATATCCACAATGGTATGGGCAATCTGATCCAGATATTGCAGTTCTTTTTCACGGTCTGTCTGCATTCCCGGTTCCCGATCCAGTGCCTTAATCAAAATTACACTGGTCTCATCCACTGCCGTAATATAGTCTCCAGCCTGGCTTGTAAACATTCCCTTGAGCAGTTCCGTTACTGTGCTGTCTTTTTCCTGTCTGGTTTCAATCAGGAATACGGCTCTGGGCTGTACTACTTCCACATGCAGTTTTTTGGCCCGGTTATAGATATCCACCAGAAGCAAATTATCCAATAACAGATTCTGAAAAAAGTTATTGCGGTCAAAACGCTCTTTATAAGCTATGATCAGTCCCTGCATCTGGCTGACCGCAATACGGCCAATCATATACACATCGTCGCTGGAGCCTTTTGCCACCAGAATATACTGTAATTCATCCTCATCGTAAATTTTCAGTAAGTGTCTGTCTCCAATGACCTGGCTGTCTGCAGGAGAGACTGCAAAGTTATGAATTAACTCGGTGGTCAATCCCTCTAAATCAAAGGTAGCAGCAACGGTCTGCCCTTCCAGATCAAAAACGCCTAAATCCACTTTTGTAATATTTTTTAAATCATCAATACTATTTTGAATTACCTGTCCGGAAATCATATTTTCATCCTTTCTGTTTGGTAAGTCTGTATCTTTAGAATAACACAAAAAAAATGGGGATGCAAACGCATCCCCATTGGATTTTTACTAGTTTGTAATAGTCTGCTCAGTCTCTTTGTCGAAGATGTGGATCTTCTCAACATCGAAAGCAAATTTAACAGTATCACCAGGTCTTGCAGTGGTACGGGAGTCAACACGGGCAGTGATCGGGAAATCAGCCAGATCAAAGTACAGATATACTTCTGCACCAAGTAACTCGTAAACCTTGATGGTAGACTCGAATACGCTTGCAGGAGAAGCCTCAATATACATCTCGGAATCATATACATCCTCAGGACGGATACCGAATGTAACAGTCTTTCCAGCATAGCCACCGTCAATCAGCTTTTTGGATTTTGCAGGAGGAAGAGGAATCTCACGTCCGGCAATCTTTAAGCTTGCAACATCACCATTCACAACAACCTCTGCATCTAAGAAGTTCATCTGAGGAGATCCCATGAATCCTGCAACGAACAGGTTCTGAGGTTTCTCATATAAGTTCTGAGGAGTATCAACCTGCTGGATGACACCATCCTTCATAACTACGATTCTGGTACCTAAGGTCATAGCCTCGGTCTGGTCATGTGTTACATAGATGATGGTGGTACCTAATCTCTGATGTAATTTAGCGATCTCGATACGCATCTGTACACGAAGTTTTGCATCCAGGTTGGAGAGAGGCTCATCCATCAGGAATACCTTAGGATTACGAACGATTGCACGTCCCATAGCTACACGCTGTCTCTGACCACCGGACAAAGCCTTCGGTTTACGATCCAGTAACGGAGTCAGGTCAAGAACCTTAGCAGCCTCTTTAACCATCTTATCAATCTCATCCTTCGGAACTTTTCTTAATTTCAGACCGAAAGCCATGTTGTCATATACGGACATATGAGGATACAGAGCGTAGTTCTGGAATACCATTGCGATATCACGATCCTTAGGCTCTACATCATTTACAACTCTGTCACCGATCTTCAGCTCACCAGAGGAGATATCCTCCAGACCAGCGATCATACGAAGGGTAGTAGATTTACCGCATCCGGAAGGACCTACGAAGATGATGAACTCTTTGTCTGCGATTTCAAGGTTGAAATCCTTAACTGCTTCAAAGCCGTTGGGATAAACCTTGCAAATGTTTTTTAAAGATAAACTTGCCATTTATTGTTTCCTCCTATATAGACATTTCTTGCTTATCACTGAGTTCAGTATATCGTAAACTATATTTCCTTGCTATACCACTATTCCACAAAGATTTCTTTTTCCGTTGTAACTATTGCTAGGAATCCAGGAGTAAAAGGACAACATGACCAATTATTCAAGTTCCACTTAGACATGTTGCACAAGGTCATTCTCATTCCTCTTCTTCAGCGGTTCCGCTCTCCCCGATTTCCTCCAGATTTTCCTGAATTTCCCGGCGAATGCTCTCTTTGTCTGCCTTATCCTGAGCCTCCTCACCTTCTTTGTATACATGCCACCGGTCGGGGTCTGCATTCTTTTGAGGATCTGCCTCCACAGCCGGTTCAAATTTTTTGAAAGTTCCGTTGTATAAATAGGCACATAGTAAAGTCGGCACGGAAATTCCGAAGAACAGTACAAAGGGAATCAGTCTCTCTGAAATCAACACCGTAGCCACCGGCAGACACCAGATTACCAGCATAAGCAGCGTTTTCGGCAAACTGACCAGAGCCATTACCGCAGCGTTTTTAAAGGTGTTACGGATCGTATTTTCATAACGTGACAATACCGGAAACACATACATGAGTACCAGGCCAAGGAGCAGGGTCACTGCCATAAGGATCAATTTAAATGCCATTGGAAACTGCATCCCGGACTGTGTAAGGATCCGGTAATCCCCGTATAATATTGCGAGTACCACCAGCACAATCAGCCAGATCAGCGTAGCCTGTTTGAAATTTTCCCTGAAGGATTTGAAGTATCCTTTGGTAATATAGCAATCCTCACCCCGCACGATCTTTAAGCACATGTAATTGAGTGCTGTCAGTGCTGCTCCTGCCGGAATGATCAGAATGCACAGAAGCAGGGTCAGAACGTTAAGCCAGAGTAAATCCGCCATTCTTCCCAAAAACCGCATTACCGGACTGTCTAAGTTAAATAATCCACTCATTTTGTCATGATTCCTTTCTTATGATCTCTCAGATCAGTTTTCTTTCCATTGGTGTATAAGTAATTCCATCTCTGGTCACTGCTGCTTCCGTATCCGCAAAGCCCAGGCGATGATAAAAGTCCACCCCGTAGGGTGCTGCATTTACCGTGACATGATCCTCATATCGTTCCTTTTTCAGGTATACGCAGAGACGCTCGATCAGTGCTCTGCCCACCCCCTGTCTGTGATACTGTTCATCCACAAAAAGCAGTGAAATATGAGTATAGCTGCGAAGTGTGATCATACCGATCATTTTGTCACCATCGAAGGCGACAAACATAATATAATCACCATTCAGAAACATCTGGTACAAAATTTTGTCATTGACAAAATCACTGAAGTTCCGAATTCCCTCCGCGGTGTAATCCTGCGCTTCAAATCGCAGAAAGGTTCGCCACGCCAGCTGCATGGCATCATGCCAGTCCATCTTTGCAGCCGCACGTACCACATAGTTTTTGCTTGCGTTCTCCATTCCCTTATCCTATTTCCTTATTGTTTTTCGCCAAAGATGGCTGCAAAAAAGTCATGAAACATCTGCTTAATATGCTCCCACAGGGTAAGAAGCACATTATGTTTTACTTCTTTCGCCTTTTCTTTGACCTCCTCACCGATCTGTTCCACAAGTTCTTCGCCTGTGTCTGTGAGCGCTTGTGCAATTTCCTCTGTGGGAATCAGATCCTCTGTCCCGGAAAGCACATCACTTTCCGCCTGTGCGGTCTCCGTCTCCGATACCGGCAAGCCTTCCACACTTTCCTGTACCGTGTCAGTCTCATCAGCCCACACAGTCATGGCCGGACTGACGCCCGCCAGTCCCACGATCAATATCCATTTATATTGTTTTTGCCAGAATTTCTTCATAGAAAGAAAGCACATCTTCATAAACCTCCTCGTGCTCCCTGTCATTCAGGATCTCATGCCGTCCGCCCGGATAAAGCTTCATGGTGACATCCCTGACACCTGCTTTTTGAACCGTTCTGACTGCCTGTTTCACTCCTTTTCCGTAATTTCCCACCGGATCATCTGCCCCCGATACAAAGAGCATCGGCAGATTCCGTGGAATTCTTCCCAGCCTTTCCTCATCGTGCAATCTCCAGATCAGTTCAAACAAGGTGGAAAATCCATTCACGGTAAAGGTGAATCCGCAGTCGGGATCATCATTATATTTCTGTACTGCATCCAAATTGGATGTGAGCCATTCGTTTTTCATGGTGTAGCCGGGGATTTTCTTGTAATATCCGCCAAAGGCCAGCTTATCAATGAAGGTGCTGACATGCCTGTCTCCTTTGAAAAGCTTTTCCGCTTTTGCCAAGGTTTTACTTAGGCCAAGCAATGTCCTGGACTGCATACCGGTTCCCATGATCACTGCTCCCTGCACCTCATGTCCATATTCCGTCAGATAGTTTCTGGTAATGAAGGAGCCCATGCTGTGTCCCAGGATAAAATAAGGGATTCCCGGATATTCTCCCTCCACCACTTCGTGTAACTTGTGTTCATCCCTCACCAAAACAGAGGCGGCATCGCCGTCGCAGAAATACCCCTTCTGTCCATTCTCAGGTACAGACTTTCCATGACCCAGATGATTGTCTCCCACCACCAGATAGCCATGTTCTGCCATAAACGTGGCAAATTTCCCATAACGCTCGATATGTTCCGCCATACCATGTACCAGCTGCAGGATTGCCTTCGGTCTGTTCTCCGGTACCCATTCCACTGCATGAATTCTGGATTTACCGTCATTGGATGTGAAATAAATCTCTTTTGTCTGCATGGTTGTGCCCTCCTCTGCAATCAGTCACTGTCAGTATACACGAAAATACCCCCAAATGGGGGTATTTCACAAAAATTTAACAAAGTTGTCCGCTTAACAGATTTCTGCTCCGGCTGGCATCGGTTTCTCCGGTGTCATCAGGGAAAGATTTCCATCTGCATCCTCAGCACACAGCAGCATGCCTTCGGAAGTCATACCGGCTAAGGTGGCCGGTTTCAGATTGGTCACTACCATGACTTTCCTTCCCACCATTTCCTCGGGCTTGTAATACTGCTTGATGCCGGACAGAATCTGGCGGACCTCACTGCCGATCTTTACCTGGGAGCAAAGAAGTTTCTTGGATTTGGGAACTTCCTTACAGTCGATGATCTCTCCCACCTGGAACTGCAGTTTCGCAAAGTCCTCATAGGTGATCTCCGGCTTTTTCTCAATATCAACCACTTTTTCATCCGTGGTTTCCGGCGCTGCCTGCTCCTGAGGAACACCAGCCTCAGCACGCTGTCTGGCCTGGAGGGCTTCCACCTTCTCCATCACTTCTTTTAAGTCCTGACGGGCAAAAAGGATTTCCGGTGCATCCGTTACTGTATTACCACTGGGATATCTGCCAAACTCCTGTAAGGTATCAAAATCCCGAAGTTCTGTATTTAACTGTTTTGCAATCTTCTCTGCGGTTTCCGGCATGAAAGGAGCGAGCAGGGATGCGCCCATGTTGATTCCCTCTACCAGATTGTAGAGAACGGTTGCCAGTCTGTCCTTCTTCGCCTCGTCTTTTGCCAATGCCCAGGGCATGGTCTCGTCAATATATTTATTGCAGCGTTTAAAGAGTACAAAGATCTCAGAGATGGCATCTGCCACCTTCAAATCTTCCATCTTCTTTGCCACACGGTCATAGGTGCCGGCAGCTACTGCTTTCAGATCATCATCAATGGCTTTTTCTGCAGGATCGCTGCTCTCACCTTTGTTCTCCACAAGACCGCCAAAATATTTGTTGCTCATGGAAATGGTACGGTTCACCAGATTACCCAGGGTGTTTGCCAGATCAGCGTTCAGGCGCTCCACCATCAGATCCCAGGTAATGACACCGTCATTTTCGAAGGGCATCTCATGAAGTACAAAGTAACGCACGGCATCCACGCCGAAGAAATCTACCAGATCCTCTGCGTAAATCACGTTTCCTTTCGATTTACTCATCTTGCCATCGCCCTGCAGTAACCAGGGATGTCCGAATACCTGCTTCGGCAGGGGCTCGCCCAGTGCCATCAGGAAAATAGGCCAGTAAATGGTATGGAAACGGATGATATCCTTACCGATCAGATGCAGATCCGCCGGCCAGTATTTCTTATATAGTTCATCGCTGTTGCCGTCACAGTCATAGCCTAATCCTGTGATATAGTTGGTAAGGGCATCCAGCCATACATAAACCACATGCTTCTCATCGAAATCTACGGGAATTCCCCATTTGAAAGAGGTACGGGATACACACAGATCCTGTAAGCCGGGAAGCAGGAAATTATTCATCATCTCGTTCTTACGGGATACAGGCTGAATGAATTCCGGATGCGTGTTAATATGCTCAATCAGACGATCCGCATATTTGCTCATCTTGAAGAAATAAGCTTCCTCTTTGGCAGGTTTTACCTCTCTTCCGCAGTCAGGACACCTACCGTCCACCAGCTGGGATTCTGTCCAGAAGGACTCACAGGGAGTACAATACAAACCTTCGTAGGCACCTTTGTAAATATCCCCCTGCTCATAGAGCTTTTTAAAGATTTTCTGTACCTGTTTCTCATGGTACTCATCGGTGGTACGAATAAATTTATCATAGGAAATATTCAGCATGTCGCAGATATCCTGGATCTGCTTTGCCACCTTGTCTACAAACTCTTTGGGAGACACGCCGGCTTCTTCTGCTTTTAACTCAATTTTCTGCCCATGCTCATCGGTTCCGGTCTGAAACCGCACATCATAGCCATCCGCACGTTTAAAGCGAACGATACTGTCCGCCAGAACGATCTCATAGCTGTTGCCGATGTGAGGCTTACCGGATGTGTAAGCAATCGCTGTCGTCAGATAATATTTTCCCTTCATTTTCATCGTTAATTACTCCTCTACTGCGCTAAAAACGCGCGAACATTGGCTGACACATCGCCTTTGAAGATTGCTGAGCCTGCCACAATCACATTGGCACCAGCCTCTGTAACCAGTGCCAGATTATCCAGCTTGATTCCTCCATCCACTTCCAAATCTGTCGAAAGCTGATGATTGGTCAGATACTCTCTCACCTTACGGATGCGCTCCGTGGACTGGGGTAAATATGCCTGTCCTCCAAAGCCCGGCTCCACAGTCATAAGAAGAAACAGTTCCACCTGGGAAAGATAAGGATAGACTGTCTCCAGCTCTGTGCCCGGCTTAATGGAAATACCTGCCTGTACGCCCGCCTCATGAATCCGGTGGATGACAGCGGCAGGATCTTCCGTGGCCTCCAGATGAAAGGTGATGCTGTCTGCACCGCAATCCACAAAATCCTGAATATAGCGCTCCGGCTTTTCGATCATCAGGTGCACGTCAAAAAAGCGGTTCGTGGTCTTGCGAATGGAGGAAATCAACGGCATGCCAAAGGAGATGGAAGGGACGAACAGTCCGTCCATCACATCAATGTGAACGTACTGTGCCCCCGCCTTGTCGATCTGGACAAGCTGCTCTCCCAATTTGTTAAAATCAGCGGATAAAATAGATGGTGATAAAATCATGGCTCAATTATTTTCCTAAGTATTCTTTAATGGACTGGTATACACCCTTGCCATCCAGCTTGTATTTCTCTAACAATACCTGTGCGGATGCAGATTCCCCATAGACATCCTGTACTCCTAATTTGCAGACAGGTGTGGGTGCAGCTTTGCACAGCGCATCACAGACAGCGGAGCCGAGACCGCCGATAACAGAGTGCTCTTCCACGGTAACAACCTTACCCGTCTTCCTGGCACTCTTCACAATCAGGTCTTCATCCAGCGGCTTGATCGTACAGATATTGATCACCTCTGCATCCACACCGTCCGCCTTTAACATCTCTGCAGCTTCCAAAGCGCTGTTTACGCAAAGGCCGGTGGCAACAATGGTCAGGTCAGTGCCTTCTTTCAGCACATTGCCTTTTCCGATTTCAAAATGATAGTCAGGTCTGTCGTTGATGACCGGTACTGCGAAACGACCGAATCTCATATACACAGGTCCCTCGTACTCATAAGCTGCTCTTACGCAGGCTCTTGCTTCAATATCATCGGAAGGATTCATAACAACCATTCCGGGAATGGTGCGCATCAGAGCGATATCCTCGTTGCACTGATGGGTTGCTCCGTCCTCACCTACGGTGATGCCGGCGTGGGTTGCACCAATCTTTACATTCAGATGAGGGTAGCCCACGCTGTTGCGTACCTGCTCAAAGGCTCTGCCTGCTGCAAACATGGCAAAGGAGCTTGCGAAGGGTACAAAACCAACGGTAGATAAACCGGCGGCAATACCAATCATATCTGCCTCTGCGATACCGCAGTCGATATGTCTGTCTGGATATGCTTTCTTAAACATGGCGGTCTTGGTAGCTGCTGCTAAGTCAGCATCCAGCACAACGATTTCGGGATGCTCTGCACCCAGCTCTACCAGAGTGGCACCATAACTTTCTCTAGTTGCAACTTTCTTTACATCTGCCATCCTCATTCACCTGCTTTCTCTAATTCGGCATCAATTTTATCCAAATCAGCCATTGCTACTGCAAACTCATCATCGTTAGGAGCCTTGCCATGCCAGTCTGCTACACCTTCCATGAAGGAAACACCTTTTCCCTTCAAGCTGTGGGCGATAATAGCAGTGGGCATACCCTTTGTCTCACGGGCCTCCTTGAAAGCAGCGCGGATTGCGTCGAAATCATGGGCATCCATGTTGATGACATGGAAATTAAATGCCTCGAATTTCTTGTCGATAGGATAAGGAGAGCATACATCGTCAACGTTTCCGTCAATCTGTAAGCCATTGTTGTCCACGATGACGCAGAGGTTGTCCAGCTTGCGGTGTCCTGCAAACATGGCTGCCTCCCATACCTGTCCCTCCTGGATTTCTCCATCACCCAGTAAGGTATAAACACGGAAATCTTTATCAGACATTCTGGCACCAAGTGCCATTCCAACCGCGGCGGAGATTCCCTGTCCCAGGGAACCGCTGGACATATCCACGCCGGGGATGTGTTTCATGTCAGGATGTCCTTGTAAATAAGAACCTAAGTGACGCAGCGTCAGTAAGTCTTCCTCCGGGAAGTAGCCTCTGTGTGCCAGTGCAGCGTACAGACCGGGAGCAGTGTGTCCCTTAGAGAGTACGAAACGATCTCTATTGGGGTCTTTCGGGTTTTTCGGGTCAATGTTTAATTCCTCGAAATAGAGGAAAGTAAAAATGTCGGCTGCCGATAAAGAACCGCCGGGATGTCCAGCTTTTGCACTGTGAACACCTTTTACGATTCCCTTGCGCACCTGGTTTGCATGCTTTGCAAGTTCTAAATTATTCATGGTTCCCTCTTTCTGTCGTCTCTAGCGACTTCTCATCATTTAGCAGAGTCGTCAATACTATAGCACAGTTTTCCCAAAAGAAAAAGGGCTTTTTCTTATTATATAGGTTACCTCTTTTTGCAAAGCAAAACTTCAAATGAGGCTGCGAATTTTTTACTGGGACAGCAAGGAAACAGCCCCGCATAACTGCGGAGCTGTTCCTTAAAGGGATTATGCTATTTCTCAAATTACTGACATAATTTCTTGAATTCGTCAGCTACGAACTGAACCTTAGGTCCGATAACGACCTGAACACTGGTTTTACCAGGTCTGATAACACCTGCGACACCCGCCTCTTTAATCTTATTCTCATTTACAACGGTGTTGTCTTTTACTTCCAGACGAAGTCTGGTAATGCAGTTGTCAACGCTGGTAATGTTTGCTTTACCGCCCAGACCCTCTAAGATGGTAGCTGCAATAGCGGTATAGTCATTGTTTGCCAGTTCAACAGTTGCTTCTTCTTCCTCGTCATCCTCTCTACCAGGAGTCTTTAAATCGAATTTAACAATTACGAAACGGAATACCAGGTAGAATACAATGAAAGCTGCGATTCCAAGAGGAATGATTAACCATGTCTTCTGTGCTGCAGGCAAGGATGCGGAGAACAGTAAGTCAGTAGCACCAGCGGAGAAACTGAATCCTGCGCGGAAACCTACTAAAGTGGTAATTACGGTAAAGATACCGTACAGTAAAGCGTATACCAGGTACAGACCAGGAGCTAAGAACATGAAACCAAACTCGAAGGGCTCGGTAACGCCGCAGATGAATGCACATAATGCTGCGGAACCTAATAAACCGATAGCAATTTTTTTCTTCTTGGTCTTTGCAGTCTGGATCATAGCCAGAGCAGCACCAGGGATACCAAACATCATACAAGGGAAGAATCCGGACATGTACATACCAAGACTCCAGGTAACATCTGCAGATGTCTCACCAGCCCAGAAGTGGGACAGGTCGCCAAGACCGATGGTGTCGAACCAGAAGATGTTGTTCAATGCGTGATGTAATCCGGTAGGGATTAACAGACGGTTCAGGAATGCGTAGATACCAGCACCAACTGCGCCTAATCCTACAATACCACGGCCAACTGCTAACAGTAAGCCGAACAGTAAAGGCCATACGAACAGCAGGATTGCGGAAACAACGATGGAAACAACGCCAGCAACGATGGCAACGCAGCGCTTACCGCTGAAGAATGCCAGCCAGTCAGGCAGCTTGGTGTTCTTGAACTTGTTGTAGCAGGTAGCACCAATGATACCAGCCAGAATACCAATGAACGGGTTTGCAATCTTGCTGAATGCAAGAGTTTTATCTGCATTCTCAGCAAGGGAAGGCATGAGAGTTGTTACAGAACCTACTGCAAGCAGGTTTGTCATCATCAGCCAGGATGCTAATGCTGCAAGAGCAGAAGTTCCGTCATGATCATCAGCCATACCAACACCGACACCGATTACGAACAACCATGCCATGTTGTCAATGAGGGCTCCACCTGCTTTAACCAGGAAGAAACCTAACTTCGGAATAAATCCGACAATGTCACCGCCCTGCATGGTTGCGGGACATAATAAGTAACCAATACCCATCAGAATACCACAGATGGGAAGGCACGCTACTGGAAGCATTAACGCTTTACCAAGTTTTTGTAAATACTTCATTTACACATCCTCCTTCATAAGTATAATCCCTTTTATTTTATGCCGGAATATTCCGGCTAAAATACATTATAATTTAGTTACATGAAGAACCGCTGTACCCGGCTCTACATCCTGTCCTGTGACCGCCTCTACTGCCTGGTAATCACCGGTGTTGCATACTACCATGGGCGTGATGGTATCAATACCAAGACCCTTTAACGCATCCAGGTCTACGGAAATGAGCAGATCGCCTTTCTTTACGGTATCGCCGGTGGCTTTGTGGGCTGTGAAGTGCTGCCCCTTTAAGGCGACGGTTTCCAGTCCGATATGAATCAAAAGCTCCACCCCGTCTGTGGTGGTCATGCTCACTGCATGCATGGTGTCAAATAATAAATCAATGGTTCCGTCTGCCGGTGCGAAAATCTTTCCCTCTGTGGGATAAAATGCCACACCCTTTCCCAGAATCTCCTCACCAAAGGTGGGGTCACTGACTTCACTGATGGGAACGGCTTTTCCTTTTACTGGAGCGCCGATTTCAATGCCACCCTGTTTCTTTTTGAATAATTGAAACATCCTATCTACTCCCTTCTCTTAATTTCCCTTCATAAAAACTCTTTTAATATGAATGGCGAGATACATGATTTCCTCCTCGGTAATCGTATCGCCATATTTTTCTTTGATAAACTCCCCGACTTTTTTGCTGCAGGCAAATTCCTTCGGGTATTTCTTTTCCAGCGATGCGGCAAATTCCATATCATCATCCGGCAGAAGTTCATGGCTGCATACCCGGTGTGTTAGGAATTTCAGATGGCTTAAAAAGCGCTCATAGTGGATGGAGTCCTCATCATAGTCTGCCGCCATCTCCTTCTGAATATGCTGCAGCAGCTCCTGGAGCATATTGGTCATAGCAAAGGTATGACTGACATCCGTGTTATATTCTGCATTTACAATATGGAGGGCGATAAAGCCTGCCTCATCCTCGGTAAAATCCGTATGTAACTGTTCATTTAACAGATTGACAGCGTATTCGCCCAGCTGGTATTCCAGTCGGTAGAACTGTCTGATTTCCCACAGCAGTGCATTTTTCAGGCAGACTCCCTCTGCCTGGCGCTGGATTGCAAAATTGATATGGTCTGTCAGTGTGACATAGATGCTCTGGTTCAGCTTGGTATTCAGGACTTCCTTGGCTTTGGAGATAATGTTCTCAGTAAGCTGCACATGTTCCATGGGGATATTTTCCAGAATTTCCTGGAACTGTCTGGAAATCGTCTCATTTTCGATGCGGAAAACCTTTTCAATCCGGCTCTCGTCAATGGCATCGCCCACATGCGCCTTGAATCCGATTCCCTTGCCCATGATAACCACTTCCTGCTGCCTGTCATCAAAAGCTGATATGACATTGTTGTTAATAATTTTCTGAATTACCATTTCTTCCTATATTCCTTGAAAAACATCATGTCGTTAGGAATAAAAAAAACCAAACCTTACTTCAATCCATTCATGAATGCTGTAAAATTTGGTTTTGCCTGCTAGCCAGTAACAATCCATTCGCTATTGTTTTATACAAGAACTATCATAGTACCATTTGTGCATTATGTCAAGTTTTTCTTTTAAATAAATTATTTATATAGAAATTTTGACATAATACACAAAAAAACAATCTCGACCGGAATGTATAGTTTTATCAATTTCTTGCTGTTTTCTTTTTACAGGTTGCTCTTAAAAAATGCACTGAGACCTGTTGCAGCATCTGCCTCATCTTCGCCTTCTACCTCTACTTTGACAGTCTGTCCCTGCTTAACGCCCAGGCTCATGACCGCCATCAGTCTGGAGGCATCTACTTTTTTGCCCTCTTTCGTCAGGGAAACATGGCTCTTATATTTGCCCACTTCCTTTACCAGCAGTCCTGCAGGTCTTGCATGAATTCCTAATTCGTCCTTTACTGTGTACTCAAATGTTTTCATTCTTTCTTCCTCCTGTTTTTATTTTATTGGTTTTTATTTGGTTACTCTTGAATGAATGATTTTATCTCTCACCGGAAGGACCATGGAAGGAGAAACGGATAACTCATCGATTCCCATTTGGACAAAAGCCTCCGTCAGTTCCAAATCGGCTCCCAGTTCGCCACAGATTCCTGCCCAGATGCCTGCCTTGTGTGCGCTCTCTGCCACCATTCCAATCATGCGCAGCACGGCGGGATGATGCGCATTGTAGAAGGTGTCCAAATGCTCATTCTGACGGTCAATCGCCAGGGTATACTGGGTCAGATCATTGGTTCCAATACTGAAAAAGTCTACTTCTTTGGCAAGGTCATCGGCAATCATGACTGCTGCAGGGGTTTCAATCATCACACCCACTTCCACATCCTTATAGGAGATGCCCTGTTCGGTGAGCTCTTTTTTCACATCGGCGATGATTTCCTTTGCTTTCTGTACTTCCCAGAGAGAGGTAATCATCGGCAGCATAATGGCGATATTTCCAAAGGCACTGGCACGTAACAGTGCCCGCAGCTGGGTGCGGAAAATCTCCGGTCTGGTGAGACAGATACGGATGGCACGGTAGCCCAGTGCCGGATTGTCCTCCTCATCCAGATGGAAATAATCCACCTTTTTATCTGCACCGATATCCAGGGTACGGATTATTACTTTCTTGCCAGCCATCATTTCGGCAACGGTTTTGTATGCCTTAAACTGTTCTTCCTCCGTGGGATAGTCCTGATTCTGCAAATATAAAAATTCACTGCGGAACAAGCCGATTCCTGCGGCATCGTTCTGTAATACCGCAGCCACATCCTTCACGCCGCCGATATTGGCGTAAAGTTTGATTTCCTTGCCATCCTCAGTGATGGCAGGCTTTCCTTTCAACCGCTCCAACAGTTCCCGTCTGTGTGCCTCTTCCCGCTGTTTTTCTTCGTATTCTTTGCGGACATCCTCATCCGGCTCCAAAATTACCGTTCCGGTAAATCCGTCCACGATTGCCTCTTTTCCATTGATTTCCTCTGCCACCGGGGTCAATACCAGTGCGGGGATGTTCATGGTGCGGGCGAGAATGGCGGTGTGGGAGTTCGTGGAGCCTTTTCTGGTGACAAAAGCCAGAACTTTCTCTCTATCTAACTGAATCGTCTCACTGGGAGCCAGGTCATCTGCCACAATGATGTATTTCTCATCGGAGTCTCCGGTTTCTCCGGCCTGGTTCTGTCTGTTGGAAAGGACACGAATCAGCCGCTCTGAAATGTCCTTCACATCTGCGGCGCGGGCTTTCATGTAGTCATCGTCCATCTGGGCAAACATCTGGGCAAAATTATCTCCGGTCATTGCCACAGCAAATTCCGCATTAACGGACTGGGTTTCAATCATGTTGCGGATGGAATCCAGATAGTCCATATCCTCCAGCATCATCTGATGGATTTCAAAAATTGCTGCGTTGTCCTCGCCCACTTCCTTCACTGCCTTTTCATATAGTCCATGGAGCTGGCGTTTCGTTTCTTCCTTTGCCTGTTCAAAACGATCCATTTCCGCCGCGGTATCTTCCACCTTTACCCGGCGCACTTCATGATTCTGCGGCAGTAATTCCTTGATTTTGCCGATTGCAATGCCCCCAAATGCAATCTTTCCCTGTACACGCTGCATCACTTCTTTTTTCCTCCCTCTAACGATTTTCCCTCTGTTTATTATAGGTAGAAAAGAACAAAAAAAACCGAAAAAGTACAGACACACAAAGCGTCTTACTTTTCCGGTTTAGTGCATCTTGATGCGAACTACCCTTCAATTACTTTTATTATATGTATCTGTTTCGTTTTTGTCAAGTTTGCTTTTTTATTTTTCGTTTTCTTCGATTTTTTTGTTACTTTTTTCCTGTCGTTTCTGTCTGTGTTTCTTAATCGCTTTCCGCAACAGCAGTAACAGAAGAACACCACCGCTGCAGCCGCCCAGGACGGCATACAGCATGACATTGGGCTTTTTCTCCATGATACAATAGATTCCGCTGTCCCCGGTTAAGGTGGTCTGTAAGTATTCGCCGCGGCTCACCAGTTCCTCCTGCTGCCAGCCGCTCTCTTCCTCGTAGTGCCACAGCTCCACATCATCCCCATAAGGATTATAAAGACGCAGGGATGTCTCCTGGTCAGGCTGGACATCTGCATTTTCCAACGTGATAAAGTAAATGCGGTGGTTTCCCTCAACGCCTTCCGGTGCCTGCAGGTCAAAACCGGTTTCCTCGTCGGTGGACACATGGAGTACCGCATCCCCGGTGAAGGAGCTTTCCACTAAGGCATATGGCTTTTTCCGCGGACTTCGGTTCTCATCACTTTCCTCGGCAGCAACGGTCTGCTCCGCATGGGCATCACTCTGCACCACGCTTACCTTTTCCACATATTCTGCCTCTAAGACCCGGTTGCCGGTCATTCTCTGCCCGGACACATCTTCCCATACACCGTAATAACCTTCTTTTTCCGGGATTTCCGGATAGGTGAGGTGATCCAGGGAATCGCCGTAAGCCACTTCCTCATAGCCCAGCACCTGATCCTCGGTGCGGTAAGTAATTTTCAAATGCCGGAACGCCTGAGGGATTCCCTCGATTTCCAGCATTTCTTCATAAGAAATGGACTGGGCAATTCCGTCATAGCTGATACCGTCAATTCCGTAGAGGGCATCCCCAGCGAAGAAGTTGTTCTTTACCTTCTGCTGTTCGTCTTCCTCTTTTTCATAGGAAGAAACCTGACCGGCGATGGCACCGCTTTGTCCCACGGCTGCCTCCACTCTCGCCAGACTGCAGCAATCGGTAAGTTCCTCGGCATAGCCGGCGATACCGCCCACGTTTTTGCCGCCGCTTACGTCACTGATGGCATAGCAGCTGCGGATGACAGACAGGGACTGGCCGCAGATGCCGCCCACGAAGTCTCCCTCGGTGCTCTCCACACTGCCATAGGACTCGGAATGCACCACCGCACCGATTTTCATGTAGCCAGCCACGCCCCCTGCGCCATCTTTTTTCGCAGTGATGTAACCCTCGTTGACACAGCTGCGGATCACACAGCGGGTAACGTAACGGTTGCCGATGGTATAGTCCACATTGCCTGCCGCATTTTCCTCCGGGTCTTCCTCGTCAATCGCCATGGAACCGGCGATACCGCCTACGTTGATGTCGCCGTTGACAATTCCTTTATTTCTGCTGTTCTCAATCCATCCGTCCCCGGATTCCTCCAGCTGCTCATCGGAGACATCCTGGTAAAAGCTGTCCTGAATGGAAGTGACATCACTGTCATCCGTCACATCCAGCTGATCCATGAGAAGATTGAATACCACGTTAATCTGGTCGTTCACTGCCAGCAAATCCTGGGTTACCACATCAGAATAGCGGGAGGTGTCATCACTGATACTCTGGAGGCAGTCATTCATGGCACTCAGCTGATCATACAGTGCCTGTCTGTCCTGGTCAAACTGCTCTCCCAGACGGGTGAAACGAATTTCTTCCTGGGCATTGATATAGTTTACAATCGCCCGGGCTGCATCCGACATGGCATTCAGCGCACTGATGGCATCTTCTCCGTTTTTGCTGGCATTCTCCAAATCCTGAAAGCCGTCCTGGAGCGCATCATCCAAGGCAGGTCCGTAGATTGCCATCAGGTCGTTCACATCCTGTAACACAGCGTATAAGTCGGTGCTGACCTGGGTGAGTGCGTTCTGGAAATCGTCACCCTTTATGATCGCTTCAATATCCTGCTGTTTTTTGTCATCCGGGTCATCACTGTTGAGAATATCCTGTATGTCCTTCACGTACTTATCCAGAGCATCCAGACTGTCCTGAAGCTTGTTATTATCTGCCTCCAGTCGGTCCTTAATAGGCTGTATCTGGCTGGAGTCCACCCGGTTCTCCACGTTCAAATCCTGAATGGCTTTCTTTACATTATTATTTAAGTCATTCAGGCGGTTCCGCATGGCATCACTCTGGTTTAACACGTTGGGCACCATGTTCATCACCTGATTTACCCGTTGGGAAACCTTATCTGCCGCATCCATGTTGCTGTCGGCAAAATCCGACATCTGGTCAGCCATGGATTTTCCGGTGTCCAATGTCTGTTTGGAGTAATCCAGCAGTTTGTCCGTGTCTGCCTTCACCACGTTTTTGCCGGACTGCATATCCCTGATGGTTTTCTGTATCAGGTCGTGGAGTCTATTCACCTCAGAGCGCAGGGATTCCGCCTCGTTCAGCTCAATGAAAGGCTCCATCTGTCCCACGATGCCACCCACATCCTTCCGTCCGTTGACGGTGCCGTTGTTGGTACACTGATCCACCATGCCTGCCTGACGTCCTGCGATGCCGCCCACATTGTAGCCGGTATGCTCATAGCCCACTCTTCCTGCATTGGTGCAAAGTCCGATATAGCCATCGGAACAGCCTGCGATACCACCGGTGTCCACACCGCTGTGAATCTGCACATTGGAATTGGTGTCATCCACACTGCGGAGCCATGCAAGACCCATCTCGTCATCCTGTTCCACCCATTCCGTGTCATCGTTGATTCCCGCCTGGTTTATGGTTGACATAATCATGCCGTGGTTTTTGCCCGCCACGCCGCCGGTGGCATAGTAGCCGGTGATGCGTCCCATCACAATGGAATCGCTGATGAGTCCCGTGCTTTCGTTGATGCCCACAATGCCTCCGGTAATATTTTTGCCATCCACCGTTCCTGCAAAAGTGCAGTTGCGGATGGTGCCGTAATTGACACCCACCAGTCCGCCTACACATTCTTTTTCATCGTTGGATCTGATCTCTGCCTCCAGACGTAAATCCCGGATTTCTCCGGCGTGTCCGATATAGCGGAACAGTCCGGTCACATAACCGGCTCCTTCATAAGTAAATCCGGAAATGGTATGACTTTCCCCGTAAAAGAATCCGTTGAACACGGAAATCGGTTCCAGCTCCACTCCATCTAGGTTTAAATCTGCCATGAGGTGGACTTCTTTATCTGCGGACCAGGTATCCACATGGCACTGTCTGGAGAATTTCTGTAAATCCTCCACGGTGTAAATATCCACCCGTTCATAAGTCTGGGTGGTGCCGGTCTGGGTGGTGTTTTCTTCAGCCTGAACCTCCGTCACCGGAAGGGTGGAAAAGAGTAAGGATGCGGTAACGGCAGCTCCCATCATGGCTCTGTACAAATTCCGTCTAGTTCTCGCTTTCATGTTCCCCGCCTCCTTCCTGCTTGAATTCCGGGATGGCAAGATTCGGCGGCATGTTTCGCTGTGCCTCCTCCTCTGTCACTTTTTCTACTTTACCCATATTCACAATAAGGTTTGCCTCACCTCGTACAAAGCCGCGAAGTTCTCCCACTATCGTACCATTGATTTGTCCCTGCACCATGCCGTCTACCCGCATCAGTCCTGTGGTTTTTTCCATCTTTAAAGGCATGGACACGGCAAAGGAGGTCTTTTCGATAATCTTCTCGCCCACCAGTAGGATCTGGGGCAGGACAAACATAACGGTAATTAAAGAAATGATGGTACCTCGCCCCAGACACTGGCCGATACCGCAAATCGCACCATCGGAGGACATCTGTCCGATGAGGATGCCCGCCAGTGCCATCATGGAACCAGAGGTCACGATGGTGGGGAACGCAAAGTTCATGGTTTCAATAATGGCATCTCTCCTGGACATTTTATTCTTTAATTCCATGAAACGCCCGGAAATAACAATGGCGTAGTCAATATTGGCACCCATCTGAATGGAGCTGACAATCAGGTAGCTCATAAAGAACAGGTTTTTGTGTTCCAGTACAGGGAAGGAGAAGTTTATCCAGATAACGCCCTGGATAACCAGAACCAGCAATACCGGCATGCCTGCTGACATGAAGGTAAACAGCAGAACCACCAGCACAGCCAGAATGGAAACCACACTGACAACGATATTATCCCGTTGGAAAGTTTTATACAGATCATACTGGCTTGTGGAATCGCCGGGAAGTAAAATCTGATTCGCAGGGTAATATTTACCTGCCACATCGTGGATGGTATCCAGAAACGCAAAGGTTTCATCGCCACCCAGGGGCATGTTCAGATACACCAGCATACGGCTGTAGTTTTCCCCCTGCAGCTGATCCTGGGCAATCTTCATCTTGGTGTGAGCATCCTCCAGGGTATCCATCATATCATCGTCCAGAGTGACATAACCCTCGTCCACCTCGTCATAGAGGAACATAAACATATCGATTAAGGGTACGCTATAGCTGGAAAAGCCATTGATAATCTTGGCGTAATTTTCATCATTCACCGCATATGCCATATAGAGAAATTCCGCCACCTCATAGTCCATTTCCAACAGTTCCGAGAAATCTCTGGCGGTCAGCTTATCCGTCAACATGTAACCGTCCAGTGCCTCTGTGTTGGAAAGTCCCTGGCAGTGGCTGACCTCATCATAAGTTTCCAGATCTTCCAGCAGTTTTCTCTCGGTTTCATAGCTGCCTGCGGGTACAATCAGCGCCACCATGTTATTTTTGCCGAAAGCCTCCTCAATCCGTTCATCCACCAGCATGGATTGGCTCTGGATGGGTGTTTCCACAGAATCGTAGCCGTATACATAAGGACATTTCTGGGAAAGAATTGCCGCTACAATAATGACTACCAGAAAAATAGGGGGCATGATATAACGGGTCTTGTAGGCAAATTTTCCCACGAAGGGAATCTTCGGGATAAAGCTTTTGTGTCTGGTCTTATCCATGAGATTGCCAAATACCATAATCAGACCTGGCATCAGCAGGAATACGGACAACAGGCTTAGGAAAATCGCACGGATCAGACACAGGGCCATATCCATACCGATTTTGTACTGCATGAACATCATGGCAACCAGACCGCCGATGGTGGTGAGAGAGCTGGAGGAAATCTCCGGGATCGCCTTACTCAGCGCAATGATATCAGCCTCCCGGACACCCAATGTCTGGTGCTCTTCTTTATAACGGTTACAGAAAATAATCGCATAGTCGATGGACAATGCCAGCTGCAGCACAATGGTTACGGAGTTGGACACGAAGGAAATGCTGCCCATCATAAAGTTGGTACCCTTCGTGATCAATGCCGCCGAGATAAAGGTCAATAGCAGCACCGGCACTTCTGCCCAGGTCTGGGAGGTCAGCAGTAAAATGGAAACCACGATGATGGCAACCAGTACGCTGATGACGGACATCTGCTGTTCGATTTCCTCGGCGGAGGAGTCTCCCATGGAGGTGGACACATAGATGTCGTAGCCGTCCAGCATCGTTTCCACTTCATCCAACGCCTCCAGCGCCCGGTCATCGTCCTCCTCATACCCAAAAGTAATATCATACAGGGCAGAGAAATTGTTGTAGTGGTCTTTGGTGTTATCGTAAGTCAGCATAATGACATCATCCATCGCCTCAATGTCATCCGCCAGCTCCTGCGCCTCGTCCTGATTAATGTTGGTCACCATGACTTTGGCAGTGCCATATGTAATGAATTCCTCTTCCATCAAATCCAGACCCTGTCTGGTCTCTGTGGTACCGGGCAGGAAAGCGGACAAATCATTTTCCACCTCAACCCAGTTCATGGCAACCACAGAAAAGATAATGGCAATGCCAAACAACAGAAAAAACAGGTTTCGTCTGTCTACAATAAATGTGGCAACCTTCACCATGAAATTGCCCTCTTCTTTTACTTTGTTTTCCTTCGACATCTCTCCGCTCCTCATTTCTGTGCATGCCTTTTGCGCATAATGCTATATACGTTTTCACAGTTTCAAAATACAACAGCTGTCTGACCTTGTAAATATACTTTATATAAATTTTAGGAAATACGAGATCTTCCCGAACATTTCCTCAAAATTTGTTGATGTATAAATATAGCAGTGTTATAGTGGAAAAGGGATTTCTATACATTTACCATTGAATCATAGGAAGGGAGCACACATGAATTTATGAACCGTAAAAATTTAAGTGATATCCAGAGAAATAATCAGACTGCTCTGGCCGGTCACACCATCGAGGCAATCATTATTTCCATTTTTTATCTCGCACGTTTCCTGCGGGGCGAACGGAGTCTTGCATATGCCCTGTTGCTTATTGTTCTGGCTTTGATTCCCGTTGTGTTGGGACAGTTCTTCTTCCTGCGCAACAGAGAGACTTCTATGATTAAGCATACCGTGGGAATTGGTTTTGCCATCACCTACACGGTTATGGTACTGACTACAGAGAATGCTAATATTTATGTATTGGTCATTCCCATGATTCTTCTGGTTTCCGTTTTCAATGATGTCAAATTCTCTGCCGCGATCAATACCGGAACTGTCATTCTCAGCCTGATCATGACCATCGGCGGTGCTTTTACCGGGAAATTCGGTTACAAAGGTTTCGATGATGCTATTGTCCAGGTGGTTGCCATGGTTCTTGTCGGTATTTATTCCATCTACGCAGCGAAAACCTCGAATGCCAATAATCAGCAAAAACTGGATCATATTAAAGAGGAACAGGATAAGACAGAAAAACTTCTGAACAGTCTTTCCTCCCTTTCCCAGCAAATGCAGACCGGTATGGAAGATATCTATGCAAAAGTCGAAAGTCTCAATGCCTCTTCCAGTTCCACAAAGGATGCTATGAGCGAAGTGGGAAGCGGCACTACGGAAACTGCCAATGCGGTTCAGAATCAGCTGCTTCAGACCGAGGAAATTCAGCACAAGGTAGATCAGGTGAGTGATGCTGCGGAGCAGATCAGTCAAAATATGGTACAGACCATGGATGTTCTGAAGAATGCAAATAAAGAAGTGGCCATTCTGGTGTCCCAGGTAGAGCAGTCTGTAAAAGAAGGTGTTAATGTTGCCGGTAAGCTGGAAACTTTAGATCAATACATAGAAGAGATGCATTCCATCGTAGATTTGATTGGTGGAGTTGCCTCCCAGACCAGTCTGTTGGCATTGAATGCCAGCATTGAGGCGGCAAGAGCCGGGGAAGCCGGTCGGGGATTTTCCGTAGTTGCAACGGAAATTTCAAAGATGGCCACTCAGACAAAAGATGCCACCGTACATATCACCGATTTAATCAAAAATATCTCCAATGCGATCAGTGAAGTGGTAACCGTAGTCCGTGAAATGATCACCGCCATCAACGAAGAAAAGCAATCCACAGAAAATACAGCAGGTAACTTTTCACACATTCAGAATAACACACTGGAAATTCAGAAAAATACAGAACAGTTGACCCAGAATGTCAGCGAATTAAAGGTTGCCAATGAGCAGATCGTAAGCTCTATCGAAACCATCTCCGCAATTTCCGAAGAGGTGGCTGCCCATGCCAATCAGACCATGGATGCCCAGGAAAAGAACACTACGGTTCTGAATCAGATTACGGACCGCATGCAGTCCCTGATCGAATTGACGAAATAATAACGTAAAAGGAGCGCCTGAGTTATACACTCAGACACTCCTTTATTATAGGGAAGTTTATGGTGTTATCTTAACCAAAATATCTCTTTAACAGACTCTCAAATGCTTTACCATGACGAGCCTCGTCACGAGCCATCTCATGAACGGTATCATGGATTGCATCAAGGTTTGCAGCCTTTGCGCGTTTTGCCAGATCGGTTTTACCTGCGGTTGCACCGTTCTCAGCATCAACACGTAACTGTAAATTCTTCTTGGTGGAATCGGTTACCACTTCACCTAACAGCTCTGCAAATTTTGCAGCATGCTCAGCCTCTTCGTAAGCAGCTTTTTCATAGTACATACCGATTTCAGGATAACCCTCACGGAATGCAACTCTAGCCATAGCCAGATACATACCAACTTCGGTACACTCACCGTTAAAGTTTGCTCTCAGGTCAGCCATAATATCTTCGCTCACACCCTGTGCTACACCCACAACGTGCTCTGCTGCCCATTCTTTTTCACCGCTCTGGGCAGTGAATTTCTCTGCCGGTGCTCCACAAACGGGGCATTTCTCCGGTGCTGCATCTCCTTCATGAACATAACCACATACCTGACATACAAATTTCATTTTTCTTCTCCTTTTCTTTTCCTCTACTTTGTTTGTTATTTTTATCATTTACTGCCAAATTATTCGGCAGCAACATTACCATTTTTACAGTTCCTGCAAAGACCGTGGAAGTAAGTCACATGACCTTCTATGGTTCCGCCAAAGTTCGCCCCGGCAGTGTCCAGAATGTCTTCAATGCTTTCCATCTCCAAATCTATAACCGCTCCACATTTTGAACAGATGAAATGATAATGTGGGGTGATGTCCGCATCGAAATGGTCGGTGCCATCTCCCACGCGCAGCCGCTGGATCTGCCCCATATCGGCTAACAAGGTGAGGTTCCGGTAAACCGTTCCCAGACTGATATTGGGACGCTCCATCCGCACGTTCTCGTACACCACATCTGCTGTGGGATGGTCTTTTCTGGTTTTCAGGAACATATAAATCATTTCTCGCTGCTTACTGTGTTTAACTGCCATCGGTTTCCTTTCCGTAATAGTAATTATTACTGATATTGATTATAGAAAAAAACCAGCCGGCTGTCAACTGGTTTTTCAAAATTTTTATGAATTCTTTTTTAACTGCTGATAAAGCTGTTCCACGGTGGCTCTGTCTGCCAGTCCTTCGGAAAAGGCACTGGCGCTTCCCGCCGCCATGCCCATGAGAAAGGCATGTGCAAAGTCCTGCTTTTCCAAATAACCGGCGAGAAAGCCCGCTACCATGGAGTCCCCGGCGCCCACCGCGTTAATGAGTTTCCCTCTGGGAACCTCGCTTTCGTAAACCACGCCGTTCTGATCAAGGAGCACCGCACCGGCGCCGCCTAAAGAAACCAGCACATTCTGTGCTCCCCATTCCTGAAGTTTTCCGGCATAGGGAATCACCTGCTCTCTGGTGGACAGCTCCACATCAAAAAGCTCACTCAGCTCCTGGTGGTTGGGTTTCATCAAGAAAGGATGCAGCGGCAGGGTTTTTAACAGGGCATCTCCGATAGCATCCACAATGACCGGAATTCCCTTTCCATCCACTTCTTCCATTAAATCTTTATAAATATCGGTAGTCACGCTTCCCGGAAGGCTGCCGGAGAGAATAAGGATATCCCCCCGGGTCAGCGCGGACAGCTTTTTCCGCAATTCCTCCAGATTTTTCTCCGAAAGAATGGGCCCGCTGGCGTTGATTTCCGTGGCGTCCATCTGTTTCAATTTTACATTTAACCGCGACATTCCCCCGGGAAGTTCAATGAAATCCGTGGCAATTCCCGTGGTTTCCATCTGCCGCTTGATTTCCTGTCCGGTAAAGCCTGCCAGAAAGCCCAGGGCGGTGCTTTCCAGTCCCAGATTATGTAGAACACATGACACATTGATGCCCTTTCCTCCGGGACGGTAAACCTCCTCGTTCGAGCGGTTGGTTTTGCCGATGGCAAAATGCTCCACAGACAGAAAATAGTCCAAAGATGGATTCAAAGTCACTGTATAAATCATAATTTCAATCCTTTAAAATAAACGGTCGAAACGCTCCATCGCCTCTTTTGTATTTTCACGATTTCCAAAAGAAGTGAGACGGAAGAAATTCTTGCCGTTCTCGCCAAAGCCTGCGCCCGGTGTACCAACTACCTGGGCATTCTCCAGCAGATAGTCAAAGAACTCCCAGGATTCCATACCCTTCGGGCACTCGAACCAGATATAGGGAGAGTTGATGCCGCCGAAGTAGCGGATGCCCTTTTTCTCCATCATGGCGGAAATCAGTTTGGCATTTTCCTGATAATAAGCGATGTTCTCTTTGCACTGCGCCATGCCTTCCTCGGTAAAGGCTGCTGCAGCACCGCACTGTACAATATAGGACACACCATTAAATTTGGTGGTCTGGCGGCGGTTCCACATAGCATTTAAGCTCATTTCTGTGCCATTGGAAGCAGTAAATTTCAGTTCCTTGGGAACAATGGTGTAGCCACAGCGGGTTCCGGTAAAGCCTGCGGTCTTGGACAGAGAGCAGAACTCGATGGCACATTTCTTCGCACCTTCGATGGCGAAAATGCTGCGGGGCAGTGTCTCATCGGTGATAAAGCACTCGTAAGCGGAATCGTAGAGAATCACCGCGTCATTTTTCAGCGCATAATCCACCCACACTTTTAACTGCTCTTTATTATATGCGGCACCGGTAGGGTTATTCGGAGAACAAATATAAATGATATCCGCATGCACAGAAGGGTCAGGCATGGGCAGGAAATTGTTCTCTGCGTTGGCATCAATATAGGTAATGTTTCTGCCACACATGATGTTGGTGTCCACATAAACCGGATAAGCCGGGTCGGGAATGAGAATCACGTTGTCATTTCCAAATAAGTCGGTAATGTTTCCGGTGTCGCTCTTGGCACCATCGGACACGAAAACCTCATCCGGTGCGATGGACACGCCGTTTCTCCCATAATAATCAACCACGGCATCCCGCAGAAATGCGTAACCCTGCTCCGGACCATAGCCTTTAAAGGTATCGGAGGATGCCTGGTCGTCCACACCTTTGTGCAGTCCCTCAATCACATGGGAACCCAGAGGCAGAAATACATCGCCGATTCCCAGACGAATCACTTTCTTGTCCGGGTGCTCTGCACTGTATTTGCTCACGCGGTGGGCAATTTCGGAAAATAAATAACTTTCTTTTAGGTTCAGATAATTTTCATTTAATTTTGGCATAATGTCACTCCTCCGGTCGTTTCATTTCGTAATGTATACAAGTATCATAGTATCAAATTCACAGGTTCACTGTCAATGTTGGACATCGGGCCGGCTCATGGAAATCATCTGCTCGGCATCGGGCAGTCCCAGCTCGTAGGAGTCAAAGCAGACCTGGATGGCCGTCTCATCATAGTAATAGGAGAATTCTGTTTTGTCCTGAATGATATCCTTTACCCTGTTACGGCTTACGCCGTACTGGGACTGTAGTGTCTGGATAATAGTCTCCTGGGTTTCCTCCAAAGACATGCCCAGCACATCCTGTAAGGGGATACTCTTTCTGGTGGAGGTGTCCACATTTAACGTATCCCAGCACTGATGCCGGATGCCGTCCTCATACCATACAGACTGATAAACGATGCTTGCAACACTGCCTTCAAAGTAGACCTGTTCCGCTGTTTTCGGGGAATAGGTCAGGGTCCCGGAAAAGCCTGCCTCCGCCAATTCCTGCTGTTTTTCGCTGAGGCTGGCATCCTCCACCTGTTTCCGGTAGGCATCTTCCAGCTTTTGAATCTGGTTATTCAGCCAGTTGGTGCGGTCTGCATTGGTTCCGGTGAAAATCAGCTTTTCAAATTTTGCTGTGATGGCAGGTCCCTGATCCTCCTCCAGTCCGAAATCATCCCATTCCACATCGTAGCCGGTAATCTCGTTGGCTTTGGCAATGGAACCTCCTGCGGTGCTGACCCACAGGCTGATATCCTCCGCAGATTCCTCACTTGCGGTGTTTTCCTCACTGGTTTCTTCTATCTTATTATCCGCATGATCAACAGCTGCGATTTCGTTGCCGGATACAGTGAGAACCTCATTGCCGGACACGGTGGTTTCCATAGTGGCTGCCTCCGCGGATTCCTCCGTTTCTATCACGGTGGTTTCTTGTGGGGTGGTTTCCGCCGTCTCACGGACTTCCGTGCCCTGGGTTTCCTGTACCGTTTCAGTTTCCTGTCTGGTTTCTTCGCTTTCTGCAGTTTCCACGCTTTCCTCCGTCTCCGGGGCGGATTCACTCTCTGCCTCCGCACTGGTCTGCACCACCTGTCCTCCCGTGAAAATCGTGGGGAGTTTATCGTTCTGCTTTGCTACATACCACAGCAGAACACCGATGGCAGCCACAATCACTAACACGGCCAGCGTGATCAGCACGCCTTTTATAAATTTCTTTCCTTTATTCATCTGTTTTCCTTCTTTCTCATTTGGTCTTACTGTTATATGCTTACCTCTGTTCCTGATATTTCTAAGGAATAGGAATCTCAGTTCTTTTCCACTTTTTTACTCTCTGACTCTTAAATTGTATACACTCTGATTTTAGCAGATTCCGATGGAAGGGGCAATGTATCATCCTAGAATTTCGAATGTTTTCCTTATATATTTTCACTTCTCTGAGGATAGACGACCCGGGAGAAATTTGTTATAGTAGCCTATAGAAAATGGATTCGCATGTGCAGAAGCCACATGCAGAAATGGAGCAAAGTTATGGAAAAAATTGCCAGTTTTACAATCGACCATATTAAATTAGAGCCCGGAGTCTATGTTTCCCGCAAAGACCATGTGGGCGACCAGGTGATTACCACCTTCGATTTGCGGATGACTTCCCCCAACGATGAGCCGGTAATGAATACCGCCGAGGTACACACCATTGAACATCTGGGCGCAACCTTCCTTCGTAACCATCCTGTATACAAGGATAAAACCGTTTACTTCGGTCCTATGGGCTGCCGTACCGGTTTCTATCTGCTGCTCGCCGGCGATTACGAGTCCAGGGACATTGTGCCCCTCATGGTGGAGATGTATTCTTTTATCCGGGATTTCGAGGGCGAAGTGCCCGGTGCCTCCCCCAAGGACTGCGGCAACTACCTGGACATGAACCTGGGTATGGCAAAATATCTGGCAAAGAGATATCTGGAGCACACACTGGTGGATATTACCGAAGACCATCTGGTTTATCCTAATTAAAAAATATAACGATTCAGCATGGCTCTGAATCGTTAAGCAAAAGACAGAAAGGATTTCCTCATGAATAAAATTGGAATTATCGGTGCCATGGAGCTGGAGGTTGACACCCTCAAAGGCAAAATGGTGCTGGAACAGACTGCCAAAAAGGCAAATATGGAATTCTGTGCAGGAACGTTAAACGGCACTCCCGTAGTTATCGTCCGCAGTGGCGTAGGCAAGGTCAATGCTGCCATCTGCGCCCAGATTCTCTGTGATGACTTCCAGGTAACCCACATCATCAACACCGGTGTGGCCGGTTCCCTGAAAGCAGAAATCAATATCGGCGACATCGTGGTGTCCACCGATGCCTGCTACCACGATGTGGATGCTACCATCTTTGGCTACGCTCTGGGGGAAGTACCCCAGCTGGGCGTGCGTTTCTTCGAGGCCGACAAGGAGATGCAGGAGAAAGCCATCGCCTCCTGTAAGGAAGTGAACCCGGAAATTGGTGTTTATTCCGGAAGGGTGGTCAGCGGTGACCAGTTCATCGCCAGCCGCGAGGTGAAAAATAAAATTGCAGAGAATTTCCACGGTGTCTGCACGGAGATGGAAGGCTGCTCCATCGCTCATGCGGCATTTTTAAACAAAGTGCCCTTCGTCATTCTCCGGGCAATTTCTGACAAAGCAGACGATTCTGCGGAGGAAGATTACCCTTCCTTTGAGCGCAAGGCTGCTATCCGCTGTGCAAAGCTGGTGGAGGATTTTGTGGGAAGGCTGTAATGCAGATGGATGTAGTGCGGATGGATGTAATGCGGATGGCTGGGCATATCGGACATAAACTCGTGTTTTTGCCCATGTAGAGGATGATTTTGAAAGAATTAGACAGGGTTGACTTGTGTTATGTAAATCCATCGGGCAAATAGATAGGATACTGCGATTTTTACCCAAATATCACAAAATAAATGGGTAAAATCCATTGTTCTATTTCTATTTACCCAAGAGGGATGATGCTGCCGAAAAATCATGCTATTTTGATGTGAAATCCTAATGGTTTATGGGTAAATCCGTAAAAATGTTTGCTATATGCCCAAATTAGATACATTGCACGAAAAATATAAGAATGCGTGTGAAAAGAGCTTCGGCGAAATGCCGAAGCTCTACAATTCTAGATCAAATGAAATTCCTGATACAGTTTCTGTCTGGCTTCCGGATCTGTAGATGCCCGTTCAATATCCGCTGTACGACCTTCTTTCATAAGTAACTGGATTAATTTTAATGCTGTACTCTCGCCTACTGCACGCCCACGCGCTTCACCAATAGTAATTCCTCGTTCAATTCCTCGTTCTTCTATTCCTTCGCTTAAATTGCACATAACATTCACATCCTTCCTCAGATTTTTCTTTAACGGGATATTATACTCCATTCCAATGATATCAAGTCGCTCTTTTTCCGTCAAATGCTGTGATAAAAGTGTTCCCAGTAACCGATGTAGTTCATATTTCTCATCATGTTCTGGAAGTTCCTTTGCAAGTCCTATCATAACAATATTAAACAAATTCAGGTTCCCTTTCCATTCATAAGAACCTATAAGATTCTTCTGAGTCAAACGGATATGACTCATACTGTTCTCGGATAGGTTCATACACACCCAAATCGAATATACCTGTTTAATACCATTATAGTCAGAGTTTTTAAAATCCCTTTCTTTCTGAGATGAAATCAACCGGCATACATAAAATATTGCCCTGTTTAAGATTTCATAATCCGCTGTCTCTCCCTTTTGCGCTTCCACATTAATAATGATCTGTGATAAGCCATTCTTCATCCTCACATAAAAAACAATGTCAAAAATTATTGTTCCCTCATTAATCTCCTTATTTTCTGTGTTAAGTCCAACTATCCTGTCTCCAATTCTCTGATTTGTCAGTCCTGGTTCTACCGATGCTGTACTAATATGAGGTTCTCCTTCTATGTAAGGAACTACCTCCTCCGGCTTCATCCCCTGAAATTCTTCTACCGTTCTGACCAGAATATGCGCCAGAATGATCTTGTGTCCCAGTAACCTCTTGGCACAGGCATCATACTGGGCTTTTAAATCCGCCGCCTGTACTGCATTAGTAATTTCATTATTCACTGGTTATCCTCCTTTTTGTTTAATGATTTATCTTTTGTAAAAAGGCATTTAACCATAGTTCTATTATAATCTATCAACTGTAAATGAAACAAATAAATTTTTTATAAAGGATTTGCGCAAGAACTATCAAAGATTGAAAATTTAATGGCTAAAGCAAAAGGGAGCTTCGGCGAAACGCCGAAGCTCTTTTTTGTTGTACATTAAGTTCAAAATACCTGTCACTCCCAGGATTAGCCAAGTAAGGACAGAACGCTCTGGTTAGACTGGTTAGCCTGTGCCAACATGGATGTTCCTGCCTGAGCAAGAATGTTGTTGTTGGAATACTTAACCATTTCAGTAGCCATATCGGTATCACGGATAGCGGACTCTGCGCTGGTGGTATTCTCTACAACGTTATCCAGGTTGTTGATGGTATGCTCCAGACGGTTCTGAACTGCACCAAGGTCGGAACGCTGGGAAGATACTTTGCTGATAGCTTCTTTGATGGTTTCGATGGCACTTAAAGCGTTGGAGTCGTCGGCACCATCTACTTTAATACCATTGACTCCAAGACCTTTGGCAGACATGGATGCAATGTTCATGGTAATCTGGTTGTTAGAAGTTGCATCAGCACCAACATGCAGAGATACCGACAACGAATGGGTTAAATCATTCAAACCTGCAACATTAGCTTTGGCATCAGTAGTAAGTCTTGTTCCAGTCAGTTTATTACCTACAGCATCATATAAATCTGGAGCATCAGAACGATTGGAAACAGTTGTGCCTGCTTGGGTTGTGGTTGCATCAAAATATTTATTCAGTGCATTCTCGGAAATAACGTTACCTTCTTTGTCATAATACTTCGCGGTTGCAGCAGTTACTTCTTCTGCCGTAATGGATGTAGCAATTAACTTAGCCGTTTGTGTTTGGTCTGCATCTCCCTCTTGTAATTGCGGTTCAGTCATACCAGTTGCCGTCAATGTCATTAAGGTATGCCCTAGGGAATCCTTAATATCAAATTCTCCTGCGTTTCCAGTTGCTGTTACTGTGTATTTATCTGCAGCTGCACCATTTAAAGCTAAGGTATAAGTATTTGTCTGAGCCCCAGCACCCTTAGCAAAGGATGAAGTGTAATTCACAGTAACACCCTGATCCCTAAGAGATTTCAATAAATCATTAACATCATCCTGTTGTTTTTCAGTAGTATTCGTTCCTTTCTTAAAATTTATAGTAGCTCCGGTTCCAGCATCTTCATTGAAGGTTGCACCAGAATTTTGAGCCTTTTTAAACGTTTTGTAGGAGAAAGAATGTTCATTTGCCAGACTTCTATCACCCTTCAACAGATAAGTCTCGTTGAACTTGGTGGTCTCTGATACACGGTCAATCTCTGTGGTCAGCTGGTCGATTTCTGCCTGGATGG
>ERZ857629.323-NODE-323-length-70915-cov-13.210246_pt1 | contig 70915 bp, 65 predicted proteins | sample MGYA00519700_ERZ857629 | MGnify/ENA primary metagenome ERZ857629 (study PRJEB31778, sample SAMEA3449351) | human gut metagenome | biome: human gut; feature: human-associated habitat; material: faeces | place: United Kingdom | collected 2010/2012 ... | reverse complement strand
CAAAGGTACTAACTTTTCGGCAACTTCCAAATTTATTTTTTAAATTTTTTGGAAAGTTTTGAATACCCTACCAGTTCTTCCTCACGAAAGTCCAGTCCGGATAGAATTTGGCCTCGTATTCGTCATCCAGGAACATGGCAGATTCCCCTACCTTGCCCTTAAGCTGCCAGTCGAGCCACTTGCGTGCCGCAACCGCATACGGACCGCCATTCTTCTCATAATATGTTCCGGAATGTCCGTCAAGCGAATTTGCCATCACTATCGGAAGAGTCTTTATATTGTCATAATCTCCCTGTGCATTCTTGAAAGCTATATCGACAGGGCCGCCTATCATATAGAACATAGGAGTATGAAGATTCTCAAGACTTGCTTTCGAAGCTCCCTGCATGCTGTTTTCACCGATTCCGGTATTAAGCATCACGCATGTCTTGATTCTTGGATCATGGGCAACGGCAAGCACCTGCGCTCCACCGCATGACTGACCCATGGCGGCGACTTTGTCCAAATCTATAAGATGATAGTATTCGCTTTCGGCATTAGCATTCTGATCCGTTATCCAGTCAAGAGCCTCAAGCATCTGGCGAGGATATGTACGGAAAGGAGCCGGTGCGGCCGCAGCTTTCTTCTTGCTCTTCGACGCCTTCTTCATTTCAGCCATAACAGCGGCGCGGGCAGCTTCCCTCTCCGCTCTCTGGGCGGCAAGTTCCTCTTCGGTATAGGCAAAAACCCTCTCGCCGTTACCCATTACAAGAACTTCCTTAGTGGAAGGATAAGATCCTCTGACAACCCCTTTCCATTGGTTGTAGAACTTCTCGTCCGAATACTCCTCGTATGGCCCTATTGCCATAATGACATAACCGTACGACGCCACTTCACTCAAAAGACGGCTCATCTCCAAGCTGTTGTTCACGCATGCGCCGTTGGCATAGAGGATAACAGGAAGCTTTCCGCCATTTTCCTTTGCCGCAGCAGCAAGGTTCTCCGGACGATAAATAACATGTGTAGGCAGACCGGCATCACCCACAGCAACGGACTTGAACGGTCCGGTACCGCCGTTTTCGATTACTTGCCGGTCAGTCGTCTGAGCATAGCAGGCGACAGTTAAAAGGATGGCCGCAGAAGCCACAATCTTTTTAAAATCCATAATTCAACTGTTTTTAATAATTCTCGCTAAGTTACAAAAAAAAGGGATTACCCTCAACAGGCAATCCCTAATTATCAAGATTATTACAACTGTATCACTACATCATACCGTCAGCCGGCATGGCAGGAGCGGCAGAAGCCTGCTCTGGGATATCCACAATACCACATTCGGTAGTAAGGAACATTCCGGCCACTGACGCAGCGTTCTCAAGAGCCACACGAGCCACCTTGGTAGGATCAATCACACCAGCTTCGAACATGTGTACATATTCGTCTGTCCTGGCATTGTATCCGAAATCATCCTTACCTTCACGAATCTTCTGAATGATTACAGAACCGTCCACACCTGCATTGGCGGCAATCTGACGAAGCGGCTCCTCGATAGCCTTGGCTACGATATGGATACCGGTAGTCTCATCTTCATTATCTCCCTTAAGACCGGTAAGAGCCTCTGCTGCACGGATGTATGAAACTCCACCTCCTGGCAGATAACCCTCTTCCACCGCAGCACGGGTCGCATTGAGGGCATCCTCCACACGGTCTTTCTTCTCTTTCATCTCAACCTCGGTAGTAGCACCTACATAAAGGACAGCCACACCGCCGGAGAGCTTTCCGAGACGCTCCTTAAGTTTCTCCTTGTCGTACTCTGAGGTAGAAGCCTCTATCTGCTTGCGGATTGAATCCACACGCTCCTTGATGGCTTCCTTATCACCCTTACCGCCTACAATGGTGGTATTCTCCTTTGTGATGGTGACTTTCTCAGCCTTACCGAGCATATCTGGAGTTGCGTTCTCAAGAGTGAAACCTCTCTCTTCGGAAACCACGATTGCACCGGTAAGGGTAGCAATATCCTGAAGCATCTCCTTGCGACGGTCGCCAAATCCAGGAGCCTTGACGGCAGCTATCTTGAGTGCGCCACGAAGCTTGTTCACAACAAGAGTGGTAAGAGCCTCGCCATCAACATCTTCTGCAATGATAAGCAACTCCCTGCTCTCACGAGCGATAGGCTCAAGTATAGGGAGAAGATCTTTCATTGAAGAAATCTTCTTGTCACAGATAAGTATTGAAGGGTTGTTGAGATCGGCCTCCATCTTATCTCCGTTGGTCATAAAATATGGAGAAATGAATCCACGGTCGAACTGCATTCCCTCTACGACCTTGACTTCAGTATCGGTGCCCTTAGCCTCTTCAACGGTAATCACACCATCCTTGCCGACCTTAGCCATGGCATCGGCGATAAGTTTGCCGATATATCCGTCATTGTTGGCAGAAACGGTTCCGACCTGCTCAACCTTGGAATAGTCGGTGCCTACCTGCTGGCTGCTCTTCTTGAGTTCAGCCACAACTGTTGACACAGCCTTGTCTATACCACGTTTCAGGTCCATAGGATTGGCACCTGCAGTGACATTCTTAATGCCCACATTGATGATGGCCTGTGCGAGAACCGTAGCGGTGGTAGTACCGTCACCGGCCTGCTCATTGGTCTTGGAAGCGACTTCCTTAACCATCTGCGCACCCATATTCTCGAATCTGTCCTTGAGCTCAACTTCTTTGGCTACGGTAACTCCGTCCTTGGTAACCTGAGGAGCACCGAACTTCTTATCAATAACTACGTTGCGTCCCTTAGGACCAAGTGTAACCTTAACTGCGTTCGCAAGAGAGTCCGCACCGACCTTCATCTTGGCGCGAACATCCGCATCGAATTTTATTTCTTTTGCCATAATAACTATCTCCTATTTCATTACACAATAGCCAGAATATCAGACTGCTTTACGATAAGGTATTTCTTATCTTCAAAAGTAACCTCAGTTCCGGCATACTTGCCATAGATGACCTGATCACCGACTTTCACCTCCATAGGCTCGTCTTTCTTGCCAGGACCGGCAGCAACTACGGTTCCCTGCTGTGGTTTCTCTTTTGCGGTGTCAGGAATGTACAATCCCGCCGCTGTTTTGGTCTCTGCCTCTTTAGGCTCGATCAGAACTCTGTCTGCTAATGGTTTGAGCATAATTGTATGTTTTTAAAATTTATTCTCATAACCGGTACAATCACCGGACGGCAGTCATAAAATCAAGGTCCGTGCCAATGACAATTTGTCAGAGCAATTGTTTGCAAAAATGCCACAGCACGACTCCGGCGGAAACGGAAACGTTAAGAGAGTGCTTGGAGCCGAATTGAGGAATTTCCACGGCGCAATCCGATGCATCCACCACATCCTGGCTTACACCGTCGACCTCATTGCCGAACACAAGAGCATAGCGTTCGCCCTTCCCGGGAACGAAATCCTGAAGCTGGACAGCGTTGTGCGTCTGTTCCACGCTCACAACCACATAGCCCTCGTCATGAAGCCGTTTCACCAAAGAAACGGTGTCTTTTTCATGCACCCACGGCATGCTGAGCTCGGCACCGAGCGCGGATTTGTGCATCTCCGCCGAAGGAGGAAACGCACAGATTCCACATAAATACACACAATCCACCTTGAAAGCGTCGCTGGTGCGGAAAATACTGCCGATGTTGTGGGCACTACGGATATTGTCAAGCACCACCACGGTTCCCGAAGGTGGCAGAGACGCATAATCATCAGGCCTGATACGGCCAAGTTCGATATTTAGCAATTTAGGGTCTTTCATAATAGCAAAGGTACGTTTTTTATGTTATATTTGTCCTTCCATACAATAACATGTTATGAAACAGGATATTCAAATTACGGATCTTATCAAAAAAGAAAAAGACCGTCAGGAATCGGGGCTTGAACTCATCGCTTCCGAAAACTATGTCACAGACGAAGTATTGAGAGCCATGGGCTCCATCTGCACCAACAAATACGCAGAGGGCTACCCAGGCAAGAGGTATTACGGAGGATGTGAGGTAGTGGACCAGATAGAGCAGCTCGCGATAGACCGGTTAAAGCAAATCTATGATGCGGAATGGGCCAACGTACAGCCACATTCCGGTGCCCAGGCCAACATGGCGGTCATTATGTCCATCCTCAAGCCGGGAGACACGTTCATGGGACTGGACCTGAGCCAGGGAGGCCACCTCACACATGGTTCTCCAGTCAACACCTCAGGTATTCTCTATCATGCCGTAGCCTACGGGCTGAATCCTGAGACAGGTTTCGTGGACTATGACGAGATGGAAAGAAAGGCCCGCGAATGCAAGCCGAAGCTCATCATAGGAGGAGCCTCCGCCTATTCACGCGAATGGGACTATGAGCGAATGAGAAAGATCGCCGATGAGGTTGGCGCCATTCTCTGGATAGATATGGCACACACGGCAGGACTCATTGCCGCCGGCCTTCTGAAGAACCCTGTAAAATATGCACACATTGTAACTTCCACCACACACAAGACCCTTCGTGGTCCGCGCGGAGGCATCATCCTTATAGGCAAGGATTTCGACGATCCTCTCGGCCGCACCACACCAAAGGGTGTCGTAAAGAAGATGAGTCAGGTGCTGGATTCCTCCGTATTCCCGGGCATCCAGGGCGGTCCGCTCGAGCATGTGATTGCAGCCAAGGCCGTAGCATTCTTCGAGGCCATGCAGCCCGAATTCGTAGACTACCAGAAGCAGGTAATGGCCAACGCAAAGGTAATGTGCGACGAATTCATAAAGAGAGGCTACAAGATTGTCAGCGGCGGCACGGACAACCACCTTATGCTGGTGGACCTCAGAGGCAAATTCGAAGCCATCAACGGACGTATCGCCGAGACTCAGCTTGAGCATGCAAGCATCACGGTCAACAAGAACATGGTTCCATTTGATACCAGAAGCGCATTCCAGACCTCAGGTATCAGAGTCGGAACTCCTGCCATAACTTCCCGCGGATTCGTCGAGAAAGATATGGTCGAGGTCGTAGCCTTGATTGACGAGGTGCTCACATCATGCAACGCCCACATCGAAGCGCTTAGCCTCAAGACGGGCGAGACTCCTACTCCTGAGCAGGTCAAGAGCCTTGAAGAGCACAAGGCCGTTCTGGAGAATGTCAGAAAGAAAGTCTATCAGATGACGGCCGGAGTGCCACTCAACAAATATTAATAGTAAGATCCAAAAAAATGGAGACGCCCCCACGGACGTCTCCATTTTTCATATAGCATATCGAAAACTACAGCGTACGCTTAATCTCGACAATCTGGAATGCCTCGATGACATCTCCGTCCTTAATGTCGTTGTATCCGGCGATGCTGAGTCCACACTCTTTTCCGGCTATAACCTCCTTGACAGTATCCTTGCCCACCTGGAGGGAACCGAGTTCTCCGGTATAGACCACAATGCCGTCCCTGATGAGGCGGACCTTGGATTTCTGAACCATTTTTCCGTCCCTGACAAGACATCCGGCGATGGTACCCACCTTGCTGATTCGGAAGGTCTGCTTAACTTCGGCGGTAGCAATGACCTCTTCCTTCTTCTCCGGCTCGAGCATACCCTCGATACCATCCTTGACTTCATTGATACAGTCATAGATGACGGAGTACAGACGAATTTCAATGCCTTCACGATCGGCAGCCTTGCGAGCATCCACGGTAGGACGTACCTGGAATCCCACAATAACGGCATCCGATGCCTCGGCAAGAAGAACGTCAGACTCGGAGATTCCACCGACAGCCTTATGGATTACGTTCACCTTAACCTCTTCGGTAGAAAGTTTGATAAGGGAATCTGACAACGCCTCCACAGAACCATCCACATCTCCCTTTACGATGATATTCAGCTCCTTGAAATTGCCGATAGCTATACGACGGCCAATCTCTTCGAGCGTCATGTGCTTCTGGGTCTTTATACCCTGGATTCGGAGCAGCTGTTCGCGTTTGTTGGCGATATTCTTGGCTTCCTTCTCATCGGCAAGAACATTGAACTTCTCACCGGCGGCAGGAGCACCGTTCAGACCAAGTACGGAAACCGGAGTTGACGGACCGGCCTCAGTAACTTTCTGTCCACGCTCATTGAACATGGATTTCACTCTTCCGTAATAGCTTCCGCAAAGCACGACGTCACCCTGACGCAGGGTTCCTTCCTGCACGAGTACTGTCGCAAGGTATCCGCGGCCCTTATCCAAAGAAGACTCAATCACCGCTCCGATGGCAGGTTTGTTAGGATTGGCCTTAAGCTCCAGTAGATCAGTCTCAAGAAGCACTTTCTCAAGCAACTTGTCCACATTCAGACCCTTCTTGGCAGAAATCTCCTGGCACTGATATTTTCCACCCCAGTCCTCCACGAGGATATTCATTTCCGACAGCTGGCGACGGATGGTGTCAGGATTTGCTCCCGGCTTATCTATCTTGTTGATGGCAAATACCATAGGAACATTTGCAGCCTGTGCATGGTTGATGGCCTCCACTGTCTGCGGCATCACGGCATCGTCTGCGGCCACGATGATAATGGCAAGGTCAGTAAGCTGGGCTCCACGGGCACGCATGGCAGTAAACGCCTCATGTCCAGGAGTATCCAGGAATGTAATACGTCTTCCGTCAGGAAGCTTCACATTATATGCACCAATATGCTGAGTAATACCACCGGCCTCACCGGCAATCACATTGGATTTGCGGATATAGTCCAGAAGAGAAGTCTTACCATGGTCAACATGTCCCATCACAGTGATGATAGGAGGTCTCGGCTGAAGGTCTTCAGGCTTGTCAACCGTTTCCGTACTGCTAATCTTTTCCGAGATATCCGCAGTTACGAACTCCACCTTATATCCGAACTCTTCTGCCACAAGCACCAGCGTCTCCGCATCCAGTCTCTGATTGATGGACACCATAAGTCCAAGACTCATGCACGCACCGATAACCTTGACAACCGGAGTATTATTCATGAGCGTAGCAAGATCGTTCACCGTCACAAACTCAGTCACTTTAAGGATCTTCTGCTCAGCATTAGCCTGTGCAAGCTCCTCCTGTGTCTTCTGAGCCGAAGCTTCACGCTTCTCCTTACGATATTTGGCACCGAAATTATTCTTCTTGCCTTCATTCATCTTGGCGTACGTCTCCTTGACCTGCTTCTGGATTTCCTTCTGCATTTCCTCCTGCTCGGCTTCTGTCATCGCAGGCTTGAAACGGTCACGGTCGCGTTTGCGGCCCTTTCCAGGGTTTTGAGGATTATTGGGCTGAGCGCCGTTCTGCCGTGCTTTCTGATCCTGACGGGACTGTCCGCCCTGCTTCTGGTCTTGCTTCCTGTCCTTCTTTTGAGACTTTTCAACATGCGCACCGGCTTTGACCACATCCACCTTCTGCGTACCCTTGGTTACGCGTTCGCGTTTTTTGGAAGGTTTACGGTCAAACTGGCTGAGGTCAATCTTTCCAACCACTTTGAACTGAGTGCCGGGAACTTGCTCCGCCGGCTCTATTTTTACAGCTTTTTCCATCTCCACGGCCTTTGGCTCCACCTTTTCAGCAGGTGCTATTTCTATTTTGGCAGGTTCCGACTTTTTGTCCACTTTTACCCCTTCCACTTTAACTTCCTGCACTTTGACAGGCTCCGGCTCCGGTTTAACCTCCGGCTCCGGCTTGATTTCCGGCTTAATCTCAGGCTTCGGCTCCGGTTTCGGTTTCGGTTTTGGCTCAGGCTCGGCAACTTTCGGCGCCGGCTCCGTCACTTCTTCCTTCTGCGGTGCCACCGGCTCTGCAGGCTCGGACTTCTCCTCTTCAGCAGAAGCCTTGACTTCAGATGCCTTTTTCACCTCAGCCGGTTTGTCGCCGGAAAGAGTATTGCTTTTGATGATTGTCTCGTGTTCCTGATCATCTTCAACTTCCTCTTCCTTCGGCTGCTTACGCCCCTTCTCTATAATTTCCTTTATCTTTATATCCACCTTATCCGCAGCCTGCTTGATTTCGAGGTCCTTGCCGAACTGTTTGGAAATAGCCGGCATATAGCTCTCATCAATTTTGGCATTAGGATTGGCATCAAGCTCGACACCGATCTTCTGAAGGAAGTTCACAAGGTCATCAAGCCCGATATTGAATTGTCTAATGATTTTATTCAGTCTTATTTCTGCCATTCCGTATTAATCTTCGAATTCCTCTTTCAGTATCTTAAAGACATCCGCCACGGTCTCGTCTTCAAGGTCGGCACGCTTGGCGATGTCGGCCTGAGACTTCTCGAGCACTGACTTTGCAGTGTCGCAACCGATGGATTCAAGGCGATCTATGATCCACTGATCAATAACATCTGAGAATTCGCTGAGCAATACATCCTCCTCCTCGGCATCTTCTCCCTTTGGAAGTTCCCTGTACACCTCTATCTCCCGTCCCACGAGTTTGCTTGCCAGCTCAATATTGACACCATGCCGTCCGATACCCTTGTTGACCTGATCCGGCTGCATGAATACCTTCACCTTGTCTTCCGAATTGTCGCTCATCTCGATAGAAGACACAATGCCTGGATTAAGAGCCCTTTGGATCAAAAGCTTAGGATTCTGAGACCACTGGATGACATCAATATTCTCATTTCTAAGTTCACGCACTATTCCCATTATACGTCCGCCCTTGACACCGATGCAGGCTCCGATAGGATCAATACGGTCATCGTATGACTCCACTGCCACCTTGGCACGCTCGCCAGGTACACGGACCACCTTCTTGACAGTAATAAGTCCGTCAGCAATCTCAGGAACCTCCTGCTCGAAGAGTCTTTCAAGGAATTCATCGGAAGTACGGCTCAAGATGATATAAGGAGTGGTATTGTTCTTCATCTCAACGCTCTTGATGATCGTTCTCACGGAATCTCCCTTGCCAAGACGTTCTCCCGGAATCTGCTCAGACTTAGGGATATGAAGTTCATTGCCGTCATCATCCAGCAGCAAAGCCTCCTTGGACCAGGACTGATATACCTCGCCATAGAAAAGCTCTCCAACCTTTTCAGAATACTTCTTGAAGACATTAGCCTTCTCGATATCCATGATTCTTCCCTGAAGATTCTGACGGATGTTCAGGATGCCTCGACGGCCGAATGCCGACAATGGAAGGAACTTGGAGTACTGGTCTCCGATTTCGTAGTCGGCAGGATCTCCTCCGTCTTCCCTGATTCCGTCAAGGGTAATCTCGGAGTTGGGATTTTCCACCTCTTCCACCACATCGAAATTCTGATAGATTTCACAGGTTCCCTTATCTACATTGACGATCACGTCAAAGTTGTCAGACGAGCCGTATGTCTTGGCTATCTGGGTAAGGAACACATCCTTGAGAACCTGCATCATAACCGGGCGGTCAATGTTCTTCTCCTCCTTGAAGTCCTTGAACGCATCGATAAGTGTGATTACTTTTTCTTTTTCCATTATTTGTTATTCTTTTGTTGTATTCAATATTTCATCCGCCTCGGCAGCGTCTATGCCGGCGGAGCTTACTGTGAGCGCATAGTCTTCGATGTTCCTGTCAAAACTGTCAAGCACCGCACGATGCACGAACTCGCAATCGGAGAGATCCACGTTGTCGTTCGCCTTGTCAATAATCACCTCGAAGACATTGTCATCGTCATTGAGGCTCATCTCCACCACCGTACAGCCGCGCTCTGCGGCGGCCTGATTTACAATTTCTTTGAATTTCAATAGGTCCATACGTCTCTGATTTTATAAAAAATGGAAGACCTCCCCGGCCTTCCATCTCGTTCACAACTGCAAATGTAGCAATAAATTCCGAATATTCAAAATATTCAGATTTCCATCTTCAGAATGTCCCTGAGAAGACCATCATATTTCACTCTGGTGTCAGCCACCACAAATCCCTTTGCAAGGAAGTTCCGTTCGCTCGGAATATTCTTGGGATCCACCGTGGCCAGAATATAGCGGCAGCTCTTCTGCTTGGCCAGCGCAACGGACCAATCGATAAAATGCCGGTGGAATCCACGACCGCGATATGCAGGACTGACCACCACAGCATCGAAAGTCAGCACCTCACAAGGATTCAGTCCCAAATCAGAAGCAAGGCTACGGCTTCCCTCGCGGTTATTCACCACTACAGAGAAAGCCGCAAGTTTACCCTCCGGAGAGACTATTCCGCACAGATTGTCACGCTGGAGCGACTCGATAAGTTCTTCCCGGCTCAAAGAGAAAAACAATTTCTTGTCTTCAAGTCCGTCCACCACCTCATCCTGAAGCTGCATTACCGCACTCAGGCTGTCAAAGCCCAGAGTCTTCATCCGGAACCCGTCAGGCAATTCAGCCACAGTCTTATTATACTCCGAAAGTCCGTCATCGAAGAGATACAATTTGTTCTCAAGATAGGACTCAGGGAACATGAATTTCGAGCAAGGCACATGCCTTTGCCAGCCGTTCTGCCCGCTGTTCTCTTTTTCGCGATGCTTGACCCATATCTTGTACAACTCGAACACCTGAACATAGGACGAAGATGTAGGAAGTATGTATTTTTCCTGAATATACGGGTTGTTCATAAACAGGAAAAACCTATACCCGAACAGGTCGTCAAGATCCTCTATATTGGCAATATGGTGGCGATAAAGCAGATACAGATTCTCAAAGAACGTGCAATACTGCGCCACCTCGACACTGGACACGTCCTTCCACCTGTCGTATCCGTAATCCCCTTCTGTCTCCGCCGTCTCCAGAATCTCATACACTTTCATGAGACGGTCGCTATCATGGAAATAGTTGTTCAGGTCTATGAGCATCTCGCTGCATGTGACATCAGACCCGTTTTTCAATTCAATGGCAATAAAAAGGGTTCCCACCAATGTTGCCGCAAGGGAAAAAATCCCCACGGTAGCTTCCTCTCCGGTTCTGAAAGTATGCACAATCAGCAGGCACAGCAGAACCAGAACTACCGAAGCCAATACGATTAGCAGGGAAACGCTAGTCTTGTACTTTATTCTCCTCATAATGCAATCGGATTATATGTTTCGTGTTTTCATCCACTTTTACCGCCTCATCTATGCGTCTGCACAAAAGAGCAGCCACATGCGAGCCGTCCAGTTCAATCACCTCGACAGCAGCTTTTTCGTCAGGGGTCATTTTGTACTCATTCAGGATATCGGAAACTTTCCTGCGGCCCTTCATGCCATACGGCACCATCCAATCTCCGCTTTTCCAGCGTCGCAGCGTCCAGTCAGAGCCCAACTTGTCGGCACCAGCAATCAAATATCCGTCCGGCTGCTTCAGCGTTTCGACAGCATTCCTCGGGATAAATTCACGCACAAGTCTTCTTTCCACCGCTCCACCGCAAAGAATTTTCAACCGGTCGCTACCCACAGCCACAGGTCCGAACCGCTTGCCTGCAGTCTGTTTCCCGGAGCGCAACAACCGCACCAGAGAATCATATTCCACCTTTCCGATGCCGCTGCCATCAAGAATCCGCCAAAGCACATATTCCCAATGTTTCACTCCCAGCAACCCCCGGATACTGACATCCCCTCCCGGAAGCAGCACCGCATCTCTGGCTTCCAGAAAATAATCCTCCACGATATCATCCGCCTGTGCAAACCGCACCATATCTTCCCCGAGCGTCCTGACAAATGACGGGTTAATCTTCTCAAACTGAGGGAAAACCTCATTTCGAAGGATATTCCTTTTGTATATGTTTTCCGAATTGGTCCTGTCCTCACGCCACGCCAAACCATGGGAGGTCATCCAAGTCTCTATCTCCGACCGCTCAACCCCCAACAACGGACGCAATATGCCGGAATGCTCCCCCATGCCACGGATTCCCTTCAGGCCGGTACCCCTCAACAGATTGAGAACAAGGGTCTCGGCATTGTCGTTGGCATTGTGTGCAACAGCTACGGCATCATAGCCAAACTCGGAAAGCAGCTCTCTGAACCAGGAATACCTCAAATCACGGGCAGCCATCTCCGTACTGATTCCTTGCCGGGTCGCATACGCAAGAGTATCGAACCTGCGGACATGACACTCCACGCCATGCTCCCTGCACCACTCGCGCACAAAGGTCTCATCGCCGTCAGAATCAGCACCGCGCAACGAGAAGTTGCAATGGGCCACAGCAAAACAGGCTCCGGGGAAAAACTCCGAAGCCCTGTTTGCCATATACATCGAGTCGATGCCTCCACTGACTGCAAGGAGCACTTTCATTTCCTTTATCGTTTATTTGATATAAGGTATGTGAATTTGATAGCAAAAGAATCCTTGAACTGTACCCTCTGATGTCCGTCTATCATCACGATCGGATCGTAGAGCAACCATGTATCAAGCGAGACCTTGAAATACTTTGAAATCTGACAGGTAATCTTATTATCCCAGTTGACGCGATTGCTCTTGAACGGGCTGTTCAGATAATCCGTAAACAGCACGAGCTGTGTCTCATACATGAAGATATCGTTGAGCGCCATCTTGAAATTCATCTTGATCTGGGCACCGAATTGGAACAAGGCGTTATGATAATTCTCCCCAAGCTCTGGATCCAAATCGTCCGAGCGGAGCTTCATACCGTATTTCTTTCTCAACTCTTCCGTCGTACAGATGGTGAATCCACCTGTAAGAGGGGCTATATTGACATTGAACCAGTCATTAGGCGTCCAATCCATACCGAGCGCTATGTTGGTATAGGCCGGAGAGAAGAGTCCGGACTTGAGCTTTCCCTCCCACTCCTCTGTCTCCTCATTGAGTTTATAGGAGTCATAGCTGTCCGTAAACTGTGACCTGAAGTCGAAGGATGCAGTATAGTTCCACTTGCTTTCCTTGGATGTGCGATACGCAAGGCGGCTCTCAAGATACATCAAGTCATTGCTCTTCTGAAGCAGATTTTTCTTGTCGGCAGACCAAAGGAATCCGTACTGGAGCTGAAGACGGTTGTTCCAGCTCAAAAACTTTTTAGCATAATTCGCCTTGGCGTCAACACCTATATTCAAAGTGAAGGTATTGTAACCACCTGCGGCCCAGTTCCACAAATTGGTACTGCTGGTACCCAAGTCAAACTGCGCGGAAGAATTCCAGTACTGAGGCCTCTCCTCCTTGTCTTTGGTCTGTGGTGCCTGCATAAGGGCAGCAGCGGCTTCCGCAGCGGCTTTCTGCACGTCACTCTGTGCATGGACACCGCTGCATACGATTGAGAAAAAGGCTATAAAGGTCAGTAATTTCTTCATATCCTCTCCGCGATTAGTATGCTATTGCATATACGACGCGCTGCTTGGACGGTTTGCCGGAATAAATATCCACTCCCTCTTCCTCGCACACATAGCTGTCAATAGGAATACACCTGATGGTGGCTTTGGTGGCATCCTTTATGGCCTGTTCCGTCTCGGTGGTACCGTCCCAATGGCAGAGAAGGAATTTGCCGGTATTGATTTTGGCCTTGAACTCTTCCCAGCTGTCACATTTCTCCACATGAGCATCCCTGAATGCAAGTGCCTTGGCGTAGATATTGTCCTGAATATCATCAAGCAGACTTACGATATGTTCCGTTATTCCGTCCAACGCCATGGTCTCTTTGGTAAGAGTATCGCGCCTTGCCACTTCTACAGTCCCGGATGCAAGATCCCTTGCGCCCATTGCTATACGTACAGGCACGCCCTTCAACTCCCATTCCGCAAATTTGAATCCCGGTCGCAAATTGTCCCTGTCGTCGATACGGCAGCTGACTCCCCTGGACTCCAGACTGTCCTTAATGGCGGTCATCTTCTCAATAATGCTCTGGTGCTCCTCATCAGTCTTGAAAATAGGCACCATCACCACCTGGATAGGAGCAAGCCTTGGAGGGAGCACAAGTCCGTTATCATCTCCATGAGCCATTATAAGAGCTCCCATAAGTCTGGTGCTCACACCCCATGAGGTAGCCCATACATATTCCTGCTTGCCCTCTTTGGTGGTATACTGCACATCAAACGACTTGGCGAAATTCTGCCCGAGGAAATGAGATGTACCGGACTGGAGCGCTTTTCCATCCTGCATCATAGCCTCTATGGTAAGGGTATCAAGCGCACCGGCGAATCTCTCGTTAGGGCTCTTGTGTCCGACAATGACCGGCAGGGCCATCACCTCACGCGCAAATTTGGCATATACCTGCACCATTTCGTATGCTTTGGCCTGAGCTTCCTCGGAGGTAGCGTGGGCAGTATGTCCCTCCTGCCAAAGGAACTCTGCGGTACGGAGGAAGACTCGTGTTCTCATCTCCCATCTCACCACATTGCACCACTGGTTGCACAATATAGGAAGGTCTCTCCATGAGGTTATCCAGTTCTTGTAAGTATTCCAGATAATTGTCTCGGAGGTAGGGCGAACTATCAACTCTTCTTCCAGCTTGGCGTCAGGATCCACTACGATTCCATTTCCTTCAGGATCATTCATAAGCCTGTGATGCGTCACGACCGCGCATTCCTTCGCGAAACCGGCCACATGCTCAGCCTCACGACTGAAGAAAGACTTCGGAATAAACAGCGGGAAATATGCATTCTGAACTCCGGTCTTTTTAAACATGCCGTCAAGGAGACTCTGCATCTTCTCCCAGATTGCATATCCGTAAGGCTTGATAACCATACATCCCCTGACCGCCGACTGCTCGGCAAGATCAGCCTTAAGGGCCAAATCATTATACCACTGAGAGTAGTTCTCAGCTCGCTTAGTTACCTCTTTTGCCATATTCTGTTGAATTTTCTGCTTTTTTTTTAGAAATTTGCATCTATATGTAAAGACGATACTGGAACACCAGTTCGACTTTGCACGCAAAGATACAATTTTTATTAATAAAGGAGATAGAATATGAAACAGAGCATCACACTTTTACTGCCGCTCATCCTATTGGCAGCATCTTGCGGTACAACTGCGCAGTATTCCGCTCATAGATTCGAGGACGGCCTGTATGTAGTGTCAAGCGTCCGAGAAGTGAAAATCTACTCCCCTGAAGAATTCGAGCAGCGGGCGGCAATGGACCTTGCCTGCAAAAAATCGTTTGGAGAGAACGATTATGAATCATATTCCGTAATCATAGTACCATCCCTGATGTTCAGTTCGTGGTGCTATGACCCATGGTATTATGACGCATGGGATTATTACAGATGGAATCGCGGATGGAGAGACCCTTGGTACTACAATTCATGGAGATACGATTATCGGTATTATGACCCTTGGTATAATCCATGGAGATACGACCCATGGTATCACAACCCGTGGAGATATGACCCGTGGTACTATGATCCGTGGAGATATGATCCTTGGTACTACGACCCATGGTATGGCCCGTACTGGCACGGAGGATATGTTGGCCCTGTCGGACCACGCCCGCCGAAGCCGGGATTGTCTCCGAACGGAAACTATTACTACGGACCGAGACGTAGCACCCAGACAAACGGCAACAGAGAAGTGAGTGCCAGCCGCTCCACCGGCAGCGTATCCGGTTCCGGAGGCAACGGAGGCTCATCTTCCGGCAATCGTACCAGAAGCACCTACCCGTCAGGGAACAGTGCGGGAACGAGAAGCAACTACGGTTCTTCCGGCTCATCCGTGACCGGAAACTCCACCAGAGGCACCGAAAACAGCGGCAGTTCTACAACCAGATCAATATATTCGACAAGGAAAGCAAGTCCTAATGTCAACACCGGGCGGAATTCAGGAAGTCAGCCTTCATCCTCATCCGGATCGAGCGCCACAAGAAGTTCGGGAGGCTCAAGCACAACCAGAAGTTCAGGTGCCACCAATTCGTCAAGGAGCCACGGAAGCTACAATTCCGGAAGCAACTCAAGGAACTCCGGCAACGCGAGCACTACCAGAAATTCCGGCAACACTTCCAGGAGTTCAGGAAGTTCAGCTACAAGAAGCTCGGGCAGCACGGGTTCATCCAGAAACTCAGGAATCTCTACCAGGAATTCCAACAGTTCCTCCAGAAGCTCTTCTACAAGGAGTTCGGGCAGCAGCTATTCCAGAAGCTCCGGCAGCAGCTATTCCAGAAGTTCAGGAGGCGGTGGATACTCCAGAAGTTCGGGCGGAAGTTCCGGTGGCAGCAGACGCAGGTAGCATCAGTATGAACACATCTAATGAAAACAGTTATGAAAGCATTTAGCAAGTCCATTTTGGCGTTGTCCGTGCTCGCAGCATATTCGGTCTGCGCGACAGCACAAAACATGTACGATGCCATCAATATAAGCCGCAACGACTATTTCGGTACAGCAAGAACCGTCGCTTTGGGCAATGCCGTCACCGCATTGGGCGGAGATTTGGGAACAATAGGCATCAACCCTGCCGGATCAGCGGTATATTCATACAGCCAGGTGACAGTTACCCCAGGCATCGCCGTTTCTTCCATCCGATCTTCGTATGATGCCGGCAATTCGTGGGTGTCAGACAACACATCCTCCCGCACCAAGGTTACCATGCCTAATGCCGGTGTCAGCGTGGTATTCAACACCGGGCGCTCGTCAGGTCTGAAATCTTTCACCGTGGCATTTGTGTCCAACCAGACGGCTCAATATCTGAGTTACGCCAATGTATATGGCGTCAATTCCGCCACTTCAAAACTGGCCGAGATGGCGGCTGCCGCTTATGGTATTGACGAAGGTGCGCTCGGCAATTTCCAGTCGTACGACGGCAATGGCATCGCCTGGGATATCCTTACCGGTTATCAGGCCGGAATGTTCGGTTCGTATGGGACAAACGGCCAATATGTGGCTGTAACCGAGGCCCTCAATGGAAACAATCATTATGTTCCAGGCAAATTGGCCCAGACATCCATCACACAGAAGGGAGGTTCCAAAAAAGACGTAGTGCTCAACATGGGATTCAATGTCTCTGACAAGTTCTATTTCGGAGTCAATCTCGGCCTGCCGAAGGCAAGGTACGAATACAATGAGATATTCTACGAATCTGCGATGGACCCAAGCCAGTTCCTTCTTACATTCAACAAGGCTGACGGCAAGGCTTACGACACCTACTTCAAGAGCGCTTCCACCAACTACAAATACGTATCCGATACCGAAGGCGTATATGCCAAATTCGGCTTCATATACAAGCCTCTCAACGCCATCAGATTAGGTGCCGCCATTCAGACTCCGGCAAGTTACACCATAACCGAGAATTGGCAGTACGCGGCCAGCACCACTTTCGATGACAATTATTTCAACGGCAGTCAGACCTCTCCTACCGGCAAATATTCTTATCGTCTGCGCACGCCTTATGTGATAAGTTTCGGCGCGGCCACGACATTCTCGAAACTTGGGCTTCTAAGCATTGATTATGAACTCATGGACTACAGTATCATGCAGTTCTCCGAAATCCATAACGACTATCTCGCCAGGGACCCGTTTTTCGACCTCAACGAGACCAACAGGAATTTCGCCGGAGTATCAAGAAACATCCGCATAGGACTGGAAGCCAGACTCACATCGGAATTCTCGATGCGCTTTGGACTGAGCAATTTAACTTCGCCTGAAAGGTACTGGACCAACGACAGAGGCGAGAGTGTATATGCAGATGATTTCCTTGCGGATTTCGACTCTTACACTTCCAACGCAAAACGACTCGTCAGCTCACACTACACGAAAGACAACACATTCTCGGGATCCATCGGTTTCGGATATGCGTCTTCGTCATCGTTTTTCGCAGATGTGGCTGTAAAATACACAAGGTATCCTAAGACCAGGTTTTATCCATATTACGACTACCCTAATTGGAATGCCGACGGAGATCTTGTAAATGCAGCATCCCCTGTCATAACCAACAACAGGTCGCTGATCAGCGCTTTGTTTACTTTTGGTTGGAGATTTTAAAATTACAGATATATAAATGGAATTGACCGCACAACAGTTGGCGGATGTGCTTCACGGAACAGTAGAGGGCAATCCGCAGGAAACAGTGACATCTTTCGCGAAAATTGAGCACGGCAAGAAGGGACAGCTTTGTTTCTTTGCCAATCCAAAATATGAACAGTATGTATATACCAGCGAGGCTTCAGTCTTGCTGGTAAATTATGATTTCAAGCCCACGGCACCGGTGACGCCTACATTGGTCCGTGTCCCGGATGCGTATTCGGCCCTCTCGGAGCTGCTGAAATATGTAGCGGACCTCCACAAGAAATACCGCAGGCACAGAGGCCGTTGCCGCATTGCATGGAGCGCGAAACTGGGTAAAAAAGTGTATGTCGGCGATTTCGTGACCATCGGCAAGAATGTTTCTATCGGGGATTACACCCGCATTTCTGACAATGTGACCATCGGAGAGGGTACAAAAATCGGTTCCCACTGCATCATTTACCCGGGAGTGCATATTTTCCCTGGAATGGTGATTGGCGACAGGGTGATTCTTCACGCCGGGTGCATCATAGGTGATGACGGCTTCGGGAACGCGCCTCAGCCGGACGGGTCATGGAAGAAAATCGAACATCTCGGAAATGTCATCATCGAAGACGATGTGGAGATAGGCTCGAACACTACAATAGACAAGGCCCCGATGGAGTCAACCATTATCAAGAAAGGAGCCAGGATCGACAACCTGTGCCAGATTGCTCACAACGTGGTTGTAGGAGAGAATACCGCAATAGCGGCCATGACCGGAATCGCAGGCTCCGCCAAAATCGGGAAGAACTGTCTGTTCGGCGGCCAGGTCGGAGTAGCAGGACACATCAACATCGCGGATCACACGACCGTAGCGGCCAAATCGGGCGTCATAGGCAATATCCGCAAAGAAGGACAGACATTGTTCGGTATCCCTTGCATTGATTACAATGTATTTATGAGGGCGTACGTTAAATTCAAACATTCTGGTGAAGAATAGAATTATTTTTTATATCTTTGCGGCCCGATGAATCAACAGACTCTTAATAAAGAATATACCTTTGAAGGTAGAGGGCTTCATACCGGAAGGTACGCCCATCTTACACTGATGCCAGCCGGAGAAAATACCGGAATACGTTTTCTGCGCACAGATCTTAATGTAGAGATAGAAGCGCTGGCGACTAAAGTATCAAAAACGGAACGCAGCACGACCATTACGGAAAATGGGGCGTCCGTTGTCACCATAGAACATCTCATGTCCGCCCTCACGGGACTTGGCGTGGACAATGCCCTTGTCAAGATTGACAATGAGGAAGTTCCGATTCTTGACGGAAGTGCAGAATGCTATGTAAGAGCCATAGCTCCGGATGGTCTCAAAGTCCAGAACGCAGAGAGGAAATATATCGAGTTTTCGGAAGAATTCGAGATAAAGAACGACGAGACCGGATCGTGGGTTAAAATTACCCCTGCAGAACATTTCTCGTTGGACTTGACCGTAGATTTCAACTCTCATGTACTCGGGATACAGACGGCCTCGTGGGATGAAGGCAGCGATTATATCGGACAGATTGCACCTTGCCGGACATTCTGCTTTTTCCACGAACTTGAGTATCTTGCATCCCTGGGTCTCGTGAAAGGCGGAGACGTGGACAACGCCATTGTAATTGTCGAGCACCCCGTTACCAAGGAGCAGGTATCTAAAATGTGCGCCATCTTCGGACAGCCGGTGCTTTCCGTAACGGAGCAAGGATATCTGAGCAATATCAAACTTCATTTCCCGAATGAGTGCGGCAGGCACAAGATGCTCGACCTCATCGGCGACATGCGGCTTATGGGAGGCTTTCCGAAAGCCCACATAACAGCCTACAAACCAGGACACAAAATCAACAGTATTGCAGCTGCGGCCGCAATCGCAAAAAAGAAATAATATGTCAACAACGATTCATCCGCTGGCAACTGTCAGCCCTAAGGCAAAACTCGGAGAAAACGTAGAAGTAGGTCCTTATGCATATATCGATGAGAATGTAGAGATTGGGGACAACTGCAAGATTTATCCGCACGCAACCATCCTTCCGTATGTCAAAATAGGTAAGAATTGTTCCGTATTTCCGGGAGCAGTTGTGGGCGCTGTCCCACAGGACCTCAAATTTGACGGAGAAATAACATATGTGGAAATCGGGGACAATGTGACCATCCGCGAATGTGCCACCATCAACAGAGGCACGAAGGCAAGCGGCAAGGGTATCACTAAAATCGGCAACAACACCCTGATAATGTCTTATGTCCATGTAGCTCATGACTGCCGTGTCGGCAATCACTGCATTCTGGTAAGTTATGTAGGTATCGCCGGCGAGACAGATGTGGACGACTGGGCCATTATCGGAGGCAACACCGCCGTACACCAGTTCTCTCATATCGGCACACACGCCATGGTAGGAGGCTGCTCCGCTGTCAATAAGGACATTCCGCCATACTCAATCTGCGGACGCACCCCTATCTGCTACGCAGGAATCAACATCGTAGGCTTACGTAGAAGAGGCTTTGAGTCTGAAGTTATCAGAAATATCAAAGACATCTACGACACAATCTATTTCCAGGGTTTCAACATTTCCGACGGCTGCGCCAAGGTGGAAGCCGGATTCCCTCAGTCCACTGAAAGAGACACCATACTTTCCTTCATCAGGAACTCAAAGAGAGGAATCGTCAGGGCCAACGATCTCAATTCAAAGGGCGAAATCGAGTAGAATTTGACTCTTAAAATAGCATATTTCCCTCCTGTAGAATACTTTGCCTTACTGGCAAAGTATTCTTCCGTTTATATTGAGGCGTGTGAGAACTACCAGAAGCAGTCATATAGGAACAGATGTCTGATATATGCAGAGAATGGCATACAGGCCCTGAATTTCCCCGTAATACACGAAAATGGCACATTCTCCCTGCCGATAAAAGACATCAAGGTGGACTATTCCACACCGTGGGTAAGGAAGACCGTCAAATGCATTGACTCTGCATATATGTCCTCCGCTTTCTACGAGTATTACAGAGACGAGATGGTATCAATCTTAGAGTCAGAGCCGGAAACCTTATGGGAGCTGGACATGTCCATAATACGGTTTTTCATGCGAAAAATCGGTCTTGCCACCAATCTGCTTGAGACACCCGAATTCGACAAAAACTGTGAAGAAATCCACCCCAAACTGCCCAACAACATATTGAAAGACCTTGGAGTGGATAAATCATACTATCAGGTTTTCGCTCAACGGCACGGGTTCATCCCGAACTTGTCCGTAATGGATCTTCTCTTCAATGAAGGTCCCGCATCCATTGATTATCTGAGATAATTCTAAAAGGCAGCCTTTATAGCACGGAACCGCCTTGCAATAAGCAGCGTAAGGAGAACGCAGGCCACCACGGACACCCAGTAAAGGGGCTCCGGCATCACATCACGCCACGACTCCATATCCTTAAGGGCATCAACATTGCTCAGCACCAGCGAAAATGTATTGTTGGTAAAATGGAGCAACATGGTAAGCTTGAGCGAGCCTGTCTTATAATAAACATATCCCATAAGGCAGCCAATGGTGAAAGCAGGAAGAGCCTGCCAAGGGTTCAGATGTATAAATGCAAAGAAAAGAGCTGAAATCACTATTGCCCACACCGGCTTCATCTTATTAGCCAACAACCCCCTAAGTACCATTCCGCGACACAGCCACTCCTCGAAAATCGGAGCGAAGATGCTCACGCTGATAAGGTTTAAAAGAAGACTGTCCGCAGAAGTCATGGCATCCATCGCAGTCTTGAACCACTGAGGCGGCTCCGGAAGGATAAATCCGAACACATCACAGGCAAATGCCGTAGAAATTGTGGCCAGAACCACCAGCAAAGCGCATTGAAAGCCCCCAAGCGGGCTGAAATTATTCCTGTCAACCAACACCGGAGCTTCATCATAAAAACAATTCTGCTTGCTCTTAAGGGAAGCGTATATCATGGCCGGGATGAACATTATAGGATATGACACCAGCATCATGGCGCTCAGTCCGATTTCCGGTGCCATAAAGTTCATCAGAAATGTCGTCAATTGTCCCAGAACGACTCCTATAAGAAGAAATCCCAGAAGGATGAACATCTCCGCGACCCCGGGCGCGAAATGGTCGAAATTGTCGAAGAACTTGAAGTTCCCCTTTTTGCTTCTTTTCATCATTTGTACAATGGACTTGGATAAACACCTTTTTCCACCAATTCGGCGAACTTGGCCACCACGCCGGGCCTGTCTTCCTTAAATGTGACGCCGAACCATTTGGAAGGAGTGTGCAGTACGTCACATGTAGCATCTCCGGCCTTGACCATTACATCCACTGCGTATGGAATGTAAAATTCTTTCTTGAGTTCCATGCTGTTAGCCTCAAGAAACGATTTGAAAATATCCTGACTGGCATCGAAAAAGTCAGGGGTGAATCCCCACATATTCATTGAGCACAGGTCTTTTCCCTTGAGCTGAACTCTGACTCCGGTATCAGAATTGTCTCCGTATATGCTTCCTGTATTATCCATAAGGATATTGTGATGCTCCACGACATCGGTAAGCTTCATGTCGGCATCATAACTGCATATTCCCCTGGATACGCCACCGGACTCGCTGAGGGTATTGTCAAGCTCAAATCCTATAATGGCATATTGTCCGCTGGTCTTTTCATGGTCACGGCACCAGTCTGCGGCTATTCTGAAAGAATCCCTGCCATAATAATCGTCTCCATTGATGACCACGAACGGCCCGTCGATGACATCCTTGGCCATAAGTACGGCATGCGCGGTTCCCCATGGCTTCTGCCTCTCCGGGTTGAGAGTAAACCCTTCGGGAATCTTGGACAGTTCCTGTGTCACGAACACAAACTCCAAAGGAGTCCCGTCCACACACTTCACACTGCCGTATTTCTGCTTTACAGTCTGTTGGAACTGCTCGAGAAAATATTCCCGCACGATATATACGACCTTTCCAAATCCGGAATGCACAGCATCATATATCGAATAATCAATAATGGTTTCCCCATTTGGGCCAAGTCCGTCCATCTGCTTGAGTCCACCATAGCGGCTTCCCATACCGGCCGCAAGAACCAGAAGAGTAGGTTTCATATAATACGAATTTTAGTATTTACATCTCGCAAAAATAGTTAAATTTGCGCAATAATCATCCAGTATGGGAAAGTTTAAGAGTCTATGGAAAAAGAGTGAGGACGGTGAAAAACGCGAGCAGCGTTCTTTCGCCAGATATGCTATAATCGCAACTTCCCTATGCCTGCTTTTTCTCCTTATAAAACATGACAATCTCATAGTCTGGATGCGCTCGGCCCTGACTCTCCGCTCGCAGAAGCGTCAGATAGAACAGCTTCGCAACGACAATGACAGACTGCACAATGCAGCCGACCATCTCTACTCTGACAAGGACTCTCTGGAGACCTTTGCCAGAGAAAACTACCTGTTCTGCACACCGGACGAAGACGTCTATATCGTCGGTGACTAAGCGGCGGTTTTGCTCTCCATTGCGGACTTGACGTCATGCACGCGCAGGATATCCGCGCCATGAGATATTGCCAGACGATTGGCCTTTTCAGTATCGCCGTGCGTAAAGCGTTTGTCAGCAGCGCCGATAAGGATAGGCTTCCCTATCTCCGCGAACGCCTCAAGATTCTCAAGAATCTCCCAGTTCTGAGCCTCAGTCTTGGCAAAACCAAGTCCCGGATCAAGAATCCAGTCATTCACGCCAATCTCTGACGCCTTTCTGCTGAAATCAACGAAATAATCTTTCAAAGCGGCTACGACTCCCCCGGGATATTCGCACTTGGAATCCATAGTACGCGGATTGCCTCTCTTGTGCATGGCAACATAAGGCAGTCCGAGCGAAGCCACCGTTCCAAGCATCTCGGGATCATCCTCACCCGCAGAAATATCATTGACAATAAACCGGCCAAATGCATCAAATGCCCTCCGGACTATTTCAGAGCTGGTGGTATCGATGGAAAACTCCACCCCAGCAAGACCATACTGCTCAACAACAGCCCTGTCAGCCAAAGATTTCAACGTTGGCTCGAGCCGCCTCCATTCTTCCTCTACGCTCACATCCCCGGCTCCGGGTCTGGTGGACACAGCCCCCAAATCAATCATATCCGCCCCATCCGTAACCATGGATGCGATTCTTGGTATCGAATTGTCAATGCTTGAACGGCTTGGTGCCCAAAAAGAGTCGGGAGTCAGATTGACTACCCCCATTATTTTTATCATATCGTCAAATTAAAAGCATTACGGCAAAAACATACAGCATGAACGCCTGAAACTTCAAGGCGGACTTCCCCGAGCTGGACATCACCACTTCGGCCTGATCCAGAGAGGCAATTTCCATCAGCGTTTCCCTGTCAGGAGCATGATTGAAAGACCACTTGGACACGATGTATGCATCGTCAATGAACACGACTCCGGCATTGGAGCGATTCAGAGTGACCAACTTCTTGCGATCGGCAAAATAACTGTGCGAAAGCACGAACGGATCCTGCACAAGACCGCCAAACAACTCCGGAGTGGACGCCACAAGGACCAGGGAAGTAAATCCTGCTTCCTCTGCGGTACGCACAAATGACGACACCTTCCTCCACTTCTTTTCAGACAGCCTGTCCGGAGAACTCACTGACACAACCATCACTTTCCCCTCCAAAGCCAACGAATCGGCATAACCATCCGCCGCATCCCTGAAATTCAGCAGCAACGGTTCTTCTCCTGAACTGAAATCAAAATCTTCCATTGAGGTCAATTCATTCCCCGGCTTATACTCGGTAAAATCCACAAGCGGAATAGACAACGCGGAATATAGGAAGAAAAGCAGCGATGACACCATCACAATGGCAAAACTCGCATACTTGACCTTTGCCGGCTCACCGACAGCCCTGAAAGGAATAAATGCCAATGCCCACAGCGCCAGAATCACCAGATTCTTGATAAAACTCTGAGCGTGCGTCAGGTGTACAGCCTCCCCGAAGCATCCGCAGTCCATATCCGGATTCGCTATCAGCAGAACAAGCGTGACAAGCGTAAAGAAAGACGCCAGCACCAGCGAAGCGAAAGCAGTAATTCTGCGCCATACTCCAGTAATCAAAGCGGCACCGACAGCAGTCTCGGCCACGGCGAACGCGACTCCGCAGAAATATGACACGGGACGCAGGAAGCCAAGTTTGAAGAAGTTCAAATAAGCCTCAACGATAAGAGACGTCCCCACCGGGTCCATAAACTTAAGTATGCCCGACACAAAGAACACTATTCCTATAAGAACGGCGCTAAATCTTCTGAGCGTTTTCATAAATATCCACAATTTTGGCGAATATCTCTTTTGGTGGCAGCATGTCTCCGAACTCGTCCGAGCAGTCAACCGCTATGAAGGACGAATCACGCTCGGATTGCCTCCGATACATATCACGCACTCGCTTCTGAAATGAAATGTCTGACTCATGAATGTCGCTTGACCCGTGCAGATATTCTCTGTCATCCCCGCCGCGTGCTCCTGAGAGGCTATGTTCCACAAAAGAAATCGGCACGTCAAGGAAAAGGTTGAGATCCGGGCGAGGCAGGCCAAACTGACCGTATTCAGTATCCTCTATCCAGGACCGGAGAGCCTCAGCCTGCATGTCATCAGACAATTTGGCGCATTGATAAGCGATATTGGAATACACATACCTGTCCAAAAGGACCGTCTTGCCCGCAGAAAGTACATCTCGGATAGCAGCAGCTGCGCCATGCCGGTCTTCAGCGAACAGCAGGGCCACGAGTTGGGGATGAACCGACTCAATGGGGCCGAAATCCCCCCTGAGGAACCGGCTTATGAGTTCCCCGTACACAGGAGCATCATAACGGGGGAAATGGATATACTCCAAATCCCCGTTTCTTTTCTGAAGATAATCTTTAAACATCCTGACCTGAGTGGACTTGCCTGCCCCGTCAAGACCTTCCAATACCACTAGCATATTGCGTCAATTCACTCTGATTTTCTGTCCAATCTTTATCTTGTCCACCTTCAGCCCCGGATTGAGTTTCTGTATCTGACTTACCGACTTGCCGTTCTTTCTGGCAATTACGGAAACCGTCTCGCCGGATTTGACCGTATGCCATTTCATGGCAGCCCGCTCAGCCTCAATCCTCTTCTCCTCTTCGATTATTTTCTCGTCGACCGCATATATTTCCTCTTCCTCGTCAATGGACTCCGGAACATACCGCGACGAAGCATTCAGATAACTGCGTCTGAGCACGAACACGTTCGCACGCAACTTGCCGTTTTCAAAATCCACCACCCATTCGGGGTCAAACGCAAATCCCTTATATCTGGTCTCAAAATGCAGATGCGGTCCGGAAGAACGTCCGGTAGAACCGCCAAGTCCCACTATATCTCCTGCCCGAACCCAATCTCCTACGGCCACCTGACGTTTGGACAAATGCCCATAGAAGGTCTCCAACCCGTTCTCATGCCTGAGAATCACAAGATTGCCATACCCGGAAACATAGCTCGACATACGTACTCTGCCGTCGAAAGCCGCAGCCACCGGTGTCCCCGACTTCAGAGGAATATCAGTTCCCTGGTGACGACGTCCGCGTCTGTATCCGAACTTGGAATATACTTTCCCCACATACGGGCACACAAAACGGCTTACCGAATCGATAAGACAAATACTGTTGCGATAACCGATATCATCGAGGGTCACCTTGGCGTACGGGTTCGTCACATTCACGACCCAATAATCCCTAAACACGTCATCCTGCTCAAGTTTCTTCCTGTTCTTGATATAACGCCATGTATAGTCGTCATTCAGAACGATCTGCAGGTAACTGTCACCTATATCCAGCGTATCGACAGGCGCACCGTCCCCTTTCTGGAACAGGCCCGGCATGGTAATGAAATCTTCCGGTACCCATGTGGCGGCGGGAGGAGGTACATTTCCCTCCAGTCTCGTAGTATCTGCAACTGAAAAGTTCAGCAGCGCGGTCAGCAGTGATACAAAAATCAGCACCGTACCCATCCTATGACTTCACTGCTCCGAAACGGAAGACCAGAATTTCCTCCACCTGTGACACCTTTTCCGCAAGCAACTCGTCCGTACGGGCCTCGCAGATAAATCTCAGATAAGGCTCAGTGTTGGAAGGGCGGATATTGAACCACCAGTCGGCAAACTCCAGACGGTAGCCGTCGAAATCCATCATCTTCTTCAATGGTTCCTTATCGATGAAGTAATCGCGCACGGCATCCATTGCTCCCTTTTTATCCTCAAGTTTGAAATTGATTTCTCCGGAGTTGCGGTATTTGGTCATAGAATCAATCTTGTCGCTGAACTTGATACCTTTCTTCTTGAGTGCAGAAACTATGCGTAGCACAATGATGGAAGAAAGAAGTCCGCTGTCCGAATAGAAAAAGTCCTTGAAATAATAGTGTCCTGCAAGTTCTCCTCCCCACAGACCGTCTATCTCTCTGAGCTTCGGAGCGGCATAAGCCCTGCCCACTCTCCAGGTGTGCAACTCTACGCCATACTGCTCAAGATACTCTCCTACGGAATTTGAACTACGGATTTCCTGAAGCACCTTAGGATTCCTGGCTCCGCGCTCCACGCAGAAATACTCCGCCATCAATGCGATAATCAGGTCAGGTGCCACAAACCGGGCCTTGTCATCCACGAACATGACTCTGTCCGCATCTCCGTCATATATCACTCCGATGTCAGCCTTTCTTTCGGCCACAAGATTGCGAAGCGGCTCAACGTTCTTCGGCACCAACGGATTAGGCTCATGATTAGGGAAACGTCCGTCCATCGTGTCGAAGATATAGGCCGGCTTGTCGCCGAACATCTCCTTGGCGAACAGGCAAGACATACCGTTGGACAGGTCGAACGCAATCTCAAGATTGGAATAGTCGCCTTTGAACTTGGACATGAAAGCCATATAGTCGTCATGGATGTCCTTTGCGAACACCTTTCCGCGTACTGCCGCCACAGGGGTTGCCTTCCCTTCGTCAATCCAGGCCTTAATCTGTCCGAGGCCTGTATCCAGACCCACAGGAAGCGCGTTTTCGCGGCTCACCTTCATTCCGTTGTATTGTGCAGGATTGTGGCTTGCAGTAATCTGGACTGAAGCCTTGAATCCATAATTGGCCGTGGCGAAATATACCATTGGCGTAGAACTCAGGCCAAGGTCATACACGTCGGCACCGGCATCGCAGATACCTTTTACAAGATTGTCATGTATCTCTTCTGAAGACACACGGCAGTCACGTCCGACCACCACCTTGTCGGCACCCAGAAGTTCCGGTATGAAATACCCGACCTTATATGCCGTTTCCTTATCAAAATCCACTCCGTAGATTCCTCTTATGTCATATGCGTGAAATGCTCCCATATTACTTGATTTTTGATTTGTATGATGTTCTGATTTTGCCCTGTGCAATGTTGAGAAGTTTCTTGCCTATCATCTTGCGTCTGATCGGCGCCACGATGTCGGTAAAAAGCTCTCCGTCCAGATGAGAGAACTCATGCTCAATCATACGGCAGGCGAATTTGTCAAAAGACTCTGTCTTTTTGGTGAAGGTCTCATCGTAATACTCGACTTCAATAGACTCCGGACGACGCACCGACGCATAAATGCCGGGCACGCTCAGACATCCTTCTTCATACTCGCACATAGAGTCGCTCAACGAGACGACAACCGGGTTGATAAAGGTTCTCTTGAACCCTTTGAGATACGGAAACACATCTGCCATCACATCACCGTCCACAACGGCCACCCGCAAACTCTCCCCTACCTGAGGAGCCGCCAGTCCGCATCCTTCGGAAGCCTTCAGCGTCTCCCACAGATCCGAAACCAATTCCTTGATATTCTCTTTACCATTCTCGATATCCGCAGGTGCCGCTTTCTGCCTGAGCACCTCGGAGCCATAAAGATAAATCGGTCTAATCATTTCTTTTTGTCCATAAAACTTTGCAAAATTATCGCCGCGCTTATCCTGTCAACCTGCTTTTTGTCCCTTCGGTCACTTTTCTTCATTCCTCCGTCTATCATTGCCCTGTGAGCAAGAACAGATGTGAATCTCTCGTCTTCCAGACTTATGGGAACGTCAGGAAAAGCCTTCGCCAACGTTTTCAAAAATCGGTCCACGTCAGGAGCCGCCTGCGCAGGACGGCCGTCAAGGTTGAGAGGATAGCCCACCACAAAACGAACTATGGTCTCGGTTCGGGCATAATTTTGGAGATATTCTATTATCTTTGCAGATGTAACAGTCTCCAGCGGAGATGCGAATATGCCGAGAGGGTCGCTTACCGCGATTCCCGTCCGGGCGTTGCCGTAATCTATTCCTATGATTCTGTTCATCACCGCGAAATTAGTCAAAAACAACCTATTTCGCAAAAGTTTGGAAAAGATGAAATTTCAGAACAAGAATTACAGACTGTCTCTCGTGGACAACGATACGCACAGCGGCGTGAAGACCATACGCTTCACGAAACTGCGCTTCATAACCATAGCCATAGCTACAATCGTATGCAGCATCTTGCTGATATATTGTCTGATAGCATTTACGCCGCTCAGAAACACCATCCCAGGATACCCTACCGTTCAGGTCAAAAAAGTGGCCATGGCCAACGCAATGAAAATAGATTCGCTTGAAAGCATCATCACAAGGTGGGACCTATATGCCGAGAACCTCAGCAGAGTACTTGCCGGTGAGGCGACAGTCAACTTTGACAGTCTCATAAGGCGGAGCGCATTGAAATACGTTTCAGACAAGCCCAAGTCCGAACTGGACAAGCAGGATTCCCTCCTTAGGGAAAGGGTGCAGCGCGAAGAACAATTCGGGCTGAGCACCAACGCGCAGAAGTCGTTGCCGATGGAAGGCAAGCACTTCTTCAATCCCGTCAAGGGCGTCGTGTCCGGCAGCTTCGACAAGGTAAGGCATCCCGGCATCGACATCAGCACTCCCGCCGGATCGATTGTAAGCGCAATTCTTGACGGCACGGTGATTTACTCGGGCTGGGACGAACAGCGCATGTACGTGATAATAATTCAGCATAGTGACAATCTTGCAAGCTGCTACAGCGGTTGCAGCCGGGCTCTCAAAAACAGCGGGGATGAGGTTAAGGCCGGAACGCCGATTGCAATGAGCGGCGGGGCCGGAAGCGAATCCAAGACTGACGTTCTTCACCTTGAAATATGGAATAACGGAGAGCCTATTGACCCGGCAAGGCACCTGAATTACTAACAGTTGTATTGAATGAGAAAGAGAAGAATAGCGATACTCGGTTCGACCGGATCGATAGGGACACAGACCTTGGATGTGATAAGAAGACATCCGGACATGTTTGAAGTGGAGTTGATATCTGCACGACGCAATGTAGATTTGCTCACGAAGCAAGCCATTGAATTCGATGCCGCAAATGTAGTAATATGTGAGGAGTCCAGATATAAGGAAACCGCCGATGCACTGCAGGACAAAGGAATAAAGGTGTGGTCCGGAGTGGACAGCCTGTGCGAGCTGGTCAAGATGTCCTCGGTAGATATCGTGGTAGGAGCGATGGTTGGATTCAGCGGGCTGCGTCCGACCCTTGCGGCTCTTGAAGCAGGAAAGACAGTTGCCCTGGCCAACAAGGAGACCCTGGTTGCGGCAGGCCCTATCGTAATACGCACCATGCTCGAACACAATGCCGTCATACTGCCGGTGGATTCCGAGCACTCCGCCATTTTTCAATGTCTGCTCGCATCCAAAGGCAACAGTGTGGAAAAAATTCACCTGACAGCCTCCGGCGGACCGTTCCGTACCTGGGAAAGAGCCCGAATTGCGGCAGCTACGGCACAACAGGCCCTCAAGCACCCTAACTGGAACATGGGTGCCAAGGTGACCATTGACTCCGCAACCATGATGAACAAGGGATTCGAGGTAATAGAAGCCAAATGGCTGTTTGACCTGAACCCGGACCAGATCAACGTAGTGGTGCACCCTGAGTCCATCATACATTCCATGGTGGAGTTTGAGGACGGAGCGGTGATTGCCCAGATGGGATGTCCGGACATGAGAGAGCCCATAGGATTTGCTCTCAGTTACCCGCAGAGAGTCAGCGTTGGGAACAAGAAACTTGATTTCGCATCCATGGGGCATCTCAGTTTCGAGGCTCCGGACATGAAGAAATTCCCGTGCCTTGAACTCGCTTATGATGCCATAAAACGGGGAGGCAATGTACCCTGCGCCCTGAATGCCGCGAATGAAGTGACTGTAGCGGCATATTTGAAAGGGCTTATAGGGTTCTATGACATCGCGCGCATCAATGAGAAATGCATGCTGGGAATGAATTTTGCAGCAGACCCGTCACTTGAGGATATTTTCCTCACCAACAAAGAAATAGCGACTATCGCCGATGGTTATATTAATTAAAGCACTTCAGGTGATTCTTTCCCTTTCCCTGCTCATCTTCCTGCATGAACTGGGACATTTCATGTGGGCCAAACTGTTCGGAATCAGAGTGGAGAAGTTCTATCTTTTCTTCGATGCCGGAGGGAAGTCCATCGCCAAATGGAAATGGGGAGAGACCGAGTTCGGCATAGGCTGGCTCCCTTTCGGAGGCTATTGCAAAATTGCGGGAATGGTGGACGAATCCATGGACACCAAGCACCTCTCTGAAGCCCCCAAAGAATGGGAGTTCCGTTCCCACCCGGCATGGCAGAGGCTGCTGGTAATGGCCGGAGGCGTACTCAACAACTTCATATTTGCCATTCTGTCCTATACGATGATTCTTGCCATCTGGGGACAATCATACATAGACAACAGCACCAGTGAGATTTACGTCAACGACACGGCCTATGAAATGGGATTCCGCACCGGCGACAGAATACTCAAGCTGGATGACTATGTGCCTGAGAACTTCGCAATGCTTCAGGCAGATCTGGCGAGAAGAGAGGTCAGCACCGCTACCGTACTAAGAGGTACGGATACCGTGGAACTCTACATAGACAGGGCGATGATAAGCGAAGTCCTGAATTCCCAGCTCATGTTCGATCTTGCCGTACCGTTTGTAATTGACTCGGTAATGGCCACCGGGCCGAATGCCGGGACATCCCTCAAACGCGGAGACAGACTTGTATCCATCAACGGAGAAAAGGTGGAGTTTCTTCAGGACTCAAGACCTGTCCTTGAGGGATTGAAGGATTCCGAGGTTACGCTCGGCGTGTTAAGAGGGAAAGATACCCTGACGATGGAAGCGCAGGTGGACAGTTCCGGACGATTGGGGCTGAGCATTATGAGCCCTGGCATAAAGACCCGAAAATACAATATTTTAAGTGCTGTACCGGCCGGATTCAAAATGACCGGAAGCACTATCGGAGGCTACCTTAAAGACTTGAGACTGCTTGCAACCCCTTCTACAGGGGCATACAAGTCAGTAGGCAGTTTCATCGCCATAGGAGAAGTCTTCCCGTCCACCTGGGACTGGTATCAGTTCCTGAGCATAACGGCACTTCTCTCCATAATGCTCGCCGTCATGAACCTGATTCCAATACCGGGACTCGACGGAGGACATATCTTGTTTGTTCTTTACGAAATGATAAGCAGACGCAAGCCAAGCGACAAATTCCTTATGATAGCACAGATGATAGGCATGCTTCTGCTGTTCGCACTGATGTTTTTAGCCTTGGGCAACGACATAGGGCGCCTGTTCAGATAAATTTGACAACACAACCAACAGTCTTGATATGAAACGTTTTTTTGCTTTACTGTCAGTATGCATCCTCGGACTCGCCGGATGCAAGAGCACAGCAACCCTTCTTCCGAGCGTCAGCGGCAAGGCCGGAGAAGTGATAATAGTGATGGACAGGGAAAACTGGGAAGGCTCTCTGGGAGCCGACACGCGCGAACTCCTGGCCAGCGACTGTCCGTTTCTCGCACAACGGGAGCCGCTCTACAATCTGGTGAACGTATCGCCCAACGGATTTGCGGATCTTTTCAAAATCCATAGAAATATCGTTCTCTTCAACATAAACCCTCAACTCGACACAACCGGAGTCTTCTACAAACACAATGTATGGGCAAACACCCAGGTGGTGGTACAGGTAAGTGCCTATGACAGCGAAGGGGCGCAGAAGATTCTCAAAGACAACGGCAAGACTATTATCAGCGCCATCGAGCAGGCTGAGCGGGACAGAGTGATAATCAACACTCTAAAGTACGAGGAGCGCACCATTGCACCGGAAGTTGAAGCAAGGTTCGGAGGTGCCATGCATTTCCCGTCCGGCTACAAACTGAAGCTTGCAAAGGATGATTTCATGTGGATTGCAGATGACAAACAATATGTATATCAGGACGTTTTCATCTATCGTTATCCGGCAGAGAAGAACCATCCTTTCACCTCTGACAACATAATCAGGCACAGAAACGAGATGCTCAAGAAATACGTGCCCGGAATGTTCGAGAATACGTACATGACTACCAGCGAGTTTTTCACTCCGCAGATTGAGTACATGAGATACAGAGGGATCCATTTCGTTCAGACCAGAGGCATGTGGGAAGTGAAGAATGACTTCATGGGAGGGCCGTTCGTATCTCACTCGTTCTATACGCCGGACGGAAAAGACATAATGGTTCTGGAAGCCTTCGTATATGCCCCAAGATATGATAAGAGACAATATCTCAGACAAGTGGAATCCCTGTTGTATTCATGGGAATGGAGCAAAAATGAAGAAAAGGAAGAAAAATAGTTTGTCATTAACAAATAAATTTCTATCTTTGCATTCCCAATAATGGAAGATATCCCTATTGGGACGTTTGGTGGGTTCGTATAACGGTTAGTACTCAAGATTTTCATTCTTGCAACAGGAGTTCGATTCTCCTACCCACTACCAAATATAAAAAAAAGTAAAATAATGGCAAACACAGCTTCAGCAAAGAAGGCCGATCGTCAGAACGATAGGCACAGACTGCATAATAGATATTATGCAAAGACTACAAGGAATGCTATTCGCGATATCCGCAACACCAGCGACAAAGCTACAGCGGAGAAGAATGCTCCAAAGGTTTATGCTATGATCGATAAACTCGCCAAGATAGGTTTGATTCACAAGAACAAAGCTTCAAATCTGAAAAGCGGTATAGCAGTATACATCAATAAACTTGCATAAGCAAGTTTATTTTTTATCGGGATGTAGCGCAGTTGGCTAGCGCACCACGTTCGGGACGTGGGGGTCGTCCGTTCGAGTCGGATCATCCCGACACTGCAAAGAGAAGAACACCAGAGTTCTTCTCTTTTTTTATATCCATTACACGGCACTGCACCCGCGTTCAGGGGAAAATATCAGAGTCACGTGGTAAAAAATGGAACAAAATGTAAGAAAGTGTAAAATTTTTGCTATCTTTGACCTCGCGTATAAGAATTGTTACAGATGGCAAGTTTCATTGGTGAATACACTTCTCGAGTAGATGACAAGGGGCGCCTGGTTTTCCCGGCTGCCTTCCGTGCCATGCTTGCTCCGGGAGCCGACACCAGATTCGTTGTCAAAAAGGATCTCTTTGCCCCGTGCCTCGATATGTACACCTATGAGGAATGGGAGAAGCAGTCCGGGAAGGTACAGGATTCACTCGACTTGACATTCAACAAGACTCACGCAATTTTCTGGAGAGAATATACGCGGGATCGCGATCTTGTAGAGCCGGACGCACGTCTGGGCAGGATTTCCATAAGCCGCAAACTCCTTGATTCAATTTCAGTGGACAAAGAGGTGGTTTTCTCCGGCAGTGACTTCAAGATTGAGATATGGTCCAAAGAAGCGTTTGAGGCATCCAGACTCTCCAGCGACGAATTCATTGCCATTGCAGAAGACCTCTCGCATAGATAGAGGTCAAAATGTCAGAATATCACATACCCGTTCTATTGAAGCAAAGCATCGATGCTCTCGTCACAAATCCTGACGGGAAGTATGCTGACGCCACTTTCGGAGGAGGAAGCCACAGCCGCGAAATACTGTCAAGACTATCCCCGAAAGGGTCCCTGATGGCATTCGACCGGGACAACGACGCCCTCGCCAACGCACCTAAGGACGAGAGGCTCACACTCATACACAACAATTTCAGATTCATACACAACTACGTCCTTTTCGACTCTTACGAAAAGGGTACCGGGAATGAGCTTTTGGACGGCGTACTCGCGGACCTGGGAGTGAGCTCACACCAGTTCGACACCGCAGAGCGCGGGTTTTCATTCAGGTACAGTGCAGCTTTAGATATGCGGATGAATGCGCAGGGCGGCAAGACCGCCGCCGACGTAATCAATTCTTATACGCAAGAAGAATTGGAAAAAATACTCAAACTGTTCGGTGAGGTCGACAATTCGCGCAGAGTAGCCCAACTTATTGTGGATGCTCGTGCGAAAAAGCCGATTCTCACAACGGACGACCTTGCCGGGGCTATCTCCCCCGCCCTGCCATCTTTCGCTGAACACAAGTATCTGGCCAAGATTTATCAGGCATTCCGCATCGAAGTGAACGACGAAATGCGTTCGCTTGAGAAGTTCCTCCAAGGCGCTGCAGCATCGCTGAAAAAGGACGGACGGCTTGTCGTGATAACCTACCACTCCCTCGAAGACAGAATGGTAAAGAACTTCATCAGAAGCGGCAGGATTGACGGAGTGATGCAGAAAGACAACTTCGGCGTGAGCTTGTCTCCGATGGAGCCGATAAACAGGAAGCCGATACTTCCGGATGATACGGAAATCAGTTCAAACACAAGGGCAAGAAGCGCGAAGCTCAGGATAGCTCGCAAGAAATGATTATGGCATGGAAATTATCTGACATACGGCATTTCCTGCTGAACAGCTTGAAGGCCATGCTGAAAGGCGAATTTCTGCTACGTGCAAACGTGGGCAGATATTTCATTCATGTGCTGTACACCTTCTTCCTGTTCGTCGTCATCATCTGGATAAGCCTGAAGACCGAAGCCACCATGGCAAAAGTCGAAAAGAACCGTACCGTCATAAACGAATTGGAGATTGAGCAATCGCAAATGATATTTGATCTGGCAAGCGCCGGAAGGCGTTCCACCGTGGAAAGCAACCTTGCCAGACTGGGATCTGCAGTGACCGAGCCCGGCAAGCCGGCATACAGGATAGGAAAATAATATGACAAGCCAGACCGGAAATACTAAAAAGAGGGATCGCATAGGGGTAATTCTCTATGTGATTTACCTGTTGCTGCTCATAGGAGCGGTAGCTATAGTATTTCAGATAATCAGAATCCAGATCCAAAAGCCGGATCAGAGAATCGTGGACGCTCTCACGCCGGCATCCATAGAGAAGAGCATCGAGCCTAAAAGAGGCCGGATAATCGACTCCCAGGGCAGAATTCTGGCATTGTCCTGCCCGGAATACCAGTTCTTCATTGACTGCACCGTCATGAAAGCCGAGAACGACACCTGCAAACATGAAATAGAGTGGCACAAAAAAGCCAGACTGCTTGCAGAAGGACTGTCCAAAGAATTCGGAGACAAGAGTGCGGCCTCATACTACAAGGCACTTTCAGACGGACGCAAAAAAGGGAAGAAATACCTGAGAATCGGCACACGGGTCGATCACAACACGTACAAGCGCCTGATGGAACTGCCGCTTTTCAACGAAGGCAGATACAAGGGCGGAGTCGTAGTGGAAAGAGAGAACGTGCGCCGTTATCCGTACGGGGAACTCGCCAGAAGAACCATCGGTTTCGTACGCAACAACAAGGTGCAGGTCACCAATACCCACATAGGAATCGAAGGCAAATATGACTACATCCTGCACGGAACGGAAGGTATAGAATATCTGAGAAACACCGACTACGGTCGCATACAGAACAGCGACAGCACTGTAAGGATGGCCATAGACGGGAAAGATATCATCACGACCCTGAATATTGACTATCAAGATATTGCAGACAATGCCCTCAGGGAGCAAATTGAGAACGAAGATGCACTCGAAGGAGCATGCCTTGTGCTCATGGAGACCAAAACCGGTGCAATCAGAGCAATGGTCAATCTGGTAAGGGATGCCAAAAGCGGCAAATTCGGGGAAATACAGAATTACGCGGTGGGCCGCAAGGCGGAACCGGGCTCCGTGTTCAAGACAGTCACACTGATGTCTGTACTCAACGACGGATACATCAAAAGCCTCGACGAGACACTGCCGGCAAAAAGCGGGCATGTAGAAGGAACATCCATCAACGACGCGCACATCCCTGAGTTTGCCAGAAATCACCATACGGACAGAATCTCCATCCTCGACGGATTCAAGATATCTTCCAACTATGTTTTCGCCACGCTTGCAGTAAAATACTATGGAAAGAGAGACGGTTATGACGGCACGGACAAATTCCTTTCCAACATATACAGCTACAAACTCGGAGAAGCGTTCGATTTTGACCTTGACGGTCTGCAGACTCCTACAATACCGAGCCCGAAGACAAGATACTGGACCAACACGGACCTTGGCTCCATAGCATTCGGCTACAGTACGGAAGAGACACCGATTCATATACTCACCTTTTACAACGCAATCGCCAACAAAGGAAAGATGATGAAGCCGTATCTGGTGAACGGCCCCGGAATACTGAATTCCGCCGTCTGCTCCAAAGCCGTGGCGGACACTATCACAAGGGCACTTAAAGCCGTGACCGAAGACGGTACGGCCAAAAGGCTCAAAGGAGCCAAGTGCAGCGTTGCCGGAAAGACAGGAACCTCTTTCGGAACCTACGCCAACGGCAAATATGTCGATGAGCACGGACGCCGCAAATATCAGGGAACTTTCGTGGGCTTTTTCCCTGCCGAAGACCCGCAGTACAGCATCATCAGCGTGGTGTATTCCAAGCCCACGAACAAAAGCTTCCAGGGAGGAGGCATACCTGCAAAGGCCATAAGAACAGTTATAGACAGAGTTTACGACATAGATCCATACTTTCAGGAGACATTGAGACAGAAAAGAAAATGAAACTTGAAGAAATCATAAAAAGGTGCGCTGTCACATCAGTCTCAGGCAATACCGCCGTTGAGATTGACGCCATCACCAACGATTCCCGGAAAGTGGCTCCGGGGAGCCTTTTCGTGGCGGTAAGCGGATGTGGCAATGACGGAAGACAATACATAAAAGCAGCCATCGAGGCAGGAGCCGCTGCAGTGATTCTTGAAGAAGGAGACCCGGCGGAGAAAGAGTACCTGTCCTCCTTCCACGGAACGACAGTCCACGTAAAAGACAGCCGGCTCGCCGCAGCAATGGCCGCAGATGCTTTCTACGAGCATCCGAGCGGGAAACTGAACCTGGTAGGAATCACCGGCACCAACGGCAAGACAACTACCGTAACTCTGCTGTACAACCTTTTCCGCAGCCTTGGCTACGAATGCGGTCTGATGTCAACCATCGCCAATTATGTAGGTTCGGTCAGGCTGGAAACCGCCAACACAACTTCCGATCCGATAACCATCAATGCCCTGCTGGACCGGATGTGCAAAGCCGGGTGCGAGTATTGCTTCATGGAAGTCAGTTCCATCGGGGTGGCTCAGAAACGGGTGGAAGGTCTGGAATTCAAGGTGGGGATATTTTCAAACCTCACGCACGACCATCTTGACTACCACGGAACGTTCGCGGAATACCTGCGCTGCAAGCAGGCGTTCTTCGACCAGCTCTCCAAGGATGCATACGCCATCACCAATACCGATGACCGGAACGGACGCATAATGGTGCAGAATACCAAGGCACACATCGTCACATACGGTTGCAAAACCGCCGCTGACCACAAATGCCGCATCATCGAGGAAGGATTCGACGGTATGCTGCTGAATATAGACGGGAAAGAAGTATGGACAAGACTGGTGGGAGCGCATAACGCATATAACCTGCTGGCCTTGTACACGACAGCCGTAACGCTCGGCGCCGGGGCGGAAGAAACCATGGTCGCCCTGTCCGGACTGGAATCTGCAAAAGGAAGGCTTGAAACCATCCGCGGACCGAAAGACCTCACCGTAGTGATAGATTACGCACACACGCCGGACGCACTTGAAAACGTGCTCAAAACCCTCAGGGACATCGGGCCGGAAAGACAGCTTATCTGCCTGTTCGGATGTGGAGGAGACAGAGACAGGACCAAACGCCCGGAAATGGGCGCAGTCGCGGAGAAGTACGCAGACCGCATCATCCTTACTTCCGACAACAGCCGTACCGAAAGTACCTCGGAGATTATAGAAGAAATCAAAGGCGGCTTGACGCCTACAGGTCTGGCCAAGACATTGAGCATAAGTGACCGAAAGGAGGCAATCCGCACCGCCATTATGCTTGCAGACAAGGGAGCGGTACTGCTGCTCGCCGGGAAGGGTCATGAAACGTACCAGATTATCGGCAAGGACAAACGCCATTTTGATGAAAGAGAAATTGTAGAAGAAGCATTCAAGACATTGTAGATATGTTGTATCATCTCGCACATTGGTTAGAAAGCATAGGGGCGGACATCCCGGGAACGGGATTGTTCAACTATTTGTCGTTCAGAGCGATATTGGCGGCAATCCTGAGCATGCTTATAGCATATTTCGCCGGCAAAAAGATTATAGCGAAACTCCAGCTCAAGCAGATAGGAGAGACCATAAGGGATCTCGGTCTGGAGGGGCAGATGCAGAAGAAAGGCACCCCGACGATGGGAGGAATCATAATAATAGTGGCACTGCTGGGTTCCGCCCTGCTTGTATGCCGTCTGGACAGCGTTTATACGATACTCCTCATAATCACCACTCTGTGGTGCGGCGCCATCGGGTTTACCGATGACTACATCAAGGTGTTCAAACACAATAAGGATGGCATGAGCGCCAGGATGAAACTCCTTCTCCAATTCGGACTCGGACTGGTCATCGCACTGTCCGTATGCATAAGTCCCGACATCCATTCAGACAGACTCGTCACCACGATTCCGTTCGTGAAGGAGCACGAATTCGATTATTCCTGGCTCTCTATATTCAAGGGTCAGTTGGGAGTTTACGTATCGTGGGGAATCTATATGATAATGATCATATTTGTGATACTGGCCTGCTCCAACGGAACCAATCTGACGGACGGTATGGACGGACTTGCGACCGGAACGTCAGCCATAGTGGGCGTTGTCATCGGAGTAATGGCATGGCTCAGCGGAGACGTCCTCGACGCCAAATACCTCAACATAATGCATATCCCCGGTTCGGGAGAAGTAGCCATCTATATGGCGTCTTTCGTGGGGGCTCTTCTGGGTTTCTTATGGTTCAACACATTCCCGGCACAAGTATTTATGGGTGATACCGGAAGCCTTACAATCGGAGGCATAATCGGTGTCAGCGCAGTGCTCATACGAAAAGAGTTGCTTCTTCCGATACTTTGCGGAATCTTCCTGATGGAAAGCCTGTCCGTAATCATTCAGAAAGGCTGGTTCAAATATACCAAACGAAAATACGGAGAGGGCCGAAGAGTCTTTCTGATGGCTCCCCTGCATCACCATTACCAGAAACAGGGAATACCGGAGCCACGAATCGTGACAAGGTTCTGGATAGTAGGAATAATACTCGCGGTCAGCACACTGGCCTTATTGAAAATCAGATAATCGCACATTATGACAAACGAAATCAACAAAGCAAGAATCGTAGTTCTCGGAGGTGCCGAGAGCGGAGTCGGTGCAGCAGTACTTGCAAAAGTCAAGGGATTCGACGTATTCCTGTCTGACTGCGGGACAATAAAAGAAGAGTATGCATCCACTCTGCGGGAATGGAACATCCCGTTCGAAGAGGGTGGACACAGCGAGAATCTGATACTTAACGCAGACGAAGTGGTAAAGAGTCCGGGAATCCCCGAGACTGCTCCGATGATCCAGGCGCTAAGAGCACAGGGCACACACATCGTGTCCGAGATAGAGTTCGCTTCCAGATATGACAATGCGAAAAAAATCTGCATCACCGGATCCAACGGAAAGACGACCACTACTTCCCTTATATACTATCTGCTCAAGGAAGCCGGGCTCAACGCGGGCCTCGGCGGCAACATAGGTCAGAGCTACGCATATCAGGTGGCAACCTGCCACTATGACTATTACGTGCTCGAAATAAGCAGTTTCCAGCTTGACGACGTGTATGATTTCCGTCCGGACATTGCAATTATCACCAATATCACTCCGGACCATCTGGACCGCTATGACAACAAGATGGAGAACTATGTCCGCGCCAAGTTCCGCATAGCACGGAATCTTCGTCCGGAAGACTGTTTCATCTTCGACTCAGACGATGCCATCACCATTGAGCACTTGAACGACATTGTGCTCAAGGCCAAGATGCTCCCGTTCTCACAGGAGAAGGAAGTGCAGCAGGGAGCATTCCTCAAAGACGACAAAATCATCGTGCGGTACGAAGACGAGCAGAGCGAAATATATCTTCAGGAACTTGCTCTCGGCGGGAAGCACAACATATACAACTCAATGGCGGCAGCCCTTGCGGCAAAAGCCACAGGTATCAGCGACGAGATAATCCGCAACAGCCTCAAGAGTTTCTCTCCTATCGAGCACCGTCTCGAACCGGTACTGAGCGTAGGCGGGGTACTGTACATCAATGATTCCAAGGCAACGAATGTGGATTCTGCATGGTATGCGCTCGAGTGCCAGACCAAGCCTGTAGTATGGATAGTCGGCGGCAAGGACAAGGGCAACGACTACAGCGTACTCAACGAGCTGGTAAAGAGCAAAGTCAAGGCCATCGTATGTCTCGGAATAGACAACCATAAGATTCACGAAGCCTTTGAAGGAATCGTAGGAGCCGACAAAATCGTGGATACCGCTTCCGCCGAGCAGGCTGTCAAAGCATCAGCGGCGTTTGCAGACAGTGGAGACGTGGTTCTTCTGAGCCCGTGCTGTGCAAGTTTCGACCTGTTCAAGAGTTATGAAGACAGGGGACGGCAGTTCAAAGAAGCAGTAAGACATCTATAATACTATGGCAAGGAAAACCAAGGAAAGCACATTCTGGACATTTGCGGACCACTTCGAAGGAGACAAAGTGGTCTGGATAATCGTGCTTTTGCTGTTCCTTGCGTCTATCGTATGCATGTTCTCATCATCATCAAGACTGCTGAAAGACGAAATGAGCCGGATTGATGTGGTTACCGAACAGTTCAAGACGGTACTCGGAGGACTTGTACTTGTAATATTATTATACAACATAAAGAGAATCAGCATATTCAGGGTAGCCAGCAGTTTCGGATTGCTGCTGTCCTTTGTATTGCTGCTACTGCTCGACCTGCGCATAAGCACGCCTGTGGTCAAGGCAATAGAAACCAACGGAGCATACCGCGTACTACAGTTAAACGGCATACAGATACATGTGTTCGAGATAGTCAAGGTGGCAATGGTCATGTATCTTGCGTGGGCCATTGATGCCATCAAGCGAAACTGCCATCTGATGCCCGGAAGGTCCCTAAGCGAGAAATGGAAAAAGATTCTGTACCTGTATATCCCGTTCCTTGTGATTTTCGTAATGATAATCCCGGGAAGCAACTCAAGTGCACTGTTCATAGGCGGAATCATGTACATAGTGATACTGCTCGGCGGCGGAAACCTCAAGGACATGCTGATACTGGGCGCCTGCGGCATCACAGCGGTAATGATTTGCTTCGGCATATACAAGGTATCGGACGGGAAGATGATGTCCCGAATAGGCACCGGAATAGCACGCGTGTTCGAAAGCGAGGACTGGGAGAAAAAGTTTCTTGAATCCCCGAAAAACAGCAAGGATTACAATCTGGCTCTTGACGAAATAAGGCAGCCATACAGCGCCAAAATAGCCATCAAAGAAGGAGGATTGATTGGAAAGGGTCCGGGAGAAAGCACCCAGAAATATAAAGTGCCTGACTATTCGGAAGACTATATATACAGCTTTATAATAGAAGAATACGGTCTGGCAGGTGGTATCTTTGTTCTCGTATTGTATCTGTCCCTTCTGGCACGCGGGTCCATAATAGTCAGGAACTGCGGGAACGATGAATTTGCAAAAATATCCGTGGCCGGTCTCTGTCTTCTCATCACGGGACAGGCATTTCTGCACATGTTCGTAAATGCCGACATAGGCCCGATGACAGGCCAGACACTGCCTCTTATCAGCCACGGCACCAGTGCCTTCCTATGCTTCTGCATAGCTTTCGGCATAATATTGTCTTTCAGCAGGATAGCATCACGCAACATAGAGCGTGAGACACGCAATGCAGATCCGCTCATGGAGACCCATGACAGCGTGCGCGACGGGCTGGCGGAGCTGGACGCCTTCGAATCAGGACAATCGACAAACAAGGAGGAGGATTTGATATGACATACAGAAAATTAAGGATTATCATCAGCGGAGGCGGTACCGGAGGACATATCTTCCCCGCCATTTCCATCGCCAATAAATTCAAGGAAGTAAACCCGGACAACGAAATACTGTTCGTCGGGGCGGAGGGAAAAATGGAGATGGACAAGGTGCCGGCAGCAGGATATCGGATCATTGGTCTGCCTATGGCCGGACTGCAGCGAAAACTCACCTTGCACAATATTCTGAATGACATCCAGGTGCCGTTCAAGGTGCTCTCCAGCCTTTGCAAGGCAGGACATATCATAGATGAATTCAAGCCCGACATCGCCATCGGTGTGGGCGGATATGCCAGTGCTCCCCTCCTCTGGCAGGCGGAACGAAAGAATATTCCGACACTCATTCAGGAGCAGAACGGGTTTGCAGGACTCACCAACAAGATATTGGCCAAACGGGCAGGAAGCATCTGTGTGGCTTATGACGGCATGGAACGGTTCTTTCCGGCTGAGAAGATTTGCATCAGCGGCAACCCTATCCGCTCGGAAATACATCTTTATGGACAGGAAGAGAAGGACGAGGGCATTGAATTCTACGGAATGAACCCGGACCTGAGACACCTTCTTGTAGTGGGCGGAAGCCTCGGAAGCGGTACTCTCAACAAATCGATGAAGAAATGGATAGAGAACGGATGTCCGGGAGGAGAAGACGTGCAGGTCCTTTGGCAGTGCGGGAAGTATTACAAGAAGAATATAGATGAATTCATGGAAGGGCGGAATCTTCCTAACGTACGATACAGTGATTTCATAGCGAGAATGGATCTGGCATACGCCATGTCCGATGTGGTGATAAGCAGGTCCGGAGCTTCCTCCATCTCCGAGATATGCGCAGCAGGCAAAGCCGCCATATTCGTGCCGTCTCCAAATGTAGCGGAGGACCACCAGACACACAATGCCATGGCTCTGGTAAACAAGAACGCGGCGCTCATGGTACCGGACAATCAGGCGGAGCTGACGCTTCTCAACACGGCAATGGGCCTTATACACGATACGCAGAGGATAAGCTCTATCGAGAACAATGTCAAGCCGCTCGCCAAACCGAATGCGGCACAAACCATTATTGACCAAGCATATAAGCTGATATGAGATACGAAAACATATACTTCATAGGAATAGGCGGAATCGGAATGAGCGCCATAGCGAGGTTCTGCAAGTTCAAAGGGGCCTGCGTAAGCGGATATGACAGGACGCCATCCCCTCTTACCAAGGCATTGGAGAATGAAGGCATTGCGGTACACTACAATGACGACCCTTCACAGTTGCCGACAGATGTTCAGAACACACTGGTAGTATATACTCCGGCAGTGCCTGATACCCTGAAAGAACTGACCGTCGCAAGAGAAAAGGGATACAATGTCATCAAGCGCTCCAAGATGCTTGGGGAACTCACCCACGGCGAAACCTGCCTTGCAGTTGCCGGCACACATGGAAAGACCACCACATCCACATTGGTGGCGCACATCCTCACCGAAAGCGGCAACGGATGCTCGGCCTTTCTCGGCGGAATCTCCAACAACTACGGCACAAACATGCTTGTCAGCGAGACCAAGACCGTAGTGGCGGAGGCCGATGAGTTCGACAGATCATTCCTCCAGCTGCATCCTGCAATAGCCGCCATCACGGCGATGGACGCGGACCATCTTGACATATACGGAGACCTCGCCCACGTGCAGGAGGCCTTCAAAGAGTTCGCATCACAAGTCAGCGAGACCATAATTCTGAAATACGGGCTCCCGATAATGAAAAGCGACGTCTCTGCCAAAATATTCACGTACCACTACGACAACGAGATGGCTGATTTCCACGGGAAAAATTTCCGCCTCGATGACAATGGGCACTATACCTACGATCTGGTCTATCCAGCCGGAGTGCTCTCAAACATAAAAGTAGGCACGATAGGTTGGGTCAATGTGGAGAACAGCATAGCCGCAGCCGCAATGTGTCTCAGCTACGGAATCGACGGACAGAAGGTAAGACATGCAATCGGCAGTTTCAGAGGCGCAGTCAGAAGACTCGACGTACATATCAACCGCGAATCTCTTTGCTACATAGACGATTATGCACACCATCCGGCGGAATTGAGAAGTGCGATAAGTTCAGTGCGTCAGGTGTTTCCGGGCCGGAAAATAACCGGAATCTTCCAGCCGCATCTTTATACGCGCACTCGGGATTTCGCACCGGAGTTCGCCCGGTCGCTCAGCCTTCTGGACAAACTTATTCTTCTTGACATCTACCCGGCAAGAGAGGAGCCGATAGAGGGAGTAAGTTCCGAAATGATATTCAAGGACGTGACCTGTCCCGAAAAAGTCCTTATCCATAAGGACCAGCTCATGGATTACCTCAAGAACGAGAACATCGACATCCTTATGACCATGGGTGCCGGAGATATAGACCGTTTCATCCAACCTATCGTGGAACTTCTGGAGAAAAGATAGAACATGAAGCCATTCGTACGACATATTATACATACTCTGCTCGCGGTGCTGTTCTGTGCCGGGATAGGGTTTATTGTGTATAACGTACGTACGCAAAGAAAACTTGTCACCGTAAACGGGCTCAAAGTCGAATTTGCCGATTCCCTCAAATTCGTCAGCGAAAATGACATCAAGGGCTTCCTGGCATCCAACTACGGAGCGTATATAGGTCAAAGACTTGACAGCATAAAGCTCCGTATCATCGAAACCATGCTCGAAAGCCGCAGCGCCGTGCTCGAAAGCCAGGCATGGACAACCGAGGACGGAATCCTGCACGTACGCATCACCCAGAGGGCTCCGGAGATAAGATTTGACAACGGTTCCGAAGGATACTACATAGCGGATGACGGATATGTTTTCCCTCTGCACAAAAGTTACACTGCGGACGTCCTTTCGGTCCACGGGAACATCCCTTCAATGCCTACAAGCAGTTATAAAGGACTTGCACCCACAAGCGAAGAACGCGGTTGGTTCTCCCAAATGCTCGAATTCAAACAGGTCGCGTACAGCAAGAAAGGACCGGCCAAGAAGATAGACAGCCTGTGGGTGGACAATAGCGGCGATTTGCGTCTGAGAGTTGCAAATGAAGAAGAGATATTCGTTTTCGGAGCCCCGGAGCAATTGGAAGACAAATTTGCCAAGATTGACAAATATTTTGCTTATATTAAGCCCCTTAAGGAAGACGGTCATTACAAAATCGTGAATCTAAAATATAAAAAACAAATAATATGCAGACAGAAAGATATATAGCATCGGCTGATCTGGGATCATCCAAAATCGCCTTGACCGTTGCCAAGGTTGACGGGGATGACATCCAGGTCATATACTATAAGGAAGTTCCGTCCGATGGGATACGATACAGTTGCATATACAATCCGCAGAGAGCGGCGGCGCCCCTGACCAAAGTCATCCAAGATGCGGAGAACGAACTCAATATCAAGATCCTACAGGTCGTCATCGGACTACCACGCTACAATATCACCCAGGAGATAGCGAGTGCGAAAATGGACCGAACCGACCCGAACAGCTGTATCACAAGGGAAGAAATCAACACTTTAAAGAGTATCGCCATAGACTCATATCCTATTGAGAATGAAGGAAAAGAAGAGATTTATGGTGCAATAGCACAGTCTTTCTCAGCAGACGACGAGCTGGTATGCGCCAACGAAAACGACGTTATCGGTGTCGCTTCCGAGGCCATTGAAGGCAATTTCAAAATTTTCATAGGCAGCAGCAAAGCCGTCAGCAACATTGACCGTATGCTCAACAGCGCAAATGTGGCGCCGGCAAAGAAAATCTTCACTCCGACCGCCACAGCCAAAGCAGTCCTTACTGATGCGGAGAAAGAAAATGGTGTGGCACTGGTAGAGATCGGGGCCGGAGTCAGCTCGCTTACCATATACAAGGGAAAGCTCCTGCGCCACTATTCCTCCATTCCGTTCGGAGGCAAGAGCATCACTTCCGACATCAAGTACGAATGCGGATTCACTGAAGAGCTCGCGGAAAACATCAAAATGGCCTTTGGAGCATGCATGCCGGACAAGTTGCAGACGCTCAACGAGAAGATTATCCAGATCAACGACAACGAGAATGGTTCATACGAGCAGCTCCCGGTCAAATACCTGTCAGAAATCATTACCAGCAGAGCCAATGAACTCATAAATGCGATACTTTTCCAGATTCAGGAAAGCGGGTATTCAAGCAAACTCCGTAACGGCATAGTACTTACGGGAGGATGCGCCAACCTCGTCAATTTCGCCAATATGATAAAAGAGCTCTCCGGATACACCGTAAGAATCGGCTATCCTCGCTCTCAGGTGTTCAGTTCCGGAGGATGTCCGGGAGTAAGCGAAACATCAGCGGCCGCATGTATAGGAATGATTCTGGAAGCCAGCAAGGACAGCAGACTCAATTGCATAGAAGAAGCACCGGTAAGCCGGGATAAGGTCAATGAAGACACTGACACCCAAGGCCTTGACGCTCCAAGTATTGACGACAACGAAGGCAGACTCTTTGAAGACCCGCACGGGGAAGTCATCACTCCTACCAAGAAGAAAAGGGAACAGAATCACAAGATTACCTGGACCACGAAGTTAAAGCAGAAATTCACAAGCGGACTTGAAAAGTCTTTTGACAATACGGTCGGCGGACTTTTCGATGACATGAAATAATTTAAAGGAAGCACAAATGGCAGACGACAATACATTGACAATGCTAGACACCATCGCGCCAAACGATTGGGTGTCTTCAGACTCAATCATAAAAGTTTTGGGTGTTGGCGGCGGTGGCTGCAATGCAGTCAATTATATGTTCAACAAGGGCATAAAGGGCTGCAGTTTCGTGGTATGCAACACCGATTCTCAGGCCCTCAGGTGCAGCAATGTTCCCGTTCAGATTCAGATGGGACGGGGACTCGGTGCCGGCACGAACCCTATCAACGGACGCAATGCGGCGCTTGAAAGTCAGGACCAGATAGACAAGATAGTACTTGATTCCAACACCCAGATGCTGTTCATTACGGCGGGAATGGGCGGCGGAACCGGCACAGGAGCGGCTCCGGTAATCGCCAAAATGGCTAAGGACAAGGGCATACTTACCGTAGCCGTAGTCACCCTTCCGTTCCTCAACGAAGGCAACGAAGCCCTTTCAAGAGCGATAGACGGCATCCACGAACTGGAGAAGAATGTGGACAGTCTCCTTATCATCAATAACGAAAAACTCCACGAGTTCTTCGGCAACCAATTGATACAGGACGCCTTCCCTCAAGCCGACGAGGTGCTCTCCACAGCTGTCAGAAGCATAGTGGAAATAATCAAGAAGCCGGGACACATCAACGTCGATTTCAAAGACGTGGAAACCATGATGCGTAACAGCGGAATGGCGCTTATGGGATGCGGCGTGGGCTCCGGGCAGAACAGAATCGAAGATGCTGTAAAATCAGCTTTCGAGTCCCCGCTGCTCAACGATTTCGATCTCAAGTCGGCCAAAAAGGTCCTCGTGAACATCACCTGCGGACACAACGATCAGGGTCTCACCATGAACGACCTCAACAACATCAACATCAAGATCTCAGAGTACACCGGAAGAGCCAACAACTTCAAGCGCGGACTTATCTGGGACGATGATCCGAATATCGGCGATACCATCAAGATAACTTCCATCGTCACCGGACTGCACTTCTCGGATGTGATAGGCCAGACAAGAGATATGGGCAACTATATCATGATCAACAAGGACTTCAAATACGACAAGACCGAAATGTCCCAGACAGAAGGCATCAGCCTGGTCGCAGACAGCAGTTCCCAGCAGATAGGTTTCAACACCAAGAGCAACGTATGCAAATTCAAGTTCGACCCTGACCAGAAGCCGGCTCTCATCTTGGATAAAGGCGAAGGCATCTCCGAACTTGAGAATATTCCCGCAATCAGAAGAATACAGCAATGAGAAAAACAAGAGTAAGATTTGCGCCGTCACCTACCGGACCTCTCCACATGGGAGGAGTCAGAACGGCATTGTACAACTACCTCTATGCCAAACAGAACGGTGGTGATTTTATCATAAGAATAGAAGATACGGACTCCAACAGATTCGTTCCGGGAGCGGAAGCATACATTATCGAATCGCTCAAATGGTGCGGCATCATCCCCGATGAAGGCGTGGACGAGAACGGAAAAGTAGTGGAGATTCCGTCGGAGAAACACCCGCACGCACCCTACAGACAGAGTCAGAGGAAGGGAATCTACCGCAAATACGCAGAGCAGCTCGTAGAGAACGGATTTGCATACTACGCATTTGATACCGCCGAAGAACTTGAAGAGGCCCGCGCGAACGCTGAAGCCAAAGGCGAGACTTTCATATACAATCACACTACAAGGGAATCCCTTAAAAACTCGCTCAGTCTCAGTGCGGAAGAAGTCACAAAGATGCTTAACGAGAGGAATGACTGGACAATAAGATTCAAGATGCCTGAAGACCACATCGTCAAGATGGACGATCTCATAAGAGGGCATATTGAGGTCAACAGTTCCACCCTTGACGACAAGGTCCTGTGGAAGAAAGCTGACGAACTTCCTACATATCACCTGGCCAATATCGTTGACGACCATCTTATGGAAATCACCGAGGTCATACGCGGAGAGGAATGGCTCCCGTCGCTTCCGCTCCATTACCTGCTGTACCAGGCGTTCGGATGGGAGGACACGATGCCTCATTTCGCCCACCTTCCACTCCTTCTGAAGCCGGTGGGCAACGGAAAACTCAGCAAGCGTGACGGTGACAAGATGGGATTCCCGGTATTTCCGCTCAAATGGACCAATCCGGCAGGAGAGACGTCAAGAGGATACCGCGAAGACGGATATTTCCCGGAAGCGTTCGTAAACTTACTCGCCATGCTGGGCTGGAATCCTGGTACCGAACAGGAAATATTCTCCATGGATGAGCTCATCAAAGCATTTTCCCTTGACAAGGTGGGTAAATCAGGAGCCAAATTCAACCCGGAGAAGGCCAAATGGTTCAACAAGGAATACCTGCGGATGAAACCTGACTCCGAGCTTGCAGAGTTGTTTATGCCTATGCTCGAAGCAAAGGGGATAACAGCCGAAAAAGCTTATGTAGAGAAAGTTGTGGCGCTCATAAAGGAGCGGGCAAGTTTTGTGGCGGACTTCTGGACTATCGCATCATACCTGTTCATAGCACCTTCAGAGTTCGAGAAATACGGGGTAAAGGCAGGAGCCGCCTCCGCCAAGCCTTCAGATCCGAACAGAGCTGCCGACCCACGCGCAAAAGTCTATGACGACTCTCTCACCGCACCTTTCCTTGCAAAGGATGTGGACAAATTCTGGAAATCGGAATTCTACGATGAGGCATTGGATGCAATGAAGAATTCGGAAGCCGACACCCTCGAAGAATATATCAGGGAGAAAGGTCTTCCTCTTGGCAAAGTAATGAACTGCATAAGGCTCGCCCTGACCGGAGCGTCCAGCGGCCTCGGAATAGCCGACATCATCTCATTCATCGGAAAGGATGCGGCTTTGTCCCGAATGGAGTTTGCCAAAGAAAGGCTCGGCTAATCAAGAAGGGAAATCACTTCATCAAGAGATATGGCGTCTTCGATTCCGAAGCCGCCATTTTTCGTGCGGCGAAGAGAACTCAGAAACGCACCTCCGCCCAGGGCTTCTCCGAGGTCGCGGGCAAGGGCCCTGATATAAGTCCCCTTACTGCATTCCACCCGAAGCATCGCCGTGGGTAGGCTATGCCCGCTCAAATCCGCCACATTAATCCTTGAAGACCGCCCCTCCGCAATCTCCGGGCAGGCAAAGGTTTTAACGGAATAGGACTCAAGTTCCAGAGAATAGATATTTACCTTATTGGCCTGAATCAAATCGCTCCCCTCCTCCAGACGTCCCTGGCCGTAAAGCTTACGGGCGGTCTCATAAGCACGCACGCCGTCCACGGACTTGGCGCTGAAAAGAGGTGCCACCTGCATGTGTTCTCCTACAAACCGAGGCAGCACATCAAGAATCTGACGCTCCGAAGGACGGCATCCAGGGAACTCATGGTCAATATCCTTCTCAAGATCAAACGAAGGGGTGGTGGCTCCGAAAGTAACCCCAGCAAGATACTGCTTCGCGGAAGCCTGAAGTTCTTCCGCGCGCTTGGTGGCCGGGCCTATGCAGACAAGAAGAATGCCGGTCGCGAGGGGATCCAGAGTCCCGGCGTGACCGACCTTCAGGTTCTTCTTCCCAAAATGCCTTATGGCCAAATACTTGACCTTACGTATAACATCGGCTGATGTCCATCTGTAAGGCTTGTCTATAGGAAGCACTATCCCTTCCGGATAGTCTTCTATGGCATGCGAAAGTCCGTTACTTAACAGGGATCTTGTCAATTCTTCTCTGATGTCTGCCGCCGGCGAATTCGGTCTTCATCCAGGTGGAGACCATCATGACCGCCATGCGATATGAAACAAATCTTGCCGGCATCACCAGAACATTGGCATTGTTGTGCTCTTTGACAAGTCCCGCAACCGCCTGATTCCAAGCGAGTCCGGCTCTTATTCCCTGATGATGGTTGAGTGTCATGGCCATTCCGTTGCCCGTGCCGCAAATGGCAATCCCCTTATCGACCTTTCCACTTTCCACCGCCTCGGCAAGAGGGTGTGCGAAATCACTGTAATCACAACTCTCCGGGCTGTCTGTCCCGAAATTCACGACTTCATATCCCTTCTTCAGAAGATATGCGATAAGCTTGGTCTTGTACTCAAGGCCTGCATGATCACTGCAAATACCTATAGTCATAATATAATAGTATTACAAGACGAAGATACATATTTTTCGTATCTTTGCCAAATACTCCCTCCTTGTGGAGAATCACATACTACTATAATACTGACACTACATGAGTTTCATTAATGACAATTTCCTTCTCTCCTCGGAGACGTCTCGTGAACTTTTCCATTCCCACGCCAAATCGCTTCCAATAATCGATTATCACTGCCATCTGTCACCTCAGCAGATTGCACAGAACATCCAGTTCCGCGACATCACCCAGTTATGGCTTGTTGACGGACACGCCGGCGACCATTACAAATGGAGGGCCATGCGCGCAAACGGAGTGAGCGAAGACTATATCACAGGAGGGAAACACTCCGCATGGGAGACATTCGAGAAATGGGCGGAGACCATGCCGTACACCCTGCGTAATCCCCTTTACCACTGGAGCCACCTTGAGCTCAGCCGCGTATTCGGTATAGAAAAGACCCTTAGCCCCGCTACTGCAAGGGAAATCTTCGAAGAGTGCAACGCCAAACTGGCGACACCGGAGTTCAGAGGCCAGGCGCTGATACGCAAGTTCAACGTAGAAACGGTCTGCACCACAGATGACCCGGCAGACAATCTTGAGTGGCACAAACAAATAGCAGAGCACCCTTTCGGGACCCAGGTTCTGCCTACTTGGAGGCCTGACAAGGCTATGGCCATTGAGGCTCCGTCGGCCTACCGGAACTACATCAACACACTTTCAGAAGCCGCCGACATGGAAATACGCAGTTACTCCGAACTGCGTGAAGCCCTGCAGAAAAGACACGACTACTTCGAGTCCATGGGCTGCCGTCTGTCCGATCACGGACTCAGCACTTTCTACGCCTGCGACTATACGGAAGCAGAGATTGAAAGAATCTTCAACTCCGTACTGGAAGGGAAAGAGCCATCGGAAGCAGAAGCGGACAAGTTCAGAAGCGCGTTCCTTTTTGACCAGGGCATTATGGATGCCAAGTCCGGTTGGACGCAGCAGTTCCATGTAGGACCTATACGCAACAACAACAGCCGCATGTTCCGCGCCGCAGGACCTGACACGGGGTACGATTCAATCAATGATCTTCCTCTCGCAGAAGCAGGCAACAGGTTTTTCGACAGGCTCGAAAATGAAGGCAAACTGGCCAAAACCATTCTCTACTGTCTGAACCCTAAAGACAATGAGACTCTTATGAGCATGGCCTATAACTTCAACGACGGAAGCATTCCGGGAAAGATGCAGTTCGGCTCCGGGTGGTGGTTCCTCGATCAGGAATCGGGAATGAGACGCCAGATAGAGTGCCTGTCCATGCTCGGACTGCTCAGCAGATTCGTGGGAATGCTCACAGACTCCAGAAGTTTCATAAGCTATCCTCGCCATGAATATTTCAGACGCATATTGTGTGATATAATAGATTCCGATGTGGAGAGCGGACGTATCCCGGCCTCTGAAATGGACAGAGTAAGACAGATGGTGGAAGACATCTCGTACTACAACGCCAAGAACTATTTCAAGTTCTGAGAATAAAACAAGGGTGCATCCTTTGAACTCAGTGCTTACGAAAAGTGTAAAATTACACAGTGAAATTATTAGAAAAAGTGTAAATTTGCGCAAGGAGTATATTCCGCAGGACAATATATTCTTCTAACGGAAACAAGGGTGCATCCTTTGAGAGAATCTCAGGATACACCCTCGCTATATAAATATGAGACTAAAAAGTCTTGATAGACTTAGAGGTCACCCTCTTTTTATGTCTGCTCACCTCCGAGCGGGGGTCGTTTCGCGCACTGAAAACGCTTCGCGTACCACAGAAGGCTGTTTTTGGCACCGAATATCTCTTCCGTACCGGAAAAGCCTGTTTTTTACACCGAATGCTTCCGAAAATGCGTCGCGTACCGGAGGAAGCCTTTTTGAGCACGGCACGCATATTCCGTACCCCAGTAGGCCCTCTCCGGTACCGAATGTCAACAGAGGCATTTAGTCGACCTCATTGTTTAGAATGCAAAGACAAGTCTTACATCTGCCACACCAAATGTACTGTAACTGATTGTAGATATGCCGGCATAGAACGATACAAGCCTTGCAGCATATGATATGCCGCCATTGCTAAAATATGTCCAGCTGTGGGATGAAGACCATACAGCTCCTGTTGATTCAGAGAAGAGATCTCTTTCAGCATCAGGAATTTTCTCAACATAAGAATCAAGGAATATCATCATGTCAGCGCAATAGCTTGCATCAACGAGAAGGTCGCCATTACCATTGAAGTCATTTACAGTGTTAGCTGAAATGTCAGCCTTGCCAAGATTGCGTAAGATATCATAAAGCTGACCGACGGACGGAAGATACCATCCGGTAGTATAACTCGGGACAGCGACCTTGTTTCCGAATTCAACAGCTGCAGAGAAAGCAGGATACCAGCCTTTCTTCATATCTTCCGCCCTGCGGGTACGGATGACCACATTGTTCCAATATCCGTTGATATCAGCATTGTTGAGCTCATAGGACTTCTTATAATCCTTTACGTCTGTAATGAAAGGAAGATACATTCCCGGGAAATCCGGGTCTTCAACACTCTCATCGCGGTTGCCGTCATCTTTACCTGCAGGATAGTCATCAAACCATTTCATGGACGTTTTCCCGTCATATTCAGGCATTTTCGCGGAAACGACCAATGCATGGACATCACCAAGGAGCTCTTTTTCTTTCTTTGAGAAACGAGATCTGTCTGTCTGGAAAATAACACCGGCCACTCCGGACGGCACCTGCTCCATTTCCTTAACCTTCTCTACAGGAAGAATAGAACCATCACTGTAATAAAGGTCACCGATAGCCAGATTACGATTTCCGCCATCCTTCACATTGCCTTCATTTACAAAGGACGCAACGCCAGGCTTGCCGCTCAAAGGAATATCGAAAGACTTGTCAACTCCGGCATCTTTGTAACTCACTTTTATGCTCATTCCTTCTGCAGGATAGTAAAAATAGGCATTATATGATGGATATACACCAGGCACAATGGTCTTTCCTCCAAGAGAAGCCTCGATATTGGTATAGCTTGAAGGAGTCATATATTTGAATCCGTTGACGGTCGTATATGCGGTACCATCTGAAAGGCTCCAGGCCGCTACGGAAAGGAAGTGCTCAAAAGTTGCATTCACGTTCACGGCAATCTCTGTCTTCACTACCGGTGCCGCAGCTACCATTACATCAGCCTCTGCGAGATTGAAGGAAGACTGATCTTCCACAGACTGAGTCTTTGCCAATCCTTTAAAGAATCCCGCAGCATCCGAAGCCGTCTTATCTACAAGACTGGAAGCGGAAGCAGAATAAGGCATGTACACAAAACAGGTTTCTTTCCCAGACACACTAACTTCCTTCTCACTTGTCCACTTCTGACCGTCGAAAGAGAGCAAAACATTGTCTTCAACAATCTGTCCGTCGCGAACAAGGAACAGTCCGGCCTGATCTCCGGACATGAAATCCCGGGAGAAATGTCCGGTACTGCCATCGGAGGCGGTAAATCCCTGATCGGAAAGTGTCACCCCAATAGGAAGATCTACGACAGGGTCGATGGTTGGTGTTTTAGAACATCCGGTGAAATGGAGAGAAACCAACACCAATGCGCCAGACACGATTGAAAGGGTGCAGAGGCGCTTCATAGAGGAAAAATTGAACATAAAAAATTATTAGAGAAATTTTTACCTGGAAAATATTCTGGCCCTCCAGGTAATGCCAATATCAATATTGTTGATTTTATCGCGATTGTCGCGGAAGAACACTGCATGAAGACGGAGCCGGTCATTTCCCAACGGGAAATACTCTACTCCGGCACCACCGTAAAAGAACTCCGATCCGGCCGTGAAGGCAAGATCATAAGAAGCTCCGTCTGCATCCACATTGGCGGCATCATTGCGCTCATACCCGAACTTGCTGCACAGGTTCCACTTGCCTATGCTCCATACCGCATTGGCTATCAGGCTCCAGTCCGAGAAAAGCATACGCTTCTGGTGGAACGAGGCCCTATTGATAAAATCGACATCCACGAAAAACCTGTCAGTGTGGAATTTATTGCCAAGAGATATCCAATTCATCATCTTGCCACGCTCATCTTCTACCAGGTTCACGCTCCAGATGGTATCCCACCATGAACTGAAGCCGCCATTCCAATACAAATTGTAAGAATATCTGTTGTCTGTAACCGGAGAAACCGGAGACGGCACCACCTGAAAGACCACATCCTGCCCCTTAACCGGGCTGTAGGTCACGGAAGCGCCGAACGCATAATACAGATGAAGATTGCTGCTGAACGCTCCAAAGTAATACACATCGATAGGCGGCGCGTCTATTTCGTACCCTCCGACAAGTATCGGCTGCTTTCCGGCAGTAAGCGCCCAATGCTCCGACATATCCCATTTAAGGTACAGAAAATCTGTGGCATTGAACGGATTGGCAGCGCTTACTCCCTTGTTGAACCGATGCCGGATACGGAAAGAGAGATTGTCCGACAGTGTACCAAGCACGTGCAAATTCAAATATTCACCCTGAAAACGTGAGCCATACGCATCATCGTCAAACTGCTGATGGAACGCCGCCCTCGTATCAATGGATATTTCATCCACTCCGGCCCCATTACCAGCGTAACAATATGCCCCGACGAGCAAAACTGCTACAGAGAGGACAAGTCTCCTTTTCATAATTACGCCATTAACTTTTTATATTTGAATACTTTAGGCTCATCTCCAAGCCTTGCCTTACGATTCTCTTCATACTCGGTATAATCCCCCTCGAAAAAGTACACGCTTCCATCGCCCTCAAAGGCAAGAATATGCGTAGCGATTCGGTCAAGGAACCATCTGTCATGGGAAATCACCACGGCGCACCCGGCAAAATTCTCAAGTCCGTCCTCCAGAGCGCGTATCGTGTTGACATCCACATCATTGGTAGGCTCATCCAGAAGAAGGACATTTCCTTCATCCTTAAGCGTAAGCGCGAGATGGAGTCGGTTGCGCTCTCCTCCTGACAACACGCCGCAGAGCTTTTCCTGATCCTGTCCGGAGAAGTTGAACCGGGACACATAGGCCCTCGCCGGGACTTCCCTGCGACCCAGTTTCACAAAATCCGAATCCTGCGCTATCGTCTGATACACAGTCTTTTCCGGATCTATGCTCTTGTGCTGCTGATCCACATAAGAGAGTTTTACTGTCTCCCCTATTTCAATGTCACCGCTATCAGGAGCCTCAAGTCCCATTATCATCCTGAACAATGTGGTCTTGCCGGCACCGTTAGGACCGATCACGCCCACTATTCCGGCAGGAGGCAGCACAAACGACAAATGCTCGAACAGCAGTTTGTCCCCATAAGCCTTGGACACATCATGGAACTCAATAACCTTGTTGCCAAGTCTCGGACCATTAGGGATATATATTTCCAGTGCAGCCTCTTTCTCCTTGGCATCCTGGGCGGAAAGCTTCTCATAAGCACCAAGCCTTGCCTTGCTCTTGGCCTGACGGGCCTTCGGTGCCATACGAACCCATTCCAACTCCCTCTCGAGAGTCTTGCGACGCTTGCTCTCCTGTTTCTCTTCAAGCTGAAGACGCTTGCTCTTCTGCTCGAGCCATGAAGAATAATTTCCTTTCCATGGAATACCTTCGCCGCGGTCAAGTTCCAGAATCCAGCCGGCCACATTATCAAGAAAATACCTGTCATGGGTCACCGCAATAACAGTGCCCTTATACTGCTTCAGGTGCTCCTCCAGCCACTGAATGGACTCTGTATCAAGGTGGTTGGTAGGCTCATCCAACAGAAGCACGTCAGGCTGACGAAGCAGCAGACGGCACAATGCCACCCTGCGGCGCTCGCCACCGGAAAGTGTGCTGACAGAAGCTTCCGGAGGCGGACAATTGAGTGCGTCCATCGCCCTTTCGAGCATCGAATCAACCTCCCAGCCGTTGCAGTGATCTATCTTTTCGGTCAGTTCCCCCTGGCGCTCGATAAGAGCAGCCATCTCATCATCGCTCATCGGCTCACAGAATTTCATGTTCACCTCCTCGTACTCTTTGAGGAGGTCCATGGTCTCCTGCACACCTTCGCGAATGACGTCGATAACCGTCTTGGACGGATCGAGCTGTGGCTCCTGCTCAAGATATCCTACACTGTAGCCCGGACTCCAGACCACCTCTCCCCTGTACTGAGTCTCAATACCGGCGATAATTTTCATAAGGGTGGACTTTCCGGAGCCGTTGAGTCCTATTATGCCTATCTTGGCACCATAGAAAAACGACAGATATATGTCTTTGAGTATTACTTTATTGTTGTTCGGAAGGGTTTTCCCCACTCCGTTCATTGAGAAAATTATTGTTTCGTCCGCCATTGCTATTTACTGATAATGGATGGATTGGAGGCTACGATTGCACTTCCGTATCTATAATATGTATCTACGGCCTTCATATCAAGTCCGGAAGGTTCGCTATCTGCCTCTCCGCGGCATATCCGGCCGATAAGCTCCTGCATATCAGATATATATTGAAATCCCATCTCCTTATCTCCCAGTTCTGGAAGCCAGTCTCTCTGCCAATAATGTCCGCCGAAAACTCTAAGATTGTCCTTATCAATATTATTCTCGTCAAGATATGTCAGAAACGCAGTGAACCCCTGTACATAGTCTTCGAACCCGGCCTTGTTGAAAATCCACACCCCGTGACCGGAGCCTATGGCATCGCCGGTGAATACAAGATTTTTGTCCTTTACGAAGAATACAACCGAGCCTGGAGTGTGTCCTGCCACCTTCAAACTCTCCACCTCCATGCCTCCAAGAGAGAACGTATGCCCCTCATCATAAATATATGACCTGTCTGCAGGCACGCGATCCGCTAATTTGCCGAAATCCGTACGCGGAAGGGCAAAGCGCACATCCGCATCGTCAATAAATGCATGAAGCATGCCCGTATGGTCACCGTGATTGTGTGTAAACGTAATGGTAAGAGGCTTGCCTCCGGAAAGCTTGTGTACAATATCACGCAGATACTTGTCCGCATCGTCCGCCCATTTGATATCATTGGACAAATCTATCAAAAGAGCGCTGTCCGACCCTTTCAGAAGATACATGTCCGAGCAGTTGTTGAAATGCGTCTTGTTGCCTTCCGCATCGAAAGTCTCTCCCGCAGGATTCTTCGCATTGCTGTCCTCTATCCTGTAAATGCCACGGTCAACCTTGCTGACCGTATAAGGCGAATCAGCGCCGCTGCTGCAGGAAAGCAGCAACAACGCTGATACGCATAAAGCTGAAAGCTGTATGTGTGCCATAATTACATTATTCTACAAACGCCACTATTTCTCCCTTTACAACATCCTTTCCCTGCGGAGCGGTAACAGCCACAATCCGGCCATCCACAGCAGGAATCACCTCCTCATTGCCATAATATGTCTGGACATATCCGCAAACCTTGCCGGCCTTGACAGGAGTACCTGCCACAGGAGCCTTTGAATCATCAATGACATCTATCTGCCAGAGCATCTTTCCTTTCACAGGTGCCTGAACCGGACGTGCCTTAGGGAATTTCTTGACATATTCGTCTATATCAAATTCCGGCATTTCCACTACCGGACGGGTGACCACTATCGGAGCACCGGCCTTTGCCTTGAGTTCCTCCAGTTCCTTATTGAATCTCTCCTTGGCAATTCCGCTCTTGTAGTCGCGATACTGTCTTTCGTGCATGGCAAGTTCGAAGAGTTCCTCATCATCCTGACCGCAATCCCATCCTTCATCCTTCATCATCTGACGGAACTTAGGAAGCTCATCAGGATACTCGTCCTGAGGATTTCCGGTATAGAACTCCATTCCCTTCTCCTTGGCCAGAGAGACAATCTCCGGAGCAAGTTTGCCAGGGAGTTTGCCCATCTTTCCAAGTATCATTCCCCATGTATCCTTGTCGATAGTGCTGAAACGAGGCTTGTTCTGGCTGAGGGCAAGCAGATTCATAAGTGCGGTATTCTTGACATACTGGCTGAACGGAGTTACGAGTGGAGGATAGCCAAGGCGCGGCCATACGTATTCCACTTCCTTGAACAGCTTGACCATAAGGGCGTCGAGCGTACTTTCAGGCTTGCCGTTGGCGCGTTCAGAAGCATTGATAGCCGCTTTGAATCCTTTGAGATCGGCCATCATTGAGCCCATCATTCCACCAGGAAGACCGCAACCTACAAGCAGAGAGGTCATTTTGGCGTTGCTCGGATTGATCCAGTAACCCAGGAAGTCATCGATAAACTCCTGCGTCAGAGAACGAACCTCCATATAGGCGTCCATATTGACGTCCTTTACAAGGAATCCGTCAGCCTTGAGCATCTGCTGGATGGTGATCACGTCCGGATGAACCTTTCCCCATGAAAGCGGCTCCACGGCCACATCAATATAATCCGCTCCGGCACGGGCCACCTCCAGCATTGAAGCAGGAGAGAATCCAGGACCGCTGTGTCCATGGTACTGAACGATTAACTTAGGATATTTGGTCTTGATGCGCTTGGTAAGCTCTGCAAGGAACGTAGGACGGCCTATACCGGCCATGTCCTTAAGACAAATCTCATCCGCACCGAACTCCGCAAGTTTGTCAACAAGACTCATATAGTACTCCACGGTGTGTATCGGAGAGTTGGTAATGGAAAGCGCAGCCTGGGAAATCATGCCCGCTTTCTTCGCGAACTCTATTGAGAGCTTGAGGTTTCGCGGATCATTGAGACCGCAGAAAGAGCGGGAGATATCCGTTCCCTGAGCCTTCTTGACCTTGAACATAAGTTCGCGGACATCAGCAGGAACAGGATTCATTCTCAATCCATTAAGACCTCTTTCAAGCATGTGCGTCTGAATGCCGACCTTATGGAAAGGTGCCGTCCATTTACGCACGGACACATTAGGGTTCTCACCATAAAGGAGGTTAACCTGCTCAAACGCACCGCCATTGGTCTCCACACGATCGAAGCACCCCATATCTATAATCGCAGGCGCTACCCTGACAAGTTGGTCCACCCTCGGCTGATATTTGCCTGAGGACTGCCACATATCTCTATAAACGAGAGAAAATTTAATCTCTTTTGACATATTCTCTTATTCTATTTTTATTCCAATCACACAAAGATAATTCTTTTTTTGAGTATTCTCTTGCAATCCCGAAAAATCTTTGTACCTTTGTCACTCCAAACTGACACGGTGCGATTAGTTCAGTTGGTAGAGCACCAGATTGTGGTTCTGGGTGTCGTGGGTTCGAGCCCCACATCGCACCCCAAATTGGAAAGAGAACGATTTTTACAGTCGTTCTCTTTTTGTTTTCCCCCGGTGAGGCGGGCTACGCTTTTTGCACTGGCCTCCTCTTTTCGGGCAGTTGTGGCATTTGGTGCGGGCAATCTTCTCCTTTTTGCCGTTTGTGGGATTCGTTGCAGGCAATGCTCTTCTCCTTTCTGCCGTTTGTGGCACTCGCTGCAGGCAATGCCTTCTCATTTCTGGCTTTGTGGCATTCGGTACCGGAGAGGGCCTTCTATGGTACGGAATATGCGTGCCGTGCTCAAAAAGGCTTCCTGGGGTACGCGACGCATTTTCAGAGGCATTCGGTGTAAAAAACAGGCTTCTACGGTACGGAAGAGATATTCGGTGCGCAGAACAGCCTCCTGTGGTACGCGGCGCATCAGGGATATTCGGTATCAGCCCCCCTCTCTAGTACGGAACATCACTCGTTGAACCGGAAACGGGTTTCTCTGGCCCTCCTACGCAACTGAGACTACCGGGCAGTCAAGTTTTTCAGCCTGGCTCTCGCAGATTCCGCATAATTCTCATCCCCGGATTCAGCGACAATGCGATAATACTTGATTGCGTTCTGCTTATCGCCAAGTTTATCATAGATGCGGGCGATTTATCAGCGACCAACATATCATCAGGAGCATTTTCCCGCGAGGCAAGATACCATTTGAGGGCGCCCTTCAGATCATTGGAATAATAACAGATAGTCCCCTTATCTGCCAGGAAAACAGCATCCTTAGGGTACAAGCGGATGGCCGCATCAACGATACTCTCGGCTGATGTCATATCATCGGCATTGATAAAGTCGACAAAGTAATCCTGAACACACTCTCTGAGGTAAGATACACCATTTGTTTTAATGGGTTCGTCAAGGGTACCCAACCACTTGTTCTTGTTGACAACGGACCGTTCCAACGCTGATTCAATCTCCCGTGCCGCCAGCGCATTTTCTTTCGCACGAAGATGGATAGTAACTTTTCCTAACCTTAAGTCCAATCTATCAGGGTATTTTGCGATTCCTTCCGCCAAGGTCCCTTCCGCCAAGCCAATTCTGGCGGTATTATAATGAGACTCGGTGTATATGTATCTCGTCACTCCAAGCGAATCAAGGAAAACAAGAGTCCTTCTGCCGTCAGTCGGTTCCTTGTCAGACATCACCGTGACATTATTGATTGCGTTCATAAAGTAATAGTTCGCACGCACGGAGTATAGTTCGGCGTCATCCGGGTACAACTTCTCCCAGTCCTCAATCAGGGAGGCAATAGCTGTCGAATCACTCCGGGAAATGCTCTTGTCAAACCTGTTGTACAGTTCAGCCCTGGTCTGGGCAAACGTTATACCTGAGAATAAGGCCACAATGACAGATACAGCAAACCTTTTCATATTATTAAATTAAAGCATTAAAAGATGGACAGGGTTTTCCCCCTGACCTCAACCGAGGAGGACGATACGGGTGATTTGCCGTTCTAGCAAGGGAAATAGAGCGAGAGCAAAAGCTTCAATATGGATTGCTGCTCCAAGCGCTTAACGATTAATCAGCCGCTCTTTCATCTTTGAAAACTCATCTTCAGTAATGATGCCCTCTTTCAGCATACCATGAAGTTTTGAAATCTCATCCGCCAAATTACTTGATTCGGAGCTAATAACAGGATTAGGTTGAGGGTTCGATCGCTTATCGACCAAGTCAATGATTACGTTAAGAGTATCGACAATTTCCAACGCTGGTGCATAGAAGAGCTGCAATCCCTCATCATCTGAATAAGGAGGTAGTTTATAATTCTCAAAGCAAACAATATTCACTGTCGGGTCGGTTACATCTCGGAGTGTAACTTTTACTATAATGGACGAGATTTTCCTCCGTTGAGTTGACGATCCAGACAATCCGCCTACAATTGCGCCTGCCCCTCCCGCTAAGACGCCGCCCAAGACAGCTCCGCCAATTGTTCGAGTCGTAGACTTTTGGGAAACTGTATTGCCACTCTCCTGCAATTCAACGCTGATGATATCATCATACGAGAAAACACGGCTACCATTTTTTGAGATATATGCTACCTTTTCACTATTTTCATCAATCTTCACCTTATACAGTCCAAGAGGGCCTGTGATAATCTTAGTCGCTCCAAAATTATCAAGTTTTGCAGAATTCTCATTAACTGCTGCGGCAACCTCATTCTCTTGTTTTGTCTGTTTAAATGCCCCAAATGCTCCTATCACAAGTAAAAGGATGGCGATGATAATTCCAATAACCATTTCTAATTAAGCTTATATACGTCAAGACAAAGTTAAGTCTATTTTTCCTAATATCAAGATAATATGTGTGGATAATCTTTTAGATCAATGTGATACAGTTTTGAGGGAGTGTCTGCCTTGCTGGCAAGATTATCCTGATACAGTTTAAGATTGATACAAGACCCTCCAACTCCACCTCAGCTAACCGGACATATTTCTCGCCGAAACTCTTTGGGGGAATCAAGGGTTGAGGTGGATACAAGACTGAAATTTGCCCGTTTGTCCGGCAACGATTCCACTTCTCAGCTACCCTCCCATCTCCTGTGGCTCAACGCTGCAACGTAAGTCAATAGCTAATTCTTGACTACGGGGCAAATCTGGTAGGCATAGGCTCGTCTGGAGCATGACTTGACCCTACCAGATCAACTTTTTCATCGCTACTACGCTTTTCTTTTTTGCAGGGGTTATCATATTTATTAGTGGAGGCCGGCATATAAGCATCGGGTAGAATATGAAAGATTTCAAGCGGCAGTACAGGGAGCTGTCAGACGAACACCGGGAGAAGATTAGCCAAGCCACGGCAAACAAGCCCAAGAGTGCGGAACATCGCCTGCATATCAGCCAAGCGACGAAGGATTACTGGCAGACGGTTCCTCACCGTCCAGACACGGAGAGCGGGCATACAACCATGAAAGACCTTATCGGTGTGTGAAGTCACGACTTGTCAAGAGGACGCTGACGTTGAATAATGCAAAGAAAGAAGATGAATCGTGATTACATTAGACAAAGTCAAGCTGGTCGCTGCGCTGGATTGTTTGTTGGATTTTGATCCAGCTCAGTTCTCAGTCGTCAAGCACTGGCCTCCTTTTTTCTGGCAGCTGTGGCATTCGGTACCGGAGAGGGCCTTCTATGGTACGGAATATGCGTGCCGTGCTCAAAAAGGCCTCCTGGGGTACGCGACGCATTTCAGAGGCATTCGGTGTAAAAAACAGGCGTTTCCGGTACAGAAGGGATATTCGGTGCGCAGAACAGCCTTCTGTGGTACGCGACGCATCAGGATATTCGGTATCAGCCCACCCTCTCTGGTACGGAACAGATCACTCGGTGCTAAAAAAGGCCATCACCGAAACAACACAAAAAAAGGACAAATCTTGCGACTTGTCCTTTTTTAGTAGCGGGGGCTGGACTCGAACCAACGACCTCCGGGTTATGAGCCCGACGAGCTACCAACTGCTCTACCCCGCGATGTTTGGGAACACAAAGGTAGGCATTAGTTTTGAATTTACAAAATTTTTCTCCCTATTTATTGCAAATACTCCGCTCAGCAGCGCGATTCCTGCCCGTTCCAAGATTATTCTCCGCCGCAGAGGAACTGAGCCATTGACTCGAAATCATCTTTGGCAAAAGAGCACTGTTGCCCGGATTCGAGGCTTTTGATATTAACCTGTCCGGCTTCCATTTCCGAAGATCCATTAATGGAGATGAAAGGGATATTCTTGCGCTGAGCATAATCAAACTGCTTTTTGAGCTTGCAGGTGTCGGGATACAGCTCCACCGGAATGCCCCTGTCGCGCAGTGCTGCCGTTATCGGCATGAGATACTCAAGCGTGCTCCTGTCCATATTGGCAAACAGCACCTTGGTGGAACTTGAGAGATCTTTCGGGAACTTCTCAAGACCTTTGAGCACATCATAGATGCGATCCGCTCCGAAACTGATACCGACCCCGGACATGTCAGGCAGGCCGAAGATCCCGGTAAGATTGTCATAACGCCCTCCCCCACAAATACTTCCAATCTGAAAATCAAGTGCTTTAACCTCAAAAATAGCTCCGGTGTAGTAGTTCAACCCCCTGGCAAGGGAAAGATCCATCTCTACCGGAACGCTCACGCCGGCTGCACGTATGAACCCGAACAATTCCTCAAGCTCATCCAAACCCTTGAGTCCGATTTCCGAACCGCTCATCAGCGAGCGCATCGCTCCAAGCTTCTCCTCAGTGCTGCCGTTCAACAGCAGAACCGGTTCAAGTATTGACAGGGCCTTCTCGTCAAGCCCTTTGCCCCGAAGCTCGTCCTTAACGGCATCAAGACCTATCTTGTCAAGTTTGTCAATGGCCACCGTGATATCAACGACATGGTCCGGATGCCCGCATACCTCAGCAAGCCCGGTAAGCACCTTGCGGTTGTTGATTTTCAGCAGAACCCGCACATCGAACTTTTCGAACACCTTGTCCACTATCTGCACCAGTTCCAGTTCACACAACTGGCTACGGCTGCCTATGGCATCCACATCGCACTGGTAGAACTCGCGATAACGCCCTTTCTGAGGACGGTCCGCACGCCACACAGGCTGAATCTGGAAACGCTTGAACGGGAACGAAAGCTCATTCTGATGCTGAACCACATATCTTGCAAACGGGACGGTAAGGTCATACCTCAACCCCTTTTCGCACACCTGAGGCGTAAGGGGCTTCTGCATATCTACGGAAGCGAATGCATCTCCGGAATTAAGAATCCTGAAGAGAAGTTTATCCCCCTCGTCGCCATATTTACCCATAAGGGTGGAAAGATTCTCCATAGCCGGAGTATCTATCTGCGAATATCCGTATGTGCGGAATACGGAACGGACCGTATCGAATATATAATTCCTTTCGGCCATCTCCTGCGGACCGAAATCTCTTGTCCCTTTGGGAATTGAAGGTTTTTGTGCCATTTGCATTTGATTTAAGTCACAAAGTTACTACATTTGTCCAAATTATAGTTATATATAAGGATGAAAGATTTTCTTAAAACTACTCTTGCCGTCATCTGCGGCACTCTGTTGACCTCAGCATTATTCTTCTTCGTAGTCGCCGGTTTCTTCGGCTCATTGCTGGCTTTCAGCGAATCTACGCCCGTACTTCCCCAATCGGGCGTCCTGGTGGTAGACATGAGCAAGATTGTCCTGTCGGAACAGACCAAGAAATCAGATCCGGTATCATCCCTTAGGGGCGGCAATATCAGCGCCATCGGTATATGGGATGCCATCAGTGCCATCAACACCGCAGCTACAGACCCGGGAGTCAAATACATATATTTGAAGACCGATCTCAATGCATCAGGAATCAGCGCACTCGAAGAGTTCAGAAAGGCGCTTTCCGACTTCAGAATCAATAGCGGAAAGCCTGTCATATCCTACATAGAGTCTCCATCTACCGGGAGTTATTACCTTGCATCGGTAGCTGACAAAGTCTATATGACATCCTATCTTGGTGCCACAACCCTCGTCAACGGCGTGTCTTCGCAAATGGTTTTCCTTGGAGACCTGCTCAACAGGCTTGGCATCAACGTCCAACTCATAAAACACGGCAAATACAAATCTGCCGGGGAGATGTACACGCGAAGCTCCTCAACTCCGGAAAATAGGGAGCAGAACCAGAGAATGGTGGATGCCTTGTGGGAGGTGATATCTTCCGATATTGCCGAGAGCCGCGGACTCGACATAGAGGACGTCAATTCCGCTGTCAACGACCTCAAGCTCAACCTTCCCGAAGATTTCCTTCGCTGCGGCTTCGTGGACGAACTCATGACCAGCGAACAACTTGAGGACAAACTCGCAGCACTGGCCCTGGCCGACAATTTCAAAGACGTAAGCATGATTCCTTTCTCGGACTATGTCGCCGTCAAGACAGCTGTCAGCACAGCCAAGAAAGAAATAGCCGTCATCTATGTTGACGGAGAGATTGTGGACGGTAGCGCAAGCAGCGATGTGGCCGGAGACAGATTCGCCAGAGTAATCGCCAAGGCAAGGGCCGATTCCTCCATCAAAGCAGTCGTCCTCAGGGTCAACTCTCCGGGCGGCAGCGTACTTGCCAGCGAAAAGATAAAGCACGAGCTCGACCGTCTCAAGGAAGACAAGCCTCTGATTGCTTCATACGGAGCATACGCGGCTTCCGGCGGATACTGGATTTCCAACAACTGTGACAAGATTTATTCTGACGCAACTACATTGACCGGCTCCATCGGCGTATTCGGAGTTGTCCCGGATTTCTCCAAAGTTGCGAAAAACACACTCCACGTAGGTGTTGAGAGCGTAAGTTCCAACAAACACGCCGACATGTACGGACTGATGAGGCCTTTTGACAAGAGCGAATACGCCTACATGCAGACCTCCATCGAAAGCATATATGACAAATTCACCGCTACCGTATCGGAAGGACGCTCTCTTCCGGTAGAGACCGTGGATGCCATCGGGCAGGGACGCGTATGGACAGGATGCGATGCTCTGGACATTCATCTGGTGGACGAGATTGGTTCTCTGGAACAGGCCATCCTCTATGCCGCCGACTGCGCCGGAGACCCGGACATCAAATCATGGAGAATCGAAGGATATCCTCGCCCTCAGACTCAGATGGAGATGATTATGAGCATGCTTGGCGGAGACAGCGACACATCAGCGCAGGCACGCATCTTCAAGAGACTTTCTACTCTGAAATCGCCGCAGATACTTGCACGCATGGACACCGAAATAACCGTACAATAATGAAAAGATTACTGTTTTTGGCAGTGGCCGCGCTCATGAGTGCCGCCTGCTGCCAGACTTCCAACTCGGAAGCAGAAGCCGTGGACAATGTGATAATGAGCCGCAGAAGCATCAGGAATTACAAACAGATTCCTGTATCCCGTGATACCATGCAGGTAATTCTGAAAGCCGGCATCAACGCGCCAAACGGGCAGAACAGACAGTCGTGGGAAATAAGAGTGGTGGACAATCCGGACACCATGTCTGAAATAAAAGCTGCGATGTCCGCAGCCAACCCGGACGTCCCTATGGCCGGCGACAGTTTCCGCAACGCACCGGTGATGGCATTCATCGCTGCAGATACAAGCTATGACTTCTCCCTTCTGGACTGTGGAATGCTGTCGGAGAATATGGTTCTTTCCGCATGGTCCATGGGTGTCGGTTCCATCTGCCTTGGCAGTCCGGTGCGCTTTCTCGACGGCTCCGAAAGCATCCGTTCCAATCCGGAAATCCGCAAGGTCATGGATAAGCTCGGCTTCAGCGAAGGCTACCAGCTCGTCCTCTGCGTAGGATTCGGATACCCTCTTGAATCGCCTGACGCCAAGCCGCGCGATGAGAGCAAATTCAGGTTTGTGGATTAGTTCCCGAGGCTTCATAAAGGCTCTTTTTGCAAAAAGGGTCTTTTTAGAGAAATATTTTGCAGATTTGAAATAATTTTCTAAATTTGCAGTCCCAATTCGGGATGGAGAGGTGGTAGAGTGGTCGATTACGGCAGTCTTGAAAACTGTTGAGCTGCGAGGCTCCGGGGGTTCGAATCCCTCCCTCTCCGCAAACTATTTGAAGCTCAGCGCAAAGCGCTGGGCTTTTTTCGTGCAGGCCCTTACAGGAGCTTGCTCCTGTAAGGGCCTGTGCGGAAAAAGACCATAGGCCGTCAGGCCGTGAGCTTCAAATAGTTTGCAAGGGCCCTCCGGCGAGGAGGAAGGGATGCGGCGCACAAAGTGCGGCAAATCCCACGTCTATCTTCTGACTTCTTCCGCAGCGAAGTTAATGACGAAAGCAGAGTCTCTGCTGGATATTGGGTACTATCGCCTTGGCTTTTTCCTGCATTTAAAATGGCTATCTGTATTTTACATTTTTGACGAAAATGACAAAAATGTAAAATAAGAGATTGGAGTTTACCACATTTCACTATATTTGCACTTTACAAGAATGACATAAATGGCAAAAATATAAAATACGATATGATCAAACGAGATTTATATTTGCAACAGCTGATTGCAGGAAAAGGGAACGGATTGATTAAAATTATCACTGGAATCCGTAGATGCGGTAAGTCTTTCCTTCTTTTCAATCTTTTTTATAAGCATTTGATTGAAAGCGGAATCCCTTCTGACCATATTATCAAAATTGCATTTGATGATTGGAGTTTCCGGAATTTATGCGACCCGAATGAACTGATGCCGTTTCTAAATGCTCAGATGGTTGACAACGAAATGTATTACCTCCTATTTGATGAGGTACAGTTGCTTGGTGAGTTCGTTCCGGTACTCAACGGACTATTGCGAAGAGAGAATGTTGACATTTATGTAACTGGCAGCAATTCTCGTTTTTTGGCAACTGATGTAGTCACTGAATTTCGAGGCAGAGGAGACCAGATTCATGTTTTTCCTCTTTCGTTTGCCGAGTTTATGTCTGTTGACTCTCGCCACCCTTTCGATGCGTGGAGAGATTATTACACATACGGAGGATTACCGCAGGTGAGGATGCTGGACACTGACAAAAAGAAAGCCGATTATTTGAAAAATTTGTATACCACTGTATATTTTGCGGATATCCTTGAGCGTCATAATATCAAGAATAAGGAAGAATTTGGAGAGCTTGTCAAGGTGGTAGGTTCATCCATTGGGTCTCCGACCAATCCTCGCAAGTTGTCAAACACTTTTAAATCAACTAAGAACACCACTATTTCACAACCAACGATAAGCAAATACCTCTCTTATCTGCAGGATGCTTTTATTTTGGATAAGTCTATCCGGTATGATGTCAAAGGGAAAAAGTATATCAATACACTTTCAAAGTACTATTTCTCCGATGTGGGACTTCGTAATGCAATTCTTGACTTCCGCCAGCAGGAAGAAAACCACATTATGGAAAATATAATCTATAACGAGTTATGCGTTAGAGGGTTCAATGTTGATGTGGGCGTTGTTGAGCAGCGTGGAAAAGATAAAAACGGGAAGGATACTCGAAAGCAATACGAAATAGATTTCGTTGCGAACCAAGGGAGCAAAAGGTACTATGTCCAGTCCGCATTTATGATGCCCAATGAGGCTAAAGAACAACAAGAATCTGCATCGCTTCTTGAAGTTTCTGATTCTTTCAAAAAGATTATTGTAGTAAAAGATAACATAAAGCCCAAAAGGAACGAACAGGGTATTTTTACAATAGGTCTATTCGACTTCCTTCTGAATCCAGATAGCCTTGATTTATAGAATCTCAACCGAATAATAATCCTATTTTACATTTTTGGCATTTTCGTCAAAAATGTAAAATGGAATTATAGCCACGGTAAAAGCATTATTTCAATAAGCTGAACCTAAACGTCCCGATGCATATCGTATGCATTCCGGCTGACCACAGGAATTATGTGTGGAGCATTGATATCACATACATTCCCATGAAGAAAGGCTTTATGTATCTATGGAGAGAAGGATGGGACAACTAAAGAATATCATCACGATATTGCTTTTGACGAACTTGGCGATGTACTTGACTTAATGATAGAGACTGGAGGTATGACCAAGGAAGAATCCCAAGCAAAGGTAAAAGACTTTGTTTGTAGTCACAGGTTCTCCTTCAGGAATAAAACAGACTCGTTTAGGTCGATGATGATGGTAAAATGCCGCCATATTTCATTTCCTGCGACAGCTATATACTCAT
>ERZ857629.322-NODE-322-length-71058-cov-30.970748_pt1 | contig 71058 bp, 91 predicted proteins | sample MGYA00519700_ERZ857629 | MGnify/ENA primary metagenome ERZ857629 (study PRJEB31778, sample SAMEA3449351) | human gut metagenome | biome: human gut; feature: human-associated habitat; material: faeces | place: United Kingdom | collected 2010/2012 ... | reverse complement strand
GCCGGCAGAACAAGTGATAAATTAAGAATGTTTCCAACAGCAAGCGAATATTTGCTTTATTATGTAAAACAAGATGAGTTCTTTGATACTCCATTTAGTAGAATTATGAAACAAAAAATGAAAGAATTAAATTTAACACAATCAGACATTTCAAAATTAGAATTGAGTAAAAATGGTAAACCTACTGGATGGGTGCATAATAAATTAAAAGGAATTCAAGTACCAACAGAAAAACAATGGATAAAGATTTGTAAATTATTCAACATAAGAAACGAATATAATACTCTTATAGAGCAATATAAAAATGAAAGATATATATTTAATCTTCCTGTTGGGGTAACTGATGTATGGGATTTTATTCCTGATAAAGTTAGATATGGTCATAAAACACAGAAACCACAAGATGTAACAGACAGAATAATAAATGCCTCAAGTAATCCAAATGATTTAGTTTATATACCCTTTGCAGGTAGTGGTTCAGAGATAATATCTTGTGTAAAGTATAATAGAAATTATATAGCGACAGAGATAAACAATGAGTATATAGAGAATATAATATATAAAAGATTGGAAAATGTATCTAATAACAATTAAATAACAACCAAATAGGGTGATTAATAGTACATTAATTGCCCTTTTTTTAATACAAATAGAACAATAAACCTATATAATTAAGTCCTAAATGAGTTTTAATTGTACTAAAATAAGACATAAAATAGGAATTCTTACATTAATAATTGTTACTGATAACTAATATAAATTTGTGATAGGAGGATGGTCTTATGAAAAAAGTATTTGCTAAAAAATATATGGTAGTATTTCAAAGAGAGGAACATGATGAATTTGTAGTATATAATACAAAGAAGGAGTGGGATGAAGGACATACTCACATTCATAGTTACAAACAAGCAATGTATTTAGTTGATTGTATTATCAATAACAAGATACCAAAGAAGGTAAACAAGTACTTTTTAGTTAGCCTAGTAAGATTGAGTAACAGTAAGAAATATAGAGAGCAAATACAAAGGAGAATTGATGGTGAAGTGGAGATAGAACATTACCATAATACTCCAAAACATTTTAGGAAGTAGGTGATATAATGGCGAGAAAAGCAAAACTAACAGGAGATGAGATTGACCAATTATTTTTAGATTATTGCAGCAATATGACCCATAAACAGTTGTGTGATAAGTGGAATATTAGTAACAGCACATTAACTAAGCTAATACACAACGAAGGCTGGGCGGAAAAGAGAAAAGCCACAAAACAGTTAGCCTTAGATAAATGCCAAGCAGTATATGTAGATGCCAATAAAGAGTTAGTAGATAGATATTATCAAGCAGGATATAAGCTACTTTGTTTATGGGAACAATCAATGGTAGATAACAGTAGTAGTATATTAGACAAAGAAGGAAAGATATCTCATTTTAAATTAGCTCAGGCAATACAGAATATGGTGGCCATAAAGACATTCTTAGATGAGTGTACTGGTACTATTCCATTTAAAGAAGCAATGGAACTTAAGATGAAGTATGAACAGATGGAATTGAAAAAAGCAATTGCAGGACTTGGTGGTGATGAGAGTGTACAAGATGACTTTGTAGCAATATTAGCTGACTCTTTAAAACGTATCAATGAAGGTGATGAATATGAGCAAGATTAATAAGGTAGTACCTTTTGGATGGAAACCATTTAGTGCAAAACAGATACAAGTACTATCATGGTGGTTAGACCCACGATACAAGAACAACACTGCATTGATATGTGATGGAGCAGTACGTAGTGGTAAGACAGTCTGTATGAGTTTCAGCTACATAAACTGGGCTACAGAGAGATATAATGGAATGAACTTCGCATTATGTGGTAAAACAATTGCCTCTTGTAGAAGAAACGTAGTTCAACCATTAAAGCAGATGTTAATGAGTAGAGGCTATATGGTACATGACAATAGAAGTGAGAACCTATTAACTATTAGCAGAACATGGAAGACTAAGCAAGGTAATATTAGAAAAGCAATAAACTACTTTTATATATTTGGTGGGAAGGATGAGAGTTCACAAGACTTAATACAAGGGATAACATTAGCAGGAGTATTCTTTGATGAAGTAGCATTAATGCCACAGTCTTTTGTCAATCAAGCGACTGCTCGTTGTTCAGTAACTGGAGCTAAGTTTTGGTTCAACTGTAACCCTGATAGTCCTTTCCACTGGTTTAATCAGGAGTGGGTTCAAAAGAGTGCAGAGAGAAATGCCTTACATATACATTTTACAATGGAAGATAATTTAAGTCTAAGTCAAGAAGTCATAGAGAGATATAAATCAATGTACAGTGGAGTATTCTACAAGAGATTTATATTAGGACTGTGGGTAATGGCAGATGGAGTAATATATCCAATGTTTGACCCTGATAGACATGCTAAAGTGTTGAGTCTTAATTGGACGAGAATATTTATTAGCGCTGACTTTGGTATACAGAATGCTACTACCTTTGGAATATTTGGTTACTATGCTCCTACAAAGAGATATCACCAAATAGCAAGTTACTATCATAATGGTAGAAAAGAAGGACAGAAAACTGTTGCTGAGTACGTGACAGATTTAATTGCATTTATACAAGAGAATAATGTAATGCCTGAATACATAACGATTGACCCAAGTGCAGCTCCACTGATAGTAGAAGTAAAGAAGAATAAGTTCTTCCAAAGACATAATATCAAAGTAGTACCAGCTAAGAATAATGTTGAGCTTGGAATTCAACTAGTGAGTTATCTATTAAATCAAGATAGATTTACACTAGACCCAAGTTGTAGAAGTGATATTGAAGAATTTGGTTCTTATTGTTGGGATGAAGACAAACTGGACAAAGGCGTGGAAGAAATACTAAAGATGAATGACCATGCTATGGATAAAATACGTTATGCAGTAATGACAGACAGTATTAACTATAGAACATTAGATGACGCACTTAGAGTGCTTTCAGGAAAAGGTGCAATATATTAAAAGGAGGATTAATATGGTAATAAGATACAAAACAAGACCATGCGAGATTGAAGCTATTCAATGGACAGGTAAAAATATAATAGAAATATTAGATTGGGGACAAGGTAATATACTTTGGAATGATGTAGATGATTTATTTATTGATACATTAGAAGGCAGAATGAAAGCAGATATTAATGATTACATAATAAAAGGTTTAAGGGGTGAATTTTACCCTTGTAAACCAGATGTATTTGAAAAGAAATATGAGAAGATTAAATAAGGAGGTAGATAATAATGAGTTTGTATAACAGTATAGATAGAGCCTTAGTAGGATTATACAGTACAGATAGAAGATTCCTAGAAGAACTTCAACAAGTAAAGGCTTACTATGAATTCTATGAAGGCAGACCTGAACAATTAGAAGATGATTTAGAAGATGGAACTGGACAACTATGGCCAGTAAAAGACAGAGATTATAGACCAACAAGAGAGATAAGAAACCTAACAAAGAAACTACTAAAGAAACAAGGAAGATTTATGACTAGCGTTCCACCTACTATAGTAGTAAAGAGTGTAGATGGTACTGACCCAACACTAGTTGATGATAAACGTATTGCCTTTGAGAAAATATTAGATGATGGAAAGTTTTGGAATAAGTTCAGTAAAGCATTTATGGACTGTGTTATAGGTAAACGTGTATTATTAGCATTGATGTTAGATGTAGATGACTATGGCAATCCAATAGACAATGCTCCTATCAAATTTAGATTTTATACAATGCCTGAGTTCTTATATGAGTATGACCCAAACGATTGTGACAAACTAATTAAAGTTCAGATAGCATATCAAGATGAGAGTACAGTGGGTAAACTACAAAACGAACAAAGATGGCATAAATGGATTTATGAGATGAGAGGCGAAGAATGTTGGTGTACTTATATGGTAGTAGATGGTACTAACACAATAGCCTATGCCGAAGTACCAAATATATTAAATAGTAGTATTGCAGGCGAGGAACAAGATGAACAACAGATGCAACAAGTAGAAATACGTAGTGAATGGAATACTGGGTTGAGCTGCATACCATGTGCAGTTGTATTTAATGACGGCCTTACAGGAGATATTAGAGGACGTAGTGATGTCAAAGATTTAATGGATATGCAGATAGACTATAATAAAACTGTCAGTGACTACAGAGACAGTTTAAGATTTGCTATGTTTGACCAAACTGCATTCATAGATGCAGATAGTGCTTCTATTGAAGGAATTGTTATTGCTCCTGGAGCAATACTAGATATAAAAACTGATACATCTTTAGGAATGGGTACTTCTACTGGTAGCTATAAACAAGCATCTGTACAAAAGGTCGGTAGTGAGTTCACCTTCCAAGGAGCAGCCGATGCTTATCTTGAGAGATTGAAAAAAGATATGTATGAATGCATGGAACAACCATTACCTGAGTCTTTAGTAAATGTGGCCAGTGGTAAAGCTCTACGTATGTTATATGATGACCTTATTACACGTTGCGAAGAAAAATGGGCAACATGGGATGAGGCGATTATATGGCTATTAAGATTAATTGAAGAAATAGTATTAAAGAGTGATTTATATCCAGAGGACCCAACTATTAAAAAATCTATGCAATATAAAGTGAGCCTAGACCTTGACCATAATTATCCAATTCCAGATGATGAAGTTGATACTAAGACAATAGCAATCAAAGAAGTAGAAGCCAATGTACGTAGTAAGCAAAGTTATATCAGAGAATTTGGTTCTGCTGAGGAAGCTGATAAAGAGTTTGATGAAATCCTAGATGAGATGGATAAAGTCAACATGACTCAAAATAGTATGGCCGATTTAAATGGCTCAATTAGTAAAAATGATTAATTTTCTATACTATATATGTAGATAAAAAAGTGTAGGAGGTTGATTGATATGAGTAAACAAGGTGGATGGACTAAAGGACGTAGAGGAGAAAAACAATTGAAGTTCAAATGTAAATGTGATAAATGTGGCAGAGAGTTTTATCCAAGAGAAAAAGAGTTGGCCATATTAAAAGGATGTATCATTATTAGAGGATTTGAATGTAGATGTGGAGCTCAGTACGTGACAGTTGTCACTGACAATCAACTACGTAGAGAGATGGCACAACTACAAGATTTATTAGCTGAGTTCAAGAAGATACAATACACTAATAGATATGATATAAACGAACAGATAAAAATACGTGGATTTGTTCCACAAGAGATACAAGATAGAGTAAATAAAAAAGAAAAAGATTATATGGACACAATAACAGAACTTAGACGTGATATAGCTGAGAGAGGAAAAGTATTAAAAGAAAAATATAAAGGCTACATTAAGTAGCACTGAAGGGGGTTAATAAACCTCCTTTTTTAATACAATAAATTATATAGGAGGTGGAGGTATGGCAAAGACACAGTTTACCATGAACAAACCAGAAGATAAATTAAATGCAAATCAACGAGAATATTTAGACACATTAAATAACCAATTAAGAAATAAACCAAGGGAGCTGACTAAAAAGCAACAACAACAAATAATACAAGTCTATAAAAAGGCTTATATGGATACAATTAATAGAGGAATTAAAAATGCTTATGGTGATAGTAAGGCTGTAAAGAATTTAACTGCTGCATACAGCCAGCAAATATACGACGAATTACTAAAGGTAGTTATGAAATATAATAGTAAGGTTGCCACAGATTTAGCAGATATAAATAAACAAATGATGCAACTATTAATGGGAGATGGTTATAAACAAATAAAAGACCAAGTGGATAAATTAGTGGACATAGTTAATGCAGATACAGTAGAACAAGTAATACAAGGTAAGTTATACGAAAAAAGAAAAGGACTTGATAAAACGTTGTGGAGCTGTACTGATAAAAGTCGTGTTAAGATAGAGGACGCAGTAGCTAGTTGTATGGCCGAAGGTATGGGAGCTGCTGACATGGCACAAAACTTAAAAGAGTTTGCTATGGGTGGTCACCATACATGGAGTAGAAATAAAATAAGAGAAAAACTAGGTAGTGGTTATGCTAGAAAATATAGTGGTGGACTAGACTATGAGTCATTGAGATTAGCACGAACTACAATAACACACCAAGCTCAGATAGAAACAATCAATACTAGAAAAGTTAATCCATACATGGGAGGAGTAAAGTGGCATAGTAATCATGAGGCAGGTAGAACTTGTGATTTATGTAATTCTAGAGATGGCCATATATTTATAGTTGATAAAGAAGATATCCCACTTGACCATCCAAATGGAGCATGTTGGCTAGAACCAGTATGGATGATAAATGGCAAAGAGGCAACACCTGAGGAGATTGCTAAAGACATGAGAGCATGGGCGAATGGCGAGAAGAATAGTGGTGCTATGGATAAAATACCTGAGTATAAAGGACTTGGAGGTACAGCTAAACCTAAAACTAAACCTAAAACTACTAGAGTTAAGACTACTACAACTAAGAAAAAAGCTGCCACTACTAAGACAACTAAGAAAACAACTACTACTGCACAAGGTGGTATTTATACACCAGAAGAACGTGCAGCTAAATACACTGAATTACATGAAACACTTAAAAAACAAATATCCAAAACAAATAAAAAATACACTACTGAAGGTATATTAGAGGCATTAAAACAAGCACCACTAGATGTACAGGATATGTATTTAAGTATAGGTGAATTCCAACGTACTAATTCAACTGGTGGAGCCTTTTATTCACTTGGGGATAAAAAAATTCATATGTCTTTAAAAGATGATAGAAATCTTAGAATTAGATACTTTGGTGAAAAACATAGATATGATGTATTATTCCATGAGTGGGGTCACTTAATAGACGACCAAGGGGTGACTAAACGTTCCAAAGAATATAAGTTTGCAGATGGAAAAGAGCTTATGTTTGCCAAAATAACAATGGATACAGCAGTAAAACCTACAGGACTAGCACAGTCTTTTGAAAGGGATATGAATAACTGGAAAGCTAAATGGGTAGAAGAAAAATTCCAAGGCAAAAAGACTTTAGCTGATACACCGGCACCACTAGTTAATGGTAAGTTTGCAGACTTCTTACAACAAAACGAAGTATTTACAATAGCACTACAGGATGCAGCTAGGGGTATGTCAAAGGGTGCAGTAAAAACTAAATGGGGACATGATACCAATTATTATACAAGAAATGCAGTTGGGAATATTAATAAATACGAAGCTGCTTGTATAGAAGTATCTAGTGAGTTATGGGCAGAAATTAGTTCCAGTATGACACAACCGGAAACACGTAAATTCTTATACGAAAATTTCCCTGAGATGATGAAGTCCTATGAAAAAATAGTTAAGAAGACATTAAAAACAATTAAAAAGTAGTTAGTAAATAGATGAGATTTTATATACTATATATGTAAGGAGTTGATAAGAATGAGAGAAAAATTACAAAACTATTTAGACAAATTTGAAGAATACTTTCCATTAATGGAAGTAGAAGGACTTACTGAACAAGAGATAATAGACATCATAGATAGATGTATATCTAGCAATAAAACTTATGGAGAAATATTTTATGCAGATGGTAAAAATAAAGATATAATAAAATAAGGAGGGATTTTTATGGTAATACCTGAAGAAGTAAGAGTTGGAAGTGTATTTTATAAAGTGGAGTTAACTGATAGACCAATATCATTTAATGGTAGACAGTGTTTGGGAGTATGTGATAAAGATATCCATACTATACAACTAGACCCAACACTACAAGATGACCAAGGTTTGATGCAAACATTTTACCACGAGTTAGCACACGCAATGATGTTTGAGCGTGGCATAGACTTACAAGCAATGGGACTTAGCTATGATGACTTTGAAAAAGTTATAGACGGTATGGGAATGATGATGCACCAGGTATTACTAGACAACCCCGACCTAACACTAACACCGGAAGAATATGATAAGAAATATCCACCTGAGGAGGAAGAAACTAAATAGATAATAAGACACTCAACATAACAGTTGAGTGTTTTTTATTGCTCAATTTTAGTTAATATTTTTCCAATGAATGTAATATATAAATACGACAAGAGGTTCTTGGATATCCTTTAAATCCTCGTATTAAGTATTAATAATGTTTTCTTTGTTTTCTCAAAACACTGTATATAATCGTCGATGGACGTTAAACTGGAGGTAAGTATGGCGAAAAGAAAATTAAGAGAATTTTTAGCAGGACTTGATAATGCAGCTGAGGTAGAATTAGCTATAACAAAAGCCCTAGAAGAGCAGGGATGCAAAGTACTGATAGATGATGGTAAGGACAATAAATATGTACCTAAAAATCGCTTAGATTCTAAGATAGCGGAGTTAGCTGAGGCTAATGATGAGATTGAGTCCTTACAAAAGCAAGTAAAAAATCCTACTGAAGCTGAGAAACAAGTTAAAGCTTTAGAAGAAAAAATTGCCGGCATGGAAGCGACTGCTAAAAAAGAGAAATTAACAACTGCCATAAATAAAGAGTTAGCTGAGGCTAAACCTAAAGATGTAAACGACTTGATGAAATTCTTAGATATGGAAAAAGTCGTATTAAAAGATGATGGTACTGTTGAAGGATTAACAGACCAGTTAACTGCATTACAAAAGGACAAGGCCTATCTATTTGATAATGCAGAGCCACAACCACAACCCAATAAGGGTTTTTTAAATCTTGGTTCTCCTGGAAAGCCAAGTAATTTAAATGCTTTTGGTAGTAAAACTACTCATGAAGGTGACTTTGGGTCACTATTAGGTAAACAATGTAACGAACAAGCTCAACAAGTTGATAGTAATTATTTCTTTAATAATGATAAATAAATTTAGGAGGTGGCTTATATGCCAAAATTAAAAAGTAAGAAAATATTAGCTCCAGAAAAACAATTTTTAGCATTTCCTGACCACTATGTTAACTTACCTGGTAAAATAGCTTTTGCAGAACTTGCTAAGTTAGCAACTACAGATGCTGATACTTATGGAGAAAAGAGTGGTAAAGTAATAGCAAGAGGTACTTTAGTTCATATGGATGAAGATGGTAATGTAACAAAACCAACATATTCTAAAACTGTTACTGACGGTACTAAAGCAAATGCAGTACTATTCAATACTATAGACATAGAAGATTATGACGAGAAAACAGACCGATATGTTAATGCAGCAGTATTAGTGCATGGATTTGTAAGAAAAGATAGATTATTAGGTGACAAAGATGCTATAGAATTTAGTGATTTGATTCACGTGGTAAATAACTAGGAGGTGTTTTTAAATGGCAAATGTAAATTTATTTGATTATATAAACGCAAAAGAAATAGCTGCATATGTAAAGGAAAACCCAATAAACAAAGAACCATACTTTGCTGAGACACTTTTCCCTTCAAGAACTAGTATGGGAACTGATATAAGTTGGTTAAAAGGAGCTAATGGACTTCCAGTAGCACTACAACCATCTGAATACGATGTTAAAGCACGTATGAGAGAAAAAGAAGGATTTGAAGCAGTTGCTACTGAAATGGCATTCTTTAGAGAAGCTATGAGAATTGGTGAAAAAGATAGACAACAATTAAATCTATTATTAGCTCACCCTGATAACACAGTGGCACTACCTTTAATAAGAAAAATATTTGATGAAGCGGCTAGATTAATAGAAGGTGCTAGAGTTCAAGCAGAAATAATGCGTTGTCAACTAATGGTTGACGGTAAAATAGATGTTGCTAGTGCAGATGGTAGAGCACGTTATGTATATGATTATGGTATGACAAACTTATACAAAGCTGTCAGAGCTCCATGGGTACCAGCATCTAAAACTATTGGCGACCCAGTTAGAGATTTAATTGATATCTGTGATGATATGGAATTAAAAACTGGTGTAAGACCTTCTAGAGCAGTAATGAATAGAAACACATTTTTAAATATGATAAACTGTGATACAGTTCAAAAGATGATGTATCCAGACGATTCTACAATGCACTACTTTGTTAGTGAACAACAAAAGAAATCATTCATTGAACAAGTAACTGGAATATCAATCTACGTATACAGTAAGAAATTTGGTAAATTAGACCACTCCACTGGATTAGCACATGCTACAGAACAAGTAACATTAATACCTGATAATAAAGTTGTATTAATGCCAAGTGGAAACTTAGGTAATACTGTATATGGTACTACTCCTGAAGCATCTGACTTAATGTCAGGAACAGATGCTCAAGTGGCACAAGCTGCTTATGGTACTACTGTTACTACATTCAAGGAAAAACATCCAGTACAAGTTGTTACTGTTGTATCATGTGTTATGATACCTTCTTTTGAAGCAATAGATAATTGTGCAGTAATAGATGTATCTGCAAAAGGAGAAATAGGCGCATAATTAAATAGCTCATTGTATTCACTTATATATACAGAGTAGGCAAGGCTAACAATACAGCTTAGCCTACTCAATTTTTTTATAGGAGGTGGGTTGCGTGGTAAATATTGACCAACTAAAAGTCTTGATAATGGAAGACCAATATCCTACATTTACAGATGAACAACTAATGGCAATGGCGGTTATGTATGATAATATATATCAATTGGCCTATATATGTTGTTTAGCTAAAGCGAGTGCAGATGAAATCACAATTGGTGCTATAACAATAAAGAACAGTGCTGATATGTGGAACAATATGGCCAAGATGTTTTTAGACCAATACAACAAAGACATAAACGGCGGAAAAGCGACCTCCATAACTGGAAAGGTGCCACGTAGAGTAGATGAGCAATAGACAATCAATACAAGTCGGTGTAATTAAAAAGGTACAGAGTGTCATAAATAATTATGGTTATCAAGTACCGATATATAGGGATATATATGAAGTGGATTCAATGGGATGTAAAGTATTAAAGGAAGAAATGTCTTATATACAAGACTTACAATGTGTAATAGATAACAGCTCCAGTGGCAGAAGTAAAAGTATAACTAATAATGACCAAGGTATTATAAAAGGTTACTCATATGCCACACTATATGCAACATATGTAAAAGATTTTCCATTACAAGAAGATGACTTTATAGTTTATGAAAATGCTTATTACAAAGTACTGGAGATAATTGATGTAGTGCATTATAATCTACTATACCAAGTTTCATTGGAAAGGGTTGATTTAGATGGCTAATACAATAACATTCGATACTAAAGAATTCAATGACAAAATAAAAAACTTTGACAAAACAATGCAGGCTGAGTTAAAGGTAGTAGGTAGTACCATTAGTAAGAATATGCAGACATATGCGAAAGCTAATCACCCTTGGACAAATAGAACTAAGACAGCACAAAATAAATTGAAAGGTGAATATAAAGTAACTGAGAACGACTTAGATATTAGTATTAAGCATGGTGTTTACTATGGTTACTACTTAGAGACACGAGCTGACTTTGATGGTAAATATCAGATATTAGAAAAAGCAAGAGACAGTGAGATAAGTAATTTTAAAGGCATGATACGCAACTTGTTTTAGTGAGGAGGGTTAAAAAATGAGTGCGAGACTTAATATATATAATGTAATAAAAGACGTGTTGAGAACAGTGCCAGTACATGACCGTCCTGCACGTATCACAGAAGATACTGCAATAATAATGAGAACAAGCGCTAACCAAAGTTTTGATAATACCCTTTGTGGATGGGATAACTGGATTATATATATCTATACTCCACATAGCCCTCTACAACTAGATACGTTGAGAAACAAAGTTAGAAAAGCGTTATATATAGCTGGCATTGAAATCACGCACGACATGAGCGATGATATGTATGACCAAGATTTAAGATGTTATGTGTGTTCTATAACTTGTAGAACACCAGTAATTTTTAATTATAATGAATAGGAGGAAAATAAAATGGCTATATTGTATAATATTAAAAAGGCAGTAATAACTGAACTTGACCCAACTACAGGGGCAGCTAAAACTGGAGGAGTTGTGGCTCATATAAAAACTGCTCAAAAGGCAGAATTGGAACCAGTGCTTAGCGAAGGTGAAGAAGATATATTAAGAAATGATGTTAGTATCTTAGCAGTTGTTAGAACAGATGACTTAATTTATGGATATGACATAAAACTAACAGACAATCAATTTGATGACACAATGGCAGGACTTGTAGCTGGTTATAAAGTAGAAGACGGAGATACATCAGGTACTAAAAAATTATCAACTCCAATGATGAGTGAAGGAAACGTAGCAAAACCATTTAAACTAGACTTATATGTTGCTAACTATAGCGGAGACTCAATTGTTAACTACGCTAAAGTAACATTGAATAAATGTACAGGAAAATTCCCTACAATGACTGTAGGAGATGGATTCTTTGCTCCAGAGTTTGAAATAAAAGCTAGAGAAAATACAAAAGCAAAACTACCAATAAAAGAAATAACTTTTGTTGATGAATTACCTGAAGACCCAGCACCAGGAAAATAATATAAGGTATATAGGAGGAGAATACAATGAGTGAATTAAAAGTAATAAGTGCAAGAGAATTTAGAAAAAAGGCAACTAGAATAATAGAAATAGATGGATTTGAACCTGGTGAGAAAATAGCAGTAAGAATTAAACCAGCTAGTCTATTAAATCTTATGATGAGTGGAAAACTTCCAAATAATCTTTTAGAAACAGTAAATGATTTATTTGAACGAACTGAAAAAGATAAACCAATGGAATTATTTGAACAAGATGAAAACAAAATAAAAGATATAATGGAAATAATAGATTTAGTATGTGAACAAAGTTTGGTGGAACCTACGTTTGAAGAAATTAAAGATGTAATAACAGATACTCAGAAAATGCAAATAATGGGTGAAGCACAAGGAAATGTAAATGCTGCCATACCCTCTATTCGAAAGTAGAAGAATATTAAATGTTATTTCTACTGCTAAGACCTTTGGATGTAGACCTAGTGATTTATTAGGTATAGATGAAGATGATGTGTATGGTCGTTACTGTGTAGATGAGGCGGCTACATATCTATACAATATGATGCAGCCTGATAAAGATGGTAAAACTAAAAAACCAATATTTAGAGAAGATATAATAGAAAGTAAAACTAAAAATCCGGGTTTAGATTTACTGATGAGCTAATAAAATTAACAGTAGGACGAAGGTTCTACTGTTTTTTTTAATTATATGAAGGTGGTGAATAATATGGCTGGTGTAGATTTAGGGAGCATTGTTGCTCACCTAAAATTGGAAATGAGTGATTTTAATAGTAACTTAAATAGAGCAGTTGAGCAAGTAAATCAGACACAAAGTAGTTTCAGTGGTTTAAAAGCTACTGGGGAAAGTTTGTCTAGTGTAGGTACTGCTCTTACAGCAGGAGTAACTGCTCCAGTAATGGCCTTAGGAGCAAGTGTTGTTAAAACTCAGATGACATTCGAGCATTCAATGTCAAAAGTAAAAGCGTTATCAGGAGCTACTGGTAGTGACTTAAAATTATTAGAAGACACTGCAAAACAAATGGGTGCATCAACTGTATATAGTGCAAGTGAGGCAGCTGATGCGTTAGGATATATGGCACTGGCGGGTTGGGATGCTCAACAATCGGCAGCAGGTTTACCTGGAGTACTTAATTTGGCGGCAGCATCTGGAATGGATTTAGCACAAGCATCCGATTTGGTAACTGATTATTTAACTGCATTCGGATTAGAGGCTGACCAAGCAGGACGTATGGCAGACGTACTATCTTATGCACAAGCTAACTCAAATACAACAACTGAGATGCTTGGAGAAGCATTTAAGAATTGTGCAGTTAATGCTCACAACGCAGGTATGACACTAGAAGAAACTACTGCAATCTTAAGTAAATTTGCAGATGCAGGTCTTAAAGGTAGTGAAGGTGGTACAGCCTTAAATGCAATCATAAGAGATATGACTCAAAAGATGAAAAATGGAGCAATACAAATAGGTAATACGTCAGTAAAAGTTCAAGACGCTAATGGTAATTTTAGAAGTATGACTGATATTATACGAGATGTAGATAAGGCAACAGAAGGCATGGGAGATGCTCAGAAGACGGCAGCACTTATGACAACATTTACTGCTGACTCAATAAAAGGTATGGGTATATTATGTAATACAGGAGCAGACAGTATTGATAACTTTACAAAGGAACTAGAAAAAAGTAACGGTACTGCAAAGAAAATGTCAGATATGATGAACTCAGATTTAACTGGAGCATTAAAACAATTGAGTAGTGCTTGGGAGGCAGTACAACTTGATATTGGGAATACTACTGGTCCACTATCATTGATAGTAGGTATGCTAACAAAATTACTTCAATCCTTCTTAAACTTACCGGGGCCTATTAAACAAGTCATAGTATCACTGGCACTATTACTTGCAGCCGTAGGACCTATACTACTTGTTATTGGTAAAGGTATTCAGGCATTTTTAAAAATGAAGCAAGCAATAGGAATATTAAAAGCTGCATTCCGCGCAGCACGAACAGCCTTTTTAATATTTAAATCAGTTATAATGGATACAATTGTACCAGTAATAGTTGATACTGTAAGACCTGCATTACAAAGTCTATGGGCAGTATTATTAGATAATCCAATTGTATTAGTCGTGGCAGCCATAGCGGCTCTTGTAGCTGCTTTTATATGGGCATGGAATAATATTGATGGATTCAAAGAGTTTTGGATTAATCTTTGGGAGAATATAAAAACTATAGCCAGTAATGCTATAGATTCATTAAAAAACTTCTTTACTCAAACTGTACCTCAAATGATAAGTGATATAGGAAATTGGTTCAGTAACTTACCTGAAACTATATGGTTTTGGTTATGTTATGCAGTAGCTTATGCCGTACTATGGGTAGGACAAATGGCACAAAAGGCATATGAAGCTGGTAGTAAATTTGTACAAAATGTCATTACATTTATTCAACAATTACCTGGTAAAGTATGGACATGGCTAGTAAATACTATTAGTCGTGTTGGAAGTTGGGTAGTTCAAATGGCAAGTAGAGCTCAACAAGCAGGTAGTAGATTCTTAAATGGTGTAAGTACATTCATACAACAATTACCAGGTCGTGTATGGTCTTTCCTAGTATCAACAATTTCAAGAGTAATATCTTTTGCGGCAAGTTTTGCTCAAAAGGGTAGAGAAGCTGCACAGAGATTCAAAGATAATATCATAAATGGTATTAGTAGTTTACCTGGAAGAATGGTGACTATAGGAAGTAATATCATACATGGTATTATTACTGGTATTACTAATGCGGCTGGTAATTTATTTAGCACGATGCAAAATATAGCAAGTAGAGCTTTAAATGCAGCAAAAGACGCTTTGGGTATTCATTCTCCATCAACAGTATTTAGAGACATGGTAGGGAAAATGATACCGGCTGGTGTTACTGTTGGTATTGAGGCGAATGCAGGTAAAACTATAAAAGCTATTAAAGATTATGCTAGTAGTCTAGTAGAGACTATAGATACAAATAAATTCCTAGGAAAAGTTAATATGAGTACAGCAGGTATTAATATAAATAGTGAAAACACAGTGGATAGTAATTTATTGTATGCGATAAAAGGTATGGCACAAGCAATGCAAGATAGTAAACAAGAATTCGACTATAAAGAAATGGGAAAAGAATATAAAAAGGCATTACAAGATACTAATACTCCAATACTTATGGACAAAGTAGTGGTAGGACAAAAGGTAGCTAAGTCAGTACAAGAAACAAACGACTACTACAATGACCAAAAGGAAAGATTTAGAGGTGAGAGAGATTATGTATAATTATTTTAATTTTAATGGAACTCAGATAAATGATTTAGCAATAGTAACTAGTATAGAGAAACCATATATACCTGAAAAATCTATTGATACTATTAATGTATCTAGTAGAGACGGTGAGATATTTGACGGGGCCAAATATGACCCTGTCTCTATCCCTATCTCACTTGCAATAATAGGTGATACTGAGGAAGAATATAAGACTCGTGTTCAATGTCTTCATGATATTCTTAGTACAAAACAAGAAGTTCCAATAAAGTTTTGTGAGAATATCACCATATATGGAATGTTAAAAGGAGCACTTAAAGTAAAGAAAAAGAATAGTATGAGTGGGTATGCTGACATAGAATTAATATGTCATACACCATATAGCTATAGTGATAATGTACAGGCATACAATGCCGAAGATGGTCAACAGACTGTGGTAGTTGAGAACAATGGTGAGTTAGCGACTCTACCATATGTAAGTATAGGCTTTGGAGCAGACGCTCATTTTGCTCAACTTCAAAATAATAAGACTGGAGAAAAAATATTGGTAGGGGATTATCCACAACTACAATTGAGTACCACAAAGAAGGAACAAACTCTTATACTACATGACCCTTGCACCAGTGTAGGTACATTAATTCAGAGTGGAGCAAATATTAATGCAGGTCGAGGTACTGGTGGTTCCTTTACTATTTCATCTGGAGGTGAAAGTTTTATTCTTAGTGAATTGGGTAGTAGCACTGAGAAAATAAAAGGAGCGTGCGCACGTATTGCGTTGAGTAAAAATATTGATGATTTTAAAGTAATGGTGAGAATGCAATGTAGGTCAAGTGGTAAAAATGGAGACCCTAACAATGTTTTAAGTGAGCAAGAAAAAGTTAAAGAGACTGTAGTGGAAGGTGGTAAAGTTACTTATTATGAAGTAACTGCCAACGGAGTTAATTACAGAACTCAGCCAAGTACAAAAGGAAAATCTCAAGGAATTATTCCAAAAGGAACAAAATTAACCGATGTAACAATTCAGAATGGATGGGCGAAGATAAAATACAAAACTAAAACCTATTATGTATCAGCAAAATATATAAAGAAACAAATAAAAGACAATTCTAAAAGTGTTGTAAAGGAATTCACAGTAGCTAATATGTGGTTGACTCCAAGTAAAACACTAACAGGTGGTAGTTGTGTAGTATATACGAAACCTAACCCTGGCAGTAAAGTAGAATGTACTATACCGTATGGCACAAAACTTAGAATAATACAAAGAACATATACATATAAACCAAAAGATTCTAATAGTGCATCTCAGACAATAACTTACTACAGAATATATAAACCTTGGAAAGATAAAAATGGTAAGAAACATACTGGTTATATAAATGTAGACAATCTTAAAGGTGCGGCAGCAATGGATAATAGTGTTGATTATAGTGATGACCCTGCATACGCAGACCATAAGACAGGAATAGCTGAGGTATATGGATTCGATATAAACGGTACTCAGATATTCAGATTATATTTAGGCGATATTAATCAATATTTTGAGTATAACCAAGCAGAGGTAAGTATTAGTAAAAAATCTATATTGATAACAAGTAATGATAAGCCAAAGGAAAAAACTGACCAAACTGTTGATAATAACGGTAAAATTGTTACTAATCATTATATGAGTGGTAAACACGGTAGTTGGAATGATGCCAACGCTTACTTTACATTAACTAGGAAGAAAACTGGTAAAAACTATGTGTATAGTGCTCAAGTACAAAAGAATGATGATGGAACATTTACTCAGTCTGTATCAGCTAATAACAAGCGTAGTAGTGAGTACTCTACAGAACCATTAAGTTACTTAGCGATATACATTGGAACTATGGCAGATAAATTAGAGAATGCTTGTGGAGTAGGTATTAGTGATATAAAAGTATATGAATTGAATCCTGAGAGTGAAGAAATTTCTAATATAAAATACTTTGAAGCTGGAGATAAAGTAGACTTGGATTTTGAAAATGGTGATTGTTATGTTAATAATGAGTTGAGAAATGATTTAGTGGACATTGGTAGTTCATATTTTACTGTAGATGAAGGTGAAACAACATTACAAGTAGTTAGCGATGATACATCTGCAAGTCTAGGTGTATTAATAAGAGAAAAATGGTTAGGAGTAGTAGATGAAGATAGAAGTACTCCAGCTGAGAATTTAAATTTAACTAGTGAATAGGAGGTATTTAAATGATTAAAAACTTATATATATTTGACAATACGAAAAAACTATTAAAACTAATAAATACCACAAATACCAATAGCATAAAAGTATATGATGACACTTATACTAGTGAACTTATAACGGGGGCGGAGACTTATACTGCCTCCTTTAAAGTAAGTTATCAAGACCAACCAATATTTTTAGAAGGTAACTATATTGGATTTTATTGGCAAGATAATTTTAAACTTATGCAGATTAAGAAAACCACTAGTATTGAGCACATAGATGATGTGACTATTACAGTTTATGCAGAGTTTATTGGTATTGAATTGTATAATAGTTATGTGGATAAATTTGTGGCAGACGGAAATGCGACAAAATTATTGGAAACTATACTAATGGATACTAACTATAAAGTTGGCTATGTAAGTCCTTCATTAGATGAGGAAGCCTTTAGAGTAGAGACTACAGAAGTTACTAGTGTATATTCAGTCATACAGAATGCGACTTCAATATTATATGAATGCGAATGGCAATTCAGAACAGTTCCAGTAGACATAAAAAGAGGTAAATTTAACTTCTTTGTAGACTGCTTTGCGAATGGTGAGCGTGGCACAAAGAGATACAAAAGATTTGAGAGTGACAGAAATAGTTATGGCATGAAACGTACTGGAGATATTACAAACTTTTGTAGCGGTATTATTCCAGTAGGTAAAAATGGACTTACTATTAGTGATGTGAAGTGGGAAAAAGAACAAGGCGACCCAACCGACAAACCTCTTGGTCAGAACTATATATTTGATGAAAAAGCACATGAAATGCTGAATAATGGTGGTAAATATGTATTGATGAAATATAAAAGTGATGCAGAAGATATATATACATTAATTCATGAAGGGTATGCAAAATTAAAAGAACTAAATAAAACTAAATTCAGTTATGAGATACCAGTATATATGACTGAGCAAGATTATGAGGAAATTGATATTGGTGATACTAACTATGTTGTTAGTAGAAAATTTAATCCTCCAGTTCAGTTAGAAGCACGTATTACAAAATTTGAAATCAGTTTTACTGACAGAACTAAAAACAGTATAACTTTAGGAAACTACAAACAAATACGTAGTAAGATGAAGTCTTTGAATAAAGATGACATTGTCAATGATGTTGTAGATATAATTAAGAAACACGGAAAATTGACTGCTAGTGATTTACTTGCTATTAGAAATTATCTAAATCAACTAGGCATTGATAAAAAATTAATAGACAAACTTATTAAACAATATACAGACAAAGTAGTGCCTGACCCTATAAAACCTGGTGATGACTCAGACAAAATAAGTGAAGATACAGAGGATTATAGAAGTATAAACATAAAGAAAATCGATAATGGACTTTGGATAGGTGATAGTAGAATTCATGACTGTATTAAATATAAATGTGGAGAAATAAAAGGTAAAACTCCTACTACTCAACCTCAACCAGACAAGAAAGAGGACAGTAGTAAAACTGCAAAACAATACAAAGCAGCCGTAGATTATTATGCAGGATTTGGACTAGGTAAATGGAGTGATAAGTATAGTGATGTTAGGAATATGCGTAGCAAATCCAACCACTGGAAAATATATGCTCCAGTTGAGTATTACAGCAAAAAATTTGGACTTGACCCACAACTAGTTTACGCAATGATATATGCAGAATCTAGTGCCGACCCATACGATGCTACAAAAGACCCAGCGGGTGCGTACGGACTTATGCAATGTGAGAGAGGTACTTATTTTAATAAGAAAATGAAAATTAAATATTTAGATGGCAAAGTTGAATACTTTACACCAAGTTATTCTAATATGAAACCTAAATCTTGTGGCACTAAAAGAATAAACGGTGTAACCGTGGATAAAGCTATATGTAATCAAATAATGGTTGGTTGTAACGAAATGAGAGCTAGACTTGAAGACTACCATTTTAATATATTTGCTGCTTTGTGTGGTTATAACTTTGGTATAGGTGGATTCCAATGGGTGGTTATGCACTACATAAAGGATAGATACAAACTTAATATAGTTGTAACTAATAATGGAAAAAGTGCCTTACTATACAAACAATCCGCAGCAGTTAAAAAGAAATACTGGGAAGTAATAGACACAATGCAAGCACCTTGGAAAAATTATAGACAAAAATATAAACAAGTTACTGGATGGGGTACTCCTACTAATATAGAATGTTATTTAAGATGGTACAAAGTAGTAGACGGTCAATTGCCATACTGCATTGATAATAAAGGTAAGAAAAGAGGTTATGGAGCAGTAAAACCAGGTACATCAAATAAAAGTGCAGAAGCTACGGCTGTATCTACAGAAGCTGCAATGACTAGAGCAACAAGTGTTAAAAATGCCCCTACATGGAAAATAGATGGTAATACTACAAATACAAAAGGGGTTGCTGAGAATGTAAGAAAGAAAATAGTAAATAAAGCTAGGGAAATTTGTGAATTACATCAAAAGTATAAAAAAGCTACATATTATGCAGGAGCTTGTATTTATGATGATAGTAAAAGACATAGAGTAAGTGGAACTATCCACGGTATTAAAAACCCATACTGCTACGTATGTAGTTCACTTAGTAGTTGTGCTTACCTATACGCAGGACTTAGAAGTGTAACTGCAAAATACGGTGGAGCCAATTGTGCCTACGGTACTTTAGTAAAAAGTGCTACAAAATATAGTGGATATACATTAAAGAAACTAACAAGTAAAACAATTGATGAATTACTACCTGGAGACTTAATCATGTTGAGTAATGCCACAGTTCCTTCAAATGTAACTGTCGCTTGGGCATCAAAATCAGGTGGGGATAGTAAATATGCCACTGGCGGTACTCACCACGTAGTTGTGTATTGTGGAAAAGTAAGTGGTAAACGTATGATAGCCCATGCTAGTGGTGGTTATAAATGGCCGAGAGCTATAAGATATGAAGATATGAGTATTACATATAGTTCACGTGGTAGTATGTCTCATTGGTATACACATGGAATAATACTTAGACCTTGGGACTTAGCAAGAGCTGATAAAGAGGCAAAAGTGAAAAATCAATCAGCTACAAAACCAACTCCTCCAAAAGACATAGTAGATGATGATGACGGAACAACATATGAAGTTACTTATAAAGGACTTAATAGTGCAGCTCCTAAAGACTTTGTAGAAGGTGGAAAACTTATTACTGATATTACAGTAAATGGAGTTACAGACAAAACACCATACCCTAAAACTGTCAGTCATGTCATGTTAGCTTTCGGGGTTCCTGCACTTGGGGATAATGTTGATAACGTTGTGGAAGACTATCAATCTCTTATAAAAGCACTATTGAAGAAATATCCAAAGAAACCTATATTTGTATGTGAAGAACCACGTTTGAGAAGTTCTCAATCAGGTAACTATGAAAAAATGAATGCAGCGATAGATTCTCTTAATAATATGATGTTAGACTACTGCAACAAGACAAGATACGTTATATTTTTAAGAAAACCAAAAGATATGTGCGACACAACAGATAAACATTATTGGCTTAGCAGTCTGACTACCGACGGCTATAGAATGAAGGACAAGGCATCTACTCAGACTTACTACAAAGAATATAAGAAAAAGATATTATACTTTGGTGAAGGAGCAGAATGGGAAAGTGATAGTGCTACAAGTAATAAAATGTTAGATAGTCAAAGAGTATACAGTTATAATAAACCGTTAAAGAAATTACAATTCAGAGTGCCTGCTACTTCATCAACAAACTACAATGATAGTTATTATGCACGTATTGTATTCACTACTGCAAAAGGATTCAAGCTAATACAACCTGGCACAGTATACCTAGAAGGTGTGGACTGTAAGAATGGAGTACTATTACCTAAAGTAGGTACTACTTATATTGTATCTGTGTATTATAATCCCGACACTACAATAAGTGACAAGCCGTATTTAGGAAGTGTTGGAGCTAAGAAAAAAGGCACTAATTATGCACAACCACTTTTTAAATATTCCTCAGACCTAGTTAAAATCGCCAACAGTTACTATAATAATAATAGTAAGTTCAAGTATAATTCGACTACACCTTGTGACTTCAAGAATCCAGCTGAGAATATCAGTAAATGGAAGGTGAACAATAAGTACCAAATAGATGATAGTTGTTTTCTTAATTATGTATTAACTGGATGGACTTATGAAAAATCTCCATATGGAAATGAGAAAAAAGCTGATAATAATAGAAATAATAGTATTAGTTGGGCGATACCAAGTACTAGAAATGAAGCTAATATAGGAAAATATTTTGTACAGAAAAACTGGGTAGTAGATGTGGCTGATTTAACAACATTTAAGAATTTAGCAATCGGTGATATTATATTTATGGACGCTGACAGTAAGAATAATGGTGAGTTTATGGCCATATCTCATACAGCTATAGTAGTTGAAAAAGACAAAGATGGCGATTATGTGGCACTTGAATGTACAAATGGATTGACAAATGGTGTATTCAGAAAAGTAAAAGTAAAAAGTTTATCAAGTAAAAATATATTATTTGTCGGTAGATTTATGATTGGATAGGAGGGATTAATATGATGGATGATGGACGAGAACACGTTGATAGACCGATATATGATGATGACGGTGAGATGATTATATGGCCAACATTAGATGAAGATATGGAAGAATTTGCAGAGGAATCAGAAGTAGCTACTGTAGCTGCTTCTGACGATACTACAGAAGATGATACGTATTATGAAGTACCTGACACTGTAGAAGATGACCAAGATAGAATTGATGTACAAGTTGAGGGTATCGAAGATGAAGAATGTGAGGACGCTAAGATAGGAGATATTCAACAGGCTGGAGAAGATTATAACGAGGCCATGGATAGAATTGTCTCTGTATTAATGCAAGCATTAAGTACAGAAGAAATGACAGAGGAGATGAGTGCAGAACTACAAGACGCAACTAACAATATGGAAACTGCGAAACAAACAATAACTGATTTATGTGGTGACCCTGATACAAAAGTATTAGAAACTGACCCTGATACTAAAATTCCTCAAAACTTACAAGAACTGTTAGAAACACTTACAAAAGATGGAAAGGCTCCATGGCTATATATAGATGATGAAGGTAATCTATTATTAGACGGAGAAAGCGTTCCAAAATTAAAAGTAGTTGAGTTAGAGGCACAAAAGATAAAAGCAGATTATGGTGAGTTCAAAGACCTTACAACAAATAACTTTACAGCTATAAATGCTAAAATTGATAACTTAAAAGTCGGTGATTTAGATGCCATTAATGCAACTATAACAAACTTAAAAGCTACAGTGGCAGAAATACAAACCTTAATTGGTGGTCATCTTACTATGGATAATATACAATCATTAAATCTTACTGCTGGTAAAGTCACTATAGCAGACGCACTTATAAAAGATGCCATGATAGATACTGTAAGCGCGAACAAAATCAATACTGGTACAATTAATACTAATAATGTAAATATTCAGAGTGATGATGGCTCTATGTTATTACAAGGTAATCTTCAACAATTTAAAGATAGTAAAGGCAATGTACGTATTCAAATAGGAAAAGATGCTAAAGGTAATTTTACTTTTGTATTATATGATGAAACTGGTAAAGGTCAACTTATTAATCAGAATGGTATTCAATCAAGTGATGCGATAAAAGATGGATTAATAGTTGATAGTAAAGTGGCAGACAATGCCAATATAAGTGGTAGTAAATTAGATATTAGTAGTGTTATCAGTAATATCAATAATAACACTAATACTATAAAAGCAAGTCAAATAAAATTTAGTGATACTGACCAAACTTTAGATGTATCATTTAACCAACTTAAGAAGACAGTTGAAACTATAAAAGATGTTACTATCGGTGGAGATTTAAGTAGTGTTATTGAGCAGGTATCTACCAATACAACTAACATAGGTATAGCACAAGGTCAAATTAGTCAATTAATTAGTAATACAACTATAACTAAGACAGATGGTACTGTTACTCAACTAAAAGATGAATATAATAGTACCGTGGACACTGTAAATAAACATACAACTGCAATAGGTAAATTAGAAACTAGTTTTAACGGAACATTGACAAAGACTGTATCTCAGTACTATGTATCTACAAGTAATACTACTCAAACTGGAGGTAGTTGGATAGAAACTACTCCTGAATGGGAAAGTGGAAAATATATATGGCAAAGAATAAAATACACTCAAGGTGATGGTAGTGTAACATACTCAACACCAGTATGTATTCAAGGCGCTAAGGGAGATAAAGGAGATAAAGGTGAACAAGGCTCACAAGGTATACAAGGACCACAAGGTGAGCAAGGTATTCAAGGGCCACAAGGTGAACAGGGTCCACAAGGACTACAAGGTTTACAAGGTGAACAAGGTGAGCAAGGTATCCCTGGAACACCAGGAAAAGATGGTACACCTGGTAAAGATGGTACACCAGGAACACCAGGTAAAGACGGTAAGACAACATATTTTCATATAAAATATAGTGCTAATGTGAATGGTAATCCAATGAGTGAAACTCCAAGTACTTATATAGGTACATATGTTGATTATAATGCAAATGATAGCACTGATTATAAAGCTTATACATGGAGTAGATTTGAAGGTCAACAAGGTGAACAAGGTATACCTGGAACTAATGGTACAGACGGTAAAACTTATTATCTACACATAAAATATAGTGATGATGGAGGTAAAACTTTTACTGCGAATAAAGGCGAAACTCCTGGAGCCTATATAGGAGTTTACACTGATACAAACAATAAAGATAGTGAGTCTGTTACTGCGTACACATGGAGTAAGATAAAAGGTGAGCAAGGAGCAAAAGGTGATAAGGGTGACCAAGGTCTACAAGGTATACCTGGAACTCCAGGTAAAGACGGAAAAACTTATTATACTTGGATTAGATACGCTGATAATATAAATGGTGACGGTATTAGTAATGACCCAACTGGTAAAACTTATATAGGTTTCGCTTATAACAAAACAATATCTACTGAGAGCAATATTCCTACTGATTATACATGGAGTTTAATTAAAGGTGATAAAGGTGATACTGGTGTAAAAGGTGAGAATGGTAAAGATGGTAAAACTTATTATACTTGGATAAAATATAGTGATAATGCAGACGGAACAGGTTTATATGATACTCCAAAAGATACAACAAAATATATAGGTATTGCTATTAATAAAACAACATCTACTGAGAGTACAAATAAAACTGACTACACATGGAGTAAGTTTAAAGGTGATAATGGTAAACCAGGTGATAAGGGACAATCATTAGTTAGCTCAATTCCACAATGGTATTTATCAACTAGTAAAACTTCACAAGCTGGTGGCAGCTGGGTCGAAAGTATGCCAGCTGTAACACAGGATAAATACTTATGGCTAAGATATAAATTAACATGGGAAAATCCTACAGCAACTACTTATACAACACCAACACTAGAACAAGTGGCAGAACAAGTAAAAGTAGTAACTAGTAAACAAGCAAAATTAGAACAATCTTTAGATGGTTTTAAAATGACTGTTAGTGATACCTATGCAACAATAGATGGGTTAAACGAAGTTAAGGAGTCAATTCAAAATAAAGACGGGTATACTATAATACTTAGTAAAGAGTGTATAGTAACTACGTGTGAATAAATGGAGGTGTTTTTATGGCAACAATAACTGTATCAAGTAACCCCAGTACAACCGGGGATACACTAACCGTAAATTTTACAACCGATGTTACTAATATCTCCGACATTCTACTTAGTAAAGATGGAGGTAGTACTTATATAAGTGCCACTTCCTTTACTAAGTCTAGTGCCGTTTTCAATATTAGTAACTGGGATAATGGAACTTATAGTAATTGTAAGTTAAAATGTGTATATACTGAGAGTGGAGGAGGAACTACCGATACATACTACACTATAACATACACTTTAAATCAGGCAACAAGTAGTAACTCAACTAAATCTATTAAAAAGGGTTCTAGCTATTCAACTATTGTAGCAGCTAATGAAGGATATAATGTAAAAAATATTAGTGTTGTAATGGGTGGAACTGATATAAGTAATACTGTTATTAGAGGAAGTAATATTAATATACCAAATGTTACTGGTGATATAACTATTACTGTTACAACAGAAGCAATTCCAGTAACACCGGAAACATTAACTATAAGTAATATTGCAAACATAACACAACCTGAAAAAACTGAATTTTATATTGAATATAATACGAATATTGCAGTAGCAAAACATGAAGTATCGTGGGATGGCGGAAATACATTCTACGACAAGACAAGTGAAGTAACTGCTAATGGAACACATTATAAATTTAAACACGATAATAAGGCTAATGCTGGAACTTATAAAATGGCTATAAGAGTTACAACTGCAAAAGGTACTACTAAGACAAGTAATGTATTTACAGTCACTTTAGCAACTAAAGACGGATTAGCTTTTACTCAATATAAAAGACTTAATGACGGGGTAATTACAGATACCACAGATGGAACATACTATAGTACATTAAATTATATAAGTGTGACTGCCGGTAAATCTTATACTATCAATCTTAATAAAGCTAATTATGTATGTATTTGTTATTATAATTCATCAAATTCTTATGTATCATATGCTGAAGGTAACACAGATGACTGGTCAAATAAAGAGTTATCATATACATTTACTGTACCAGCGAATGTAACAAAAATGTTAATATGTGCCACTGGTGATGCAAGTACTGCCATCACAGGTACATTAAAAGAAAATGGCTCAAGTTCAAGCTCATTATTAGATTCTACTGGTGCCTATGTAATAGATGACTTCTCAGGCAGTAGTGTAGACTCAAATAAATGGGGATATGAATTAGGTTATGTTAGAAATAATGAAACTCAAAGATATACAAATACTAATGCTGAAATCAATGATGGCATATTAGCACTAAGAGGTAAAAAAGCAAGTGATGGTTCTTGGACATCTGCATCAATTATCTCTAAAGGACATTTTGCTTTCATGTATGGTAAGATAGTTGCTAGAGTTAGAGCATGTAATTACAATGGCTCTTTTGGTGCATTTTGGACTTTAGGAGATAGTTTTGAATTTGGATATAAAGAAAATGGTAGTCCTGATACATTAGGTGAATGGTGGGCATATTGTGGTGAATTTGATGTAATGGAATTTTATAATGGTAAACTAACTTGTGGTACATTCTTCAATGAAAAAGAAGAAAGCGGCCGTGTATGGTATAATAATTATCCTACTGGTGATTGGCATGAGTTTGCTATGGAATGGAATACAGATGGTAGCTTAGTTTTCTCTATTGATGGAAATGAATTAAGCAGAACAAGTGCTACTGATAACAGAGCATTCCATATACCACATTTTATTTTACTTAACCAAGCAATTGGTGCTAGTGGTGGTACTCCTGATAGTAACACAACAGAAATTACACAATATGTTGACTGGGTTAAATATTACCCATTAAGTACCGAAAATGTAGTATTAAATTCTAGTGACTTCTCTTTAAGTGCTATGGATTTTAATGATGGTTCACATAACTGCATGGTAAGACCTACTTTTAATGATAACTGTATTAATAAATCACTAACATGGTCATCTAGTAATACAAATTTAGTAACTTGCCACAGTGGATTGTGTAGTAGTTATGCAGGAGCTAATGGTGAAGTAGTAATTACAGGTACTTCACATTCAGGTGTATCAAAACAAATTACATTAACTGTAACAAATGGAGTATTAAGAGCTAAAGATTCAGGTGGTACAACTCCTGAACCTGAACCAGGTACTATAGGAAATATGACATATGGTAAAGGTATAGACCAAACTACACATATCATAACTGATAATGCAGAATGTTGGGCAACAGTAAATGCAGTATCAGTTGAAAAAGGCGCAACTTATACATTACAAATGGATGGTACTTGGGTATGGGGATATGCCTTTGATGATAGTGATAATTATGTTAGTGAACTATTTACAAGTAATGGTAATAATAACTATAAATATACATTTACTGCACCTACAAATAAAATAAGATATGGTTGTTATGACCCAGGTAAATATTTAACATATTGTACATTAACTAAAACAAGTTAGGAGGCGATTAATAATGAGTGAAATTTATAGTAATACGTTTACTACAACAGTTAATAAAGTTGTGGTAGAACAAACAAGTAAAAATACTAGAATTGATATATACAATGGAACTACTCCATTAGTCGCAGTTAATACGACTCCAACCAAAGGTCAGTACAAAGTAACTATAACAGATACTACTAACTGTACTGCAAAACTAGAGAGTGATTATAAAACTATCACTCTCCTTACTGCGACTGGCAATGCAGGAGAAATACACGTCACTATTAATATAGAAGGAAAATCTACTGTTAATAAAACTATCCCAGTTGCGACTATTACCAAAAGTTCAGTAATAAAAGCTAATGAAACAAAATATGAACAATTGGCAGATAGATTTTCCTGGATGGTTAGAGGTAATAGTGCAAGTTCAATGACATTAACAGATGAGATGTTAGCGATTATAACTAAGCAAGTAAAAGTAAATGGAGATATGATAGTTGATGGAGCTATTGATGGTAAAACTATTACTGGAGCAACTATAGTAGGTAGTACTTTTAGAAATCAAAGTAATACATTTAGTGTTGATAGCGAAGGTAATATAGTCGGTGCTCAAATACAAGGTTCTGAAGTTATCGGGGATAGTTTCTCAGTTGAAGGTGAATTAACTGCTGATACTATAACTGCTAACAAAATAAATAGTGCTCAGTACCCAAGTACTTTGGAAGATGACATTCAAATATCAATTAATAGTGGTGGTAGTGATGACAATGAATTATATGATGGTGTATCGTTTGCCACAGTAACTGGAGCATTAGAGGCCTTACCTAAGTTCTTAAATGGAAAAGTAGTAGATATATGGATACAAGAAGATATTTATGAAAATATAGATATTAGATATTTTTCGAGTGGCAGAATTAATTTATATTTAGACGGCAATACTGTATATGGATGGATTAGAAATTATATGAGTAGCATTAAAGTGTATGTATATGGAGGCTATATGAAATTTGAAACTGCAAGAACTGGTGTAATTCATCCAAGTACAGGTTGTGCAGTTGCCAGTAGAACGGCTAGTTTGGTTGGACAGGAAAGTTCCTACATTAATGCTTATAGCTTAAAAATATATGGTAGTGATAATCCTTCCGGTAGTGCTACTACAATTGTAGGTATGGCATGTGATTCCTATGCCAGTGGATATTATAAAGATTTACAATTTATTAATTGTGATGTAGGTTTTAGAGCAAATGCAGGAGGTAGAATACACGCCGCAGGTTCAAGTGGTGTATGTAGTCAGTATGGATTCGAAGCAGTAAGTGGTGGAACCATTACAATAGCAAACAGTGGACAATGCGGTGGTAGTAAATCAAATACCCATGTGAGTTTACCAGGTCAAATAATAGCTCCTACAAATGTTAACCACGAAAGTGGTAACCAAACTACAGACGGCAACCAAGCGCCTTCTACATCAACTACTAAAACTGTAACAATAAAATCTAACAGTGGTGATACTTATAGAAGTTCCGTATATAACAACTGGAAAAAAGATAATACTTGTAGACAAGGTGACTATGGTTATGGTGATTGCAATGGATGTTGGTTCTTTGGCACACAATTCAACCAATTTAAAGGTAAATCTATTAGTAAAATTGAACTTACAATTAAGAGAATTTCAGGTGGTTCTTATAGTGGAGTAGCATTACAAGTAAAAACTCATAACTATACAAGTAGACCAAGTGGAAAACCTTCTTACGGTTCAAGTTGTGGTAGTGTTAGCATTGCAACTGGTAGCAGTGGTAAATTAACTATAACTAATAGTACTATACTTAATGCAATTTCTAGTGGAACTATAAAAGGCTTTGGTATTCAATCCGCTTATAATGCTAGTAGCTATGCAGTATGTAGTGGTAGTGTAACAATGAAAGTTACGTATACAGAATAAAATTTAAAGGACTAGTTTAATCTAGTCCTTTTTTAACTAATATACAATATGAAACATGATATATAGGAGGTAATACAATGGATGCTTTAAATTTATTAAATGCGATTTACAAAAGAGAATTGGCAGATGTCATTGAAAAGAAGGTGATGACTGAGGCTCAATGTGAGATTTATAAACAACAGGTGGAACAACTTAAAAAGCAATTGGAGGAGCTACAGAGTCCACCTAAAAAGTAGGTGAATGTATGAGTGATGAAAAAGTGCAAGAACTATTGTTAAAATTAATTGAAGATGTCGCAACAATCAATACCAAACTAGACAGTATTAATGAGCAAAGATTAGCAAGTAGATTGGACTTAATTGAAGCTCAAACCCGAGAGCAAGAGCGAGTAATAAAAGGCTTAGAGAACAGAAACAATAAACTGGAAGAATATGTAAGGAATACTTTAGTTGACCATGAAAAGGCAAATAAGGGATTATGGACTTCTTTAGGTCTAGTTATGTTCAGTATCATTCTAACAGTAATAACTAATATTTTATTTTAGGAGGTGTTAATATGAAAGACTTCTTACTTAATCATCCAAAACTTAGAAATCCATATTTCTATCTATCCGTAGTAGCACTTATATTCAGTGCAAGTGGAGTAGATTTTAATCAACTAACTAGTTGGCCACTATTTATAGAAGCACTTAAAGGAATTATCAATAATCCAGTAGCAATAGTGGCAATAATAACTGCTTTTCTAGGTATATGGAACGATAACTCAACAAAAGGATTAGACGGAATAAAACATAAATAATGAAGGGAGGAAAAAGCCACAATGATTTATAAGAAATGTATTATGACAATCAATAAAAATAATGCCACACTTGACGAAGATATTTATCTATTTAGACTGGATAAAAATATTGAGTTGCATTTTACAATTGTAAATAACAAATACAAATTTGAAAAAAGTGACTTAAATAATATTATAGCACAAACTAATGCAGCCTATTTCCAAATAAGATTATATAGAAGTGATGAAATAAAATATACTTTTGCAATACAACCTACACAAGATGGAGTGGCCGTACTTACAATAACAGACGACCTTATAAATGACCCTATAGAAGTAGGTGAATATGATTTCCAAATATCATTATTGGATGCCGACAAAACAAGTATGATTTCCATGCCTATTGTAACTAAGCAATTACATGTGTGTGAGCCACTTGTGGATAATCAGGCAATTATGGGTAGAGCAGTGCTAGGACTAACTAATTTAGCTAGTGGTGAAATTAAAAATGCTTTTGATAGTGAAGGTAATTATATTAGAGAAATTCATAAAGACGGAGATATATTATCTGCACAGTTAATAAATAAATTTGAGGAAGCACTAGACACTAATACCAAAGCGAGTAAAGATTTAGCTACTAAAAAATATGTAGATGATGGTATTAATTATGATAATAAACAAATTAATAATAAAATTGTAGCAATGAATATAAGTAAACATCCCGTTTCATGTAGTACAGAAATATACAAAAAACCTTTATGCGACATATTTCCTGAATTATTAAATATAACATATAATACGGTTTTTAGAGACTCCAATTCATTTAAAGTAAATATGGATAATTTTGCTAAAGAATATCCTACAGTAAAAAGTGCATATAATAAACTAAATATTAATTTATATGATGAAAATGATAATTTCATAGGAAATAGTTATGGTAATAGTATTAATGGTGACGGATTAAACGTTATATTTATAAATATAACTGAAAGTCTTAGATTTTATGCATACTTTGATAAAGCTTTAGTTGACGGTAGTAGTACAACTATGGAAACTAAAAATGGATACATGACCATACAACTCCTTATATCTAAAGGTAATAATAAACAAGAATTTATAGATAAGATTAAAAATTTAAAATTGACCCTTAGTGTTATTAGAACAGACTTTTTAAATTTAAATAATGAGACAATATATACACCAACAAGTGACTATAATCCAGCTACTAAAAAATATGTAGATGATAATGCAGTTAACAAATATAGCCAATTAAACGAAAGACCAATAGAAGTATTTCCTTATACTGAAAAATTAAATGAAGTTACAAATGTTACACAAAAATTATGTACAATAGATGTAGCAGATTTAAAAGCAGATACAACTTATATGTGCCCTGATAATTGTGGAAGACTTGTATTACAATATACAAAACTAGATAATTCAAAAATTTCATTTTATATGAGCTATAGTCCAAATAGTTTAATTATTCAAACTGGATACAAAAATGATAAACAAATTGAAATATTAATAGATGGAATTGTATATACAGTTACTTTTAAAACTGCTACTGAAGAACCTAAAGTTGAACAAACTGTTAGATATTTAACAGATAAAAATACTACAGAATATACACCAACAGGAGATTATAATCCGGCTACTAAAAAATATGTAGATGATAATATATTACTTGAACAACTACCTATATTAAGAATTGATGAAACTAATAAACGTATATATGTTAATTGTAATAATATGGGAACATATAAAAAATACTTTGTACCAAATAAATATGCCAATGTATATGGATTCTCATTTATTTATACAAATGAAGATAGTAGCGAAACAGAAATAGCCCTTATTGGTGGTGCTATGACTAGAGATGATTTTATATTGTGTGCAAGAAATACTGATACTTTATTTATACTTATATTAGGTGGCACAGATAAATACACATATACTAAAAGTACTAAAACACTACAAAAAGGTTTATATGGATATTTAAAAATAGGAAATACGCAAGAATATGCACCAACAGAAAATTATAATCCTGCAACTAAGAAATATGTAGATGATAAAGTCACTAGTTTACCTCAACTATCCTTTAATGAAGCTGGTGAATTAGTTGTAACAATAAATGGAGTTAGTAAAACTTTTGTACCTAAATCTTAATAAAAAATAAAGAGGTGGTAAATAATGAAGACTAAAAATGGTTTTACATTATTAGAAAACGCTAAAGATGTAAAAAATTGGTTGGCAAAACAACACGTAAGCAGAACAATAACAAAATTACAAGTACATCATATGGATATGCCAAGTTATTCAACATGGGAAAAAACTGATAAAAAAGTATTTTCCGAACCACATTTTGGACGTACTGAGTCCTTGGATTCTTACGGTAAAAGCAAGTGGCATGATAGTGATGGACATGGACATTATATTGCACAACACTTCAACGTATTCCCAGACGGTAAAATAACAACTGGACGTAATTTAAACTCCACTCCAATTGGTATTAAAAAATGGAATGAGAATGCCATATGTATTGAGATTTATGGATGTTTTGACAAAGGTCATGATAAAATGACTGCTGCACAAAAGAAAGCAGTAATATATCTATATGGCGAATTATGTAAGAGATTCCATATTCCAGTAAACACTACACACATAAGACCCCACTGTTGGTTTACTGCTGGTGGAACTTACTTAGGAAAATATAGTGCTAGTAGAAGTGCGAAAACTTGTCCAGGTACTGCATTTTGGGGTTATGGATGCTCACCTAAAGGCTTTGCTCATTTTATAAACGATGTAAAGAAATATGTAAATGGCAAAGAAGAACCTAAAAAAGAAGAATCCAAACCTGATACTAAATTTAAAGAATATATAGCACGTTGCACTACTAACGGACTTAATTGTAGAAAAGGACCTGGAGTAAAATATGACGTAGTTGATACAATAGATAAAGGAGTAGCAATAACAATAGTTGAAGAAAAAGAAGTTGATGGCGGTACTTGGTGTAGAGGAAAAGCTGACTACTGGGTAAATAAAAAATATTTAGAATTTGTTAGATACGTATAAATTTATAAGAATTCCTACATAATAAATGTAGGAATTTTTTTTATTTAAAATACTTGATTAATTATATGAGTAGTGATATAATTATCTTAATAAAAGATAAAAGAGGAGTTGTTAATAATGAGAGATTTAAAATTTGGTGTTGAAATTGAGTTCTTTGGTGCAAACTATGTAACAGTTATAGAAAAACTTAGAGCAGCAGGTATATCAGTAGCAGATTTTAGTGGATATACTCATAAAGTTATACCTCAATGGAAACTTACAACAGATGCAAGTGTTACTTCACAAGATACTGGATTATATAGAGGCTTAGAACTTGTAAGTCCGATACTATACGGAGATGAAGGTTTAGACGAACTTCAAAAAGTATATGAAGTATTAAATAGTTGTGGAGCTAAAGTGGATAAAACTTGTGGTACTCATGTACATTTTGATATAGCTGATTTTACAGTGCAAAACTGTAAGAACTTTTTAAACTTATACTATAATTATCAAAATGTTATAAATTACTTAGTACCACCTAGTAGACGTAGAAATGAGTACTGTAAACCTCTTAGAAAAGATGATTTAGTAAAGATTAATCAAGACTGGGTAACAAGTATAAGTGATATATCATATCTACTAAGTACAAGATATCGCAAGGTAAACCTACGAAGTTATATAAAATACGGGACAATAGAAATAAGACAACATGGAGGAACAACTGAGTTCGATAAAATGGAAGCTTGGATAATATTAATGTATCAATTATTAGACAATGCTAAAAGCGAAGAAAAAATAGATTTATTATGTAGACCATACACAGTAACACAAAAGAATTTGAACCGATTATTAAAAACAACGAACTTAGATAATACTTGTATAGGTGATTACCTAACAACAAGATTTAATAACTTTAAGGAGGTGGCATAATATGTTAACATTAGAACAATATAGAGATATATGCAAGGTAAAGGACGGAAGTCCTTTTACCTGCAACATAAATATAAATACTTACATAAATGGTGTAAGATTTAGATTGGCTCAATGGTATGGCATACCTGAGGAACAAATATCAGATGAGTTCATATATAAATTTTTAAAAACTTTGGATAAAACAGGTGAATAATTATGTAAGTAGCAGTATAATATAATTAATAAAAGATAAATAAAAAGAAAAAAGGGGTTGTTATTAATGAGAAAAAGCATAGAAGCTATAAAAGGAGATAAATTACAAAACATAAGAAATAATCAAATATATACAGTGGCAGATGTTTGTGGTGAGTCACTAGTTTTAACAGATGAGAATGGCGTTAGTAAAATAAACAAATTAGCTACAATAAAAAGATGGTTTAAAATGTATGAAGAATATGTCGCTCCAGTAGTAGAAGAAAAAATAGATGAATATAGAACTAGAAATGACCGTCGTGCATTACCTCCACAAAGAGGTATTGAAGTTAATAAAGATGATGTAAATACAGTCATAACTAATAATGGATGCTTCCCTAGCCAAAAGAAGGAATATCTAGGAGTATATAAAGAAGGTCAACGTGGAGCAATATGTATGATAAGATTTAGTAAAAAAGGTAATATGCACATAGACATGAAACCTAGCGTATATGAAAAATTAGACTCAAATTATAGATACATATTAGAAACTAGATATGACACTGGTATATATGATAAAACTAGAGGATACTTTAGAATAAGTGGAGTAAATGATTTAGAAGTATTACAAAATGTAATAATAGCTGGAACAATATAGGGGAGAAAACTCCCCTAACTTTATTGGAGGTGCGATATGAAATTAAAAATTGACAAAGGAATTAAATTTAGGGGTAGCTCCTTGTTTGTAAAAATGAGTAGAGATGAGTTGGAGTATTTAGATGTCATTAAGTCCTTCAACTCGTATTACCATAAAAGTAAAAATATGTGGGAATTACCCAAAGTGGCATTTAAAACTATACTAGATAAGTGTAGTAATTGTGCTATTGATATAATTGGTAAAATACCTAAAGAGTTTGAAGATTATTTAAAATTATTAGACAACTACGATAAACCACTAGCTGAATATCAGAGTAAAACTGTACCGTATAGTTATCAGATGGAAAGTTTTTTATATTCTAAAGACCACACTAAATTTCTTTTAGCAGATGAACAAGGACTTGGTAAGACCAAACAAGCCTTGGATATTGCGGTGAGTAAAAAAGAACAGATGAAACATTGTTTGATTGTGTGTGGAGTTAATGAGTTGAAGTGGAACTGGGTACATGAAGTAGCAGTGCATACCAACGAACGTGCTCATATATTAGGATTTAAAGACGGTAAAATTGGAAGTGTTCATGATAGATTATTAGACCTACAAAGTAAACATGATGAATTCTTCCTTGTAACTAATATTGAGACCTTAAGAGATGCTAAAATACAAGAGTACATTAAAATATTGTGTACGTGTGGAGTAATAGGTATGACTATTATAGATGAGATACATAAATGCAAGAACTCTACTAGTATGCAAGGTAAGGCCATTCATTGTTGCTGCACATATTATAAGTTAGCATTAACTGGAACGCCGATAATGAATGCTGCTATAGACCTATACAATGTACTAAAATGGCTAGAAGTTGAGAATCACAGTTTAACTCAGTTCAAGAATCATTATTGTATCATGGGTGGATTTGGAGGATATCAAATAGTTGGATATAAACATCTCGATGAATTACAGAGTAGACTAGACAAATATATGTTGAGAAGGAAAAAAGAAGATGTATTAGATTTACCACCTAAGATTTATACTAATGAAATATTAGAAATGGATATAGGTCAGACTAAAATATATAAAGAAGTAGAGCAGACTATACAAGAGAACATTGATAAGATACTCCTACTACCAAATCCATTAACTGCACTAATACGTTTGAGACAGGCTACTGGCAATCCATATATTCTGACTACTCATAAAGTAAACAATGTCAAATATAAACGTATGGAAGAATTAGTTGAGGAAGTAGTTAACAATGGAGGTAAAGTTATCATTTTTAGTAACTGGTCAAAAGTAATTGAACCTGCCGCTCAACTACTAGAAAAGTACAATCCAGCTTGTATAACGTCTGAGGTCAAGAACAAGGATGAAGTACTAAGGGAGTTCAAAGAAAACGCTGATTGCCATGTTATATTAGGTACAATCGGCTGTCTAGGTACTGGTTTTACTTTAAATGAAGCTAATACAGTAATATTTTTAGATGAGCCTTGGACGAGTGCTGATAAACAACAAGCTGAGGACAGATGTCACAGAATAGGAACAAAAGGTACAGTTAATATAATTACTCTAATATGTAAGGATACTATAGATGAAAAAGTACATAATATAGTTAATAGTAAACAAGAATTATCAAGTAAAGTAGTTGATAATAAAAAATTATTTAAAGAGATTATGGAGGGATAGATATGAAAATAATAGATGGAAAGATGTATTATAGTCTTACTGAGATTGGAGCCATTATTGGTAGAACAAAAGCTACCATATTAAGATGGTATGAGTATGAAGAAATGTTACCCGAAGAACAACGTACATTACCTGAATACATAACATTAGGAGAACAACATGCTAAATATTTTGCTGCACATGATGTTGATACTTTTGTAAACTTTATGAAGAAAACTAAAAGAGGCACTATGAAAAATGTCAGTGATAAATACAATGGCAACTTAGTAAATAATAGATAAATTCTATACTATATATAGTGATATGACCTCATATGACCTACTTAAAATAGGTTTTATAGGGCTCATAGATTAATTACTTAAGGAGGGTAAAAAATGAAGGAATTAAGGGTTTTATTAGCTGAACTGGCTGAGATAAAAGAACTGAATAAAAAGAATAAAGAGCGTGAAAATAACTTAATTAAGAGTACTAAAACTATGTTAGATGAGCAAGGAATTACTAAAGGTGAATATGATGGCATAAAAGTTTCTTATACTACTAATACTAAAAGTGAATTAGATGATGATACACTTATTCAGATATTACTAAATATGGCACAAGAAAAACCTGAGATAATGGATTGTCTAGTGCCAACATATACTATAGATGAAGATAAGCTGGAAGAATTAATGTATGGTGGAATAATAAGTACAGATGACATAGCACCTGCATATAGAGAGAAACAATATAAAACATTAAGAGTAAAGAGGGTGAAATAATGGCACTTCCTGGATTCAATGTAAAAAAAGTACCTACTGTACAAAATAAAATAATAGAAGAAATTGTAGACTATCTTAATAAACAAGCTGGAACTAAATATAAATATGATGCTAAAAATACTGTCAAATACATCTCAGCTCGTTTAAAAGAAGGTTACACAATAGAGGACTTTAAATATGTAATAGACGTTAAAGTTGCTGAGTGGGAAGGAACTAATATGGAAATGTATATTAGACCACAAACTTTATTCAGTAATAAAATGGAAAATTATGTCAATCAACCAATGCCACGTAGTAACCGTGCTAGTTATCAAGTTGAGAATGACTATAAACACGACACAACTAATAGAAGGATTTAATCCTTCTATTTTTTTTATACTCAAGTTAGTAAAACGAACAAATTTTTTATACTATATAAAAAAACCTTTTTTAAGGTGAAAAAAATTTAAAATTTTTTAAATTTGGAGTTAGTAAAATCGACTTTTTTACTATACTATATATAAATAAATAAATTAGTTAGACTGAAAATAAATAAAGAATCGGTCGGTGGAAGATTATTATGCACCGAAAGTGCATAATTCTCTCAACTAAAAAAGGAGGAATTTATATGATAAGTACTAATAATTATTTAGTAGTTACACCTGACAATTATTTTTTATGTAATGATATTAGACATATTATTAATACTATCAAGCATTATTGTTTTAGATTAAATGCTACTCAATTAAAAAGTTTTAATAGTTGTATTAGAACACATATTAAAAATGATAATTTTAGAGAACCACTTAAAAAGGGAGGAACTAGAAATAAGTTTATAATTAAAGATAATATATATGTAATAAAATTAGATAAAGAAGAAATAAAATTATTTTTTAGTTAGTAAACTGCACAGTTTTTCTATACTATATATGTAACTTATTTTATTAAATTATTTTTATATTATTTTAATTTTTATTATTTTCTTATATGACCCAATAGTGTATAATAAGAGAGTAGGTGATTAACTTCATATAACCAACTAATAAGAAATTATTAACAATCCCCATATACATCCCAGTGGCTTGGTAACCCACTGGGATTTTTTTTATTTAAACTAGTTAGTAAATTTTAACATTTTTATATACTATATGTGTAACACAAGATAAATAAAATTTGAGGAGTGATTTATATGAGATTAAATTTAACAAATAACAAAGAGGATAGACAACTTGTATTGGCTAAGGAACAAGAGGGGAAAATAAATTTAGTTAACTTACTTAAGAAGTATGGGGAAGTAGTAGACTATATGACTGAACCAATGGTAGCTAATTTTTATGGGGTAAGTAAAAAATGTTTAAATCAAATAGGATGTAGAAATGCCAATGAATTAAGTAATTATGGTTATAGGGCTTATAGAAAAAATGAAGTTGAAAAACTTCTAAAACTACAAGATGTAGTTTTAGAAAATATACCAAATAGAGGATTAAGATTATATCCAACTAAAGCGGTAATAGTAGTAGGTATGATGTTAACTGACAGTCCAGTGGCTGAACAATTAAGAAGGGATATAATGGATATATTATTTGGTAATGAAATCGCGATACCAACTGAAAGCACTATTAGAAATGTAGTTAGCACTGAATTAGATAAAAGAGTTCCACAATTAGTTGGTTGTAAAGATGCTCAAGTAAAAGCCATTGTTAAAAGTGTAAAAGGTAATTTGAGAATTAAGAGTAAAAAACAAAACTATGCAGATTATGAAACTGTAATGGCATGGTTATTAGGAAAATATGGTGTATATAAACTGGAGGATATACCATTTAGTGATGACTTATTTGTTGATATAAAAAACTTCATCATAAAATTACAAGCAGTTGATAATAGACAAAAAAGATTATTTTAGTAGTTAGTAAAACAATGATTTTTTCTATACTATATATGTAAGGAACATGGGAAACCTCCTTATATACTCAACCCTTAATATCTATTTGTTTTTTACCTCGATACCTCCCCCCTTTGGTATCGAGGGTTTTTTTATGTTAGTAAAAGTTCATTTTTCACTATACTATAACTAAAGGAGGTTTTACATATGTATGATGTAAAAGAATTTAAATTTATTAAAGATAAATGTTGGTTCAGAACTAACTGCCCTATGTATGGCACAAAAGATTGTAACTGTAGTTGTAGTGTATATTTTCAATATTATTATTTAGTCAACTTAGCGAATATTCCACCAAATAAACAACAGCCTGAAGACTTGAAGTTGAGTGCAGGTAATGATATTAAAAAGTATGAGTATCTTAATAGTATAAAAGAAAATATCAATGACTTTGTACATGATGGATGTAACTTGTATCTATATAGTCCTTACTTTGGTAATGGGAAGACTACGTGGGCAATAAAGTTGATGAGTAAATATTTTAGTAATATTTGGAATGGTAATGGCACTCGTTGTAGAGGACTATTTATCAATGTAGATGAATTTCTAATGGCCAAAAGAAATGCGATAAAACGACCTGATATAAGACTAGAAGAAATGGAGAAATTAATCCCAACTGTAGACTTAATAGTGTGGGATGACATAGGAGTAACTAAGTTAAAAGAATATGACCATCAAATATTATTCAGCTTAATTAATCCACGTATAGTCAATAACAAAGCTAACATATTTACAAGTAATGTTATTGATGAGCAATTGGACGATAATATTGGAGGTAGATTGTCGAGTAGAATATTAGATACAAGCACGATAGTTGAATTCACCAACAAAACACAAAGGAAACCAAAAGGGGTGAGAATATAATGGTACAGTTACAAGCTATAAATGATATATTGAATAATAATAATTTAGACGCATATACGAGTCAAGGGATAACAAAAGAGTACTTTAAAGACTATCAAGATGAGTTTGACTTTATATGTACTCACTTTAGAACTTATGGAAAAGTACCTGACTGGGAAACATTCATGGGAAAATTTCCTGACTTTGATGTTGTTGAAGTATTAGAGCCACTAAAATATATTATTTATAATCTAAAAGAAAACTATCTATTTGACCAAGGAGTGGCACTATTTCAAGCTAGTGGTGATGTATTAGAGCAGAATGCCTTTGATGGCTTACAACATATAGTCACAAGGGCACAACGACTACTTGACCAAACTGTTCAAAGTAATGGTGTAAATATTAACAACATGGTTGATGAGAAAATAAAGGACTTAGAGAATAAACGTGCTAAAGGTGGTATGTTAGGAATTGGTAGTGGCTTACCTGAACTAGATAAGATACTTAATGGATGGCTACCAGGTGAAGAACTAGTAACTATAGTTGGTAGAGTAAACCAAGGTAAATCTTGGCTATTACAGAAGTTTCTAACAGAGGCAAATAAACAACATAAAAAAGTATTACATTATAGTGGTGAGATGGGAGTATTACAAGTGGCGTATAGAAATGATACTTTAGGTATGAATTACACTAACTCTCAATTAATGAGAGGTACAATAGCAGATGGAGATTATACTCAATATATTAATGACTTAGAGACTAATAAAAAATTACCTCCATATATAGTAGTAACACCAGTAGACTTTGGAGGTAAAATGTTAACAGTGAGCAAACTACGTGCTCTTATAAAAGAGTATAAACCCGACATAGTTGGTATTGACCAAATATCATTAATGGAAGATGAGAGACGAGCAAAGGGAGACCAAACAAGAACTCAGTACACTCATATTGCACAAGATTTATTTAATATGAGTACTGAATTTAGTATTCCAATTATAGTTGATGCTCAAGCAAATAGAAATAAAGCGGATATGGACAAACCTGAGAATCCTGAATTAGCAGACATAGGCGAGAGTGATGGTATTGCTCAGAATAGTAGTAGGGTTATATCTCTTGTGCAGACTAAAGCGGGATTGAGTCTTAAAATAACTAAGAATAGATATGGAGAAAATAATAAGCAATTATTATATGTGTGGGACATAGACAACGGTATTTTCTCATTTGTGACTGAACAACTGGAAGATGGAGCTGAGATTGAGCCACAATTACCACTTAGAAATAATAATAAAATAAATGACGTTACTGATGTTTTCTAGTTAGTAAAATGGCACTTTTTTCTATACTATATATGTAGAGGAAATGTGGAGGCACATTCCTTTACTTCATAATATAACTCCCCTTTTTTACCCTGGCATTGGAGCGGACAATGTCAGGGGTTTTTCTTTTTTAAATTGTTAGTTAGTAAATTCTAAAAATATAATATAATATATTTAAAGGAGTTGATTATATGTTAACTGGTAGAAAAATAAGAGAAATGGAAATAGAAAAAGATTTAGTAAGAGAATTAAAATGGCTGATAAATAAAGCAGTGGACGAAGGGGACTTAATGTTTGAGCACCTAGACCCATTGTTTGATTTATTATATAAAGTACAGGAGGGGTAAATATGAAGTGTGAACAATGTGAAGAACGATTAGATTATGATTATCTAGTATTAGAATTACCTGATTATTGTGGTTACAAAGAATTAAACTTTTGCAGTACTGAGTGCCTAGATGAGTGGATAGAAGACCATAGTAGATGGGAGTTATGTGAAGATGATTAATGTGAATGGCATGGAACTTGATACAACGTATCAACAGTTATTAATTGATTTAAAAGGTAGTTTGATGAGTAATGGAATATTTTTATTGAATGATATAAAACCCACAGGAGATAACATCATGATAACTTGTCCAGTACATAAAGATGGACATGAACGAAAGCCCTCTTGTGGGGTTTCTATTGTTCCAAAATATCAAGGGAGTAAAATAATAGAGCCTGGCACAGTACATTGTTTTACTTGTGGTTATACTGCGTCACTGATAAGTTTTATTAGTAACTGCTTTGGCTATAACGATGGCGGAGTATTTGGGAATAAATGGATTAAGGCTCAATATAATACAGGACTAACTCATAAAACCCGTAAGGTGGAGCTAAATTTAAGTAGGCAGAGAATTACTCAAGAAGAGCTACCAAACGTCCCTGAGGAGGTGTTACAAGGTTACAGATACACTGTTGGTTATATGTATAGTAGAGGTTTGACCAATGATATAATAGAACAGTTCGACATAGGGTATGACAGAAAAGATGATTGTATAACTATCCCAGTTACCAACTTAAAAGGTGAAGTAAAGTGGATACAACGTAGAAGTATTATAGGTAAGAGATATTATATACCAAGTGGCATAAATAAGACTGATTATCTACTGGGAGCAAGTGAAGTGTTGAGACAGAAATTATATAAACAGCCAGTATATATAGTTGAATCTCCATTTAATATGTTAACTCTTTGGAAGTTGGGTCATCCCGCAATATGTATATTTGGTACTGGAGGAGGAAATCAGTATTCTATGTTGAATAAATTACCTATAAGACATTATATAATAGCACTAGACCCAGACGAAGCTGGCAAGAATGGTAGTAGAAAATTGCTGCACAACTTAGGTAAGACAAAACTGTTAAGCAAGGTAAATTATATAGACCAAAGGGATATCAACGAGTTGGACACAGAATTTAAAAAATTAAAAATTTCTCCAATAAATTTATAAAAAAGTGTTGCATAATTATATAAATGCCTATATAATTATGTTAATAAAACAAATAAAAAAGGAGAGATATAAATGAAAGAAGAATTTTATAAAGATGATAAAAAGAACTTTTGGACTATTCCAGTTAAAATAACAGATTTAGATGCTTTTAAAGAATTTGTTCAACTGTACAAAGAACTATTATACGATGAAAGAATAGATGAAGGTATAAGAAATGAGTATGAATTAAAATTAAAGGATTGGTTAGACAGAAAGTGTTAATAATCTTATTAAGAATATGAGAAAGTAGATAGAGGTTAGTTATTAAAATTATATAGTGTTTGGGGGAACACTTAATAATTCCCCTACTATAATTAAAAAATATAAGTTACCAGGGGGAATGATGTATGTTTAATGATGTAGTTAAAGTTTATGGTTTAAAACACACTGATGAGGAATTAGTAAGAGATTATCAAGCAGGATTGCATGATGAAGTTATTGCCTACGTATTTGAAAAGAATAAAAGTTTATTTTACCAAGTAAGTAAAAAATATGTTGGTGTAAGTGATGATGAAGTTACAAGTGTAATATTAGAACAAATATGGAAATGTTTTGAAAACTTTGATGCTGAAAAGAGTACTAGTGGTAAATTAACTTCTATGATATGTGTTTATATTAAGAACGCTCTTAGAACTCTAACACAAAGTAATGCAAGTAATAAGAGAAAAGCCAATAACGGCGACCAATGTACTCCAATGAGTTGTTATGAAACAACTGAAGATAGATGGGAGGAAGCAAGTGTTGAAGATGAATATGACAAAGTTGAATTATCTGACTTAGTACATAAGGAAGATTTATCTAAAAAACAATTACAATATTGTATGGTAGCACTTGACCATATGTGTGACTTACAACAATCTCATATGGCAAGGGAAATTGGAGTTAGTACTGCAGGAGTTGTTGGAATTAGACGTGCATTACAAAAGAAATTAAATTATTTATTAAGTTAGTAAAAAACGAAGTCTTACTATACTATATATAGTAAGACTTTTTTAATACAAAGGAGGTAGTTATATGGAACTACAAGATTGGAAATTAAGTGAGTTAGGCGAAGATATTTGGAAGAAAAAATATCAACGCAATGGTGAAAGTTTTGAAGACTGGCTAGAGAGAGTTAGTGGTGGAGATACACAAGTTGCTCAACTGATAGTGGATAAGAAATTTTTATTTGGTGGTAGAATACTTAGTAATAGAGGTATTACAGACAGAGGTGTAACTTACAGTAATTGTTATGTAATAGAACCTCCACATGATAGTATCGAGGGTATATATGAGGCTGCAATGAAGTTAGCCCGTACATTTAGCTATGGTGGTGGATGTGGTGTTGATATTAGTACATTAAGACCAAAAGGAGCCGAGGTACATAATGCAGCTCTTACAACTAGTGGAGCTGTATCATTTATGGACGTTTTAGAACAAACTGCACGAGTTATTGGTCAGAATGGAAGACGTGGAGCATTAATGATAAGTATGGACAGTAGTCATCCTGATATACATGACTTTATAGATGCTAAATTAGATAACAAATTAGAAAAATGTAACATCTCAGTACGTATGAGTGATGATGATATGGAAAATAAACCTGATATATTAGACCATATCGCATTAAATAATTATGACTGGGCAGAACCAGGAATATTATATTGGGATACTATAAAACGTTATAATTTACTAGATAAATTTGCATATTTTGAATATGCAGGAGTAAATCCTTGTGCTGAGGAACCATTACCGGCAGGTGGTAGTTGTCTATTAGGAGCATTAAACTTAAGTGAATTTGTAGAAAACCCATTTACAGATAAAGCTGCCTTTAATATACCTGAGTTCAAAAGTGCAGTAAGAATAGCGATACGTGCCTTAAATGATGTGTTAGATGAAGGACTAGAATTACATCCATTAGAAGAACAAAGAAACAGCGTACGTGATTGGAGACAAATAGGACTTGGTATTATGGGGTTTGCTGATATGTTACTAAAGATGAGATGTCAATATGACTCATCAAGAGCACTTGATATAATTGAGATAATAGGTAAAACTTTAGTTAATACAGGATTAGAGGAAAGTGCTCTACTAGCTATGGATACTGAATCCTTCCCTGAATGTGACCTACGTTTAATACTAGCAAGTACTTTTATAACCGTATTAAGAAATAGTAATGTTATTGAAGATAATACAATTGATTTGATAAAACGTTATGGCCTTAGAAATTCTCAATTATTCACAATTGCACCAACAGGAAGCATAAGTACTATGTTAGGTGTTAGTGGTGGCGTAGAACCAATATTTGCTACACACTATACAAGAAAAACTCAATCCCTACATGGAGAAGATGTATATTATAATGTATATACTCCAATAATACAAAAGATGATTGATACAGGAGTAATATCTGAGGAAAATGTAAGTACTATAGCCACTGCTCAAAATATAGACCCGTTTGACAGAGTTACAATACAAGCTCAATGGCAAAGATTTATTGATGCTAGTATAAGCAGTACAGTAAATGTAACTAATGATACAACTGTTGAAACTATAAGAGATTTATACCAAGCGGCATGGGAGAAAGGTTGTAAAGGACTAACAATCTACAGAGCTGGCTGTAAAAAAGAAGGTGTATTAGTAGTTGATACACCAAAAGAACAAACAATGGAAAATACTATACACATTCCAATAACTGACACGTCAATTGATAACTGTGTGGCATATGGCACTCAGTTAACAACAGGATGTGGTAGTCTATGGATGTCAGTATACTTCCATAAGAAAACTGGTCAATTATGTCATATCTTCTTAGACAAGGGAAGTACAGGTGGATGTAATAGTTTCATGATAGGACTTAGTAGAATGATAAGTTATGCAGGTAAATTAGGTGGAACAGTAGAAGGTATATGCGACCAATTAAATAGTGTTCCTGCTTGTCCATCTTATTCTGTTAGAACTGCGTTGAAAAAAGATACAAGTGCAGGAAAATGTTGTCCAAGTGCCATAGGAAGAGCATTAATGGAATTAAAACAAAGATATATTGAAGACCACATTGAGATGAGTACTGGAGAACTTAAGCGAGAAGAAATGACAGTAAATAATTGTCCTGAATGTGGAGCCAAATTAAACTTCACTGGTGGATGTAATAGTTGTCCTGAATGTGGATATACAAAATGTGATTAAGGGGTGATTATATGAATGAACAAATGTTTAAGAGTATAACAAGACTAAGAATGTCAATGTTAATGTTTTATAAATTATATTATAAATAAAAAAAAAGATAGGTCATTTTATTGGCCTATCTTTTTTATTTGAAAAAAAAATAAGAAAATTTTCTCAAAACAGTTGTATAATTATATAAGTAATGATATAATAATGTTAATAAAAGATAAATAAAGGAGTTGGAGTTAGATGAAAACATATGAAAGTAAAAAAGGTATATTTTATATTGAACAACATTGGATGGATAATAAATATTACATTTATAGACAAAATAAAATCAGTGATAACTTTGGTACAGTTGGTGAATTAGTTAATGGATGTTCATATAAAACTGTAGAAGAAGCTGAACAAGATTTATATGATTTATATTTATAAGATTTAAGGGGGAATATATATGATGAACTTTTTAAATAAATTTAATGAATTAATTGAAAACGAAGGTTTGGTTTGTTGTGATTTACAAAAAGATGGTCCCTATAAACATATATCTCATTTAAGCGATAAGAGAAACGCCTTTTATGTTCATAAAAGAAAAGATGGTAATTTAAGAATTATGATAAATAAAAATTTAGTTGGTAGAAATACAGACTTAGCACATCAACTTAAAAATTTAGGTTTTACTAGTGGATGCTCTACAAATAGACATCTTAGTGAATTTGTGTGCGAGAGATTTAATCCAAATAAATTTAGTGATGGTGAATTAATGATAGTATTATTTGCATTAAAGACTGCTTGTATTAATTACAAAATAAATTGTAAAATATACTGTTAAAAAATATAAAAGTAGGTTAGTAAAATGACCTACTTTTCTATACTATATATGTAAGATAATTAAATAAAAATAAAGGAGTTGGTTTTAAATGGCTAAAATAAATATTAAAGATGCAGGTAAATTTACAAATGTAGGTTCAAGTGAATACTTTACTCTAAAAGATGATGGAGATATTGCACAAGTAAGAATGTTATACACTGACCCAGAGGGAGGAGATATGGATTTCTTCTTAGTTCATCAACTAGAGATTGAAGTTAATGGTAAAAAAATAAGAAAATATGTAAGTTGTTTAGCAGTAGATGAAGATGGTCATGTTCACAAAGATGATTGTCCATTATGTAAAGCTGGATATAGAACACAAGAAAAACTATTTCTACAGTTATATGATGAGACAGATGGCAAGCTTAAAGTTTGGGAGAGAGGTAAAAACTTTGTAGGTAAAATAGTAAGTTTCTTGAATAGATACGGTAGCTTAGTTGAGCGTCCTATCGAGATTGAGAGAAAAGGTAAAAAAGGTGATACTAATACAACTTATGAAATGTTCGCATTAGAAAAAGATGATAAAGGACTAGAAGATTTTCCTGAGAAGGTCAATATAGAAGGAACATATATTACAAAAGTAAGTAAAGCTGACATGATAGATATTGTAGATGGCATATATGATTGGGGAGGTAATAAAGCTCATACTGATAATGAACCTGTTCCAAGTAGACGTGATGAGACACCTAGAAGGGAGAGTAGAAGACGTAGAGTTGTAGATGATGAATTTTAGTTTTATTAGGAGGTAGAATATGAAATACAATTTTAAAATATTTAAAAGTTTACAGGCCGTTAAAATATTTTGTGCTAAGAATACTAATAAAATTGAAGTGATAAGTTTAGTACCTAACCAATATTGTGGAAAACATGATGATTATCAAACTATTCATCATTATAAACCAATGGATTATCTATTGACTTATAAAAATATAGAAAAGTAAATAACAAGTTAATACCAGGTATCAATTACCTGGTATTTTTTATAGGAGGGATATAATGAGTCTATTTAAAGATACATTTAGTCGATGTAATAATAAAGAGGCTAATAAAAAAGCCTTAGAAGTGTTGAGTAAAAAGAAAAATAAAAGAGCACCAGTAACATCAATAGTACCTAAGACAATGAAGGATAAAGTAGAATATGCAAAGATGATGTCTACTAAAATATTTGCTGATAGACTTGATAGAATGGAATTAGTAACTAGTGAAGATAGATTAAAACAATTTGATAAAAAAGTAGTAGCCAATGGCATAGTAGCATTAGATACTGAGACAAACGGACTTGATAGAATAGATGGAAAAGTAGCTGGTATATGTCTTTATACTCCATATGAAAAAGGAATATATATCCCAGTAGGACATATTAGTTATATGACAAATATGGAATTACAAAGTAATGTATCTATTGAAGTAGTTAGGAAATTAATACAATCTTGGTCAGATAATAATATTAGATTTGTACTCCATAATGCTAAGTTCGATATGCACATATTATATTGGATGATAGGAGTAAAAATAGTGCCATACTGGGACACATTAATTGGAGGGTATTTACTTAATGAAAATGAACCACATGGCTTAAAAGTATTATGGCAAAAGTATTGTACTGGTGAAAGTGCTGAGGTAGGTAAATTTGGTGAATTGTTCAATGGTATTGAGTTCAACAAAATACCACCTGATGTTGGATATATGTATGCAGCCTTTGACCCTATAATGACTTTTGAATTATATGAATTTCAACGTGAGTATTTGGATAGAGATGGAAAGTATTGTTATAAAAAAGGACTTGAAAGGGTGGCAGATGTATTTAGAAATATAGAAATGCCATTAATAGAAGTAGTGTTTGATATGGAGGCTCAAGGAGTAGACATAGATACAAACTTAGCTCAAGAGTTAAAACAACGATATACTACGTATATGGACAACGCGCTTAATGAGTTCAATACACAAGTATCTGAACTTGATAAACAAGGAGTATTCAATGACTTAAGAGTAAAACATCCTGATAAATATAACAAAATAAGTGAGTTTGGAGAAGTAAATATTAATATAGGAAGTAATCAACAGTTAGTAATATTATTCTACGATGTCTTAAAATTAGAGCCACCAAAAGGTCAACGTAGTGTGGGAGAAGAACAACTGAAACAATTAAACCATCCATTAGTGAATAGTATATTAGAGTATAGAGGTATGAGTAAACTATTAAGTACTTATATTGATGCCATTCCTGAACATATAAGCAAAAGAACTGGTAAGTTACACGCGAACTTTAATCAGTATGGAGCTAAAACTGGTAGATTTAGTAGTAGTGACCCAAACTTACAAAATATACCAAGTAGGACTAAAAAATTAAGTGATGGCACTGTAATAGATGCTGGACATGATATTAGACAGATGTTTGTTGCAGGCCCAGGTAATGTAATAATTGGTGGTGACTTCTCACAACAAGAACCAAGATGTTTGGCACATATGAGTCAGGACGAACATATGATACAAGCATATTTAGACGGTAAAGATTTATATAGTACTATAGCCAGTAAACTGTACAATAAACCATATGATGAGTGTAAAGAGTTCAGACCTGACGGTACAGTTAACCCTGAAGGGAAACAACGTAGAAGTTCAGTTAAACCGATATTATTAGGAATTATGTATGGTAGAGGAGTAACAAGTATAGCCGAGCAGATGAATATCAGTAAAGAGGAGGCACAACAAGTTATTAACGACTTTTACAATCAGTTTCCAAAAGTAAAAGGATTTGTAGACTTTGCTCAAGAGAATGCAAGGGAATATGGTTTTGTAGAGACTGCATGGGGTAGAAAAAGAAGACTGCCTAATATGCAGTTAGACCCAATTGAAATAACAGTTGAGAATCCTAACTTAGTTGATACATTTAATCCATTAGATTTTACTGGAACTGCTAATACAGAGGTGACCGATGAGGTTTATTTTAAATATCTTAAATTAATGAATAGAGCCTTTGGTAGAGAGGCAAAAGAGAAGATTAAACAACTGGCCAAAGATGAAGGCTATAAGATAGTTGATAATGGTGGATATATAGCAGATGCTCAGAGACAATGTGTTAACAGTATAATACAAGGTAGTGCGGCTGATATGACAAAGATAGCAATGATAAGAATTCATGACAATAAAAGACTACAAGAATTGGGATATAAATTAATCATACCGGTGCATGATGAAGTATTAGGAGTATGTCCAAAAGAGAATGCCAAAGAGGTGAGAGATATACTAGAATACATTATGGTACACGTAGTAGATGGTAAATTTGAAATACCAATGAAAACTGATATTGAATGTACGTATAGATGGTATGGAGAGGGAATAGAAATTTAATAAATATTTAAAACTCGGTTAGTAAAAGCCGAGTTTTTTATATACTATATATGTATAACAAATAAGAAAAAGGAGATGTGTAATAATGAGTAAAGAAATTGCAGTAGTATTAAATAGTGGTGGTGTAGATAGTACAACAGCAGTAGGACTAGCAGTAAGTTATTATGGAAAAGAAGATGTTGTTACAGTTAGTGCTTACTATGGACAAAAGCACAGTATTGAATTAGAATGTGCCAAAGATATAGCTGAATATTATGGTGTAAAACATATGGAAATAGATTTAAGTAAAATATTTGCATATAGTAACTGTTCTCTATTAGCTAATAGTACAGAAGAAATTAGACATGAGAGTTATGCAGACCAAATAGCTGAGGACGGAGAAGGAATGGTAAGAACTTATGTACCATTTAGAAATGGATTATTATTAAGTAGTGTAGCAGCTATAGCGATGAGTCTAGTTGAAGATAAACCTGATACAACTGCGACTATATATTTAGGAGCTCATGCAGATGATGCGGCTGGTGAAGCCTATGCTGACTGTAGTCCTGAATTTACTGAGACTATGGATAAAGCTATATCAATTGGTACTTATGACAAAGTTAGAGTTCATGCTCCTTTTGTAAATATGACTAAAAAGGATATTGTACGTTTGGGATTAGATTTAAAAGTGCCATACGAATTAACTCATAGCTGTTATGAAGGTGAAAGACCTTGTTGTGGTACTTGTGGTACTTGTATAGATAGAATAAATGCCTTTAAGGCAAATGGTGCAGTTGACCCTGTACCATATAAAATAAATATAAACTGGGAGGAAAAATAATATGTATAAAATAATAAAGAAAATGGAAGTTGCAGGAGCTCATAAATTAGATTTACCTTATGAAAGTAAATGTAGTAATCTACATGGACATAACTGGAATATAGAAGTTCAAATAGAGAGTGAAGAATTAACTGAGTATGGTATGGTAATGGATTTTACACACATTAAAAAAGTGGTAAACCAACTAGACCATGCTTATATAAATGAGGTGGTTGGAGTTAATCCAACTGCTGAGAATATTGCTAAATGGATAGCTGACCAATTAACAGGTATGTTTGATGGCATATATGTAAAATGTACTAGAGTAAGCGTTGAGGAAAGTGCTCATAACACTGCAATATATGAAGTTAAAGGGGGATGTAACTGTGGAAGATAAAATGTATAAAGTAAATGAGATATTTTTAAGTATAGATGGAGAAGGAGTTAGAACTGGATTGCCTACAGTCTTTATAAGACTGTATGGCTGTAATTTAAAATGTAGTTACTGTGATACTCGTTATAGTTGTGAAAATAGTGAATATACTGAAATGCCACTAATGGACATATTAGAAAAAGTATTATCATATGGTGTTCCCCGTGTAACATTAACAGGGGGAGAACCACTAATACACGAGGGAGTAAAAGATTTAATTAACTCTTTAGTGGCAAATGATATTGAAGTAAATATTGAAACTAATGGTGCAGTTGATTTAGACGACTTTTGGGAATATAAGTATAATAGCAAAGTAATATTTACAATGGATTATAAATGTGCCAGTAGTGGTATGGAAGATAAAATGTTATTGTGGAATTTATATTTATTACAACCTAAAGATGTAATTAAATTTGTAGTTAGTAATTACGATGAATTAGAAAAAATGGAATATATACTTAAGGAAGGTGAGTGTAAAGCACGTCCTTATGTATCACCAGTATTTGGTGCAATAGACCCAAAAGAATTAGTTGAATATGTATTAGATAATAATTTAAATGATGTAACAGTACAAGTGCAATTGCATAAAATAATATGGAATCCAAATATGAGAGGTGTATAATATGATAGATACTAAGAAAATTGAAGGTGCAGTAAAAGAAATAATAGAAGCGTTAGGTGATGACCCAAATAGAGCCGGACTAGTGGAAACCCCTAAAAGGGTGGCTAAAATGTATCAAGAAGTATTTGAAGGTATGAACTATACAAATGAAGAAATAGCTGAGATGTTCGATAAATGTTTTTATGATGAGGGAGCAGATGACCTTGTAACTGTATCTAAAATACCAATTTTTAGTTATTGTGAACACCACTTGGCATTAATGTATAATATGACTGTCAGTGTTGGATACATAGCAAACGGAAAGGTTATAGGACTTAGTAAAATTGCTAGAGTGGCAGACATGGTAGCTAAGAGACTACAATTACAAGAACGTATTGGAGAAGATATTGCTGATATACTACAGATGATATTAGATACAGAAGATATAATTGTAGTAGTAGAAGGTGAACATAGTTGTATGACTGCAAGAGGAATTAAATCTCGTGGAGCTAAAACAAGAACTGCAACTATAAGAGGTAGATTTAAAACTAATATTGAATTAAGACAAGAAGCATATGAATTATTTAGATAAAAAATTAAGTGGTCAGTTAGTAAACTGGCCACTTTTTATATACTATATATGTAATTAAAAAGGAGTTGATAACATGAGTTTTGATTTATACTTCGCAGGAGTGAGAGATATTGAAGCTGATGAAGCCATGATGGCAAGAGGAAGTTGTAGATTATATTCTCAACTACGTGATAGGAGTAGAGGAAAATTATGGTTACAACAAGCTAAAGAAAAACCAGGTACAAAAGTATTTGTAGATAGTGGAGCATATAGTGCCTGGTCAAGAGGTAAAAGTATTGATACAGATGAGTATATAAATTATTTAAATGAGAATACCAATGAGTTAACATTGTTTGCTAGTGTAGATAATATACCAGGAGAATTAACGAGAACACCAACACTAAAAGAGAAACAACAATCTCCATTATTATCGTGGGAAAATTATTTATATATGAGAGAGCGAGTTAAAGAACCCGACAAATTATTACCAGTTTTTCATATGGGAGAAGATTTTAAACATCTGAGTAATATGTGTAATACAATATTAGACGGAAAACATATACCATATATAGGGTTAGGAGGAACAGTTGGAATTAGACCAAGCTCAGTAAAAGCAGACTGGTATAAACAATGCTTTAAAGTAATAAAAGAGAGTAATAACCCAAATATAAAAACACATGCTTTTGGAATGACTAGTTTGGATATATTAGAGAATTATCCATTTACAAGTGCTGATAGTACTACCTGGATGATGTTGGCAATTAATGGAAATATTCTTACAAAATATGGTGTTGTAGGATTATCTAATTCTGCTCAACACAGACCTAACCACATATTAAAATTACCAAAAGATGTACAGAAACAAGTGGAAGCACAAATAGCTGAATGTAATTTGACATTAGAAGAATGTGTAGAAAATACTAACTTGAGAACTGTTGTTAATATTCATTATATACAAAACTGGGCAGATAAGTATAAATACAAAGGTAACAATAGGTTTCAAAAGAGATTATTTTAGGAGGTGAGCTGAATGAGTTTTAACTTATATTTAGCGGGAAGTAAAGTAAATACTCAGAATGACATAATAATAAAAAGAGAATGTGATGTACTATTTTCACAAATAAATGACAGGAAAGCTATAATGAAGTTTTTAGAAGTAATGTCCAATAATAAGTTATTTATAGACTCGGGAGCATACAGTGCTTGGAGTAAAAATAAACATATAGACGTAGAAGATTATATAAAGTTTATAAATGATAATACAGACAAATTTACTTTGTTTGCAAGTGTAGATGACATTCCAGGTGAGTTAAAAAGAAAACCTACATTATTAGAGCAACGTGAATCGCCTGAGAAGTCTTGGCATAATTATTTATATATGAGAGAGCAAGTAAGAGACAAAGATAAACTATTACCAGTATTTCATATTGGAGAAGACTTTAGACATTTACAAAATATGTTAGAGGCAACGTTCAATAATAAACATATTCCATATATAGGACTTGGTGGAACTGTTGGATTGGCCAGCTCAGTAAAAGAAGATTGGTATAAACAATGTTTTAAGATTATACAACAAAGTAAGAATCCAAAAGTAAAAGTTCATGCGTTTGGGATGACTAACTTAGACATATTAGAAAATTATCCCTTTGAGAGTGCAGACAGCACAACGTGGTTAATGGCTGCAATAAATGGAGAGTTATGTACCAAATATGGTAGAATATGTGTATCATCAAAAGTACAACACAAAGTCAGTCATTATAATAAATTACCACAGTTAGTACAGAGACAAATAGATGAGCAATGCGTTTCATATGGAACATCAATAGAGCAATGTATGGAAAACCAAGAGAGTAGACAATTATACAATATAAATTACTTTAAAGATTGGGCAGATAACTATAAATATAAAGGTAATAACAGATACCAAAAAAGATTATTTTAGGAGGGAAAATTATGAAAGTAAATACAAGTATATTAAAAGATATGTTGAAAGCGGTAAGTAGTTGTAAACCAAGTAAAATATTAGAAATAACTAATTACTATGAGTTAGATTTTAGTGTAGAAGGATTATCATTGAGAGCAACAGACGGCATAAACTTCATAACAATTAATCACCCAACAGAATGTGATGAGAACATGTCAGTTATAGTAAAAGCTGACCAATTTAGTAAATTAATTAATAAAACTACTAAAGATACAGTGACACTTAAATTGACAGATAACTACTTAGAAGTAAAAGGTAATGGTAATTACAAAGTTGAAATAGTTAATGATGAAGTTTACCCAACTTTAGACATAGATACTGATAAAGAATTTACTGTAACTTATACAACTTTAAGTAATGCAATAACTAGTGGTGCTAAAGCTAAGAGTAATGTACCAACAGATGGTGTATTATTTAGTTACTTAGTAAGAGATAGTGAGATAGTTACTGCCGATGCAATAAAAGTATATAGTACTGAGTTAGACGGTAAAGATTTAGAAGAAATAGAATTATTAATACCTCCAACATTAGCAAACTTATTACAATCAATAGATGTTGAGAACATAAAATTTATGGTAGATAAAGATTGCTCAACATTGAGAGCGGTAGGACAAAATATAACTATTACTGGAGCCTTACAAGAGGGAGCAGATGAGTATCCCGATGTATTTCCATTATTGACTAGTAATTATCCTCATACTTGTGAATTAGACGTTAAGCAAGTTTTACAAGCATTAGATAGATTAGATTTATTTATAGGTATATATGATAAAGGTATTATAGATTTAGTATTTAGTGAAACTAATATGGTCATATCAACTTCTAGTAAGTCCCTAGAGGTGATTGAATATACTAAGCCGATAGATTTATCGGAGCCATTTATTATCAGTGTAAATAGCGCTTATATGAAGGACTTATTTAGTGCAGTAGATGAACCTAATGTAACTATAGAATTTGGTACAGAGGAAACACTTAAACTACAAACTAAAGATAGTATAATGTTGTTGGCAACTGCCGATGAAGAATAGGAGGTTTCATATGAAGTTGAATAAAATAGCCAAAATGGTCAGAGCTGAAAAGAGTAATGAAGTAGCACAACAGTTTGTGAATGACTTAATATATACAATAGAGAAGGAGAATGAGAGTGACTACATCCCAACTAGGTCTTATAAACCTAGTGGGATAGCTGGTTGTAAGAGAGGTCTATATTATCAGATGATAGGTGCTCAACCAGATGAACAAAGTAGTGGATTAAATTTAATCGGTATCTGTGAGAGTGGAACTGATAGACATGAGACAATACAAGATTATATACAACAAATGGCAAAATACACTAATAATTGTAAATGGATTAATGTAGCTGAGTATTTACACAGACAAGGAATTACTGACCCTCAGGTGGTATCTCAAGAAGGAAATGAAACTAAGTTATTCAGTAAGAAATATAATATGAGATTTATGTGTGATGGATTAGTGAACTATAAAGGAGAGTACTATATAATAGAGATTAAAACTGAGAGTACACATAAATATAACTCACACGAGGGACCACATCAAGCACATAAACTACAAGCAGCTTGTTATTCTATGTGTATAGGCGTACCAAAAGTAATATTCATCTATGAGAATAGAGATAATTGCAGTAAAAAAGGTTATTTATTTGAAGTGCCACAAGAAATGATTGAGAACATAGAAGATACTATACAGTACGTAGATGACTGTGTGAGATTAAATGTAGTGCCACCAAAAGAGCCTAAATGCACGTACTGTAAATATAAAACTATCTGTGCTAAGGAGGATGCTCATGAACTATGGTAAGAAATTCGAGAATAACTTTAAGAAGGGAGTCGGTAAAGAATTAGTGAGATTATATGATACTACTAATGGATATGCAGGAGTAAAGAATCCTTGTGATTTTATCTATTACAGATACCCTTATCAGTACTTATTTGAGTTGAAAAGTGTAAAAGGTAGTAGATTTGATTTTAGTAATATAACAGACAATCAAAAGGAACAATTGGATTTTTACAGCCATATAAAAGGCTGTAATCCAATGGTAGTTGTTGAGTTCAGAGATTATAAAGAAGTATATATGATACCCTGGAGTACTATAAAAAGAACAATAGCAAACAATAAGCAAAGTTTAACTATACATGATTGTGCAGTAATAGTTAGTGTTTGTAGACTACCGGTGGAATACCAAAGGATAAATTTTAAACTGGACAAGGAAACTTTTAACAGTAGAATATTCTTAATGGCTCAATTGAAGGAGTGTGCTGATAATGAGTAAATTAGATATTATAAAAGAGTTCAATAAACAATGTGGTGATGTAGTTAATACTGCATTAACTATTAGTGAAAAATATACAAGTACATTGGATGATTGCATATATGAAGTTAAAGAACTACTACAAAATACCTCTACACTAAGTAATGATGACTTGGAGAAATATATAGCACTATTACCAGTGTTGATGTATGAACTAATAGATAAAATGCAAGTATTAGGAGTTAGAGTTGATGCAGCTAAGACTCAAAAGAAAACACGTTTTAACACTGCTTATATGCACAGTGATGAGAGTACAGTGGCAGCTAAAACCAGTGATGCTCAACTAATGGTGGAAGAAGAACAATTTATTGAAGACATATATATAAGAGTGTATAAACAATGTGAGAAGAAATTAGATATAGCAGATATGCTACACAGTAGTTTGAAGAAATTAATGAACTTGAGACTTAATGAATTTAATGTAACAAGAAATAATATGATGGCCAATGGGAGGGATTATTAATGGCAAATAAAAAAGTAAAAGTGAGATTATTTGAAGGAGGTAAAGCTCCACAAAGTAAAAATGGTAATTGGTATGACTGTTATGTACGTACTGCAAGTGTAAATGGTGTAGAACCTACTGGTAATATAATAAGGTTCTCACCTGGAGATATAATAGTAGTCAATTTAGGATTTGCAATGGACATGGGAAAAGGCTACGAGGGATATATATTACCTCGTAGTAGCACTTTTAAACATACTGGTCTATTACTTACTAATAGCATGGGATTAGTTGATGATACGTATTGTGGAGATAATGATGAATGGTTAGCAATGTTTTATAGTACTAGATATGGAGCATTTAAAAAAGGTGATAGATTAGTTCAGATAAGTGTGAAAAAAAGTGTACCAGTAGATATGGATGAAGTTGAGATTTTAGGTAATGAAGACAGGGGAGGCTATGGAACAACTGGTAAATAAAACAAAGTGGGTGGTTAGTAAATCACCCACTTTTTCTATACTATATATGTAAGATAAATAAACTGTAAGGAGTGATAAGTATGAGTAAACCAATGGATTTAGGAATTAAACAAGCTAAAATGACTATGAGTAAAGGAATAGGAGGTCCCTTTGGAGCTGCTATAGTAAATAGTAAAACTGGAGAAATAATTTGTGTAGATAGTAATCATGTATTAGGTAATAATGACCCAACTGCTCATGCTGAGATATGTGCTATAAGAACTGCCTGTAAGATATTAAATACATTCGATTTAACTGGATATACTTTATATGCCACTGGATATCCTTGTCCAATGTGTATGGCTGCAATAATATGGGCTAACTTGGATAAAGTGATATATGCTGGTGATGTAAAAGATGCTGAAGAAATAGGTTTTAGAGATGATTTTATATATGATTTTATAAAAGGAGATTGTAAGAATAGAGAAGTGGTTCCCGTGGAGCATGACCCTAAATCTAGAGACAAAGTAAGAGAACTATACAAAGAATACCAAGAAACTAATAAGGAGATGTATTAATATGAGAGAAATAGATTTAAAAATGGCTGCATTAAATAAAAAATTTGGTGCAGATATAATACAACAAGGAACTGACATAATAGAGGTAGATAAAATACCTTTTAGTTCACCAATGGCAAACTATATGACATATGGAGGAATACCAATTGGAAAAATAACTGAGTTCTTTGGAGGTGAAGGTGGAGGAAAAACAACATCTGCTCTTGATATTTGTGGTAATGCTCAAAAGAAATTCGCTGAGGTGTATAGTAAAAAAGTTGGTGAATTGATACAACAGATAGAACTATTACAACAAACTAATACAAAACAAGCTCAAAAGGAAATTACTAAGTTGAGTACAGAATTAGATAAAGTACAAGAAAAAGGAGAAAAATTAGTACTATATATAGATACAGAACAAACATTGGATACTGAATGGGCTAAGTTACTTGGAGTAGATACAGAGAAGATGATATTAGTAAGACCACAAGAACAGACTGCTGAACAGGTACTACAAATAATAATTGAATTAATATCAACTGGCAATGTAGGTTTATGTGTATTAGACAGTATACCATGTCTAGTTCCTCAACAAATATTTGATGAGAGTATGGAAAAGAAAGCGTATGGTGGTGTATCTCAACCATTAACTGTATTTTGTAGTAAAATTTTACCTCATTTAACAGTAAATCAATGTGCGTTCATAGGGATTAATCAAATACGTGAAGACTTAGGTAGTATGTTCAGCACTATAAGTACACCTGGAGGAAAAGGTTGGAAACATGCTTGTAGTTTAAGAATCAGATTTAGAAAAGATACATTATTAGATGAGAATAATAAAGAGTTGAGTAGTAAAGCTGAAAATCCTGCCGGCAACAGAGTTGGCATGGAAATAATAAAAACTAAAGTATGCAAACCAAATAGAAGACTAGGATATTACACATTAAAATACTTAGAGGGTGTAGATACACTATACGATATGATTAATGTTTGTATGTTTTATAAAATAGTACAACAAGCAGGTTCTTGGTATAGAGTAATAGATGAGCAAGGTAATATAGTATTAGATAAAGAAGGGAATGAACTGAACTTCCAAGGTATGACTAGATTTATTAATTATCTACATGAACATGAAGACGTGGTACATGAGTTATTAACTAGACTAAATGAGGTGATGTTAGATGAGTAATAATGGAAATAAGTGCCAGGAAATTGTTATGAGATATAAAAACGGAGATAAAGAGGCGATAAACGAATTACCACAGTACATAGACAATATGGTATATTCCCTATTAAAACCATATAAATTATACAATGATAGAGATGAGCTGTACCAGGTCGCATGGCAGTGTATAATGAAGTGTGTAGACCATTATGACCCTTCATATGGCACACTATTCACAACTTTTACATATCCCTCAATAAAAAGAGAATTAAGACAGTACAGAAATAGAATAGACAAACATAATAGATATACTACAGATGGTGAACAAAATATATATAAGATATTATCTATAGATGGATATATACAACTCAAACATCATGGTCATATTAGATACACATCATTAGAGAATTATTTGGAAAGTAAAGAAGATGTAGAGCTTAGTGCTTTAGTACGTGAACTAAAAGAGATTATTAGAGAAGAACTAAAGAACGTGAAGAATGACAAACAACGTGCTATAATAGCAGATTATCTGTGTGGCATAAAAGGTACATACATAGCATATCAGTACAGTGTATCACCTGCGTATGTATCAAGAGTAGTAAAAGATTTTTTTAAAAAAGTTAAAGACCAAGTTAGCGAATAAGGGGTACCTCCTATACTATATATAGGAGGTGTTTTTAATGAGTACGAGAAGTAAAAGTGATGAACAGGAGCAATATGTAGCAAATTACTTAGAAGGAGAAGTGACACCAAATAGTGGAGCAGGTCATACTAAAAAAGGTGATGTGTTAGTTGATAACTTCTATCTAGTGGAATGTAAGACTAAAATGCAACCTGCAACACAGTTCACAATAAAAAAGGAATGGCTGACAAAACTACAACAACAATCATTAGCAATGCACAGACCTTATACTGCATTAGTATTTGACTTTGGAAAAGTAGGCGAAGAATATGCAGTAATACCTTTACAAGATTTAAAAGATTATATTGAGAAATTAAAGGAGGAATTATAATGGAGGAGTGGAGACCTTTTGAGATGCAAGGACGGATTTATTATGTAAGTAATAAAGGACGTATAAAAAATAAGTATAATAAAATATTGCACACTAATATTTCAAACCACGGCTATAAGGAAGTACGTTTATGTGTTAACTATAAATGCTATTATAAAAGAGTACATAGATTAGTAGCTGAAGCGTTTTTACCCAATCCTAATAATTATCCTTGTGTTAATCATATAAATGGTAATAAATTGGATAATACTGTGAGTAATTTAGAATGGTGTACAATAGCACATAATACACAACATTCATATAAACATGGGTATCAACGAGGTAAAAGTGGTAATTGTAAATTAACAGATGACCAGGTTATTTTAATTAGACGCCTTAGATTAGCCGGATTAAGTAGATTTGAAGTGTGTAATTTATTTGCAGAAATAAAGGAAAGTACTATAATAAGTTGTTATTATTATGAAACTTATAAACATATACAAAGGGAGGATATATTATATGATGAATTTAGCTGTTAAATATAGACCACAACATTTTGAGGATGTAGTGTGCCAAGATAATGTAAAAAAGGTATTAAGTAACCAATTACAAACTGGTGAGATAAAACAAGCGTATTTATTTTGTGGCTCAAGTGGTACAGGTAAAACTACGAGTGCAAGAATATTTGCCAATGATGTAAATGGAGGTAAAGGAAAACCAATAGAGATAGATGGTGCTAGTAATAATGGTGTTGATAATATACGTAGTATAATTGATGATTGTAGAATGAAAAGTTTGGATAGTAAATATAAAGTATATATAATAGATGAAGTTCATATGTTGAGCATTGGAGCATTTAATGCTCTCTTAAAAGTATTAGAAGAACCACCAAAAGGAGTTATATTCATACTATGTACTACAGACCCACATAAAATACCTGCCACTATATTGAGTAGACTTCAAAGATTTGACTTTAAACGTATTCCTCAGTTTGAGATAGTACAGAGATTGAAATATATACTAAAGGAGGAAGACACATATATAACATATGACATAGAGGCATTGGAGTATATAGCTAAGTTGGCTGATGGTGGAATGAGAGATGCCATAATGAAACTAGATACAGTACTTGGTTACACAACTGATATTACATTACAAGCTGTATTAGATTGTCTAGGTATTACTAATTATGAACATCTATTAAAGGTAGTACAAGGTATTATAAATAAACAAGCAGATGAGCCAATACAAATAATAGACAGTATATACAGAGACGGCAAGGACTTAAAACTATTTGTAAAAGATTTAAATAAGTTTGTACTAGACCTATGTAAGCTGAACATAACAAGAAATAAAGAACTAACAATGATACCAACTGACATAATGAGACAATGTATCCACATAGCAACTAATACTTCAAAGTATGATTTAGTAGATATATTGGATGGAGTAAATAACTTATTAGACAAGATAAAATATGAGCAAAACCCTAAAAATTTGATTGAAAGCGAGTTGATTATTTTATGTCTAAAATAATAGGACAATGTAAATTACAAGCTAAGTTGGATGGTCAACCTATACCCCACTTTTTTATCTTGTGGGGTGATAGGGGTTCTGGGAAACACCTAATGAGTAAACAAATAGCCAATAATAACCATTACAATTATGTATTAGTAGATAATAATATCGAAGGTATTAGACAGTTAATAGAGGACTGCACTGCCATATCTACACCGACATTATTTTATATAAAGGGAGATGAGTTATCTATACCAGCACAGAACGCACTTCTTAAATTAGCAGAAGAACCACCTAGTAAGGGATATATAATGATTGGAGTAAGAAACATAGATAACTTATTAGCTACAATACGTAGTAGAGCAAAACTACTAATAATGGATAATTACAGCGTACATGAGTTAAATGACATCTTTGACTTATATGACTTAGGAGAAGTACCTAGAGATATATTATGTAGAGTAGCCACAACACCTGGACAGATATTGGAATATGTTGATAAAGATTTTATTAATATGTATCAATACGCATTAAAGGTATATAACAATATATTGAAGGTCAGCACTGGCAATGCTTTTAAGATATGTAATCCAATAGGATTTAAAGAGAATGATGGCTATCCAGTGGAACTATTTTTAGAACTATTTAAACAAGTAGTAATAGATGAGCAGAAACATAGCAGTTATGTAGATTATAAGATGATAGAGTATACTAGCTCAGCTCTATGGGACTTAAGAATAAGAGGAGCCAATAAACCATTGATATTCGATATTTGGGTATTAAATATTAGAACTTTAAGGGGGAAATAATATGTTACCACTACAAAATGATGCAAGAGCTATTAAAAAATTTGCCAAACAATTCGCAGAGGCATATAAAGATTGTTTTGCCTGGTATAGCGAGGAGAAATATGTTCGTGGATTTGCTACTAGACATTTTGAAACTGTATGTGCTATCAATGAAGATGAGAATGGCATCAAGATAAGTAAGAAAAATAAAAAATTATTTGTAGATGAGTTTAGCAAAATAACATTAAATAATATACTATATATGAAACAAGAACACAATCAAAGGGAAAAACAAGATATCAAGAAACATGGAGTAAAGAGAAAAAAACAAAAGGGAGGAAAATAGTATGATAATATTTAATTTTATGTGTTTAATAGTAGCGATGAGTATAGTAATTGATTGGATAACACAAACAATAGGAGATAGAGATATTGACGGGATGAGCGCAATAGTAATTTCAATAGCAATATGGTACTTAGTACAAATAGTAGGAGGAATAAAATTATGTTAGGTTTATTAGACTTACAAACACAAATAAGGGAAGGTAGTTTACTTCCCTTTTATGTTTTTACTGGAGAAGAAATAGAATTACAGAATATCTACTTAAAACAGATGGGCGATGTAATAAGAGTAGACAGAGTGACAGACATCTATAACAAAATAACTAGTAAATTAATAAGTGGTAAATTTGCAGTATATGTAGTTAGAGATGATATGGATTTTATCAAGAGTGAGAAAACGTGGGGCAGTATAAGTGATAGAATTAGAAATGCAGTATTAGTAATACAAGTTACAACACCAAATAAATGTAAGAAGTTTATAAAAGAATTAAATGATTGTGTAGTAGAATTCAATCATATGACTACAAAGCAATTATTAAATGTGGTCAATATGGACTGTAGTGTGAGTAATAAACAATATTTCATTGAAGCGTGTAATAATGACTTGAATACAATAAATAATTATCTTGATATATTCAAGAGAGCAGGAATAAAAGAGTTGAATAAAAAGATAGTAGATGAGTATATACCAACAAAGGAAGATGTAACTGTATTCCAGTTAGCTGATGCAGTGATGAGAAAAGATGAGCAATTAACATTTAGATTGTTAGACCAATTACTAGAAGATAAGAATAATGTAATGGGTATTATATATGCTATATATTCTCAACTTCATAAATGTGTATTAGTAGAAGGATACAGAGGCGAGAAGAATATAAGCAAAGTAACCGGTATTAATAGTTGGATATGTAATAATATTCTACGTGATAACCGTATAGAACCTTCTAAATTACTTACTGCACTACGTTTGGTACAAAAGTATGATAAAGGGATTAAAACTGGTAAATATGATGGTGTAATGGCTTGTTATAGTTTAATTGTAGAAATTTTAAGTTGTTGTTAGTAAAATGTTAAATTTTTCTATACTATATACAAGGAGATGATAGTAATGAAAATAAACAAAGAATTTGAAATTACTACTGACAAGGATAAAAATTATGTGCTAATACAAACTTATAAGACTAAGGTTGGCACATACACAACAAAGGAAAGATATTACCCAACACTAGAAAAAGCGTTGTGTGATTGTTTAAAATTAGGTATACTGCAAACCGAATTAAAGGATTTAAAAACTGTATTAGATACCCTAAATAAACTGGAAAAGGATATTAAAAAGAGTTTAAAGGAGGTAAAGTGGTATGAGAAGAAGATGTAAAAAATGTAACGGTGATGTAGAGTATTGTAAAATGGGTAGAGGTAGCTATAGTTTAATATTTGTTCTAGTAGGTGGATGTATGATGTGGATTCCAATATTAGGTTGGATAGCAGCTCCAATATGTTTTATATTAGCAATATTAATGTTATTTATGCCAACACATTACTTTGTAAGATGTGTTAGATGTGGTGATGTTGAAAACATAACAAAAGAAGAATATGAGGAGGTAATGAGATAATGTTTGCAGAACAAAATTTTAAAGTAACTTTAGTTAACAAAGAAGAGGTAGCACAATTTATAAAGAAGCATGGTGAATTTGCTTGTGTATGTTATGATACACCAAAAGAACAGGCGGAAAAAGTAGGACTACACTGTTTAAAGAGTGGACATTTAAGTGGTAGTAGACATTTATTCTTTGTATTTGAGTTAAATAGAATACCACGTTTTACAATAGACCAGTTAGTAAGACACGAAGTAGGAGTAGTAAAAAATGTACAAAGTTTAAGATATGTGACAAAGAATAGAATTGATGTATATATATCACCCGAAGTAAGAAGGAACCCCCAACTTGTTAAATCTCATTTTTTAAGTGAAGAATATGCAGCAACTTGTTACCAACTAACAATTGATAAAATGAAACAATTAGGGGTCAATAAAGAACGTGCTAACGAGATAGCAAGGACTTTTTTACCAATAGGAATTGCAAGTGCATGTAGTTTTGCAGTAAACATAGAAGGTCTTATACATTTAGCAAATGTAAGATTATGTAATAGAGCTGAATTACCAATACATTATTTAGTACAACAGATGGTAAAAGAAGTAGTTGCAGTTGAGCCAAGATACAAAGAATTATTAGTTCCACAATGTAAAAAATTAGGGTATTGCCCAGAAATGAAAGGGTGTGGAAAATATGAGCCGAAGAAAAAGTAAAAGTGATAGAGAATTAGTGGCAGACTTGACAGACAGAGTTAAATTATTTTGTGATAGTATGTATGACGGTAAAACTAGGGGCTGCAAAGATTGCCCCCTAGCACAATACGACACTGCGGACTGTAGGTTGGCATATATGCAATATATATTAAGTAAAGGAGGGGAAAAGGATGAATAATACAACAGTGGCAAACTTAGCTACTATAGGTGGAATTACAATAGCTACTATAATAGCTGGATTTTCATTCCCAGTAAGTTTGGGAATTATTGGAGCAACAACAATAGGATGTGCATATTTAACATATAAGGAGGGTAAATAATATGCCAAAATTATTTAAATTACTGAAATTTATTTTTCAAGTATTTACAATAATAAATTTACTACTTATGTATGGTGATATATGTTTAGGTGAATATGGTTGGGTCGTAATAAGTGGAGCATGTGCGCTAGTATGTTACTATTTAGCTAGATTACTAGACTCCGTAGAAATAAAATAGTACAAAGGAGGGTAAATAATGGACGAATATTATTACACTAATGAACAAATAGAATGCAGGGTCTTAGCACCCTGCAATATAGCTAGGTTAAAAGAGCATAGACAATGTGAATTCTGCCACCTATGCTTTGACTGTATTGTATATAAAGATAGAAATAAAATTAATTTGTGCCAGTTCTTGGACAATTATTTAAAGGAGGAAAAATAGTATGATACAATTAATGGGATGTTTATTAGGATTAGCAGCAATACTTTGGTTAGTGGTTATGGTTTTATTATGTGTGGAGGATAAAGACGATGATAATTAAAGTGTTAATATTTGGTGTTGTTGGTGAGTTATTATTAGGTCTTATTTATTTTTATATAGTAACAAAGGGAGGTAAATAGTATGGAAATTAAAAAGAAAAACTACCCTAAAGGGGATTTGGTTACTAGTGGAGATATAATTATAGATGGAGATAGTTATTTATTAGTAGGCTGGGATTATGTTAAGCAAAAAGCAATTACAATAGATTTAAGCGAAACTACTAATAATGTAAGAATATATAATAATGGTGACGAAATTAGAACTAAATATAAAAATAATAGAATTATAAAAGCGTGTGATATAGTATTAAGTTTTAATGAATAGTAAAGGGAGGTAAATAGTATGGAATATAAAATAGGTGATTTAGTTAAAATAAGAGAGGACTTACAAGCAGGTGAAAAATATGGAGAGTGTAGTGTTATAGAAGATATGCTGCAATTTAGAGGTTTAGTTGATACTATAGAGTATATAGACCAAGACGGGGATTACCATTTAGCTACTTATAATAACCCTTATGTATGGAATAAAGATATGTTAGAACCGGCACTAACAATAAACCAAGCTAAAATGGATAGATTGGATATATACCAATATATATTAAACAACTTAGAGGAAACTTATAAAAATAAAAATAATGACTATGGTAATAGTGTTGCAGACACATATGAAAAATTTGGTGATTTGTCATTCCTAGTAAGGATTACAGACAAATATAATAGACTATTAACATTGTGCAACCCAAACAACGAACAAAAAGTAAAGGACGAGAAAATAGATGACACTATATTAGACTTAGCAAATTACTGTTTACTATGGTTAGTGGAAAAAGAATATAAAAATAACAGTCCCACATAAAAATGTGGGATTTTTTTTATTTTTTTTTCAAAAAACACTTGATTAATTATATAAGTAGATGTATAATTATGTTAATAAAAGATAGATAGAGGGGTTGAGAGGAATGTTAGATATAAAGTTCGACAAAATGGAATTGTTGCACAGTTACCAAAAGCACGGACTTAATAAATCAAAAATATTAGAAGCATTGGAAACTGGCATAAAAGATATAGTAGTAGGTAAACAAAGCAACAAGTTGATATACACAATGAATTATACAACAATAGTAATAGACAAAGATAACAATTTCTTAACTGCTTACAAAACAAGTGAGCAGCAATACAATACTAAAAAAATAAAAAGTTTAAATGGAGGTAAGTAATATGATGAAAAAATTAATGAGTTTAGGATTAGCTGGTATTTTAAGTGCAAGTTTATTAGTTGGATGTAATAGTAATAACAACGATAAAGACGACACAGTAACAATTAAATACGTGGACGACCAAGGTAATGTTAAAAGAGAAAAAGTAACTAAAGAAGAAGCAAAACAAATAGAGCAAAAACAACAACAAACAACAAAAGATAATGGCACAACTAAAAAAGAACAAACTACAAAAGAACAACCTAAAGACGAAGACGAAATGACCGACGACGAAATGCAACAAAAAGGATTAATTAAGAAAAATGGTGGACATTTAGAAGACGAAGCTAAAAAACAAGAAAAAATACATGAACAAGAAGACCAAGAACAACAAGAACAACAAGGTAAATATCCTATTGGATACGACGAAGATGGTACACAAATAAATGATGAAAATGGTAACTATACACCTGAATATGAACAAAAGAAACAAGAAGAATGGAATAGACATGAAAATTATGATGACGATGAAGATTATCCTAATAAGGACGTACATGATAGCTGTATAGACCCTGAAGATACAACTAGTACAGACAACGATGTTGAGGAATCTCCAAGTGAAACAATAGAAAATAATTAAATATCTACTTAGTAAATAGAGCATTATTTCTATACTATATATGTAAGATAAATGAAGAAAATAACGGGAGGTACAATATGTTAAAAGTAAAGAGTAAATTAAAACCAATTAATGGAAAGGTTCAAGCGTTTGTAAAGATGAAAGTAACACCACATCAAGAACCATTAATATCTCAATATGAATTAGTAGCCCTACTAATGGGCTACAGAGATGTAGTCTTAAAGGACTACTCAGACTTCGCAGCAGTACAACATATTAAAGAGGCTGTAGAGGCAATGGAAAAAGAACTAAATAGTAAGGAGGCTAAATAGTGAAATATAAAGTATTAGTTAAGAGTAAAAAAAGTGGTATGAATTGTCTTATATATAAAGCTGCTACATTGAATTACTTAATGACAATATTACAAAGTTTAAGCAATTTAGATACTGATAAATATTATATAGAAATTAAAAATGAGGAGGAGAAATAATATGATTCAAGTAAAAAGAACTAAAAACGGAACTGTAGAAACAAGAGTTAAAGGAGAAGTAAAAGATGTATTGGAGCAATTATTAAATGCCACAATAAGTATAATAATGACATTAGTAGAAAGGGATAATTTAGATAAAGAGCATATAAATGATTTTATAGACGAATTTGCACAACAAGTAAAAAATAATTTAAATAATTAAGGAGGGCTATATATGATTAAAATAACAGTGGATACTAAAAATGGAGTACAAATAGTAAAGGAAGGTACAATAGTAAGAGGTACATTAAAAGATTTATTATATGAATTAACTGCATTACAATCTTCATTGATTGATAGTATAGTAGAGCAAAATAAGGAAAACTTACAACCAGGTGTTGATGAATTAACTGCTAAGTTTAACATGATAGACACAATAGCACAAACAACAAAAGTAGCTATAGAGAGTAACCATAAATATACTAGTGATACATCAACTACAGTGCAACATATAAAACCACTACAAGAGGAGCCAAAAGAGGAGGCGGAAGAAATAACTGTAAATGATATTATAAAAGGAGGATTAGGTATAGATATGGATAACTTAACATGGGAAATGTATGCAATGAGTGTATTAATAGAAAAATGGTGGCCAGTAATGAATGACCATATAATGAGTAAAGAAGAAATGATTCAACTACGTAAAGAAGCTAAGGACGCAGGAATAGATATGGATGACTTATTAGATGCAATGATAGATAAAAGAAGTAAGGAGATGGAATAGTATGGTAAATAAAAAGTTATTAGATGAAATGGTAGATAAATGGTGGCATAGAATGGGTGAAAAGGAAATGACTATAGAAGATTTAGAACAATTTGATGAAGATGCTGACCTAGCAGGAGTACCTGGAATAGTATTATTAGATAAAATAAAAGAAAAATATATGGAGGAGGATTAATATATGATTAAAAGTAAAGATGGAGATATTGTATTAGATGGTAGTAGTGAAGACTTATTAGTAGAAGCTACAAGCATAGTAGTAAGAGTAATACAAGCATTATTAGAGGAAGATTGTATAGAAGCAAACGACGTACCTAAAATTATTAATAATCTTACACAACTAATTAATGAATATACACTACCAAATAAAAGTAGTAAATACAACTAAATAACAACCAAATAGGAATTATCTACCACTGCGATAATTCCTATTTATATTGGGAGGATGATTATTTTGGAATTAAATAAAGTATATAACTGTGATTGTGTGGAATATATGAGAACTCTACCAAATGAATGTGTGGACCTAATAATAGCTGACCCACCATATTATAAGGCTATAAACGAGAAGTGGGATAAACAATGGAAGACTGAGGATGAATATCTTAATTGGACACAACAATGGTTTAATGAATGTGTGAGAGTATTAAAACCAACAGGGGTATTTTATTGTTATGGTAATTTTGATATATTATCTAAGCAAAAGGTATTAATATTTGATAAACAATTAAACTTTAGGCAGAATATAACCTTATCTAAAGGATTAAGAGCAATAGCCGGCAGAACAAGTGATAAATTAAGAATGTTTCCAACAGCAAGCGAATATTTGC
>ERZ857629.316-NODE-316-length-71831-cov-5.704456_pt1 | contig 71831 bp, 74 predicted proteins | sample MGYA00519700_ERZ857629 | MGnify/ENA primary metagenome ERZ857629 (study PRJEB31778, sample SAMEA3449351) | human gut metagenome | biome: human gut; feature: human-associated habitat; material: faeces | place: United Kingdom | collected 2010/2012 ... | reverse complement strand
CTTGAACTTTCGCTTCCAGAACCGCCGTTATAGTTGAACGAAATTGTATTTGCTGAGCGAAGTGTAAGACTTGTTGATGTTGATGCTGGAACGCTTGTATATTTCGTTCCGTTTGCAACAACATAAAGTGATGAGCCAGTTGTGATTGCAAGAGCAGCCGAGTTGTTATATGGTGTTTTGAAAATTTTGATTGCATTTGAAGAACCAAAATAAAACACTTGTGAAAAATAACCAGAGTTGACAATTTTTCCCATATTGAAACCGCTTACATCAAGAGTTTCCAGCGATGAGCATTCATTGAACATAACAGTCATATCTGTTACATTTGAAGTATCGAAATTACTTGCATCAAGCGATTTAAGCGATTTGCACTGCAAAAACATATATGCCATCTTTGTGACTTTTGATGTATTAAAACTGCGAACATTCAAACTTGTAACGGCGAAACATCCAGAAAACATTGATGTCATATCTGTAACTTGTGTCGTATTAAAGTTGCTAACATCTATATTTGTCCACTTGTGACAACCAGAAAATATTGCATTCATATCTGTAACTTTCGAAGTGTTAAAACCTGAAATATCAGCGGTTTCAAGACTTGAACACGAAGAAAACATTTGATTCATGTTTGTTACTTTTGATGTGTCAAAATTATTAAAGAGAATGCTTGTGTATGCAACTGAAGCAAACAAAGAAGAACTATTTTCTGGTGCAAAAATTGTTGACTGTGCAACGAACGCAATTTCTTTATAATTTTTTTGATATACTTTTATTCCCGTTGAAAGTGTTCCAAAAGAAGTGTATCCTGTTGGAACTGTTTTTTCAAACCTTATTAAAGTTACAGTTGAACTGTCTTGATAAATACTATTAAAAATTGAACCAAGTTCTGTCTTCCATGTTGTTGGGAAAATTTTGATAGGGTTTTCATTCACATATGTCAAACTCTTTGTTGTGTTTGCAGGAACGCTTGTCACAACCGCTCCCGTCTCCGCATTATAAAGCGTCGACCCTGTTGTGATTGCAATTGCCGAAGAGTTGTTATATGGAGTTTTCAAGGTTTCAATTTTGTTGCTTGAGCCAAAATTTAACATGTCTGATGAAGAAGTAACTTTAGTCATATCAAAACTTGAAATGTCAAGTCTTTTTAATGCTGAACAGGTAGAAAACATACGAACCATACTTGTAACTTTAGATGTATCAAAGTTGCTCACATCTAGACTTGTTAATGCTGAACAGTTACGAAACATATCACTCATATCTGTAACATTTGAGGTGCTAAAACCACTTACATTTAGACTTGTTAAACTTGAACAGTTAGAAAACATAGAATCTATATATTTAACTTTAGTTGTGTTAAAACTGCTTACATCTAGACTTGTTAATGCTGAACAATAATAAAACATATCACTCATGTCTGTAACTTTAGATGTATCAAAACTGCTTACATCTAGACTTGTTAATGTTTTACAATAATGAAACATGTTCATCATGTCTGTAACTTTTGATGTGTTAAATCCGCTCACGTCTAAGCTTGTTAAGTTTTTACAGCTATAAAACATCAAACTCGTGTCAGTAACATTTGATGTGTTAAAACCACTTACATTTAAACTTGTTAAACTTGAACAGTTATAAAACATAGAATTCATGTCAGTAACATTAGTTGTTTTAAAAATGGCAAAATCAATTGTTGTAAGTTTTTTAAGATCTTTAAACAAATAACCGCTGTCTACTGGTGCAAAAATCTTTTTCCCAACAAAAGCAATGTCGGTTGCTGTTGTTCCCTTATAAACTGGAAGACCAGTTGAAAGAGTTCCAATTTTTGTGTAGCCACTTGGAACCGTTGCAACAAACTGAATTTTTGTTATGTTTGCTGGAGTAATTGTTGTTGTCATATAAGTTGATGAAGCAACTTGAGTTTTCCAGTCTGATGGAAATTCCATAGTTGTTAAAGCAAGTTCGAAATATCCGTTGGAGTTTTTACGAATTACAATGTCATAGTTTGAGTTATATCCAGTAACTGTAAATTTTGAAATGTCTGGAGAAGTTGTTTTATTCCCCAAAAATGTTACAATTGTTCCAGAAGGTCTTGAATTTGTAAGTTTAATTTTATAAGTTGGGGTTGTTCCCGCATAGTCTTGAACAGTGATTGTTGCAGAATCTGCAATGCTGATTTCTTCATGAAGCGTTGCAGCCATTTTTGTGTTGATAGAAGTGGCTGTATAAACTTTGTCATAAACATGACCACCATAAAGGTTCATGGCGCCTGTGTTATAGATGCCATAACCCGAACTTGATGTTCCACTTTTGCCAACAGTTCCGCCAGTCATGTTAAAGGTTCCGGCATTATAAATGTTGTTGCCGGTTGTGGTTGCAGTGTTACCATTAACCGAACCACCTGAAAGGTTAAAGGTTCCACCACTTGCAATATACACTGCGCCACCATTGGTTGCTGTTCCGCCAGACATTGTTCCACTTGTGTGATTGTAAATTGCGTTGTTTCCAACATACACAATTCCTCCATTTCCAGAAACTGCGCTTGCCTTTGATGCTCCAAAAGAAGAAAACGCGCAATAAAAGCCCGCAGTGAAAAGCATTATAACAGGCAAAATTACTGATATAAAAATTTTAAAAAATTTCTTTTTCATTGCTTTCTCCTTCTATTTTTTGTCGCAATCACCAGAAATATTTATAGTGACACATTTTTCCATGCTTATGATATCACCATATCCCCCATATTTGTCAAATATTTTTAATCGATTACGCAAATTTGTTCGAAAAAGTCATACATAAAACTGTATCTACCCCCCCCCACATATTTTTGAATGTTACACGCATGTTTTAGTTAAAATTGCACATCTCCTTTTCCAATAATCTTTTGAAAAAACACCCATCTCCACCAGAAACGATGTTTTTAAAGCCACAAAAAAAAGACCGCAAATCCGCAGTCTTCTTTTTGTGTTCTTTATTGATTTGAAAGTGAACTAAAACTATAAAATTTCAAGTTTCTTTTTAAAGAATTTTTCGAAATCTTTGCCGGTGTCGAGCGCTTTTTCAATTTCATAGGTGCTGTCGCCAGTTGCAAAGGTTTTCATGATTACGCTATCGCCCAAAATGTCGCATGTAATGTCTACAATAACGCTGTTTTTGGTGCGGTCGAACGCTTCTGCAAGGCGAAGAATTACGCCAAGTTTGTTCACTGCTTGAAGGTCGTCTTCTTCGAGCATGTCTTTATATTTAACCCATTCTGAAAGTTGAACATCGCCACCTTGATGAAGTGATGCAACAAATGCAGAAAGAACAAGTTCGCGATGTGAAACACCAAAGATTTCCGAGCCAATGATAACATCATAGGCATGTTTTGCATGTTTGAGGAAGTTGATTCGTTTTCCAACATCGTGCATGAAAGATGCAACACGCAAAATTTTGATATATCCACGAGGAAGTTTGTGCAAAACACGAAGTTGCTTGAAAAGAAGCATTGACAAGTTATAAACTTGTTCGTTGTGTTTTTCGCTTTGATTGTCGTGGAAAGAAGTTTCAGCAATCACGCTGTATCCAAGAACATCAGCAATTGGTTTTTCAAGAGTTGAAGGAACAACTTCGCTATACATGATTCCACGAATGAAAGCGTTTGAGCAAATTGTTGCCTCTTCTCTTCCGATTGTTTCCAAAATTGTGTTTAAAATTGCAACAGCAACAGCAAAAACGTCTACTCTTGGTTCTTCAATGATTTTGATTTTCTTGTTTTTGTTAAGGTCAAGCGCGAAAACTTGATCTTTAATGAAAGAAACATCTTCTTTGCTTGCAACAAAACCAAAATCTCTGTCAAGAGGATATTTTTTGAACTTTCTTACCATTTTTGCAAGGTCGGTTCCATAGTCTCCACTGATAACAAGACCAAATTCTGGGTCGATTTTTTCAAGCCACTCAATGTCGCCAAGGCGAGTTTTGATATATTTTTGGATTTTTGCAAGTGCTTGTTCTTTTCCAAGTTCTTCAATGTCATACATATTAAGAAGAGTCATTGGCCCAAAGTTCAAAACTTCTTGGTTCACAATGTTTCTGCGATTATATTCAACAATATGAAGCCCGTCAGCAGTAAGGTGAACAGCAACCCCTTTTGGAATATCAAACGAGTTGATTGTTCCAAGATAGATTTTATTGTTTTGTTCCTCTGGTGACAAAACTGTGAAACGGAAACCACAAGAAGCATAAACCTCGTCAAAGAAACTGTAAATGTTCTTTGGTTTTGTGTCTCTGAAAAGGTTTGCAATTGCAATTGTTTTGTTCACTCCATATACATCGCAAATTTTGCGAAAGTTTTTCAAAACAGCAATTGTTGCATCGATTTGAGGTTTTTTAAGGAAATGGTCTTCACCCATTTCAAGTCCAAGTTTGATTGGCTCTTTTTCTTCGTCAAGCGAAATGAAATAGTTGTCTTGATCAGCAGCCGCAATATAAAGTTTTGCCGCATATGTTTCAACAAGTATAACTGCAATTTTTTCCAATTTTGTTTTTCTCCTCTTAGCGTGTTATTGTGTTTTTATACAAAAATGGTGCAACGCACTTTATTCATTTTTACAAGTCAAGTATAACATGAAAGTCCATTTTTGTGAATAGTGTTTTTGAAAAAAGTTTGTTTTTTTTGAAACTTTTTTGAGCCCCTCTATCATTATTTTAAAAGCCCATCAAAAGTTGCGAAATAAAAATGCCAGATTTTCCTGACATTTTATTTTCAATGATTATTTTTATCATTTTCTTGCACATTTATTTTATATCACGCGCGCAAGAAAAAATCAAAAAACAGTGGCAAAAAGCCAAATTTATTTGTTTATTAAAGTCTTGAAATGCAGTGATTTGGGCATGCAACAACGCATTTTCCGCACTCTATGCAACGATTTTCATCTATCACTGGAACATTGTCAACAACCTTTATTGCATCAACTGGGCAAACCATGAGACATTTTCCGCAATGGGTGCAACCAACTTCGCACTTTTTGTCAATGCTTGGGTCGCTTGATTGGTTATTGCAAATTACAGAAACTGAAAGTGAAAGTTTTTGCATTTGAATGAGTTTGTTTGGACATGATTTCACGCATGCGCCACAGCCTGTACATTTATTTCTGTCAACTTCGGCAACCCCTCGTTTATTGATTGAAATTGCACCAAAACGGCAAGCACGTCTGCAATCGCCACAGCCAAGACAAGCGAATTTGCAAGCCTTTGAGCCCGAGTGAAGGGTTTCCTCAACCGAGCAGTTTCTTGAACCTTTATAGTTATATTTATCAAGTGCTTTGCAACCACCTTTGCATCTTACAAGAGCAACAAGTTTGGTTGATTGTTCATAGGTTGGCTTGAAATATTTGTGAATTTTTTCACAAACTTCTGGTTTTATCAGTTTACATTCTTCTGGGTTTCTTTGGCTGGCAGCAACTCTTTTTGCAAACTCTGAACAGTTCTTTTCGCCACACATTCCGCAGTCTACACAAGGAAGCATTTTGTAAACAAATTCAGCCTCGGTTGAAAGACCTTTTTTCTTTCTTGAAAAATGATTTATAAGCAGAACCACGCCAGATGCAACCGCCATGATTCCAACAATAATCAAAATTATATATAAAACTCTCATTTGTCTTCCTCCTTCCCCATTAAATCATCATATAGATTGCAGAGAATATCATTGCAAGAACACACAAAGTGTATAAAATCAAAGGCACATTTCTTGCAGGTTTCAAAACTTTCGCATTGTCAAGTTTTTCATAGATTGGATAGAACAATCCGTGAACAAGCATGAATCCAACCGAGAACATTGCAAGTTGGAACATTACGTTCAAAAATGATTTTGAATAGTTGATTAAAAGCAAAACTGCCATGATTGTGATTGTTTGAACGGCGAACTGATAACTCTTTTCATAAAGATAATATTGTTCAACCGACACAACTTTCACGATATATCGTGAAACATATGTGAAAACAACCGCCAAAATTGCCATTATCAAAATTCCAAGGAAATCAACTTTCAAAGGAATCAAGACATACATGTTCAAAACCGAGAACAAAAGTCCCGCCAAAATTGTTGCACTTATAGTTGTTGCAAGTGTTGTTACTGTGAAAAGAAAACTTCTTTTTTCACTTTGAAGGGAAATTGCGCCATAGCCCGTGCAGGCAATGATGTTTGACGACAAAACTCCAACAATGAGCATTTCTAAAAATTCGTTCATTATTTGCTTCCCCCTTTGCTTGAAAATTCGGTGTAATCAACCTCTGGATGTTCTTCTTGCAAATCACGAATGATGATTTTATATTTTTCAACAAGAGTTTCAAAACGTTTATTTCTCTTTACAATTGCACGACGCACAATGTTAAACAAAATTGCAAGCGTTGCACAAATGAAGAATGCACCATAGGTCTTTGTAAAGAAGTCGGCAGTTGGAACGTTCAAAACAATGCCCGCAAATGTTCCATGTCCAAAAATTTCAACGATAGAGCCGAAAATTGCAAACATCAAAACTGCCATTGCTCCAATTGTAATGAACATTATCACATACCTTTTTGGAGAAAATGTGTTTTCAAAATAGATTGGATAAATTGCAAGAATCATGCATGGCAAAATTGCGGTTTCAAGATTTTGCGAAGCAAGCACAACCTCTTTGATTCCGATATATTGTGAAACAACTTTCAAAATTACAACAAGTGCAGCAGCAATGAATGTATATAAAATGAAACGGACATGATTGTCTGTGATTTTATCCACCATTGAAACAATTGAAAGTGCAATATAATAAACTGCAAGAACCGACACTCCATAGATTAGCGCGCTATAAAACGACGAAATTTGTGCGGAAATTGCAACAGTTGCAAGAGCAACAAGATAAACCGAGTTTATTGGACTGTTTCTTTCCATATTACACCTTCCTTCTTGCGCCAAGAGGTCTTGGAGCAAAAATTTTGTCGAGAAGTGGTGAAAGCATGTTCACCATTAAAACAGCAACGAAAACCGATGTTTCGCCAAGAACATTTGTGACACGGAAAAGTCCAGCAAAAATGCCGAACAAAATGCCATATACAAACCTTCCCCAAATTGAACTTGGGCTGGTTGTTGGGTCTGGAATCATGAACATTGTTGCAAACATGAACGAACCCGAGAAAAGGAATGGAACAATTGCAATTGCTCCCTTTCCAATCCAAGTTGTTGCAACAAACGAAATAAGTGCAAGACAAGGCATAATCCAGTCGGTTATTCTGAAACACATCAGCAAAATGCCCGCAACAACAATGCAAAGAATGCATGCTGTTCCAATTGCTCCGGTTGTTGAACCAAAGAAGAGCGAGCGGATTGTTATTGATGAAAAGTCGCCCGAAGCAAAATATTCAAGTGGGCTCAAAACATTTGCGCCAAGAGTTCCCTTGAACCATGCGAGTGAAAGCCCTGTGAACAAAAATCCAAGCAACACACGTGCAGCAGCAGTTGGGTTGAGAAGGTTTCTTCCAAGCCCACCAAAGCAACACTTGAAAACCACAATTGCAAGAAATGACGCAACAACTGGAAGCCACAAAGGAACTGTGACTGGCAAAACAAGTGCTGTCATATAGCCTGTAATCAAACAAGAATAGTCATACCAGAAAATTTTCTTTTTGGTTGCAAGTCTAAACAAAATTTCAAAAACAAAACTTGATGCAACTGAAATAATGATGATATAAAGTGCTCTGATTCCAAAATTGATGCAACCCATAACCGCTGTCGGTGTGAGAGCAATTATCATTGCAATCATCATTGTTACAGAACTGATTGAACTTGTCACATGAGGCGCTGGTGAAACATATAATTTTTTATTCATCTGCTTTTCCTCCTGTTTTTGCTTTAAGGTCAAGAACATTCAGCATTTCTTCAATTGCTGGGGTTTCTTTTGACTGAGAAACTTTTTCATAGTTTGCAACTTCATCAATTGATTTTTCAAAACTGGTGTCTTGCTTCATGTCTGCCCCGGCAACCAAAACATATTCTGAACTGTCTGGATCTTTTGCTCGTTTTCCAAGAGCATAATCTTTCATATATTTCATTCTTTGCGACAAATTTCTGCGAGATGGGCAAACAAAACTGCATGCACCACAACCAATGCATGTTGAAACGCACATGTTTTTTGCCTCATGATATTTTTGTTCCATAAAGCACTGGTCAAGTTTTCTCACATTCAATTTTACTGGACACGCATCATTGCATTTTCCGCAGTTGATGCATGGCATATATTCTTCAGTTACAAACTCGCTTGCATCGCAAAACAAAATTGTTGTTGCAGTCAAAGTTACAGAAACTTCGGCAGATTCTTCTGCAACGCCTGTCATTATTCCGCCATAGATAAGCATTCTTTCAACAGTGTTATCTTTTGTTCCAACAACATCAAGAATATGGCTGATTGGAGTTCCGTTTTTCACGAAATAGTTTGCTTTTCTAATGCAGTTATTTCCTGAAATTGTAACTGCTCTTTCAATTGCTGGTTTTCCATGACGAACTGCTTGATAAAAGTCATAGCAGTTGTTCACAGTGTCAACAATAACGCCAACTTCGGCGGTTCTTGTTCCCTCTGGAACCATTTTGCCGGTTTCATAATAGGCAACCAAACGGTCAAACTGCAATGGATAAACATTTGGATAAAACTTCACTTTCACAACCTTTCCAAGAACTGTTGCAGAAATGTGATTTTGAACAAGTTTTGCAAGTTTCTTTTGTTTTGTTGTAAACAGAAAAACAAGTTTTCCTGCGCCAGCAACTTGTTGCAAAAATCTTGCACCCTCGAACACTTCATTCACAAAGTTTGTCAAAAGTGCGTCTGCCGACTTTGCATATGGGTCGAACGGTGCACAATTGATGACAAGTTCTTTGATTGGATTTTTAAGCAAATATTTTTTATAGGCTGGGTCGAATGGTTCAAAATTGTCGATAAGTCCAGACTCATAAAGGCGTTTTAGCAAGTTTTCTTGGTCAAGGTCATGGTCGTCAAGAGGGCGAAGATATTCTTTTTCTTCTGTCAAATCTCTTGCAATGATAACATGCTCGCAAAGGTTTCCGCTTGCGTTGAGTTTTTTGACAACACCAACAACCTTTCCCGCAACTGGACTATAAACAAAAGCACCATATTTGCCGTTTGGCCTTGCAATAAGCGAGCCTTCTTTCACCCTTTCATCAACATTCACTGCACGCAAAGAAGTGTTGCCATCATCAGCAACAAGTGGCACAGAAAAATATTCTGGTGGACGAAGTTCGAAAAGTTCTAGGTGTTTTTTTTCGGCAATTTTTTTAGGTTTAATTCCTCGAATTTCCATTGGTTTCCCCTTTTATTTATAAACTTATAGTTGTATTTTAACAAATAAAAAACCACTTGTAAACTAAAACAAGCGGTTATGGAAAAATAACTTATTTTTTTTTGCGAACTTGTAAAAATTTCATCATTATGATTGATTTTTTACATCTTTGCTTTTTTGCTTTATAAATTTCACAATTAAAACAACAATTTGGACAATTCCGATAAGCGAAATGAAAGAACCAAAAATAATCTTTAAAACGTTGCCCGGAAGTTTAAAAGCAACCAAAGCACCAAGGGTTGAAATGATAACGGCAGGAACCGAAATTATCCACCAGTTTTTGTAATCAATATATTTTTTCTTTGAATATATGATAATGTCAACAACCGCCATTGGAATGAACACAAGCAAGTTTATGCACTGGGCAACTTCTTGCTCAACATTCATGAGAAGTGTTATAAGCGGAATCAAAAATGTTCCACCACCCATTCCCATTCCTGCAAAAAGCCCAGACAAAATTGCAATCAGCAAAAACCAAACAAAATTCATCATGCCACCGCCTTTACAATCATGATAACCCCAGCCGAAATCATTACGAGCGAGAATATCAAAGTTATAATGTCGTTTTTAAGTTTTGAAAGCAAAAATGTTCCCAGAACCCCACCAACAAGTGTTCCAATTATACATGGCAGAAAAACTTGAAAGTCGAAACCACCTTTCAAAATATAGATTATTCCGCTCGCGACGCAAATTGGAAGAATAATCAAAATTGCGGTTGCGTGGGCAACTTTTGTGTCAAGTTTCAAAATTGCAATTGAGCATGGAACCAAAAGCATTCCTCCGCCAGCACCCAAAAATCCGTTGGCAAAACCAACAAAAATACCTAAAAATATCAAAAGTAAAATTTGAACCCATCTCTTCATGTATATATTTTGATACATATTGAACAAATAAATGTATTAAAAACATAAAAATGATTGATTTTTTCGCACGCGTGATATAAAATGTATCAGGTAAGTCAAATATAAACAAAAAAGGAAAACGACAATGAAAAACAAACTTAAAAAAATCATTCTCAGCATTGCTTTGGTTTTCGCTGTGGCAATTGGCTCTTTCGTTGGGCTTGTGTCGGGCGTTATTTCCCTTTCATATGCTGAATATAAACCAACCTCTGTTCCTTCAAAGCCATATGACTTTTCAGACAACACTGGCTGGTCAAAAAATGCAATCAGCAACAATCCTTTGAAAGAAGCGTTTGCAACTTCTGCTGTAAGTCAAAAACTTGCAGACCTTGAAGTAGCATATCGTCCTTCAACCAACTATAAGGGTGAAGAACTTAACGAAAACGAAACTTCTTTGGTGATGATTGCCAAAAATGCCCCAGTATCTGTGAAAATGGACAAAGTTGAAAACGACGAATATGTCTATGAAAAAGACGGCGAAGGCAACTATGTCTATGTTCAAGAAGACGGAAAAGACAAAGTTTATTCTGAAACTGAAAGAGAAAATGATTCAGAATATAAACAAGACTATGTTTTGATTGACAATTCAAACAATCAATATCACAAAAGAATCAGAGTTCAAGAAGACAAAAACACCTATTTTTCATATAAAACAAGTGCATCTCTTTCTCTCTCTTCAAACTGCTATTATGTTGTAACTGCTTATGTTTGGACAAAAGGCGCTGTTGCAACTGTTACAATTGGCGACCGCGACAATGAAATTTCTGCAAGTGCAACCGAGGTTTCTGCCGAAGGTTCTTGGAAAGAAATTTGGCTCTTCTTTGAAACAAGTGCTTCAAGTTCAATGAGCGCATATATCACTCTCTATTATGGTTCAAAAGACAAAATCGTTAAGTCTTCTTCTGCTGAAACCGAAGCAAACGGAATTGTTATTTTCGATCACATTGATGTTCAAAAAATCTCTAAAACCGAATATAACAAGCAAACAATTGCTGGTGAACACAAAGAAAATGTTGTTTTTGCAACAGGTTCTGCAAGAAAAGACTATACTCTTGACGTTTCACTTGTTGGCGATTTCGAAAACGACCCAACAATCTATGGAACAAAATATGGCGAGACTGGCTATGATGAAACTCTTGCAAACACACAATATCAATATTATGTTCCAAAATTTGCAGATGACAAAGCAACCGATCGTTTGAATGACAGACAACTTGCTTCATATCAAGACGCATACAGCAAACTTACGGCTCCTTCAAGAGTTCTTGAAAAAGACGAGTTCAAAACAACAGACGATAAAAACAATGAAATTACATTTGACACTTTCAGAGAAAACAACCATGCTTTGAAACTTGAAAACAAAAGTGAGAAATATGACCTTGGTCTTCTCTCTCCTCGTTTCACAATCAAGCAATTTGCATATTATCGCCTTTCAGTTTGGACAAAATCTAACGATGCAAACGCAGAAGCAGTTGTAAAACTTCTTTCATATATCCAAACTGGAAACAGCAACGGTGCAAACTATACTGATGGTGCTCTTCAAATTGCATCTCAAACCGTAACCGCTTTTACAAAAGACAACGACATTACAAACAACTGGACAGAAGTTGTGTTCTATATTCAAGGAAACCCATATCGTGACACAACTCTTCAAATTGCTCTTCTTGCTGGAAAAGAAAGCACAGTATATTTTGATGAAATGCGCCTTGAAGCAATTACAAGTGCAACATTCTCAAACGCTTCTTCTTCAACAAAAATCGACCTTGGTTCTTCAACAATCACTGTTGAAAACGGAATCACAAACGGCTCTTTCAACGACATTACAGTAAGTGATGTTGAAAGAATTGAAGACGTTGAAAAACCATATGCTCCTGCATCTTGGACAAAACTTGACAAAAACGATTCAAATGTTATTTCTGGCGTAATTTCAACAACCGATTCAGCATTTGACAGCGTTAAAGCAAAAATCGGAAATGTTTCAACAAACCCAATGACATTGACCGAAACAATTGGAAGCACTCCTGTATATCTTCCAAGAACAAACATTCTTACAATCTATTCAGAAAGCAAAAAGACCTATGGATATAAATCTTCAAGTTTCTCACTTTCATCTGGCTCTGTATATGAAATTACTTTCTATACTTTCGCAGACAAATCAAACTTTGAAGGAACAATCTACACTAACCTTCTTTTCAGTGATGAAAACATTTCAGAAGTGAAAGAAGAAGTTGTTCTTGGTAATGGCGGACAATGGACAAAACACACAGTTGTTGTAAGAACTGGTGCTTCATCAAGATCCCTCACCCTTCAAATTGGTGTTAAAGACGCAAAAGGAACAATGTATTTCCGCGACTTTGGATACAAAAAATATGAAGAAAAAACTGTGAACGACGAAAAAGTTTCTGTTGACAAACAATTTGTAAACAAAATCTCAACAAACGGCACACTTGAACTTCAAAAAACAAACAACTTGACATTCATCGACTTCTATGGAAACAGCGCAGTTATGCACTCTTCTGATAAAGTTGCAGATAAAGATTATTTCGAATCTCTTTTCTATAAAAAAGAGACAATCAAAGAAAACGAAAAAGTTCAAGGCGAACTTGGCGTTGTTGAAACTAACTCAAACGTTACACTTTCAACCGACCCATCACTTGTTCTTTCAAGTTCATTCATGAAAAGAGAAAGTTCTGTAACAGACTTTGCACTTCTTCTTTACAACAAAGCAGCAGGCGAAACAAAGATCTCTCCTGTTTCAAGTTCTTCACTTTCTTCATCATCATATTATCAAATCACTTTCTATGTTAAAACTGCAAACATTGAAGAAGCAAAAGGTTTGACAGCGAAAATGAGTGCAATCTCTGTTGAGTTCACAAACATCAACACTGGTTCACTTGACGACGAAAACAACAAATATACAAAATTCACTGTTCTTGTTAAAACCGGTTCTTCAAGCATTTCTAACTTTGAAATTGTGTTCAGCCTTGGAACAAAAGGAAACGAAGTTTCAGGTGTTGCACTTGTTTCAGACATCGACATTACAAAATTTGCAAACGAAGACGAATATAACAAAGTTCTTGAAACTGTTGACAAGAACGACCCTAACACAATTGTTAAAGACTTCTCATCATCAAACGACAAAGACGATGATGCAGACAAATCTGCTGACAGCCTTACTCTTGCAACATTCTTCCTCGTATTCTCTTCTATCCTTTTGGTTGTTGCAATTGTAATTGCTCTTGTTGCAATTTCAATCAAGAAACTTCCAAAATCAAAAACAGTTGTTGGAACAAACAATGCAAACGTTTCAAAAGACAAAACAACCGACACAACTTCAAAAGACGGATTTGTATAATAGAAAAACAAAAAACCACCATTTCGGTGGTTTTTTTTATTGCAAATTTTATTTATAAACACGCTTTATTTTTCATTTATCTCTTTTATCTATACAGTCCTATACTGAGGTCTTGTATTTTTGTATGTTTTTTTATTTACAATTCACGGCTGTTTAGACTTTTTTCCCTATCCTTTTCTTTACTGATTAAACATATTCTTTTGCGATTATATTTGACATGAAATCATTTTTCTGCACATTTTTTAATTTATTTTGCACATTTTCTTTCTGAAACAAGCGAGGTTTTTGTAATAGCCTTATTCTTTTTTCTTCGAAGCACAAAACCACGAATATGCGAAATATCAAACATGAAATAGAACAGAACCATGATGCCAACACAAACAATTCCAACAAGGCATGTATAAACAAATTTTGGCAAAAACAACCTAAAAAGGCGCAAAAGCAATTTTCCACAAACAGTTGCAACAATGCCATAACCCATGATTTTTGCAAAGTTTTTGATGAAAACATTTTCAAAAAGTCCACGTTTTTTGAGCATTCGAAGGTTTAAAAGTGAAGAGATTGTTGAAAGCGACCCCATTCCAACAATAAGTGCGTTTGTTCCCAAATATTTCGGCAAGAAGAATATGCAAAGAAACAAAGCAATTGCACTTATGACATAGTTTATAAGGCTTTTAATTTCCAACCCCATAGAGTTCAAAAGCGAACTTGTGATTTGCGAAATTCCCATTGGAATCATTATAATCGCGGCACGGCTCACATATATTCCCGCCCCCGTCGAGCCAAACAAAATCTCACAAATTGGCGTTCCAAGAACAATGAATGCTGGGACAAAAATCATTGTGATTGCAAGGCTTACATTCAACGCAAGGTTTACGTGTGAAACCAACCCTTCAAAGTCTCTGGTGCTGGATTTATCGTCTATATTGCTGGTTTTGCTTGAAATTTCTGGAACAAGTGCAACAGCGAGCGAACTTATAAGTGTTCCCGGAATCATTATAAGCGGAAACGCCATTCCCATAACCATTCCAAACTCTGACATTGCTTGGCTTTCAGAAAAGCCATAAAGCATAAGTCTTGCAGGGATTATAAGAGCAATCAGGCTTGTTACAATTGAGGATGCACTTCGCACAAAAGTGATTGGTGCCGAGGTTTTTATAAGTGGTTTAAAGGCTCCTTTTGGGTTTGCAAGTCCATCTTTAAGCGAAAAATAGATGATAATTACAAGCAAACACGAGAACACACACGAAATTGAAAGAGAAAGTGACGCTTTCTCTCCCAAAGAAAGTGCAGGAAGAATGCCAGGGATAAACAAAACAAAGCACAAAACAATTCGTACTGCTTGTTCAAAAAACTCGGTGAAACTCATTGCAAAAAAGCGTTTTTCACCCCACAAAGCACTGCGAAGCACGCAATAGATTGATGATGCAACAATTGCAGGAAGCGAATAAAGAACAATTCCGGTTGTTGTGTCATTTTTGAAAAATGATGTTAAAATGCCTGGAAAAGCGAACAAAACAGCCGAAACAATAACGCTGATTGCGAGCGTTATAATAAGCCCCGCAGTTACAGAAGCATGCGCCCCTTTGTTGTCTCCCACTTGCTTTTTATAGGCAACACTTCGTGAAACACAAAGCGGAAGCCCACTTGCAACAAGCGTGAGAAGAACACCAAAAATACTCATTGCAACTTGATAATATCCAAGAATTTCAGCACCAAGCGCGCGTGACAAAATAATTCGCAAAACAAAGCCAAGTGCACGCGTTAGAACACTGAAAATTGTAACAATTAAAGTTGCTTTAAAAAGACCCTTCATTTTTTGTTTCCTTATTGTTTAACATACGAAAAAAAGGTCTCTTCTATGATATCAAGTGTTTTATTTTGCAAAAAGATATATTTTTTTACATTTTTACACAAGAATTTTGCCATGTGCTTGCAAAAGTTTTAAAAAACATTTATCATATATATTGTAATAAATAAATAGGATAATAATATGATAACAGTAAGGCAAATTTCAAAAAGAAAAGATTTTAAAAAATTCGTAAAGTTTCCAGACAAACTTTATAAAGATAATAAGTGTTGGGTTCCACCTTTCGAGCAAGACGAACTTAACCTTACAAACCCAAAGAAAAACGCATGCTTTGACGAGTCTGAGGCATCATATTTCTTGGCAGAGGAAGACGGAAAAGTCGTTGGAAGAATTTCGGGCATCATTTCGCATGCATACAATCAAAAAAACAACGCAAAGCGCGCAAGATTTTCACGTTTTGAATGCATCAACAATAAAGAAGTTGCCGACAAACTTTTGAAAGCTGCCGAAGATTGGGCAAGAGAAAAAGGAATGGACAGCATTCATGGTCCCCTTGGTTTCAACGATTTGGAGCGTGAAGGTCTTTTGATTTCAGGCTTTGACAAAGTTGGTTGCTATCTCACAAACTATAACATGCCATATTATCAAAAGTTCATTGAAGACAATGGCTATACCCCAGACGCAAAATGGGTTGAATGGCGCATTCCTGTTCCAGAAAAAATGAACGAAAGAGTTGAAAGAGTTTGTGCCGAAGTTCAAAAACGCTATGGTTTTCATGAAAAACAATTCAAATCTTCAAAAGAAATTTTGGACAAATATGGCTATAAATTCTTTGAACTTCTTGACGAGTGCTATAAAAATATTTATGGAACAATCCCATTCAACAAAAAACTTGTTGACCAAACAATTGCATCGTTCAGAATTATAATTGACAAAAGATATGTAAGTTTAATTTTCAACAAAGAAGACGAACTTATCGGCTTTGGAGTGGGCTTCCCTTCTCTTGCCGACGCAATGATAAAATGCCGTGGAAGATATCTCCCAACAGGAATTTTCCACCTTTTGAAAGCAATCAAACATCCAAAAGTTTTGGAACTTGGGCTTATTGCTGTTAAACCAGAATATCAAAAGAAAGGCGTTACAAGCGTTATCATTCACAGCATCTTGTCACGCATGATTGAAAATAACATTGAATATTGCGACACCGGTTGCCAACTTGAAGACAATCTTCCAGCAATTGCCGCACTTGACATGTTTGAGCGCGAAGCAATCCGCCGTCGTGTGTGCTATATCAAGCAATTATAATTATACAATTTTTCAAATTTTGATATATAAAATAAAATACAAATAAAAGCATCACAAAATAAAAGTGATGCTTTCTTTTTTGCTCACAAATTCTTTGTTTCCATATGATATTAAAATCAATTTTTATCACCATAAACCAACTTCAACATTGAAAAACTAAAAATACAAAAAAGACCTTGCCATTTTTGTGGCAAAGCCTTTGCTTTGGGTTTGTTTTTTGGAATCTATTTTCTACTCTTTGTTATCTTTTTCAGTTTTGATTGTGATTTTCTTTTGTCCTTTTGGATATTTTACAATTTTATATTACATTTTCCAAAAGGACATTGTCAAACAAAAAACACTCGTTTTATATTATACAATATAAAAATTTAAAACAAATTTTCAAGTGTAAGTTTAAAATCGCTTGAATAGTGCATTACATAGTCTATCAACGAATCAAGTTCAGCGAGCGCCTCGGTATAGTTGTTTTCAGAGGTATAGGTTTCAATTCGTGAAAGTCCAACTTCAATGTCTTTTATGCCGGTGTGCCAAATGAGAGCCTTTAAAATGCTTGATTTTTTATGCCAATTTTCGTGCAACGCCTGAACATAAACAATGTTTTCTTCGGTGTCGATTTGTTCTTTGTTTTGGTCTATCATCTGCTTATATTCAATCAGTTTACAATGAAGATATTCAAAAGAATTGTTCACAAAGCGATATTCCAAAACGCAACTTACTGTTAAAACCGCCATAAGCGACAAAACAAAAATCCACTTTTTTACCACCTGTCACCACCCCCAAACTGCATTTGAAAGGTTACATATTCGCCGGCGTTCTTTGCTTGAATGAAAACATTTCCGTTATTATCAAGCGTAAAAAGTAAAATTTCCTTTATTTTGTGCACTTTTGCACGTTTTAGGCACTCATCAATAAATTTTTGGTCAATGCCAGTAAGCGTGACATTTTCACTCATCAGCCTGCCATCCATAACAATGTTCACAGGAAGCGAACTTGGTGTGATTTCAACTTTCATATCCTCTCTTGTTGGAGGTTCGATGGTTGCCTTTTTAATTACGCAAATTTTGCCGTTGGTTTCCATAATGGCATAAGCAACGTCTTCAATGTTAAAAACTTCGCAACCACGAATAGCCTCTATCAAATCATCAAGAGTCATGTTAAGTTTTTTCAGTTCGTTATAGTTTATGCCCTTGGGGCTGATTACAATTGCTGGACGACCAGACAAAAGATATCTCATTCGCATGCTTTTTCGTGACAAAAAGCAAATGAAAAAGTGCACAATCAAAAGTGTGAAAATTGGAATGATTCCATGCACAAGCGGAACCGCCAGTTCTGCCATTGGAATGCACGCAAGGTCTGCCATTATAAGCGTTATGACAAATTCGAACGGTTGCATTTCGCCAACTTGGCGCTTGCCCATGAGCCTGATTACAACCAAAACGAACAGGTAAATTATAATGGATCTGAAAAGCATTATACTCATGAAAATAATTCTGCACAAAAAGCGCCTTTTTATACATCTTTTGTTCCGCCTCTCTACCGAACCGGCGGATCGTGTAACCACACCTTCATTCATCTTTTCGGCAAAAAAGCCCAAACAAGAACCTTGATGTAACACTTGATACTATCAAGAACCTTGTTTGGGCTTATTTGCTCGAAAATCTAAACGAATCTGTTGCTATTCGTTTTCAAACGATAAATTGTTATTTAAGTTGTATAAAAAATTAGTAGAGATGTAAGAAAAACACAAAATTAAATCACTTTTTTACAATTTCATTATTTAAAACATCTTTAAGTGCCATGCCCGTGTAACTCTTTTTGCACTTTGCAACTTCTTCTGGGGTGCCTTCGCACACTATTGTTCCGCCATTGTCGCCACCCTCTGGGCCAAGGTCAATGATATGGTCGGCAATTTTGATGACATCAAGGTTATGCTCAATGACAACAACGGTGTTTCCTCCATCTACAAGGCGTTGCAAAATTTTTGTGAGTTTATGAACGTCATAGGTTGAAAGTCCGGTTGTAGGTTCATCAAGAATATACATGGTTTTTCCTGTTGCGCGCTTTGCAAGTTCGGTTCCAAGTTTCACTCTTTGTGCTTCACCACCCGACAAGGTTGTTGCACTTTGACCAAGTTTGATATAGGAAAGTCCAACATCATAAAGTGTTTGAAGTTTGTTTGCAATTGATGGAATGTTTTCGAAAAGTTTCAAAGCATCTTCAACAGTCATTTCCAAAACATCGTTGATGCTTTTGCCTTTATATTTCACTTCCAAAGTTTCGCTGTTATAACGCTTTCCGTGGCACTCGTCACAAGTTACATAAACGTCTGGCAAAAAGTGCATTTCAATTTTATGAAGACCGTCACCACCGCAGGCTTCGCATCTTCCACCTTTCACATTAAAACTGAAACGGCTTGCTGTGTAACCACGAACCTTTGCGTCTTGTGTTGATGCAAAAAGTTCACGAATTGGAGTGAAAAGTCCAGTGTAGGTTGCTGGATTCGAACGTGGAGTTCTTCCAATTGGAGTTTGGTCGATGACAACAACTTTATCAAGATATTCGGTTCCAAGAACGCCTTTATTCTTCCCTTCATAAAGTTTGGTTGCACCATTAAGTTTTGTTGCAAGAACAGGATATAAAATATCATTTATAAGCGAACTCTTTCCCGAGCCTGAAACGCCAGTTACAACTGTCAAAAGCCCAACTGGGAATCTTACATCAATATTTTTAAGGTTATGCTCGCTTGCGCCCTTGATTGTCACATATCTTCCGTCTGGTTCTTTACGCTTTTTTGGAATTTCTATGCGCTTTTTGCCCGAAAGATATTGTCCAGTTATGGATTTTTCGCAGTTCATGATGTCTTGAACGGTTCCAGTTGCAACAATTTCTCCGCCATGAACGCCGGCTTTTGGCCCAACATCAACAATAAAGTCGGCAGATTTGATTGTTTCGTCGTCGTGTTCAACAACAATTACACTGTTTCCAAGGTCACGGAGATGTTCAAGAGTTTTGATAAGTTTTTGTGTGTCACGAGGGTGAAGTCCAATGCTTGGCTCATCCAAAACATAAAGCACGCCAACAAGTGCGCTTCCAATTTGCGATGCCAAACGTATTCTTTGCGCCTCTCCACCCGAAAGTGTTCCTGCGGTTCTTGAAAGTGTGAGATATTCAAGCCCAACATCTTTCAAAAACTTTGCACGCGCTCTTATTTCTTTGATAATGTCGGCACTAATCTTTTTGTCCTTTGCAGAAAGGTTCAAGCCGTCAAGCCAAAGTCCAAGTTCAACAACCGACAAATCGGTTACGTCGGCAATGTTTTTGCCCTCTATCAAAACCGAAAGAGCCTCTTTGCTCAAACGTTTGCCATGGCACAAGTCACATGGAGTTGGAATCATATATCTTTCGATATCTTGTTTTATGAAGTCACTTTGTGAAGAGCGATAACGGCGCATAAGGTTGTTTATGATTCCCTCAAACTCACCCTTATATTCCCCTGAAAATTTTTCGGTTGAATATTCAAGGTCAAGTTGCTCGCCTTTTGTCCCATAGAAAATGATATCTTTAATTTCGCGAGGAAGTTCAATGAACGGAGTGTTTAAACTGAACTTATATTTTTTTGCGAGCGCACTCATATACATTTTTGAAAAACCGCCGTCTGTCCAGCCCGAAACCGAAATTGCTCCTTGTGCAATTGAAAGTTCTGGATGCTTTACAACAAGATTTTCATCAATCACCATTTTATAGCCAATTCCCGAGCATTCTGGACACGCACCAAATGGTGTGTTGAAAGAGAAAAGTCGTGGTGAAACCTCGGAAAAAGAAAATCCACATTCACTGCAAGAGTGTTTTGTTGAATATATCTTTTCTTGGTCGTTTATCACAATTGTAACAAGCCCATCTGCAAGTTTGAGAGCGGTTTCAATGCTGTCGACAAGTCTTGTTTTCACGTCTTCACGAATCACAAGTCGGTCAACAACAACCGAAATGTCATGCTTTTTCTGGCGGTCTAGTTTAATCTCTTCATCAAGAGTGTAAATCTCGCCATCAACTTTCACACGAACATAGCCACTTTTCTTAAAACCCTCAAAAAGTTTTACAAATTCGCCCTTTTTGCCACGCACAATTGGAGCAATGACAAGGACCTTGCTTCCCTCTTCTGCTTTAAGAGTTTGCGAAGCAATTGCATCAACTGTGTTTGGCTTTATTGGCAAATGGCAGTTTGGACAATATGGAACGCCAATGTGCGCAAAAAGCAAACGCAAATAGTCATAAATTTCAGTGATTGTTCCAACAGTTGAACGTGGGTTTGCCGATGTTGTTTTTTGGTCGATTGCAATTGCAGGAGAAAGCCCCTCGATGTTGTCAACATCTGGCTTTTGCATTTGTCCCAAGAACTGCCTTGCATAGGAAGAGAGCGACTCCATATAGCGTCGTTGTCCCTCTGCAAAAATTGTGTCAAACGCAAGCGAACTTTTTCCCGAGCCCGAAAGCCCTGTGAACACAACCAACTTGTTTCTTGGAATTTCAAGGTTCACATTTTTAAGATTGTTTTCTCTTGCACCAGTAATTTTTATCGTTTTTTCCATTTTCCACCTGTTTTCACGGTTTTTGGCTGTTCGCCTTTAAGTTCCAAAATCTTGTCGCGAAGTTCAATTGCCTTTTCAAAATCAAGGTCTTTGACAACTGCTTCAAGTTCTTTTTCAAGTTCTTTGATTGCCTTTTCTTTGTCTTTTTCAGACATTTTTGGTTTGGTTTCAAGTTTGCTTGAAATTGAAATTCCATCACGAATCTCTTTCACAATGGTTTTTGGAACAATGCCATGTTTTTTGTTATATTCAGATTGAATTTTTCTTCTTCTGTTTGTTTCATCAATTGCTCTTTTCATCGAGTCAGTTATGGTGTCGCCATACATGATAACTCTGCCCTCTGCATTTCGAGCAGCACGACCAATTGTTTGAATCAGTGCTCCCTCACTTCGCAAAAAGCCCTCTTTGTCGGCATCCAGAATGGCAACAAGTTTAACCTCTGGAAGGTCAAGCCCCTCTCGAAGCAAGTTGATTCCAACCAAAACATCACTTTCTCCACGGCGAAGGCTGTTGATAATTTCCATTCTTTCCATGGTTTTAATGTCGCTGTGAAGATATGTTGTCTTTATTCCATTTTCTTCAAGATAGGTTGAAAGGTTCTCTGCCATCTTCTTTGTAAGCGTTGTTACAAGCGCTCTTCCGCCACTTGCAATGGTTTTGTTCAGTTCACCAACCAAATCATCAACCTGACCTTTAACCGGCTTTACAACAATTTCTGGGTCTAAAAGTCCAGTTGGACGAATAATCTGTTCGGCAACATTGTCTGCATGCTCCATTTCATATGGGCCTGGGGTTGCAGAAACGCAAATGAGTTGGTCAATTTTCTTTTCAAACTCGTCAAATTTTAAAGGTCGGTTGTCATAGGCACTTTTAAGTCTGAAACCATAGCCAACCAAATTGTCTTTTCTTGCACGGTCGCCATTATACATTGCGCGAATTTGCGGAAGCGTCATGTGGCTTTCGTCAATAATCATGAGATAGTCGTCTGGAAAATAATCAAGCAAGCAGAAGGGTGCTTCGCCCGGTTTTCTTCCGTCAAAATAGCGAGAATAGTTCTCAACCCCGCTGACATAGCCCATTTCGCGCATCATGTCAATGTCATAACTTGTGCGCTGTTTAAGCCTCATTGCTTCAACTGGTTTTCCTGCATCTTCAAAGGCCTTTACCTCTTTTTGCATGTCCTCTTCAATTTGTTTTAAACAGCCCTCCATTTTTTCTGGGCTTGAAACATAGTGTGATGCAGGATAAATTGCAGTGTGGCTGAGGCGCGAAATAACGTGCCCGCTGATTGCCTCAACTTCATAGATATTATCAATTTCGTCGCCGAAAAAGTCAATGCGAATTGAACGGTCACTTGACGATGCTGGAAAAACTTCCAGCACGTCGCCACGAACACGAAAATCGCCACGATTAAAATCTATATCATTGCGTTTATATTGGTTGTCAACCAATCTTTCAATCACTTTTTCGCGCGAAATTTGCATTCCTGGGCGAAGTGAAATTGCAAGTTTTTGATATTCACTTGGCTCACCAAGACCATAGATGCACGAAACCGACGCAACAATAATCACATCTTTTCTTTCAAAAAGCGAGCATGTTGCGCTGTGGCGAAGTTTGTCAATTTCGTCATTGATTGCAAGGTCTTTTTCAATATAGGTGTCAGACGAGACAATGTATGCCTCGGGTTGATAATAGTCATAATATGAAACAAAATAGTTCACAGAGTTTTCAGGAAAAAACTCGCGAAGTTCGTTGCAAAGTTGCGCCGCAAGGGTTTTGTTGTGTGCAATTACAATTGTTGGGCGTTGAACTTTTTCAATGATGTTTGCCATTGTAAAGGTTTTTCCACTTCCAGTAACGCCAAGCAAAACTTGTTCGCGAAGACCATCTTTGATTCCTTGAACCAAACTTTCAATTGCTTCGGGCTGATCACCAGTTGGCTTGAATTTTGAATGAATTTTAAACTCCAAAGTCTTCTCCTTTTGTTTATTGTTTCCAATCATGGAATATTTTATCATTATTTTTATATAATATCAACCATTCAAACATAATAATATCAACTATTCAAACATATGTTTTAATATTTTTTTAAATCAAAAATGTTGACTTTTTTTTCGCATGGTTTTATAATTTATTTGCAATGACGGAATTGGCAACTCCCGAGCAAACGCATGGCTCACGCGAAAGAGAGCAAAAAAGTGTGTGGTTTTCACAAATTAGGGTGGAACCGCGGTACAATGTGTATCGTCCCTAGGCTATTTTTTCAGCCTAGGGTTTTATATTTTCTAGGCAAAAAATCAAAATAAAGGAGAAAAAAAATGGAACAAAAATTAACAATGGAAAAACTTGTAAACCATTGCAAAGGTTGCGGATTTGTTTATCCAGGAAGCGACATTTATGATGGTCTTGCAAACACATGGGACTATGGCCCTGTTGGTGTTGAACTTAAAAACAACATTAAAAAAGCATGGTGGAAACGCTTTGTTCAAGAAAGCGACAACAGTTTTGGTGTTGATGCTGCCATTTTAATGAACCCTCGTGTTTGGGAAGCATCTGGACACACAACAAGTTTTGCCGACCCTAAAATGGATTGCAAAGAATGCAAAATGAGAGAAAGAGCAGACAATCTTATTGAAGAATATTGCGCAAAACACAAAATTTCTGGCATTATTCCAGACAAAATGACAACCGACGAAATGCAAGCATTCATCGAAGAACACAAAGTGAACTGCCCAAAATGTGGAAAGCACAACTGGACACCAATTCGTCAATTTAACCTTATGTTCGAAACATCAAGAGGCGTTACCGAAGAGGGTCAAAACAAAATCTATCTTCGCCCAGAAACCGCACAAGGTGAATTTGTAAACTTCTTGAATGTTCAAAGAACAACACGTGCAAAAGTTCCTTTCGGAATTGCACAAATTGGAAAGGCTTTCAGAAACGAAATCACCCCAGGAAACTTTATTTTCAGAACAATTGAGTTCGAACAAATGGAACATCAATTCTTCTGCAAAGGTGAAGACGGCGAAAAATATTATAACGAATATAAACAAAAAGCAATGCAATTTTTGCTTGACCTTGGATTTAAACAAGACGATCTTCGCTTTAAAGACCACGACAAACTTGCACACTATGCAAAAGCCGCTTGCGACATTCAATACAACTTCCCTATTGGTTGGAGCGAACTTAACGGAATCCACAACCGCACAAACTATGACCTTTCTCGTCACCAAGAATTTAGCGGAAAGAGCATGATGTATACCGACCCAATCACAAACGAAAAATATATTCCACACGACATTGAATATTCAATTGGTTGCGACCGTCTTGTTCTTGCAACACTTTGCAATGCCTATGACGAAGAAACCTTGGAAAGTGGAGACACAAGAATTGTAATGCACTTTGAGCCATGCCTTGCACCATATAAAGTTGCAGTTCTTCCGCTTCAAAAGAATTTGAGCGAAAAAGCAAAAGAGATTTATAAAAATCTTCAAAAACACTTTATGTGCACCTATGATGAAGCAGGTTCAATTGGAAAAAGATATCGTCGTCAAGACCAAATTGGAACCCCAGTTTGCTTGACTATTGACTTCAACACTCTTGAAGACAACACAGTCACCATTCGTGACCGCGACACAATGGAACAAATCCGCATGAACGTTGCAGACATTCCAGCCTATATCCAAAACAAACTCGAATTCTAAAATATCGCATCATTTTTAGAAGTCCAAATTTGATAATTATTTAACAAATATTTTTAAATTTAACACAAAAAAACACTAGAAATTTTCTAGTGTTTTTTTATAGCAAATAAAAAACTTTTACGCAACAAGGGTTGCATATTCGCTTTGAAGGCGAGTGATTTCTTGTTTTGTGTTTTCAGCATCGGCATCAAGACCTTTTGCAGATTGCATTGCATATTTCACTTTATTGATTTTTAAAAGTGTGTAAACACTCATGATTTGCTCAATTTCGTTTAAAGAAGAATATTCAAGCAAAGCAATTTTGTCATCAATAAGTTGCAAAATGGTTTTTGATTTATATTCCTCATCTGCAAGACTTGCAAGAAGTTGCTTTTCGTTTTTTGCTCCCGCAAAACATGAAACATAGGCATCAAGAGCAAAAGTGTAACGATTTTGTCTTTCAAGGTCGGCAATTGCAGTTGCTTCGGCTTTTGTCTTTTTTCCATTTTTATAAAGTGCAACAACTTTTTGGTTTTGCAAATATGAGTCTAGGTTTGCGACATATGCAACATATTCTTTTTTCACGCTTTGTTTTGCGCTGTTGTCAAGTTTTTCGCAAAATGCTTCATAGTCGACATCTTCTTGAAGTTTTTGAATGCATGAAATTGTTTGACCATGTCTGTTTGCCTTGATTGTTGCAAGCGTAAGGTTATAAAGGTCTTCTATCTTTCCAGATTTTTTATAAATTCGTTCATATCCAAGAACCTCTCCACCCTTCCAGTTCATTTTTTCACTTGCTGAAATTGCGGTTTTTGGAAACAAACAAAATGACACTGCGAAGAAATAGAAAACTGCAACAACGCACGCAAACAAAGTTGCAAAAGCATATTTCAAAATTGCAAATAATTCACTATTTTTTGCAGTATTTTGCATTTTAACATTGTTTTCATTTTTTGTCAGTTGTTTTTCTTCCATCTTTTTTGTCCTATTTTTTTGCGATTTCATCAAGCATTTTTATTCTTGTTTCGTGGCGGTCGCCCTCAAATTCAGTTTCAAGGAACACCTTCAAAATCTCTTCTGGTTTTGATGATTGTTTCACAGCAAATTTGTCATCTTTATATCCACCAGCAAGCACCAAAACATTTGCATTTTCATGTCTTTTTGCAAAATATGCAACTGCTGGTTCCCATGCAAGAACTGCTCTGATTTTTTCAAAACGGTTTGATGCCATCATCATGCCAACGCCAGTTCCACAAATAAGCAAACCCTTGCTATCTTTATTTTTCAAAACATTTTTGCAAACTGCTTCGGCTTGAACGGGATAGTTTTTGTGGCTTTCTTCTTCATCAAGAGGAATGTTCACTTCGTGCCCCATTTCGGTTAAAACTTCTGCAAGATGAAGTGCAAGTTTTTCGCCTCTTCTGTCATATCCAAGAAAAATCTTCATTATATCTTCCCTGCCTTTATCAAATTTTCAATTATAATATCAGACGCTTTTTCAAGCACATAGGCACACTCGCCATAGGTTCTTGTTCCAAAGCCAAATGGATCGGGAACATTGAAGCCAACAACTTCGCGCATTGAAAAAACTTTATAGAAACATTTATCATTTTTCAAATATTGTTTTTGTTCATCGGTCATGGTTATCACAGTGTCGGCTCGTTCAAGTGCTTTGGCTGTGAGCGCAGTTGGTTTGTGACGAATTACAAGACCAAGACTTTTGAGCGCATCGCGAGCCTCTTTTGTCACCTTGTCACCAGGCTTAACCGCAAGCCCGGCGCTTTTGATTTCGGCTTGTTTGTTAGCCTTTTTCAATTTGTCTTTCAAAATGGTTTCAAGCATTGGACTTCGGCAAGAGTTTCCAGTGCAAACCAAAAGAAGTCTATACATATTTTTCACCTATAAATAGCATAACAAAAACAAGAAAAAATGTCAAATGAATAAAAGCAATGTGAAGAATGCATAATTTTGGCGAAAAATGTATATTCTAGTAATAGCAGGAGAAGAAAAATGGACAACATTCCTTCAAGTTTCATTGGATATAACAAACAAGCAGTGAATGAAATCATTAAACAAAAAGATGATAAATTATCTCTGCAACAAAAAGATATAAACTATCTTCGAAATGAAATTTTAAGGCTTGAAAGATCGGTAAAAAATAAGAAAAAGTAGTTGTAAAAAAAAGTCATAAAAAATAGAAATATGTTCATTTTTATTTTTCTGCTTTCCACCTTTCGTTGTCATGGCAACTTGCCATGACAATTTTATTTTGTAAAAAATATATCATTTTATTTTCAGAAAACACATTCAAGGCATTTTTACTGAAAATATGCAAAAGAAAAGAACAGAGAAATTTTCTGTTCTTTTGATACTTTATTGTTTTTGGTTCGAAATGATTCCAAGACCCTCTGGTGTCAAAAGGAAAATGTTTCCCGCAACACGCTTTATTGAGCCATTCACAGCATAAACCGCTCCACTTGAAAAGTCGAGCATGCGTTGAGCCTCGGCGTCGCCAATGCCGTCAAGGTTGAGCATTACAGATTCGCCTTGTTTAAGATAATCAATAAGTTGTTTCACTTCTCCATAACTTTTTGGATAGAAGAAAACAATGTTTTTATTTCCATAGGTGTTCATTGATGTTTGACCATATGACTGACCGTCATATCCTCCGTAAGATTGCGAACCATATTGATTGTTGTCAAAAGTTTGTTGTTCTGGTTCATCATGTGGAAAAGAAGTTTCTGAAATTCGGACATGTTGTTCTGGAACCTGTTCTTCTTCCTCTTCAGGTTCAAGTTGCTTTTTAAGATTTGCATTTTTGGCTTTTTGACGTTCAAGTTTGCGCGCCATTTTTTCTTGTTTTTTGAGTTCTTTCATCTTGCGTTTTTCTTCATGAATTGCCTCGGCACTTTCAACAGTGCCCTCTTCACCTTCAAAACCAATGCCTTTCATTAACCAATTCATCAAGCCCATTTTCGTCTCTTCCTTTTGTTTAGTATATTTATTATACCAAATTATATAATTTTTACAAATAAAAATCAAAACAATGTTACAATTTCTTACATTTTATTTGATTTTATTCAAATTTTCACGAAGAAGCCCCTGCATTTCAAGCAAAAGCACAACCGCATTTTTCATTGTTTGGTCAATTGCGCCCATTCTTGAAACAACGCTGATGCAGTCTTGGAAAACACTTTCAACACTTGACAAAGCAATTTGAAACTGCTCTTTGATTTGAATTTCCGATTTTATCTTGTTCTCAATTTCTGAAATTTGTTTTTGTTTTTCGCTCAATTCAAGTTTTGTTTTTTGCAAAAACTCAAACAACTGAACTTTTGAAATTTTTGATTTTGAATATTTTGCAATGTCTTCATAGAACTCTTGCGTCACATTTTCAACAAACTCCAATGCGAGCAAAAAATCATGTTCACTTTTGATTATATTTTTGATTTTCCTTTTTATTTTTGGCAAAGTTTTTGCAACGATTTCTGCTTGGCCAAACTTTTCTTTCACCCGTTTTAGCACACTTTCTGCAACTTGTTTTGAGAAATAGGCATAGCCAACAATTTTGAAAAAGCCGTCATCTTCAATCATATATCCTGCCCCACTTGCGTTTTGTACAGTTTTTTGTAACGACTCTACATGGCTTTTGTTTTTAGTTTTTTCAAGCACAACATAGAAAACAGTTTTTTCTTCAAACAAGTTTGCCTTTTTGTTTTGAAAAAGAAAATGTGAAAAAAGAGCAAAAATCAGAAGCGCACAAAGCAAGACAGCAAAAAACATCATAAGCATTTTGAACCCGTTTTGCCTTGATGACGCCAAATTATAATGATAGCGCGCTGTCACTGTTTCTTGCACCGTGAAATTTCCTTTTATATAATGAAAATGATGTGTCACAAAGTTTTTTATTGTGACAATTTTTGCCACCGATTTGCAAATTTCTTTTTTGTTAAATTTTATGGCAAATGCATAATGAATATGAAGGAGAATCACATGAAAATTAAACCACTTTTTGACCGCATTGCAATTTGCGAAGAAAAAGAAGAACAAACCGAAAGCGGAATTTTTCTTGGAAAGCACGAAACAGAAGGCATCAAAACCGGAAAAGTTTTGTTTGTCCCAACCGGAGAAGAAAATGCCGACGGAAAAAAACTTGTTCTTCAAGTTAAAGAAGGCGACACCGTTCTTTTCAATAAATATTCAGGCGTTGAAGCCGTGATTAACAAAAAATCTATAATTTTCGTTCGTCAAACCGACATTTTAGCAGTTTTAGAATAGCAAAGGAGAAAACAAAATGAGCAAACAAATTTTATATGGAGAAGAAGCACGCAAAGCACTTGAAAATGGCGTGCAAAAAATTGCAAATGCAGTGCGCCTTACACTTGGCCCAAGAGGCAGAAATGTTGTTCTTGAAAGAAAATATACCTCTCCACTTATCACCAACGACGGCGTTACAATTGCAAAAGACATTGTCCTTGCAGACCCGTTTGAAAACCTTGGTGCAAGCCTTTTGAAAGAAGCAAGCATCAAAACAAACGAACTTGCTGGTGACGGCACAACAACTGCAACAATCTTGGCAAGTTCAATCATTAAAGAGGGGCAAAAAAATCTTTCCTCTGGGAAAAGCCCGCTTCTTTTGAAAAAAGGAATTGAAAAAGCAACACAAATTGTTGTTGACACACTTCTAAAAAACAGCAAACCAATCTCTTCTTTTTCCGACATTGAAAGAGTTGCAACAATCTCTTCGGGCGACCCTGAAATTGGAAAAATTGTTGCAAATGCAATGGAAAAAGTTGGCAAAGACGGAACAATTGTTCTTGGCGACTCTAAAACCGACAAAACCCATGTTGAAATTGTTGAAGGAATGAGTTTTGACCGTGGCTTTTTAAGCCCATATTTTGCAACCGACACCGAAAAAATGCTTTGCGTTCTTTCTGATGCGTTCGTGCTTGTAACCGACAAGAAAATCAACACAATTGCCGAACTTTTACCCATTCTTGAACAAACAATGCAAACCGGAAAACCACTTTTAATTATTGCCGAAGACATTGAGCAAGACGCTCTTTCTGCGCTTGTAATGAACAAACTTCGCGGAACGGTTTTAACATGCGCGGTGAAGGCTCCACTTTTTGGAGATAAACGCAAAGAAATGCTAGAAGACATTGCAGTTTTAACCGGTGCAACCTTTATTTCTTCCACCCTTTACAATAACTTTTCGGGCGTTTCAACCGAGCATCTTGGACAAGCAAAAACCATTAAAGTCTCAAAAGACAAAACCAGCATTATTGGTGGCGCTGGAAACCCAGAAAAGATTGAAGAAACCAAAAACAAAATTCGAATTTTGCAAGCAAATGCAACCGACGAATATGACAAAACTCGACTTGCCGAACGCCTTGCAAAACTTTGCCAAGGCATTGGAGTGATTAAAGTTGGTGCAAAAACCGAGGTCGAATGTGCCGAGAAAAAACTTCGCATTGAAGACGCGTTGTCCGCTTCAAAAGTAAGCCTTGAAAAAGGCATTGTCACTGGTGGCGGAACCGCATATTTAAAGGCAAAGCCTGAACTCGTAAACCTTGCAAACACTCTTGAAAATGAAGAGAAAATCGGTTGTGAAATTATCATTAAAGCAATTGAAACACCAATCCGTCAGATTGCAGAAAATGCAGGACTTGATGCCAGTGAAATTTTGCCAAAACTTTACCAAGAAGAGCAACCAAACATTGGCTATGATGCTTTTTCTCTAAAATTTGTAGACATGTTCGAAGCCGGAATTGTTGACCCAACCGAAGTTGAAATTTCTGCCCTTGAAAACGCTGTCAGCGTTGCAACAACCCTTCTTTCCACCGAATGCCTTGTTGTTGACCTTCCAGAAGAACAAAAGAACAACTAACCAAACCAACATATCCCTTTTTTTCATTTTTTACTTGGATTTAATAAAAAATCAAACAACCTCATCACTCTTACTTTATCACTACATTGCCACCACATGAAAGCATCGAACATTCCGCCACCGCTTCGTTCATTTATTTGGATAAATGATTACAAAAAATCCGTGTACCTCTTCACTATTCTCTCATCACTCTATCAACCTATTTTATCACTATTCACTCTTATTTCATCACTAAAAAAAGACCTATTTCTAGGTCTTTTTTTTACTTTTTTCCCATGAGGTCTGACATGATGTCTTCAAGGCTGTCGGTTGGGTTTAAGGCTTCTTCAAAGTCAAAGCCACTTGCACCTTTTGGTGGATATACTGTTGATTTTGCTTTTTTGCTTGCAAGTTTTTCGGCTTCGGTTTTCTTTGGACGACCTCTGCCACGAGTTGCATTGTCACCAATTTTCATGTTAAATTCAAGAACAAGTTTGTCAAATCTGCCGTCAAGTTCGTTTTTCTTTTTCTCTTTCACAACACCAAGGCGGTTGATTTCTTCAAGATGTGCCTTTTCGGCAGGCGAAACAGGTTGTTCAAAGCCTGATTGCATGTCTACCATTTGATTTATCACAGCAGTGAGTTCTTCTTTAAATTCGTCAAGTTTTGCCTTGTCAACTGCCTGATATTTTTCGTCAAGTCCAGCAAAGAAATCTTCCCACTTTTCAGAAAGGCGCGCAAGACGTTCAATTTCCATTGCACACTTTGACCTTGTTGTTGACTCGATATATTTTGCCTTTCTTTCGGCAATTGTCAAAAGGCGAGCAGTTGTTTTTTCTTTGAGTTTGCTTTCTTCAAGTTCTTTTGACAAATTTTTGTTGATTTGTTTTTCTTTTTCAAGACGTTCGGCTTGTTTTGACAAAGCAATTTCACTGTCTGTCATCAGTTTGCGAACATATTCATCAACCTCAATTTGTGTGTAATACTTTTTCTGTTTCATCTTTTTTTCCTTTATTTTTTAGTTCTTTCACCAAAACATAAACCAAAACGGCAACCCCGCAAGCAATCATGATAAAACTCATAATCTGCGAAATTGGCAAAGAACCAAGTTTCAAAATATATTCCGCTTGTCTTCTTGGCTCTAAAATTGCACGCACAGTGCCATAATAAACCAAATAGGTTCCAAGACACAAGCCCTTTTGTTTTGTGAACCAATAAATGCAAATCAGCCCCACAAAACCAAGAATGTCTAGCACGCTTTCATAGAAAAACAATGCTTCATAGAAAGTTCCATCAATATTCACTGCAATTGGAAAAACCTGCAAAGATGGATTTGTTATCACTTGACCATAAACCTCGCCATTGGCAAAGTTTCCCCACCTTCCGATGCCTTGTGCCAAAATGAGCAATGTAACAAGCAAGTCGGCAACTTCAAGGAAATTGTGTTTTCTTACAAGGCACAAAATGATGATTCCAACAAGCCCACCAATAATGGCACCAATAATGCTCATTCCACCTTCACGGAACTTGAAATAGTCTGCAATGGTGAGCCCATTATCAAACAAAACTGAAAACAGCCTTGCTGACAAAATTCCAAGAGGCAAAATTGCAATGATAATTTCATATGGCAAATTTGAACTTAGTTTTTTTCTTTTGCAAAGCAAGAAAGATAGCCCAAACACAAGCATGATGGCAAAAGTGATGATAACACCATACCAATATATCTTCATGCCAAAAACTGTGAAAGCCACTCTATCTAGAAAAAAGTTCTCAAATAAATTCGTCATAATATTATTATAATAAATCATGAAAAATATGTCAACAAGCCAGAAATGATAAAAAATAAAATTTTATAAAGAAAACACCAATTTTTTTACGAAAAAAAACGCCGACCACAGAGAAGAACTTTTCCTGTAAGTCGGCTTGATGATTTTTGTGTTTTTCATTTTAATTATGTTTTGGCAAAAAGTGATATATCACGCTGATACGATGTCCGTCAAGTTTACCTTTTCGATATAGAAACACATATCCGAAAATGTAAAGAAGTGTGAACACGCCAAGAACCGACGCGATGATAATGCCAAAGATGTCTCCTTTTGATAGATTATATGCTTGTGTTCCGTTGTTTCCAGTTTCGGAAATTGTTGGAACAAGCGATGCTTCGCCTTTTTGAATTTCAACCTTTAAAACAATTGTGAACTCTATTCGTTCGGTTCCTGCAATGCCCTTTCCTTCATCGTCAAGTTCAACCGAATAGATTTTTGCTTCAAGATAGTGTTTGCCTTTCGCCATGTTTTCTTTCAGCGCAGGCGCAACTTCTTGGCTGTCACTGCAAATTGGATTTTCAAAGTTGTTTCCAACTTCGGTTCCAATTTTGTTTTTCTCGGTATAAAGCAAGTTTTCGCCATATACTTCTATGAAAAAGCCATAGCCACTGTCAACCGAAACCATATATGCGGTTTCAAGTTCATAGCGGTTTTGTTTCATTGTTCCAAAATCGTTGATTGCAAATCCGTTTTCAAAATCTTGCGAGCGTTTCAAAGTGCAAACAACAACATGTTCGCCCTGCTTTGCAAGAGGATTTATCATGATTTTGTAGTTTTTGATTTCGTTTGTCAAAGGCACAACCTTTACAATTAGAACTGCCCCTTTGTTTTCAAAATCGATTGTTGAATCTTTAATTCTTGTCCAAATCGAAGTGTCAAGTTTAGATTTCTTTTGAATTTGATTTTTCATGTTTTCGGCACGCTCTTTTGTTGCGCAAGTCAAAGCATAATAGTCAAAGTCTTCATCAATTCCAAAAATCGAATATGAACCTGTGTTATCAGCATCGGCACTCATTGAAAGTTCGCCACTTTCAACAAAAGCAAGTGCTGTTTTGTTTTTGCGAGGCACTGCCATGATAACACTAAAAATCGTTATAAAGCAAATTAAAACAGACGCAAAAATGAATAACAATTTTTTCTTTTTCCGCATTTTCCCCTCCCCTAAAATTAGCCTTTCTCTTGGGCACGGACTTGCAATTATAGCACAACAAAGCCACATATGCTAATGATTTTTCCAAAAAATTTTATGCAAACTATACAAAATTATTTGATGAAAACGCTTGAAAATTTGCAAAAAAAAATGATGCAACTTTTTGCATCAAATTTTTCTTATATTTCTTTATATTATTCCATTCCTGGTTCGGCTTCAACAACCTTTTTAACGGTTTTTGCTTTGCTTGCTTCTTCAAGTGCTTTGTCACGCTTTGCAATGAATGCTTTAAGTTTTGCAGAATAACCATTTCCGTTAAGTTCAAAATCAACCATTTTTTCGCCGTCAATTTTAACAAGAGTGTTTCCGTCAACCCAGATTTTGTTTGATTTTTTTGTAGTGTTTGCCATAAAATTTTCTCCAATTGCGTGTGATTATACACAAACTTTTTGAATTTGTAAATAGTTTTTGACAATTTTTTTAACGAACACCATAAAATTCTTTAATGTGTCTTATAACTTCACTCGCAATTTTAAGATCATGATCATGGGCGGCTGAAACATTAAGGGTTATGTCTGCCTTATCCTTGATTTGACGGTTGCGTTTTTCAACTTGGTCAAGACTGAGTTTATAAAGTTTTTTGAGTTCTTTGGTTTGATAGTTCTGCTTTTGTAAAAAGTTATAAACCCTTTTTGTTCCATTGTTTAGATAAATAAGCAAGCAATTGTTTTTCACAATGTCCAAAACGTTGTTTGAATAGAGCGCAGAAATGTCAACATTGATAACTGTGTTTTCAAAAAAACTTGCATATTTCACAGTTGAGCGGATTTTCTTTTTATAAAGTGTAAGCCCAAATTCTCTGATCATGTCCGACTGGGTTCTTGGTGCATTGTCAAACTCAAAAAGTTCAACCGTGTCAAGAAAAGACATGTCAAGTTGCCCGGCAAGAACCTTGGCAACATTATATGCCTGCCCACTTTTAAACGAAACAATTGCAATGTTTTGAACCATAACTCTCCTTTCTCCTATGATTATAGCATATTTTTTCGGGTGTTTCAACCAAAAAAGTGTTTTTGCAAAAAACGCACACATTTTTGCATATAAACATACATTTTGATTGCATTTTCTCACAGATTAAAGATTTTTTATGACGATTATTTGCCAATTATTTTGAATATTTTTTCAGTGTCTTTTTTGTTGTTGAAACTGCTCTTTTTGCAGTTGCTTTTTTGTTTTTTGTAATTTTCACACTCAAAATTATAATTGTTCCAAGAACAAAGATTCCAAGTGCAATTTCCCAATAATAAACCGTGATGCCCGAACCGCTTGAATTTGCGGCATAAATCAAGTTTCCGTTTTTGTCAAGTCCAAACAAAATGTCGCCCGACTCATAGGTTACAAGTAAATAGTCTGAAACAGTGTGTGGAAGCGCTTTCACGCGGTCTATCACCTCTTGATGAGGGTGACCATAGCGGTTGTCCTTGCCTGCACTTACAACAAAATAGTTTGGAGAAACAAGTGCCAAAAATTCTTCACAGTTGCTGTAACGGCTTCCGTGGTGACCTGCCTGCATGACATCGATGTTTTTGAAACGTGCTTTCTCGGTTTCGTTAAGAGTGTTCATCACTTCTTTCTCAACAGTTTCGCTTGCATCTCCTGTGAAAACAAAACTTTTGTCGCTATATTCAAGAAGCATCACTGGGCTTGAATCGTTTGCATTTCCATTGTTCTTTGTTGGATAGCCATGGGTTGAAGTTGATGCATAATCAATTTCAAAACCTCCCGCGCGAATGAGTGGCGCAAAGAACTCAAAAGTGAAAGAAACGCTTGCAATGGTTGATGAAATTACAATGCCATCATATGAAACAGTGACATTTGCGCTGTGCTCTGCCCCGTCTTTTGTGTAAGTTTCAGAATAAGCACTTCTGATAAAGTTTAAATATGAATTGTTGGTTGCGGTTTGAACATCGCCTGGGTAATAATCTTTAAGTTTCTCTTCTTCAATGGCACTGGTCTCGTTTCCAACCTTTTTCACTGCAATTTGAAATGGACGATATACGTTTACAATTTCAAACGTGTCAAAAACTGCTTTTGCTCCACCAACATGGTCGTTGTCAGAGTGTGTCAAAACAAAATAGTCAATTTGCGAAACGCCAAGTTCTTGAACATATTCGATAATGTGGCTTGAATATGAAGCAATGCTTGCGTCTATCATCATTGTTGTGTTGTCTGGAAACTGAATAAAGGTGCAGTCGCCCTGGCCAACGTCAAGATAGTGCACTTTCAGCCCGTCAACAATTTCTTCTTTTGCCGACATTGATGCCGACTTATTTCCAATCCCAAGAGCGGTTTCAATTTGGCTTGAAAACAAGCACGAAACGCCCATTATGATTCCAAGAACAACAATCAAAATAAATTTTGTGAGAAATACTTTTTTATTGAACTCTTTCTTCATCTTCGGTTTTTCCTTTTGCATTCACTTTCATTCTTGCGGTGCGATATTTTCGCGCAAGTTTATAAATTTTAAGTTTAGGGCGAGAAGAAATCAGACGAATGATTTCATCTTTATTGTTCATAACGTTGTCATAGCCCGCCTTTATCATTGCGTCAATGTCGCCAAGTTTAGACGCACTGAAACGGTCAAGATTTGGCATCAAAATCAGGTCGGCATCTTCAAGTTTCTTTTCAACATTCGCCTGCATGATAATTCCAAGAGAACCCTTCAAAACGTCTAGCATTTTCAACGAATCAGTTCCAATTCCACGTGTACGGTTCACATCAAACGCAATAACCACATTAGCACCCATCTCACGCACAACATCGGCTGGAACAACGTTTTTTAAGCCTCCATCCATAAGGTGCATGTCGTTATAGACAACTGGGGTGAAAATTCCAGGAAGAGCGCAAGAACCTGAACTTGCCTTTGCAACACTTCCGCTTGTAATGTCAACCTCTTGCCCATTTCGAATGTTCACGGCAACAATTGAAAGCGGAATTTGAAGTTCAGAAAACATAAGGTCTTTTTGGAAAACGCGTTTTAAAACCTCTTCAATGTTTTCTGCGTTTGATGGCTTCCAAATGAATCGGCTGTTTTTAATGTCGCGAAATTTGAGTTTTTTCATTTCTTCCAAAACTTGATCAGACGAAAAACCCGCTGAAAGAAGTGCACCAAAAATTGAACCAACGCTGGTTCCTGCAATATAGTCTGGCTTGATTCCAAGTTCTTCAAACGCCTTGAAAACTCCAATATATGCAAGCCCACGAAGTGCGCCCCCACCAAAAGCAAAGCCCAACTTTACTTTTTTGTTTTTCACAATTTTTCCATCATTTTTCTTTCTAAAAAATGCCATATTCCCTGCCTTGTATAATTGTCAATTTTTCTTTTTCAAATTTGCTTTTAACAAATCTGTTTTTTAAAACAAAACCGCAGTCTTTCAAAAGCTGAAAACACTCCACCTTGTTTATATCCAAATTATAGCAAAGTTTTTCACAAAAGCAAAACAAAAATGACAAATCTGAATTTTGTGTGCAAAACAACTTAAAAACACACAATAAAAATGACACCAAACGGTGTCATTTTATTTAATAATATTGATAATATGGTTCATTCCATCGCAAAAACATATCCCAACAAAAGTTAAAACACATTTTCACAACTCACAAAACCAATCTATCTCTTTTTGATTCTGCGTTTTCTGTCTTCATAAATCGGATATGCAAGAGCACTTATGCAAATTAAAGCAAAAGCAGAATATCCACTCCAAAAGTTGATTTTATCAATCTTTTTAACGCTGTCACTAGAAGCAAGAGAAGTTGATTCGTTGGCAAAGTCGTAATAGGTTGGATTATAATCCGCAGACCCATTTGTCAAAATCATTGATGCTTGAAGATTTGCAGGAATTGCATTATATGAATTTCCATCGGCATCAACAAGAGCAACTGGAAGATCAATTTGCTGTCCATTATTGAATGGAGTTTCTATAAATTTCAAATTGGTACAATTCTTAAACATATCAGAATAACACGCATTATTAAGATTGAAATATCTCATATTTACATATTCCAAATTAATACAATAAGCAAACAATTCCGAAGCCTCCAGGCTTTCCGAATATTGTTTTTCATAAAAATTTATCCTTTGCAGACTTGTGCATTCTTTAAACATTCCGGTAATTTGTGACGTGTGTGAAAAATGAAAATTTTGAAAACCATATATGGTTTTTAACCCTCTGTCGCCAGCAAACATTCCACGCATATCTTCCACATAGTCAGTGCAGATGTTTTGAAAATTGAAAGAAGCAATTTTTGTTCTGTCTATAGATGAATTACCAATATTGTCACCAAAAATCCCAGCAGACCCGCTTGCAAGTGCAAGTAATTTTGGTGAAACAATTACAAGTTCAGGTTGAACAGTTACACTTTTCACAGCGCGCTTATAACCAGTAACCTCATCTGGACTTCCGTTTATATCAGAATCATATATTTCAGGAACCTCAAAAGTGTATTTTATGCACAAATTATCATCAATTTCTCTTATGTATCTCCCCCATAAATAATCAATATATGTTGATCTACTATCTCCCAATATTCCAGGCAAAGTGTCAACATAGGTTCTTGAACCATTCGTCAAATTTGGCAAAAATGCAGATTGTGTGTCGCCGTATTCATAAAGCCCAACAGCGTCATAAAATTTCCTGCTTGCGTCACCAATTCTAATTTTAAAACGCTTTGAAACACTTTTAGGAGTGTAAAGATATTTCAGTTTGCTCGAATCTAAGGCTAAAAATTTGGCAACACCAACAATATTTGAAACGCCATTCGCTTTTACCTTTGATTTTATCACAAAATTAGAAATATCAAGACTTTGTAAATTTGTACAGCCTCTAAACATTCCATTAAATAATATTGTGCTTTTAGTATTAAACCCAGACAGGTCTAATCTCGACACTTTTGAATTCACAAACATTTCTTGCATCACATATGTATTGCTTGTGTCAAAATTTTCAAAAATAATACTTTGTAAGTTTGGTAACATATCACCATTGAATGCTTGCTCCATAACTTCGCTTGCATAAATCTGGTTCTCATACATAAATATCAAATTGTTATGCCTTCCACTGCAAGTGCAAACCTTTATGCCCGAACTCATTTCGCCAATATATTCAACATTTTCACAATTGTTTAAACAAGTATATCTGCCTTCATACCTTCCAGATAATGAATTCAAATCATTACCACGCAAATATCTGAATTGAATGCTTTCCCAAACTTGAATATCTTTCCCCGTGATTGATGAAACTTCTTGATACCAGTTTGACTTAAAAATACCTGCGCCAGTAGATTCACTAACATTAAAATTAATTTGTCCAGTTGGCTCGTTGTCGGACATTTCAACATTATAGGTTGTGCTGTTCACTTGATTGATTTTAATTCCGTACAAATCTGAATCATAACCAGAAATTGAAAGGTTTGAAAGAGTTGGAGCGCTTGTGCAGTTTTCAAATTGCAAAAATGCACCAGTGCAATCAATATTTTCAATGTTTAACTTTTCACCGCTATAATTTTTGATTACAACAGTTGCCCCCTCTCTCAATTTATATGTACCACCAAAGTTAAAATTCTTTATATCAACATAAAATTTACCGCGTCCACCAATTTTTCCAGAGACTGTGCCCGCGTTCAAATAGACAGATGAACCTTTCCCTCCGTAAATATCATAATCACTTGATGTGCTTGTTGAGGTGTTGTTTATAATTACACCGCCGTCCATGGTGAATTGTCCATTTCTCACATAAATTGCAGCGCCAGCCCCACTTGAAGTGTTGTCAGAAATTGTTCCGCCACTCATTGTGAAAGTGCCAGTTTCAAGATAAATACCGCCACCATATTTTGCAGAGTTACCAGAAATTGTCCCATTTGTTAAACTGAAAGATGAAGAATCACCACCAAAAATATAAAGACCACCGCCGCGAGTTGTTGCTTTATTGCCAGAAATTGAGCCAGAATTAAGTTGAAATGTTCCGCCATCAATGCCAACTCCGCCACCACAATCGGCGTTGTTCCCGGCGATTGAGCCATTTTTATAGTCAACACCACCGCCATTCACAAGCAGCCCACCCGCATTGCTTGTTGCTGTGTTTCCAGCAATTGTTCCGCCAGTGATATATATCAAATTGCTTGTAATTGCCAAGCCTCCACCACTTGCAGCAGTGTTGTCTGAAATTGTGCCATCAGTCATGGTGAAATTATTTGCCGAATACACCCCACCGCCAAGAGAGGTTGCGGTGTTGCCCGAGATTGTTCCTCCATTTATATTGAGGGTTCCAAGGTTGTAAATTCCACCACCATTGCTTGATGCAACAAATCCCGAAAGATTCTTTTTACCCTCAATTGTTAAAGTTGAAGAAGAGCCAACATAAAGTCCGCCACCATTCACCGCATCAGCCATTGCACTTTCAACGCAAACAACATTGAACCCCAAGCAAAAAATAAGCCCAAGACTTATCACGGCAACAAAGGCAGACAAAATTATTTTCTTTAATGTCTTTTTCATATGTTTTCCTCAATTTTTTCAAGATTTCAAGCGGACATAATTCAAGCATATTTTTATTCGCTCTTATAATAGCACCCTCCCTTAATGTTTTGTCAAATAAAATATGGTTGTTTTTAGTATTTTTCTTATTTTTTTACTGTTTAGTTACTTTCTCACACTCATTTATTGACAACCAGCAACGTTCGTTGCATGATATCGACCGCTGGTCGCATGATAGTTAGCCTTGCTCACATGATGGCAAGCCAAAAACTTACATTGAGTGGATATTTCTTTCAATCAACAAATAAAATATGCTATTTTACCAAATTTATGGATTCTTCTTTAATTTTAAGAATGAAAAGCAGAGTTTCGTGGGCGTTGTTTTTTGTTTTATGTAATTTTGTGAATATTCTTGTGAAATTGCTGTGAGTTTTTGTTATTTTAGGGCTAAAATTTGGGGTTGCGGGGGTTTGTTTTTGTTTTATTGATATTTGCTTATGATTTTTAAGCAAAGAAAAAAGACAGCCAAATTTGGTTGTCTTTTTATGTTTCAATCTTTATTATACAAGTTCAACAATTGCAAGTTGTGCATTGTCGCCACGACGAAGAGCAGTTTTGATTACTCTTGTATATCCACCTGCTGTTCCTTTTTCTTCTGCTCTTTGAGCATATTTAGGAGCAAGGTCTTCGAACAATTTTTCGATGAGTGGATCTTGAATGTCGCCTTTACGAGCCTTGAATGCAGCCTTTTTCTCGCCTTTTACTCTTTGTTCTTGTCTGTCTTCAAGCATTGCAAGGAGTTTTCTTCTTGCAGCAAGTTTTTGTGGACCATCTTTAGAAATTGTAACTGTTTTTTCTTTTCCTTTTTCGTCTTTAACAACTTTTTCTTCAGTTACAACATCTTTATATGAACGAACAGCAAGAGTGATGCATTTTTCAGCATATCTTGAAGCGGCCTTGGCTCTGTCAAGAGTTGTTTCAATTCTGCCATGCCAAATCAAATCACTTGCAAGGTTACTAACCATAGCCATTCTTTGATCGGTTGGTTTGCCTAATTTCTGTGTATTCATTATAGTTCTCCTTATTCTTCTTTGGTTTTAAGACTTAAACCAAGACTTTCAAGTTTATGAATAACCTCATCAAGAGACTTGCGACCAAGGTTCTTCACTTTGAGCATATCATCTTCAGTCTTATGGATAAGGTCTTCAACAGTGTTGATTCCTGCTCTCTTCAAGCAGTTATATGAACGAACTGAGAGATCCATATCTTCAATGCTCATGATCATAAGTTTGTGAACTTTATCTTCTTCACGACTTACAAGAATTGATGTGTTTGCCATTGACTCTACAAGTTCAACAAACAAGTTGATGTGTTCGCCAAGAAGTTTTGCAGCAAGGCTTACAACTTCTTTTCCAGAAACTGTGCCATTTGTTGTAACTTCCAAAACAAGTTTGTCATAGTCTGTGCTTTGACCAACACGAGTGTCTTCAACCTCGTAACTTGCACGACGAACAGGTGTGAAAATGCTGTCAATTGCAATATAGCCAAGAGGAAGAGAAACATCTTTGTTTCCTTCTGCTGGAACATAGCCTCTGCCACGACCAACAAGAATTTCCATGTCTAAAACACCATCTGTTTCAAGAGTGCAAATGTACAAAGAAGGATTCAAAACTTTAACTTCGTCATCTGCTTCAATGTCGGCAGCAGTTACAACTGCTGGACCTTTCTTTTTAAGATGTAAAACTTTCTTAAAGCCATTTTCATTGCTTGCAGTTTTAACAGCAAGACCTTTCATGTTCAAAACAATTTCAGTTACATCTTCTTTGCAACCTTTAAGAGTTGTGAATTCATGAGAAACGCCTTCAATTTTAATGTTGGTTACGGCTGCACCTGGAAGGTTTGAAAGAAGCACTCTTCTAAGAGCGTTTCCGATTGTAACACCAAAACCACGTTCAAGAGGTTCCAAAACGAACTTAGAAGTTGCGTTGTCCTCTTCTTCAATACATTCAATTCTAGGTCTTTCGATTTCTAACATATTTTAGCCTCCTATATGTTATTATTTAGAATAAAGTTCGACAATTAAGTGCTCTTCGATATTAAGATCAATATCATCTCTTGCAGGAAGTGCAAGAACTTTTCCAGAAAGTTTTTCAGTGTTGAATTCAAGCCATTTTGGCAATACAACTCTTGACTGTCTAACTTCAACAAATGGAGCCTTCTTTGTTTTGTTTTCTTTTACAGAAATTTCATCATTAACCTTTACTTGATATGATGGAATGTTAACTCTTTTACCATTTACACAAATGTGTCCGTGGTTAACAAGTTGTCTTGCAGCATGACGGCTTGAAGCAAGTCCCATTCTGTAAACAACGTTGTCAAGTCTTCTTTCGAGCAAACTCAACATGTTTTCACCAGTTTTACCTTTCATTCTCTCAGCCTCTACATAGTAAGCATGAAATTGCTTTTCTGTCAAAGGACCATATGCTCTTTTAACTTTTTGTTTTTCTCTAAGTTGTGTTTGATACTCAGAAGGTTTTCTTCTTGTGTTTGGATGTTGACCAGGAACGCTTGGTCTTCTTTCCATTGCACATTTTTTAGAAAGGCATCTGTCACCTTTCAAAAATAATTTTGCGCCCTCGCGTCTGCAAAGACGGCAATCTGCATCAGTATATTTTGCCATTTCACTACTCCTACATTCTTCTTTGTTTTGGTGGACGACAACCATTGTGAGGTATTGGTGATACATCACGAATAAGTGTTACTTCAAGATCTGCGGTTGCAAGAGAACGAATTGCTGATTCTCTTCCGTTTCCAGGACCTTTAACATATACTTCAACTGATTTAAGTCCGAAATCTTTTGCTTTTTTAGCCGCTCTTTCCGCTGCTTGACCGGCAGCAAATGGAGTGCTTTTACGGCTTCCTTTATATCCAAGTTCACCAGCACTGCATGATGCAAGAGCATTTCCTTGTGTGTCAGTAATTGTTACAATTGTGTTGTTGAAAGAAGCTTGAATATGAACAATGCCCTTATCAACATTTGTGGTAATTTTACGTTTTTTAGTTGATTTTTTAGTTGCTTGTGCCATTTTTCATCTTCCTCCTTTATTTCTTCTTTGCTCCGCCGTTTCTTGGACCTTTTCTTGTTCTTGCATTAGAACGAGTTGATTGTCCTCTTACAGGGAGACCTTTTCTGTGTCTTACACCACGGTAAGAACCGATTTCCATGAGTGCTTTAATGTCCATTGCAACTTCTCTTTTCTTGTCGCCTTCAACACTCAAATTTTTATCCATATATTCACGAATTTTACCAATGTCGTTTTCTGTCAAGTCTTTAACTCTTGTGTCAGGATTGATTTTTGTTGCTTCCAAAATTTTGTTAGCGGTTACTCTTCCAACACCATAGATATATGTAAGACCGATTTCAACTCTTTTCTCATTTGGTAAATCCACACCAGCAATACGTGCCATCTTTATCCTCCAAAGATAATTTGTAAATTTTATTTTTTTATAGATTTTTTTAAAGTTTTTTGTTTGAATAAGTGATAAATTCAAACTTATAAATATATAATAACACACATAAGTAGGGTTTGTCACCCTATGCCGCCTTATTTGTGATTATTTTCAAAGTTAATTAGCCCTGAACTTGTTTGTGTTTAGGGTTTTTGCAGATAACTCTTACTTTGCCTTCACGCTTAATAACTTTGCAGTTTTCGCACATAGGCTTTACACTTGATCTAACCTTCATAATTTTTATCTCCTTAAAGTATGTTTTACTTATTTCTCCAAATAATTCTGCCTTTGCTCAAATCATATGGACTCATTTCAAGTTTTACAGTGTCACCTTCATAGATATGAATAAAGTTTTTCCAAAGTTTTCCTGAAAGATATGCTGTAACAATATGACCACCAGCAATTTGAACCTTGAAAGTTGCACCAGGCATTGCCTCTACAACTGTTCCTTCGGTTACAATAACATCATCTTTACTCAAAATATTGTCTCCTTTTAAATTAGTGTTAAAATTTCAACTGAATCTGAGGTAATCAAGACGGTGTTCTCATAGTGAGCACTTGGCAGACCATCTTTTGTTCGGACATCCCATCCATTGATTTTTATTTGGTAAGAGCCCATATTGATCATTGGTTCTATCGCAAGAGTCATACCCGCTTTGATTTTCATGCCTGTTCCCTCGGTTCCATAGTTTGGAATGCCTGGGTCTTCATGCATGTGGGTTCCGATGCCATGTCCAACCATTTCGCGGACAACACCATAACCATGTTTCTCAGCACAGCGCTGAGCACGAGCACCAATGTCACCAAGTCTGCTTCCGTCTTTAAGGCCTTTTATTGCCTCAAAGAAGCATTGTTTAGTTACTTCTACTAGTTTCTTTTTTTCTTCACTTACTTCTCCAACAAGAAAAGTTCGTGCTGCATCTCCGTGGAAGCCGTCTTTAACCGCCCCAACATCAATGCCTACAATTTGACCTTCTTTCAAAACAAGGTCTTTTTTTGGAATTCCGTGAACAACAACATCATCAATTGATGCACAGATTGAACCAGGAAATCCGTCATAGTGCAAAAACGATGGTCTTGCACCTCTACTTATTATATAATCGTGAGCAATTTTGTCAAGTTCAAGAGTGGAAATTCCTGGTTTAATGTGCTTTTCCAAAAGGTTGAGCACTTCTCCAACAATTCTTCCCGCTTCGCGCATCTTTTCAATTTGCTCGGGAGTCTTAACTTGTGTCATCATATTATTTTAAGATCTCCAATGCATTTTTCAATGTGTCTTCTGCTTTATCTTGGCAGATGACATCAACCAAAATGCCTTTATTTCTATAATAGTCGATAAGTGGAGCAGTGTTTGTTACAAATGTGTCGAAACGCTTTGCAACAGTTTCTGGATTGTCGTCTTCACGAGCCAACAATTCGCCACCACATTCACACATCTCTTTATCATAGTTGTTTTTGTTATAGATATTTCCACAAGTCTTGCAAGTTCTTCTTCCACAAATTCTGTCAAGAATAACTTGTTTATCAATAACGAGATTTAAACATTTATCAATGTCTGCAATCTCTTCAAGCAATTTTGCTTGTTCAATTGATCTTGGGAAACCATCAAGGATAAATCCATTTTTTGTATCACTTTGTGCTAAACGGTTTTGAAGAAGTTCAATTACAACTTCGGTTGGAACAAGTTTTCCGCTTGTCATGATGTCTTTCACTTTGTATCCAAGTTCGCTTCCAGACTTCACTTCATTTCTGAGTAAATCTCCGGTTGATATTGTTGGAATGTTAAGTTCTTTAATAAGACCATTTGCCAAAGTGCCTTTTCCAGCACCTGGTGCACCTAGTAATACAAGTTTCATGTATATCCCCTTTCGTTTCAGTTTTTCCTTGCCCAAAGCAAAAGCCTTGGGCAAAACTGAAAACTAATTATAAAATGTTTTTATGTCTTTTCGCCATAAGTTGTGCTTCAAGTTGAGTGTTAAACTCAATTGCTACACTAACAACGATAAGCATTCCTGTTGCAGTAAACGCGTTGATAAGACCAAGCGAACCACCAGCAACATATCTAAATACGATTGATGGAACAATTGCAATGAATGCAAGGAAAATTGCTCCAAACAATGTGATTCTTTTTGAAACCCTTGATAGGTATTCAGTTGTAGGTTTTCCTGGACGGATTCCTGGAATGAATCCACCTTGTTGTTGAATGTTCAAACTTACATCAGTTGGGTTGAATTGAATTTGTGCATAGAAATATGCGAAGAACAAAATCAAAAGACCAACCAAAATGCTGTATACAATACCACCGGCTCCAACATATTCATAATAGAACTTTGCAAAGCCGCTGCTTTGGCTTGTAACACCGCAAAGTTGCATGATGATGTTTGGGAAAGTGATGATTGCTGTTGCGAAGATGATCGGCATAACACCATTAGCGTTCACCTTCAAAGGAATGTATGTTGATTGACCACCATACATTTTTCTTCCCTTCACTTGTTTTGCATATTGAACAGGGATCTTACGTTCAGCCAAATCGAAGAATACGATAAGAGCAAAAACTACAAATACCATTGCAAGGAAACCAATAAGTTCCCAAATAGCACTTGTTACACCATTAAAGATATTTCCAATTGTATTTACAAGTGAAAGTCCAGCAGTTGAAATGATACCAACAAAGATGATAAGAGACAAACCATTGCCTACACCTTGTTCAGTGATTCTGTCGCCAATCCACATTGTAAGTGAAGCACCTGCAATGAGAGTAACGATAACGAAAATATATGTGAGCCACATAAGATTCTCGCCAAAAATTGGAGCGATAGAATCTTTATAGCCTAAAACAATACCAACACCCTGTGCAATTGCAAGGACAAGAGCAACAATTTTTGTGATGAGGTTGATTTTTTGTTTTCCATCATCACCTTGCTTGCTGAGTCTTTCAAGAGCAGGAATACCAAATGTCAAAAGTTGCACGATAATTGAGGCGTTGATATAAGGCGTAACACCAAGGGCAAAGAACGCACCATTTGAAAGAGCGCTACCAGTTACTGCATTAAGCAAACTGAGAATTCCCATTCCGTTTTCATTTGAAACAGCATCGGCATATACTGATGCTTTAAGCCCTGGAACAGGAAGATAGCAACCCAAACGATAGATGAGAAGAAACAACAATGTCATTAAAATGGCCTTGCGTAATTCCTTGTTCTTAAAAGCGCTTCCTAGTGTTTTAAACATTATTTCACCTCAACTGTACCGCCAGCCTTGTTGATTTTTTCAACAGCACTTGGGGTAAATTTTTCTGCTTTAACTGTCAATGCTTTTGTAAGTGTGCCATTGCCAAGAACTTTAAGTCCATAAGGTTCGATTTTAGCAATTACACCTTTTGCTTTGAGCATTTCAGCAGTTACAACAGTGTTAGGTTCAAATCTTTCAAGGTCTCCAACATTGATTGTTGTGTAAACCTTTCTGAAATTGTTTGTGAATCCGCGTTTTGGAAGTTGACGGATAAGAGGCATTTGTCCACCTTCAAATCCAGGTCTAACTCCACCACCGCTTCTTGCGTTTTGTCCTTTGTGACCTTTACCACTGGTTTTACCAGTACCTGAGCCAATTCCTCTTCCAAGTCTTTTTGTTGACTTTACAGAGTTAGGAGCAGGAGACATTTCGTGTAATTTCATATTAGTTCTCCTTTACGCTTTCAACAGTAACGAGATGTTTTACAACGAAAATCATTCCTCTTGTTTGAGCGTTATCTGGTTTAACTGATTCGCTACCAATTTTATGAAGACCAAGAGCAACAAGAGTTCTTTGTTGTTTTTCAAGTCTTCCACTTGCACTTTTTACAAGTTTGATTTTGAGCATTGGAACGTTTGCTTTTTTAGCAGGAGCTTTTTTAGCAGGTTCTTTTGCTTCGGCAACTTTAACTTCAACTTTTTCTTCAACTTTAACTTCTGCTGTTTTTACAGGAGCTTTTTTAGTTGCAGTCTTTTTTGCAGTTGTAGTTTTTTCAGTTTTTGCAGCAGCCTTTGGAGCAGTTGTTTTTGCTGTTTTTGCTGTGCTTGTTTTAGGAGCAACTTTCTTTGGTTCTGCTTTTGCAGCAGTTTCAGTTTTCTTTGTTGTTTTTGTTTCTGCCATTGAATTTGTCCTCCTATTTAATTTCCTCTATAGTTTTTCCACGAAGAGCAGCAATTTTTTCAGCACTTCTGAGTTTCATAAGTCCATCAAATGTTGCTTTAACGCAGTTTACTGGGTTGTTTGAACCATAGAGTTTTGTTGTGATATCTTTAATGCCGGCAAGTTCAACAACATCACGAACTTTACCTCCGGCAATAACACCATTACCTTCTCTTGCTGGCATGAGCAAAACTTTTGTAGTTTCGAACTCACCAACAACTTCATGAGGAATGGTTGTTCCGCTAATGTCAATTTTAACCATATGACGTTTAGCATCTACGCTTGCTTTTTCAATTGCAAGAGTAACTTCGGTGGCTTTTCCCATTCCAACACCAACTCTGCCGTTTCTGTCACCAGCAACAACAACAGCGTTGAAACGCATTTTACGTCCACCTTTAACAGTTTTAGAAATTCTGTTAACGTTTACCATCTTTTTGTCGATGCCATCGCTAACTTTTTCTGGTTTGTTATCGCGTCTTGTTTTAGGACCCTTTTGGTTTCTATTAAATTTTCTCTCATTTGTTTTTTGTGCAGGTGCTTCAGTGTTTTCAACTGCTTCAACTGCTTCAACAATGGTTACGTTTTCTTCTGCCATAATTCCTCCTAAAACTCGAGACCTGCTGATCTAGCGCCTTCGGCAACTTGTTCAACACGTCCGGTGTAAATATATCCACCACGATCGAATACAACTTCTTTGATTCCTGCTTTCAATGCTTTTTTAGCAACAGCCTCGCCAACAACAAATGCTTGTTCTTTTTTGTTCTTGCCTTCGAGTTTGCTTGCTAAATCTTTATCAAGAGAGTTTGCAGAGCAAAGAGTTTTGCCAGTGCTGTCATCAATGATTTGAGCATAAATGTTAGTTGTAGAACGATAAACATTAAGTCTAGGTCTTTCACTTGTTCCAACAAGTGTGTTTCTAATACGGTCATGTTTTGCTTTTCTAATTGTATTTTTATCAACCTTTTTAAACATCTTTCCTCTCCTTATTTCTTACCTTTCTTGATTTCTTTCAAATGAACTGGATCACTTGTATAGTGGATTCCATATCCATGATAAGGCTCAATTGGTTTCAAAGCCTTGATGTCAGCAGCGAACTGACCAACTTTTTCGTTATCAATTCCTGAAACAACAATTTCGTTTGCTGTTGGGTTTGTAACTGTAAGTCCTTCTGGAATTTCAATTGAAACTGGATGTGAAAGTCCAAGGCTCAATGTGATTTTGTTTCCAGCAATTGCGCATTTATAACCGATTCCGTTGAATGTCAAACTTTTTGAGAAACCCTCAGAAACACCTTTAACCATGTTATGGATAAGTGCTCTGTAAAGTCCGTGTTTAGAACGAACTTCATTGGTTTCTGCATTTCTTGTAAGAACAACAGCAGGTTTTCCGTTGTGTTCTGTGTGTTCAAGTTTAACGCAGTTTTCAACTGGACGACGAAGTGTTCCCTTTGGTCCTGTTACAACAATGATTCCGTCAACAGTTTCGTCAACAGTAACACCTTGAACAAGTTCAATTGGGGCTCTACCAATACGACTCATATTCGTTTCCTCCCCTTACCAAATGTAGGCGAGAACTTCGCCACCGATTCCAAGATTTCTTGCATTTTTATCTGTCATTACACCTTTTGATGTTGACACAATGGCAATGCCAAGTCCGCCAAGAACCTTTGGAAGTTCGTCAGCACCAGCATAGATTCTAAGACCAGGCTTAGAAATTCTTTTAAGACCAGTGATAACTCTTTCTCCCTTTGGGCCATATTTGAATTTAATTACAAGATTAGTGAATTTTCCGTCATTAACTTCTTCGAAAGAAGCAATAAATCCTTCATCGAGCAAGATTTGAGCAATATCTCTCTTCATGCGTGAAGTTTCAAAACTAATGCTCTCTTTTTTAGTAACTTGGGCGTTTCTAATTCTTGTAAGCATATCTGCAATAGGGTCTGTGATTAACATTTTGTCTGTCCTCCTTATCCTACCAACTAGATTTCTTAACGCCAGGAATTTGACCTTTGTATGCAAGTTCTCTAAAACAGATTCTGCAAATGCCATACTTTCTGAGAACGGCATGTGGTCTTCCGCAAATAGAGCATCTTGTGTACTCACGCGTAGAGAATTTTTGTGGTTTTTGTTGTTTATTTATCATTGATTTTTTAGCCATATCTTTCTCCTTCTACCCTTACGCCTTGAATGGCATGCCCATGAGTTTAAGTAAAGATCTTGCTTCATCATCGGTTTTTGCGCTTGTTACGAAACAAACATCAAATCCACGAATCTTTTCAATCTTATCATAGACAATTTCTGGGAAAATAAGTTGCTCATGAACACCATAAGCATAGTTTCCTCTGCCATCAAATGCTTTTGGATCAAGTCCTCGAAAGTCACGAACTCTTGGAAGAGCGATTGACATGAATTTATCCATAAATTCATACATTCTTGTTCCACGAAGTGTAACTTTTGCACCAATCTTCATGTTTTGTCTAACTTTGAAGTTAGCAACAGATTTTTTTGCAGTTGTAACGATTGGCTTTTGACCAGCGATTGCAGCAAGTTCTTCAACTGCAAGGTTGAAACTTTTGCTGTTGTCTTTAACATCACCAAGTCCCATGTTAAGAACAATTTTTTCAAGTTTTGGAACTTCGTTGATGTTTTTATAGCCGTACTCTTTTTCGAGTGCAGGAACAACTTCTTTAACATATTTTTCTTTAAGTCTGTTTGCCATTGTCAATTACACTCCTCTTTGAGATTTTCTTGCAGCGGTTGTTGCTTTTGTTTCTTTAACCGCGCCAGTTGCTACGACTTTTTTAGTTGCAGTTTTCTTTGCAACTTTTTCTTCTGTTTTTTCAGTTTTAGCCTTTTCAGCTTTAACTTCTGTTTTTTCGGCTTTCTTTGCCTTTTTAGCGTCCTTTACAAATTTCTTGTCAAGGGCAGCACCGCATTTGCATGTTCTGATGCTCTTTCCGTCTTGAACTGAATGTTTAACTCTTGTTGCTTTTCCGCAAACAGGGCAAACGATCATAACGTTTGAAACATCAATTGTGCCTTCTTTTTTAACGATTGCACTCTTTTCTTGAGCCTTTCTTGCTTTTTGATGGCGTGAAATCATGTTAACGCCACTTACGATGATTCTGTTTTTGCTTGGGAAAGTTTTGAGAACTTTACCTTGCTTTCCAGCATCTTTACCAGCAATAACAACAACGGTGTCACCAGTTTTTACATTTAATGTTTTCATAGCGATCCTCCTAAATTACTTCTGGTGCAAGTGAAATAATTTTCATGAAATCTTTATCACGAAGTTCACGAGCAATAGGTCCAAAGATACGAGTACCTTTTGGTTGTTTTGAGTTATCAATAATAACAGCAGCGTTGTCATCGAATCTGATGTGGCTTCCGTCTGCACGTTTAATTCCTTTTGTTGAACGAACGATAACAGCCTTTACAACATCACCTTTCTTAACAGAACCACCAGGGATAGCAGACTTTACAGAAGCAACGATAATGTCGCCAATGTTGCCACTTCTTCTAAATGATCCGCCAAGAACACGAATACACATAATTTCTTTTGCGCCAGTGTTATCAGCAACCTTTAATCTTGTTTGTGGTTGAATCATAATCTTTCTCCCCTATATTATCTAACTTTCTCAACGATACGAACCAAACGCCATCTTTTGCTTTTTGAAAGTGGGCGTGTTTCAGCGATTTCGACTGTATCACCGATATCACATTCGTTCTTCTCATCATGAGCAACGAACTTGGTTGTTTTGTTCATTGTTTTCTTATAGATTGGGTGCTTGATTTTTTCATGCACTTCTACAACAATTGTTTTGTCCATCTTGTTTGATGAAACAACACCAATTCTTTTCTTTCTGAGATTTCTCTCTTGATTTTCAACATTTGCCATAACTTATTAACCTCTTGCCTTTTTTGTTGCTTTTTTAGTCTCTGCTATGGCAGGACTGCTTTTTGCAATTCCGAGTTCTCTTTCACGCATTACAGTTTTAACTTTTGCAATGTCTCTTTTGCATTTTCTAAGTGCGAGAGGATTGGTCAAGTTGCCAGTTGCATGAGAAAAACGCAAATTGAAAAGTTCTGCTTTAAGATTTGCAAGTTTGGTTGCAAGTTCTTTGTCAGTCATATTTGTAAAATTCTCAGCCATTATTTATCCTCCCCTTGATTTTCAGCAGCCTCTAAATCTGCTTTTTTAACAATTTTAACTTTGCAAGGCAATTTGTATGTAGCACGTTTCAAAGCCTCGATGCATGTTTCCTCTTTAACTCCGCCAATTTCAAACATTACTCTGCCTGGTTTAACAACGGCAACCCAAAATTCAGGTGAACCTTTACCAGAACCCATACGAGTTTCAGCAGGTTTTTTTGTAACTGGTTTGTGAGGGAAAATGTTGATCCAAACTTGACCACCACGTTTTGTATAACGAGTCATAGCAATACGAGCGGCTTCAATTTGGTTTGATGTAATCCAACATGGTTCCATTGCAACAATGCCATATTCACCATGACAGATTTGGTTTCCGCGGGTTGCCTTTCCGGTCATTCTTCCGCGTTGAACTCTTCTTCTTTTAACTCTTTTAGGCATCAACATGATTGTTTCCTCCTCTAGCGTGGTTCTTCTTGTTCAAAATTTCACCCTTATAGATCCAAACTTTAACGCCAAGTTTTCCAGAAACATGAGCCTCTGCAAAACCATAGTCAATGTCTGCACGGAGTGTTTGAAGTGGAAGAGAACCATCTTGATAGAACTCGCTTCTTGCGATTTCAGCACCATCAAGACGACCACCAAGCATGATTTTGATACCTTTAACGCCTGCTTTTTGGCATCTTGCCAATGCTTGTTTCATAGCACGACGGAATCCAACTCTTTGGTCAAGTTGAGATGCAATGCTTTCTGCAACAAGTTGTGCGTCAAGGTCTGGGTTTTTGATTTCAACAACGTTGATATTGATGTTTTTGCCAGTAAGTTTTTGAAGTCTTGCTTTCATTGCTTCAACCCCAGCACCTTTTTGACCGATTACCATTCCAGGTCTTGCGGTGTTCAAAGTTACTGTAACGCTTTGTGCGTTTCTTTCAATTACAACTTTTGAAATTCCACAGTTTTTATAGTTATTTTCAATTTCTTTACGAATTTTGTTATCTTCAAGGATGTTAGCAGCAAAATCTTTTTTGTTTGCAAACCATTTGCTTTCCCAATCCTTATTGATACCAACTCTCATTCCAACAGGATTAACTTTTTGTCCCATAGTATCCTCCTAAGCCTTTGCAACATCAAGAATAACTGTGATATTGCTTGTGCGTTTCTTGATTGAGTGTGCTCTTCCCTTGCTTACAGGTTGAAATCTTTTAAGTGTTGCACCACCGTCAACATAGGTTTCGGCAACAACAAGATCTGCTTTGTTAAGTCCAAGATTGTTTTCAGCATTAGCGCCTGCACTTTCAAGAACTTTTACAACATATTCAGCACCTGAATTTGGCATGTTTTTAAGGATTGCAACAGCCTCTTCATATTTTTTGCCACGAATAACATCGAGCACGATTCTTACTTTTGAAGGAGAAATTCTGATATATTTTGCAACTGCCTTAGCGCGTTTGTCTGCGTTTTCTTTTCTTGCAATTGCTTTTTCACGCATTCTTGTTGCCATTATTTCTTTCCTCCTGGTGCAGTTGTTGTTGTTTTTGCTCCTTTATGACCTTTGAAAGTTCTTGTTGGAGCAAATTCTCCAAGTTTATATCCAACCATTTCAGAGGAAATATAAACTGGAACATGTTTTCTTCCATCATAAACGCCAACGGTATGTCCAACCATTGAAGGAATGATAGTTGATGAACGAGACCATGTTTTTACAACATGTTTTTCTTGTGATTCGTTCATTGCGTCAATCTTTTTTACAAGAGATTCTGCAACGAAAGGACCTTTTTTAACACTTCTACTCATAATTTCCTCTCCTAATTGATGCGTTTAACAATAAACTTATCAGTATTATTTTTCTTTTTACGAGTCTTATAACCCATTGCAGGTTTACCCCAAGGAGTCATAGGACCAGCATGTCCAACTGGTGATTTACCTTCACCACCACCATGTGGGTGGTCAACTGGGTTCATAACAGAACCACGAACGGTTGGTCTAACGCCCATATGACGTTTTCTTCCGGCTTTACCAAGAGAAACAATTTCGTGTTCAACGTTTCCAACTTGTCCGATTGTTGCACGGCAAGTTACAAGAACTTTTCTCATTTCGCCAGATGGCATACGAAGTGTTGCATATCTGCCTTCTTTTGCCATGTATTGTGCAGAGATTCCAGCACTTCTTGCAATTTGACCACCACGACCTGGATGGAATTCAATGTTGTGAACAACTGAACCAACAGGAATGTTGTCAAGTGCAAGTGTGTTTCCAACTTTAATTTCTGCGTTTGCTCCGCTCATTACTGTGTCGCCAACATTAAGGCCAACAGGAGCAAGTATGTATCTTTTTTCACCGTCTGCATAGTTCAAAAGTGCAATATATGCTGATCTGTTTGGATCATATTCAATTGAAGCAACTTTTGCAGGAACATTGTCTTTATCTCTTTTAAAATCGATAACTCTGTATTTTTGACGGTTTCCGCCACCAATGTGACGAACTGTGATTCTTCCAGCATGGTTTCTTCCACCTGATTTCTTCTTTGTAGCAAGAAGAGATTTTTCAGGAGTAGAGGTTGTAATTTCTTCGAAAGATGGAGAAGTTTTTCCTCTTGTACCAGCGGTTATCGGCTTAAATCTTTTTAATGCCATAATTATATCTCCCCTCTATTATGATAAACTATCAAAGAATTCAATGGTTTTGCTATCTGCTGTAAGTTGAACGATAGCCTTTTTATATGAACCAGTAAGTCCTTCGTGCTTTCCTTGTCTTTTAATTTTTCCGTATACATTTGAAATGTTTACGCTTTCTACTTTAACTTTGAAGATTTCCTCAACTGCTTTCTTGATTTGAGTTTTGTTTGCCTCTTTTGCAACTTCGAAAGTATATTTCTTGTTTGCAATGTCGCCATAACTCTTTTCAGAAAGGATAGGTCTTCTGATAATGTCATGATTAGTCATTATTTGCAAGCCTCCTCAATTGCTTTGATAGCATCCTTTGTTACAAGGAGTTTGTCTGAAACTACAACGTCATAGGTGTTAAGTTGATCAGCAGTTGTAACATTCACAAGAGGAAGGTTAGCCGCTGACAAAACAACGTTTTGGTTCACACCGTTAGTAACGATTGTAACTCTTTTGTCAAGTTTGAGATTGTTCAAAACAGAAACCATTTCTTTTGTTTTTGGCTCTGCGAATTCGAGAGCGTCAACAACAACAAGACATTTTTCTGCAAGGCAAGTTGAAATTGCTGAAACAAATGCAGCGCGTTTCATTTGCTTGTTAACTTTCTTTGAGAAATCTCTTGGTTTTGGAGCAAATACAACTCCACCCTTGATCCATTGTGGAGCACGGATTGATCCTTGACGAGCATTTCCGGTTCCTTTTTGTTTCCAAGGTTTTCTTCCACCACCGCGAACTTCGCTTCTGGTGAGAGTGCTCTTTGTGCCTTGTCTTTGATTTGCAAGATATGCAACAATGATTTGGTGAATGAGAGCTTCATTATAAGGCGCTTTGAAAACTTGATCGCTAAGACTAAGTTTGCCAACTTCTTCGCCGTTAATGTTATAAAGTTTAGTCTGCATAATATTTTCCTCCTGCCTTATGCCTTAACTGCTGAGCAGATTGTTACAACAGCACCTTTTGCACCAGGGATTGCTCCTTTGATGAAAAGAAGATTTCTGTCAACATCAACTTTTGCAATTTCGAGATTTTGAATTGTAACTTTTTCGTTACCGTATTGACCAGGAAGTTTTCTGTTTTTGAAAACTCTTGATGGGTCTGAGTTAGCAGCAAGTGAACCAGGTGAACGGTGAACAGGTCCAATACCATGGCTTGCATCAAGTCCATGAGCGTTCCATCTTTTGATAACGCCAGAGAAACCGTGACCGCGAGTAAAACCTGAAACATCAACTTTGTCGCCAACTGTGAATACGTCGCATTTAAGTTCACTTCCAAGATTGAGACCTTCTGCTGAAATTTTGAATTCTTTCAAATATTTCTTTGGAGCAATGTTTGCTTTTTTGAAGTGTCCTGCTTCTGGTTTTGTAACTTGATTTTGTTTCTTATCAACAAAAGCAAGTTGAACTGCATTGTATCCGTCTTTTTCGTTTGTTTTGATTTGTGAAACTTGGCAAGGGCCAGCTTCAACAACAGTTACTGGAATAACTTGACCGGCATCTGTAAAAATTTGTGACATGCCAATTTTTTTGCCCAATATCGCTTTATTCATAATTTTCACTTCCTCCGACCTTATAATTTGATATTGATATCAACGCCAGCTGGAAGATCGATTTTCATAAGTGAATCAACGGTCTTTGATGATGGATTGAAAATATCAATAACCCTTTTATGTGTTCTCATTTCGAATTGTTCTCTTGAATCTTTATGTTTGTGCACTGAACGAAGAATTGTTACAACTTCTTTTTCAGTTGGCATAGGAATAGGTCCTGAAACCTTTGCACCTGCTTTTTTAGCAGTTTCCACAATTCTTGCAGCAGATTCATCAACAAGGTTGTGGTCATAAGCTTTTAACTTAATTCTGATTTTTTGTGTTGCCATGTTTTAACCTCCAAGTATATATAACCAAGCACGGTGAAGTGGACTCCAAACTGTAAGCCATTGGATAACACTTGCCACTTCTGCCTGTCGCCAAAATCGTGTTTTGACTTGTCAACGAAAGTTCTCTCAATCAAGGCTCATGAGTAACCTTCCGCATCTTCCCAAATTACAGCCTATTTATTGTACTATACACACGGGTGCGTGTCAAGACTTTTTTGAAAATATTTTGACAAATTTTAATATTTTTTTCGCGCAATAAAAAAATCCCTATATATAAATATAAGGATTTATTATTTTGCTATGCAGCAACCTTCAAAACAAAGAACTCTTTTCGTTGCTTGTCTTTCTCAAAGATGATGTCAATATTCCTTCCATCTTGATTTTTGCTTATAATATATTCAATAAATCCACCATATCCGCACATTTTGCAGACACCTGAAATTAAATTGTGTTTCATTGTTTTTGTCGTTATCGATTTACACCCACAATTTGAACAAGTTCTTGTAATTGTCATGCTATGGTTCATCGAATCTATAGGTGCATAAGATGTATCAGAAATTGAATAATTGTGAGATTCACACCCCACGATATCAAAACTGGAAGCCGTGTTTGCTGGCACACTTGAAATTTCCACAGAAGTTGACAATTTATATAGTGTTATACCTGTTGTAATTGAAATTTCAACGGAGTTGTTATATGGGGTTTTAAGTGTTTGAATCTTGTTTGACGATCCAAAGTTAAGCATATACACTGATTCTGTAACTTTAGTCATGTTAAAACTTGAAAGATCTAGACTTGTTAATGCTGAACAGTTAGAAAACATAGAACTCATGTTTGTAACGATAGAAGTGTTAAATCCGCTCACATCTAGACTGGTTAATGCTGAACAGTTCCAAAACATTCCACGCATGTTTGTAACTTTAGATGTGTTAAAATTGCTTAAATCTAGACCGGTTAATGCTGAACAGTCATAAAACATACAAGTCATGTAAGTAACTTTAGATGTATCAAAGTTACTTACATCTAGACTTGTTAATGTTGAACAGTTATCAAACATATAATCCATTTTTGTAACATTTGATGTGTTAAATCCGCTCACATCTAGACTTGTTAATGCTGAACAGCCATTAAACATAGATCTCATGTCAGTAACATTTGATGTGTTAAATCCGCTCACATCTAGACTTGTTAATGCTGAACAGTTAGAAAACATATAACTCATGTTTGTAGCATTTGATGTGTTAAAAACACTCATATCTAAAGTTGTTAATTTTGATAAATTATAGAACAATTGAGATGAGTTTTCCGGTGCATAAATCTTTTTTCCAACAAAAGCAATGTCGGTTGCTGTTGTTCCCTTATAAACTGGAAGACCGGTTGAAAGTGTTCCAATTTTTGTGTATCCACTTGGAACCGTTGGAACAAACTTTATGCTTGTTAAATTTGCTGGAGTAACCGTTGTTGTCATATAGGTTGAAGAAGCAACTTCAGTTTTCCATGTCGTTGGAAAATTATAAGAATTTTCAACAAGAGAAATTGTCCAATTTCCGCTTGAATCTTTAACAGTTTTTAATTCATATTTGTTTGTATCATAACCAGAAATTTTAATTTTTGACATGTCTGGAGCAGTTGAAGAACCAACAAATGTTACAACAGGTCCAACATTTCGAGAAGAATTTGAAATGATAATATTTAATGATGGAGTTGCGCCATCATAATCTTCCATGCAAATTGTTCCATCTGGCGAAAAAAGACGAATATTCTTAAGAATATTTGCATTAGAATAGAAACTCATTTGAGTGCAATCTATGTTGCCATTCACCGTTCCGCCTTTCAAAACAACAGAACCCGCGCTATAGACAGCGGTACTGCTTGATGAAATTAACCCGCCTTCCATTGTGAAAGTGTTTCCACTGTCAACGAAAACACCATATCCACCAATAGAGTCAAGAGTTCCGCCTTTCAAAGTGAAATCTCCAACTGAAACATAAACGCATGATATCATATTTTTGTTTTGAGCGATTGTTCCGCCAGACATTGTGAAAAACGCATTTCCACCAATATAAACACAGCCACTTCCTTGTCCAGTTGAACCACCATTTCCAGAAATTGTTCCGCCAGACATTGTGAAAGTTCCGCCATTAAGATAGACAGCATCACCACTTTTTGAGCCCGTCTTGTTGTTGCCAGAAATTGTTCCATCGGTCATTTTAATTGTTCCAGTGCTATAGATTCCGCCACCAGAAATCGAGGTGTTTTCCGAGATTATCCCACCACTAATGTTTAGTGTTCCGGCATTATAAATTCCACCACCACAACCACTTGAAGAAGTGGTACTGTTATTAAAAATACCACCACTTATAATATTCGCAATTCCACCATTAGCAATATAGAGCCCACCACCAGCACTTGAAGCAGAAAAACCAGAGATTGTTTTAGAACTATCTAAAGTGAAAGTTGAGCCATTTCCAACATAAAAAGAAGCACCATTATCAACAGCACCTGCAATTCTAGATGTAAAATTCAAATTTGCAAAAGCAAAAAAACCAGCAATAAAAACCATTAGTGCAGGAAGGAACAATATCAAGGTTTTTCTTTTTCGCATTTTTGCCATTGATAATTTCTCCACTTTTCGTTTATAAACAATAATATTTCTTTTCTTACAAATACATCATAACTTTTTATCTTTAGAATTGTCAAGCAAAACAAAACCATTTTTCTTTTTTTCAGTTTTGCCTTCCAATTTCAAGTTTTAAGAAACAATTTTTTTCACAAAAAAAACATGGGGCAATTGCTCCATGTTTTTTTGAATATTAAAATTTAACTTTGATTCCAGGTCCCATTGTGCTTGCAACAGAAACAGATTTGATATATTGTCCTTTTGCTGCTTGTGGTTTTGCTTTGATGATAGCGTCCATCAAAGTGTCAAGGTTTTCACGAAGTTTTTCAACCCCGAAACTCTTTTTACCAATGATGCAGTGGATGATACCAAATTTGTCAAGACGATATTCAACTTTACCAGCCTTGATATCTTTGATTGCTTTTGCAACGTCAGGAGTTACAGTTCCACTTTTTGGGTTTGGCATAAGACCACGAGGTCCAAGAACTCTCGCAACACGACCAACAAGTCCCATCATATCTGGGGTTGTGATACATGCGTCAAATCCAAGCCAGTTTTCTTTCATGATTTTGTCAATCATTTCTTCTGCGCCAACGAAATCTGCGCCTTCTGCTTTTGCAATGTCAGCCTTGTCGCCTTTTGCAATTACAAGAACTTTCTTTGATTTACCAGTTCCGTTTGGAAGAACAACTGATCCACGAACTTGTTGATCTGCGTTTCTAGGGTCAACGCCAAGTTTAATGTGAATTTCGATTGATTCGTCAAATTTTGCTTTTGCAGATTCTACTGCAAGATTAAGAGCATCGTTAACATCATAAAGTTTAAGGTGCTCGATTTTTTCTGCTGATGCGTTATAGTTTTTTCCGTGTTTCATAGCGAGCCTCCTTGACTAGTCTACAACAACAACGCCCATTGAGCGTGCTGTTCCTTCGATCATGCGCATTGCTGCTTCAACATCGTTCGCATTGAGGTCTTTCATTTTTGTTTCTGCAATTTTGCGAACTTGTTCTTTTGTGATGTTTCCGACTTTTGTTGTGTTTGGTTTTCCTGAACCTGATTCAATTCCGATTGCTTTCTTGATGAGAACCGCAGCTGGTGGGGTTTTCAAAACGAAAGTGAATGAACGGTCTTGATAAATTGTCATCTCAACAGGGATAATGAATCCTTCTTGTGATGCTGTTTTTTCGTTAAACTCTTTAACGAATGCAGGAATGTTGATTCCGTGAGGACCAAGTGATGAACCAACAGGAGGACCTGCGGTTGCTTTTCCGGCATTGAGTTGAAGTTTAACAACGGCTGTAATTTTCTTTACTGGTGCCATAATTTTTCTCCTTTTTTCAATATATATAGTGTTTTCTGTGGTGTAGTGTGAGAATTCTCATCTCTCCCACATTATTATCAGCATTTTCACCCCTAGGCTCAAATGCGAATAACCAAATGTTTTGCCAACTGTTTTGGCTCGCGCGTGCACATGCACATGCGTTATATATGGATATGAGTCCGAGATTAAATGATTTCGATTTGTGCAAAGTCAAGATCAACTGGTGTTTGTCTTCCAAACATTTCAACTGAAACTTTGCATTTTTGTTCTGCTTGGTCAACTGAAAGAACATCGCCAACAAAACCTTCAAGTGGGCCAGAAACAACTTTAACTTTGTTTCCAACATCAACTTTAAGATCAATTGCAACTTTTTCAAGACGCATTTTTCTTACTTCTTCATCGGTGAGTGGAAGAGGTCTTCCCGCAGGGCCAACAAAACCTGTAACACCACGAGTGTTTACAATTGTGTGCCAAAGGTCGTCGGTGTATCTCATTTTCAAAAGAACATAGCAAGGAAACATTTTTCTTTGAACAACTTTCTTTTTTCCGTTCTTTTCTTCAATGGCATCTTCCATTGGAATGCGAACTTCAACAATAAAGTCTTGAAGGTTGTTGTTTTCAATTGTTTTGTAAAGGTTTTCTTGAACCATGTTTTCATAGCCAGAGAATGTGTGAAGCACATACCACTTTGGCTCTTCTTTTAAAATTTCATTATAACTCATTTTTCACTTCTTTCCTTTTTAAAAATTAAATGTTGGTGATGAGTTTGAGAAGCCAACCAAGAAGGCTGTCAATTCCAAGAACAACAAGTGTGAAAATCAAAACAACAGAAATAACCATTCCTGTTTGTTTCATTGTCTTGCCAAAAGTAGGCCAAGAAACTTTTTTAAGTTCACCCATTGTCTCTTTAACACGAGAGCGTTTTGGTTGAGCGTTTGCATTCTTCACCTTTTTGTTTTTTGCTTTTGCTTGTTTGTCTTTCTTTACTTCTTTAACTTCGGTAGTATTGCTTGCAAGAGTTTTTTCTACTTTTGCCATAGTGTTTCTCCCTTATAAATTATTTTGCTTCTTTGTGAGCGGTGTGCTTTTTGCAAAATCTGCAATACTTATTCAAAGTGATTCGGTCTGGATCATTCTTTTTGTTTTTATAGTTATCATAGTTCTTTTGTTTGCATTCTGTGCATTCAAGTGTAATCTTGGTTCTCATAATTTTACTCCTAAAAAAACACCCCCGAAGGATAGTGCTTTATTATAATAACACACGGGTGCGTTGTTGTCAAGCACGATTTTGTTATTTTTTTGTTAATTTTTTTCTCTTGTATTATATATAAATTATAATTTCACAACCGATGAAGGCGCAAGAGTAAGTGGGTCTGCAAGGTTTTTGCCCTCGATGAAAGAATAATATCCAGCAGAGGCAACCATTGCTGCATTGTCTGTGCAAAGTCTGAGAGGTGGATATAAAACAGTGATGCCCGCTTTCTTCCCTTCTTCGGTTGCCATTTCGCGAAGACGAGCGTTTGCACTTACTCCCCCAGCAAGCACAAGGGTTTTAAGGTTATATTTTTTGCAAGCCTCAACCGCTTTGAACACAACTTGTGAAACCGCTTCTTCTTGGAAAGAGCAACAAACATCGGCATAGTTCACTTCTTCGCCACGTTGTTTTTTATTGTGGATATAGTTTATAACTGCGGTTTTAAGTCCGCTATATGAAAAGTTGAAATCTTTAAGTTTCTCATGTGGTTTACTAATAAATGTAATGTTCTTTTTTCCCGAAAGGGCAAGTTTTTGCACGTTTGGCCCACCCGGATATTCAAGCCCACACTCACGAGCAACTTTGTCAAACGCCTCGCCAATTGCATCGTCGGTTGTGGTACCAATAAGTGAACGGCTGAGATAGGTTTCCATTTTGCAAAGTGCAGTGTGTCCGCCACTTACAATCAAACAGGCAAATGGCGGTTCAAGATTTTTGTGCTCAATATAGTTTGCCGCAATGTGACCCTCGATATGGTTCACTGCAATAAGTGGCTTTTTGGTTGCATAGGCAAGCGCTTTTGCAAAGTTCACACCAACAATAAGTGCGCCAAGAAGACCCGCACCATAGGTCACGGCAATTGCATCAATGTCGTCAATTGTAACACCGGCAACATCAAGTGCTTCTTTCATAACTCCGTCAATGTTGATGACATGGTTTCGTGAAGCAATTTCAGGAACAACCCCGCCATATAGTTTGTGAATGTCAATTTGGCTTGAAATCACGTTTGACAAAACCTCTCTGCCGTTTTTCACAACAGCAATGCTTGTTTCGTCGCACGAACTTTCAATTCCTAAAATCAAAATATCTTTTTTCTTTTCCATTGTTCTTTCCTTATTTATCACTTGCAGTGCGGATTAGGTTGGCTGTTATAAAATCCATAATATCGCCTGCAAGAACCGAGGCTGTGTCACTTGTTTCATGGTTGGTTCGAAGGTCTTTCACCATTTGATATGGATAAAGAACATAACTTCGAATTTGTCCGCCCCACTCATTTTTTGCGCGCTCGCCCATTTGTTTGTCTTTCTCGGCTTGGCGTTTTTCTTCTTCAAGACTTTTGAGTTTTGCATAGAGCATTTGAAGCGCAATCTCTTTGTTTTGAAGTTGGCTTCTTTCATTTTGACATGCAACAACAATTCCAGTTGGAATGTGTGTGATGCGGACTGCGGTTTCAACTTTATTCACGTTTTGTCCGCCAGCGCCACCACTGCGATAGATATCAAATTTCAAGTCTGCCGGATTGATGACAATGTCTTTTTCTGTTACAACCGGGCTCACCTCTACACTTGCAAAAGAAGTGTGACGGCGTTTTGATGCGTCGAAAGGTGAAATTCGAACAAGGCGATGAACCCCGCGTTCGTTTTTCATGTTTCCATAGGCATTGACGCCCGAAAAAATATAGCCCGCACTTTTAAAACCAGCACCATCGCCACGGTTTTTGTATATCTCACGAACAGAATACCCCTGTTGTTTTGCAAAACCAAGATACATTCTTTCAATCATTGATGCCCAATCTTGTGCTTCTTCTCCACCCGCGCCCGCATGGATTTCTACAATAGCATCGTTTGGGTCGGTTTCGCCCGAATATAAACTTTCAAGATAAAGTTTATCAACACTTTTTTCGGCATCTTTAAGTGAACGAACAAAACTTTCTTGGTCTTCTTCGGGAACCAAACCTTGATAAAGGTCATAAAGTTCTGCAATTGTTTCAACCTCTTCTTTGGTTTCAAGAGCAAAGCCTAAAACACGATTCAGTTCTGCAAGACGTTTTGAAAGTTTTGTTGAATTTTCAAAGTCATTATATATTTCTGGTTTTTGAAGGTCTTGTTCAATCTCTAACTTTTGACTTTTCAGTTTGTCAAGGTCAAAGACAATGGCAGGAATGTTGCAACTTTTCCTGCATAGACGCAATTGTTTCTTTAATGTCCATTTTCTTTCTCCGCAAAAATAATATCACACTTTTTGAAATTTTAAAACCTTTTTAAACAAAAATAAAACAATCAACAACTTTGGCATGTCTGTTTTTGTCAATTTCATAAAATTTCACCTTGAACCAGTAAATTATGAAATGCTTTTTGCCCCAGATTTTTACAATTCTTTTTGCATCTGTTTAAAATTTGAATCAACCATTCACAATCATAACTTCTCGTTGGTTTCAGATTTTGTATATCAAGCGTATTTAAAAACAATCAAACACATTTTATTGGTCATCTTTCTTTTTCAAGCCACAAAAAAACAAATCCGCAGTCGCCCACGGATTTGTTTTTTTTGTTAAAATTATCCACGATCCAATTCAGAATCGTCTTCTTTCACTTTAACGTGTTTGTTATAGAAGTTTGTTACAAGAGTATATGCATAGTTTGGATCATCGCTCTTTAAAATGTTTTTAACATATTCATCAAGTTGAGGAAGCAATGCTTTTCCTTTTTCTGTGAGAGCAAATCTTTTGAACATAGCAGTCATGTCTTGGTCGTTCATTCTTTCAAGAACAAAGTCAAGCCCACGTTCCTCTTCTGGTGCACGCTTCTCAACTTGTTCTTCTGCTTTTGGAGTTTGAGTTTGCTTTTCAGCAGACATCTCGTTGAAAAGTTCTTCTGCTCTTTCACGAGAAACACCTTGTCCAATTGCAAAAGTTACAAAGGTTTCAGCATCAAGTTTTCTGCCTTGTTGAGCCTCGATGTTTGCATAAAGTTGATAGATTCCAATTTCTCTTTGAGAAAATTTGATTGTTTCTGGTTCAGATTTTTGTTCTTCTGCATTTTCCTTTCTTTCAGGTTCTTGCTCTGTTTTTTCAACCTCTGGCTCTTCTTTTTCAGGTTGTTTTTCTTGTTTCTCTGCGTTTTCTGCTTCATAAACAAGATTGTCTTCATAACCCTTATAGAAGCCCCAAAGTCTTTGAGCAAGTTCGGCAGGTTGACTTTGACTTTCTGTCATATATTTAATGAAGTTGTCAAGACCTTCTTCTTGCCAGTTTAAACCATTTTCTGCAAGATATGCATGATATCTGTCAAACAACACAACCATTTGCTCTGGTTCTTTGTTGTTAAGTTCAATCTTTTCTTCTGGTTTCTTTTCAGCCTTTTGCTCAGCAGGTTTTTGTTCTGCTTTCTTTTCCTCTGTTTTTGGTTCGGTTTTTACAGGTTCTTCTCTTACTTGTGTTTCTTTTTGTTCGTCATTTTCAACAGAAACTTTTCTTGCACGAACATGAACACCAGTTCTTACAAATTGTTTAATGCCATTTGGCATTGACTCTGTAAGTTTTGCAACCTCTTCGATTGAAAGACCATCAAGGGTTGAAATCAAGTTAGACTTATTTGCATATTCAAGATTGTTCCAAAGTGCAACAACATCTTCTGGTGATTTTGCAGACAACTCTTTCCAACTTGAAATTGAAAGTTTTTGAAGAGTTTCTTTGCTTGCTTTTCTAAATTGAGTTTTTGCATAGTTAAACGCTGCTTTTTCAGGGTCGGTATAGCCAGTAAGTTTTGCATAGTTATCAGTAAGATTTTTTACACCAACAGTTTCAGCAATGGTTTTTGCAAGCCATGGACGGTTTGGTTTTTTGCCTTCTTCAGGGAAAACGTTCACCGCATTTGGTTCAATTTTCTTTGATTTTGCATATGCCTTTTTAGCGTCTTCAAGACTTCTGTATCCAGTTTTTGCATAGATTGCTTCAATTTGTTCTTGTGTTGCAACATTTCCAATTGCTTCGAAACAGTTGATTGCAAGCCATGGGCTGTTGTGTTTTGATTTTGGTTGTTCTGCTTTTTGTTCTGCTGGTTTTGCAACAGGAGCAGCAGGAGTAACCTTTTCAGCAGTTGCCTTTGTGCCGTCTTTCTTTTCTTCTGTTTCGGCTTTCTTTTCTTCTTTCACTTCTTTACCTGTGGCTGTAGCAGCAATGTTTTCTGCAACAACCTTAGCGGCGTCAGCAACAGTTTCTGCAACTTCTTCAACAACGTTTGTGTCACCAGCAGTTTCACCTGTTGTATCACCTGTTGTGTCGCTTCCTGTGCTTCCTGCATCAGTAGCCTTGTCTTTCACAACAATTGTTTGATCAATTTTTTCTTTTTGGTCTTGATAAAGAAGTTCGGCTTCAAGTTCGGTTGCACCATGTTCTTGCGCAACTGCAACAAATGCCTCTCTTGAATCTTTTGCACCTTCTGGGATTTTAGACTCGTCAAAGTCTTTTAAAATTCCTTCAACACGTGGTGCTGTGTCACCATTATATTCAAGTTGTCCATCAGTGCCAAACTTGATGTTTGTTGATTGTTCTTTTCCTCTTTCCGCACGATCAATTGCAAACTTTTGATATTCTTTAAAATATTCAGTTGCTTGCGCTTGTGAAAGATTTGGATCTTTAAGTTGTTGTTTTGCGAAATTGTGCAACTCTTCTTTTGTTGGAGCTTGTTTATTTTTTCCGCTTTGAATTCTGCTTACCTCAAACTTTTTGAAGAACTCTTCTTGCTCTTCTTGTGTCATTGCATTTTCAGCAGAAATTTCAGGTTCTTTTTCTTCTTTTTCAGATTTAGAAGGATTTGAAACAGATTGCTGTTTATTTTCAAATGCTTTTTTCTTTGCTTGCATTTCTTTATATTTTTTCTTGAATGCTTCACCGTCAAAATTCTTGTCTTTAAGTTTCATGTCGGTTACAAATTGTCCAAGGTTTTCATCTTCAATATCTGAAACAAATGTTGATGATTCAAGAAATTTTTCATATTCAGCAAACATTGCTTTATCCTCTGCTGAATAGCCTTTCAAATATTCTTGTTCACCAGTTTTTTCCTGGCTTTCATCGCTTTTTCCAGATGGAACAACAATTTTTTCTTGTTCGTCGTTTTTAGCATTTTGTGCAGAAACTGGAACCATTGTTGTTTCAATAGTTTCTTCAAGTGTTTGTTCTTTAACTTTGCCTGGATATTTTTGGCTATATTGCTCATACCAATTGTCCATGTTGTTTTGTGATGAAATTGAACGATATTGCGCTTTTGCTTTTTTCAAAAGTTTTTTAGCATCTCTTTTTGCTTCTCTTGCTTTCATTCGTTCAGCCCATTTATCTTTCAAATAGTTCCATGCTTTTGAAAAAAGTTTCAAAGTTCTTGGAAAAACATAGCGAAGAGCAACAACGCCACCAGCAAAAAGTGCAAGACCGCCACCAGTCATCCATCCAATTGAAATTGCAGGAACGGTTGCAATTGCAACAACTCCTCCAAACACTAATCCAGGAATTGCAAGCGCCAAAAGAGCAGAGCCTGCAACACCAAGGGTTGCAAATCTGGTTTTCCAGTTTGCTTTTCTTTTCTCAGATTTTGCAACTTTATAACCCTTTTCTGCGTTATCTTTTTTATTTTTTGCATCTTCTGTGGTTTCTTGTTTTTTGCTGTCATAGTCTGCTTTGGCTTGGTTAACCTCTTCTTCAGTCGGAATTTTTCCGTTTTTAGAAGCGATAGACTTTCCATAGACATAATATTTGCGAAGATCAGATTCGTTCATTGGACGATTGAAGCCAAAATCATTATAAAATCTTGAAATCACTTTCATGAATTTTGAAACTCCAACAGCACTGCCATTGAAACTGTCAATAAGTGCACGATCTTCCTCTGAAAGATTGGTTCTTCTGCGAAGTGTTTGCATTACTGGTCCGTCATTAGCAATGTCTCTCATTGCGTCTGAGAACAAATACAGTTCAGCATAACTTCTTGCATCTCCACCAGGAATCAAAGGTTTTTCTTTTGGGGCTTTTGCACTGCTTTGTGCTTTTTCACTGTCATTTGTAACTTTTTGAGTTGTTCCTGCTCCTTTATCATCCCCACCAGACTTGCCTTGTCCGTTTTGGTTTTCAGATTGTTGTTCGCCGGTTTTGCTTTTTTCATCATCTGCCATTTGCATTTCCTCCTTTGAGGTATTTTTTTATGCTCTTATTATAGCACAAAGAGGCACAAATTTCAATACCCATTTCTTATTTTTTCAAAATAAGACCCTTTCTATGTTCTCTTTAAGATTTTCTCGATTCTTTTTATCACTCTTTGCTTGTCAACACCGGTGATAAGCGTAATGTTGCTTGAAGCACATTTTCTGAACTTGGTTTGTGCTCTTTTTTCATCAAAGGTTGTGTTGATTTTCATTGAAACCTTTTCTCTTGTGAAGAACTCTTCATCTTCCAAAATTGTGAAGAGCGCACAAGTATCGTGAAGAGCATATTGACCAGGAAGCAAAATTTTATCAACATAGCCGTCGCAAAGGTCATAGAAAAGTGGGCCAAGTCTTCCGCATTTTGCAAAGCGTTCTCTTTGGTCATCTTCAAAATAGCAAGTTGTTCCGTTTTCTTTGGTTGAAACTGTGATTGGAACTTTTTTTGCTTGGTCAATCACAATTTGAACTGCGTCTGGGTCGCAATATGCGTTGAAACTTGCATATGGAGTGATGCTTCCCTTTCCATCAATTGAGCCAACCATAAGAACAACTCTTTTGATTTTTTCAATTGTTTCTGGATATTTTGTGAAAAGGTTTGCAACATTTGTTACAGGGCCAACAGCAACAAGTGTAATCTCTCCTGGATTTTTCAAAATTGTGTCACGCATTGCTTCAACAGCACCATAGCCTGGTTTGTTTGCAACAGTTTTTGTCACATTTTCTGCAACAATCTTGTTTCCAAGACCTGTTCTTCCGTGAACTTCGGCTGCATTGTGAACAGGAGTGTTAAGTCCTCTGTCGGCACCTTGATAAACTGGATAGTCTTTATCTGCAAAATTTTGAACAATAAAGCACGCATTTTTTGTTGTTTGTGCGTTTGAAACGTTTCCAAAAGTTGTTGTTACAAGTTGCACATCAATGCTTGGCTCATAAAAAGCCATAATAAGCGCCATGCAATCGTCAACCCCTGGGTCAACGTCGAAAATTATTTTTTGTTTTTCCATAAAAATCTCCCAATTTTTTTTGATTGTAAACAATATATCAAATTTTTTATTCTTTTACTAATGTTTTTTAACATTTTATTATATTTATTTCACATATCAAAACTTTCATCCATATTTTTAAGCATAAAAAAGCCCGAAAAAACGGCAAATTTCAACACCTTGGCAAAAATTGACTATTGACGAAACACAGGTTGTGTGATAAAATTTATGCGATTTTTAAGGAGATTTAAATTTTTTATGAACATATTTTTAAGAATTTTAAACAAAATTAGATTTGGAGAAGTTGAAAACATTGGACACGATGAAATCTATAACATAACTTTCCAAAGAGGCTATTCAAGAAGACCATATAGAGTTGCACCAGGATATTCTCTTCTTGAAAACGGAAAGGTTTTGCAAAAAAATGTTGTTGATGTATTTTCAAAATTTGAAGCACCAGACGATGCAAAGAAAATTGTAAACCAAAACCATTTTGCAACACTTGACACCGACAAAAAATATACAATCTATGGTCAAGACGGAACAAAGATTTTTGAAATGGGAGACGACAGCAAATATAGCAGTGTATCTTTCCTTTCAGATGACCAAAAAGTTGTTCAAGTTGAAGACAAAATGTTTGGTGGCACATTTTTCATTATCAATGCCGCCCCACAAACAAAATTCATGACCGAAGAATATTCTTCTGTTGAACTTTTAGAAGACGGCAAAAGAAAAGTTACAACCTTGAAAAAGAACAACTATGGTCAACAAGCAACCTACTATCTTAACGAAAACTTTCTTCCTTGCTCTGTAAAATTTATTGAAAAGGAAAATGAAGAAGAACAAGAAGGCGCAAAGGCTGTTGAAATTTATCCAGAATTTGACTATGCACCAAAATATAAACCTGCATTTGCAGTTTGCGACCAAAACATGCAAGCACTTTCAGACCAATATGCAAAAATTGAAAATGTTCATGGACACTGGCTTGCAACCGACTTTGAAGGAAACAAAAGATTTATCGACGAGAAAGGCAGAAATCGTTCATATCCAATTGACAAAATTGTTGACCTTGGAAATGGAACCCTTCTTGTTAAAAGAAATCATTCAACCAACTGGGACATTCAAAGACAAGACAACCTTCGCTATGTTGTGAAAGGAATTAAAAAAGCAATCCACAATGAAAAAACTGGCCTCACTTTCGGGTTCTATGGCGACAATGCTGTTGTGTTTGGCTATGATGCTCTTAAAATGTATGCCGTTGACGGCGACACCGCACGCCTTGTTTTGAACCTTTTAAACAAAACAAGAATGGGCTCAAAATTCATCGACCGCGTTCAAGCAAACCCAGAACAAATGGACAAAACTCTTGCAACAATCAAAACTGTTCTTTCTTCTAACCTTGAACAAAACCCAAACAATTCATACATAAAGCGCCTTACTGGAACAAGCAGTCGTTCGCTTGACAGAAGATTTATAAATCACCTTATTGGCGTTTATAAAGCACGTGAAAAACGTGACAACAAAACCATAAGCGAAATTGAAAGTCAAATTTCTTCGCTTGAAAGTCAAATTTCTTCGCTGAATACTCGCCTTAAACAAGTTCGCGACAAGAAGGGTCTTGCATCACAAGTTTATTACAGCACTCTTGAAACCAAAGAACGTCTTGAACGCAAACTTTCTGTTTTGATTGATGGACTTGCAACAAGTGTTGACCTTGAAACAACCAAAGAAGACGAATATGAAACTGCAATTTCATATGCAGGCATTCAATGTCACACACCAGAATCTTTGAGCGCACAAAAAGAAGCCGAAAACAAAGAGGAAACTTCAACATTCACCGAAGCAGAGCAAAGCGAAGAAGACGCACTTGTTTCATCTTTCACCGGTTCTCAACCACACACCATAAGCGAAGATGACGAAAAACATTCATAACAATTTTAAAAGTTCCGTTTTGGAACTTTTTTTATTGAAAAAATAAAAATGTTTTCAAACATTTTGAAATTACGAAAAAATATAATATAATAAAGTCATGAAAAAAATTAACAAAGACATTTCAATCAAACTTTCTTTTGGCATTTTTTCTGCAATTGGTTTTGTTGCAGGAATTTTGCTTATCATCTTTGGCGCAGGAAAATCGGCTATCATGCTGACTGCGGGAATCATTCTTGGCATTAACGGGTTCTATGGCACCCCACTTTGGTTCATTTCCTATGGCGAAAACAAAGCAATTAAAAGAGTTGTTTATGCCATTGAAAAAGAAAAAATTTATTCGGTGAAAGACATTGCAACCCAACTTCAACTTCCTGAAAAAGATGTTAAAGAAAAAGTGAACAAAGCAATTGAAAAAAACTATATTTCAGGCTTGCTTTTTGACGGCGAAACTTTCAAAGCAAACAACAACACTGCGAAAGTGAAAAAACTTGGAAAGTGCGAAAACTGTGGCGGAACACTTGCTGAAAAAGACGGCAAACTTTTCTGTCCATATTGCAACACAGTTTATGAAATTGAAAAATAAAAAATAAAGTTTAAAAAAACAAAATAATTGAAAAAATAACAAAATTAAAAGAAGCAAAATTTGCTTCTTTTTTTCATGCTGATGTTATGTTGAAATATTCTATCTTTGTCTAGTTTTTAATGATTGTAATCTAGCATAACTAAAAACGTGCAAACATTAAAACCCATCTCGAAAACCAACCATGGTTTGACGCTTCATGAGTGATTA